>Ga0209831_1003842_pt1 | contig 12164 bp, 12 predicted proteins | sample Maine_Asex4_meta_FD_187451 | JGI IMG/M metagenome (GOLD analysis project Ga0209831, IMG submission 187451) | Marine algal microbial communities from Maine, USA - Maine_Asex4_metaG (SPAdes) (version 2) | ecosystem: Host-associated > Algae > Red algae > Unclassified | place: Maine, USA | collected...
TCCCAAGTAAAATGTTCAGATAAAACTCCATTTCAGTAAGTGAAAATACATCGTCACTATACTTAATGTCCCGAAGTGGCATGGATTCAAGTTTGTTTTTTGATTTACTGAGGATGGGAGGAATAAGCGCGTAACTTGTTTTTTCCAAAAAAGCATCCATTACACGTCGTTTTGCTTGAATATCATCCTGTTGTATGTTTTTCCACACCAGAAAATCTTGTGTTTGCAGGTATAATAGGTGTAGGGTTTGTTGAAGCACTTTTCTATCCTCTTGTGTAATAGGCTTTTTTTGAGATGCGCTGGATATTACTCCGATAGATTTCAATAAAATACGCTCATTGAGTGACTTATTATTATTTCGCCATCTATATATAATAGATTCATAGAGCTTTATGACCTTTTCGGAGCCATTATGAATCGGCGAATGTAGCCATAAACCTAAGTCTTTCAACTCTTTTTTATCGAATTGACGGAGTAATTTCAGAACTTTTGAGTTGCTTAGCCTGCTATTTTTCATCTTATTTTAAGTTTTTAAAAAAAATAAAATATATTATAAGTATTTAATAATCAGTATTTTATACGATTTAAAATTAAAAAAATAATTTTTTTTTCGCTTTAAATTAAGATTTTCTTTACAAAATCTACGTTTTCTATGCTTTGTATTCCCTATATATTTGTGATGTAATCAGAGATAATTACTAAAAATTTTATGACACTTTATTAAATTATTAAATTATGAAAAGTTTATTTAAGCTTAGTTTTATTTGCCTATTGACATTTTTTGCTACAAATGCACTTCACGCCCAATGTAGTGTGACTATGAGTCAGCCTCAAGTGATGGACAATAACAGCACAGCCAAAGTTTACTATATGAGAGTAACGACCCCTTCCGTAGTAGATCGCATCGTATTGGAGGGTGTTACTACATGTTATGATACCAATATTTGTACTGGCTATGCAGTAATACAAAAAAGGTGCTATCAAAAAAACGCCACGTTGAGATGTCAGGTAATAGATGGTACCTGCAATAGAAGAGACGGTTGCGTAGTAGTTATTGAGCCATTATCTAATTGCGGTTACTAATTCTTCTCTATAAAATAAAGTAGTAGCCTCAAACTTCAGATGCCGCTTACTATCAAAAATCCATTAACGCCTAAAAGACAACATTAACGCTACAGAAACAAACAAGTAATTATCTCTTATCCAAAAGAAAACAATATCGGCGAGGCAAACCTCAGCCTCCCCGACCTTTATCCAAACATTAAAACGCCACAAAGACATAACCGCAAGGTTTTCCATTAAACAATTTTAAGGGCATTTTGAGTTTGTTTCGTAGATAGAAGCAGGTAGATTTTTTATGCCTATTTCTATTTTATTGAAACTATTTACTCATAAAAACTTTGAGAAGTACTTTTATTCAGCCTGTTGATTATGCTGTATCCACCGTTAATTTTTGTTAGATAACAAGGTTTAATTTCAAAAAAACAAAATCCAAAATACTGATAATCAACACTTTAAAAAAATTAATGTATTCTAACTACCTTATTTTTTGTTATTTTCTGTGGTTTTTAATATGATAAAAATCTTGCAAATTTGCATTATAATTATTCGGCAGTTGAAATCAACCGCTTAAAAAAAATGAAGTAACGTTGAGCCTCAAAACAACCGATTAACCCCATCTTTGAACACCAAGCGTAGGCAAAAGTGCCTCGCCACGGTTCCGAATAACGCCAAAGAAATTGATTAACCCTTTTAAAATATGCAGTAACGTTAGCCTCAAAATAAACCTCTTAACTACTTAAAAACACATTTTTTAATTTATTATTTAACTATTTTAAAACAATTAACTTATGAAAACTTTAAAAGTAAAAAGTATTTTATTTAGCCTGTTCGCTATCATGGCAGTTGCTGTCTTCTTTACTTCTTGCGGTAAGGAACAAGTAATACTCAATCCAATGGAACAGGTCGTTGACGAAGCTGATAATCAAGTAGAAGAAAGAAGAAGACGCCCTTGCGGTGACACAGGTGGGATGATCATACCCGGTTCGGAGAATGACTGCTGTAATACATGGGGAGCTGTATGGGCAAATGGACACTGTTGGGCTTGCTATTAATTCTTATTAACCCCAAATCCACATTTAATTAGCCCTTCAAAAATATGCAGTAACGTTAGCTCCAAAACAAACTATTAGCTCCAAAACAAACTATTAGCTCCAAAACAAACCATTAGCTCCAAAACAAACCTATTAACCACTCAAAAATCATTAACCTCATCATTACATATTGAACGCGGACTGGAAGTGCCGCGCTACGATAAATTAGCCTCATTAAAACAGTCAGCCTGTTGCGACCAGTCCGTCATGTACATACATGCGGATTGGGAGCACCGCGCTTCGATAGCTACAATAATCACACTTTATTAATCATTTTAAAACATGTATCAATTATGAAAACTTTAAAAATCAGCTATTCCGGTATATTGACTTTGGTGGTATTTGCCATCTTAATGACTTCTTGTGAGCAAACAGCAGCTACACTTGAAGATGAAATTATTGAAATGAAGGTCCAAGACAATGAAATAGTAGTTTCAATTGAAGATTTGCCTGTGAGTCCGGAGGACGTTTGGGCAGCAGCCAACGCTGACACAAATAACTCAAATTTGAACACCCCTGATGAAGAACTTGAATCAAGAAGTTGCCTGAAGAAAATATATTGGATATCAAATAATTATGTCGGTTGGAGTTCAAATCCACAGTATGCTTTATGGATATATCATTACAACTCCAGTGGCAATTACATTGGAAACACAAGAGAAGATGTATCCTCTTGTAGTGCACAGAGCAGATATTACTCGCCCCCCTCGGGCAGATGTACATCAGTGGCTTTTGTAGGTTATCAATATTGGGGAACAAAAACTATTGCTTGTCGATAAATAGCACTCAAAACAGGGCATCCCACCACGATGTCCTGTTCTATCACATTTTATTAATCATTTTAAAACACGCATCTATTATGAAAACTTTAAAAATCATTTTCTTCGGTATATTGACTTTTGTGATATTTGCCATCTTAATGGTTTCTTGCGAGCAAAAGGAAATATTGCCGCCTCAACTTGAAGAAACAGTAACACACCTCGAACAAACAGATGACAACCTGCACACAGAAACAGTCTATGGATGCACAACAGAGGAAGACCCTAACGCCCCAATAGGAACGGAAATTGACTTTAGAGAAAGTATCTCTCTTGATGAAATTATGAACTGTACAGATGTAGAGTTTAAGTTAGCATTTCATTTCAAAGCCAATTTCAGCGGACAAAACTTTACTTGCGGTTCAAGTTCTACCACACTTTTGAAAGCGCAAACGCTTACCTACCGTATCGTAAAAGAAATGAATGATAGAATGGCTACAGCTTTATTACACAACGGACAGTATAAGGATACTAAAATTCGATTTAGCTTGGTAAATTCTGGTGACTGCCCAGGTATTTACTTGTATAATAACAATGAGACTATCCAAAATCTGCCTAATGCTTTCAATGTTCACTTTATTGAAGGTGCCGGTTCAACAATCCGTGGTAATGCCAACGAAGGTCCACATCAAATCGAAATAGAAAATGTGTTAGAACATATTTTGAGTCGTGGTAATAGAACTTGGGATATTGGAAGAATTATAAACCATGAGTTTGGTCATACCCGCTCGCTCAACCATACTTTCTATTGTTACAACCCTTGTCTTGGAGATGATATAGTACTGGCTGATGAATGTTGTGGTAATAGTTGTATCCCTAATAATGGACCTTCTCCATGTTGGAATTGTTCTACAAGAGCTTTGATGATGAGTCATGGTACTCAACTTCGTATGACAGAATGTGAAACAGAACGAATATGGAATTATATCATTAACAATCCTACATCATACCAGCAAGTCAATAGATGCAATTATGATTGTAACCTAACAGGACAGTGGGTAAACGGAGGAAGCGGTAATTTAAATACAGTCAACTTCATGTCAAGCAGTAGCGGTGAAGTCAAAGTGGTTTGTAGCGGTGCGGATAGATTCACATGGACTAAAACAAGTGGCAATGTAGAATATAGCTATTGTATAAATTCCAATTGCTCAAGGTTCTTCATATATATGTCGCCGGGACAAAGTGCAAGCTTTCTCGTAAAATCATTCAAAAACAATGTTGAACTTGACAGAAGAACATACACTTTTGTTAGAAACTAATATATATTTAAAATAATTAATTATGAAAACAACACAAATAAAAGGAATTTTAGTCTGTTTGATGGCTATACTAAGCATTTCGATAGCTATGATTTCATGCCAGCAGCAAGAAGTAATATCAAGCGATGTAGAACAACCATTAACTTATGGGGACTACGATACATCTGAAAGTCAGACCATCGAAAATGGCGATATTGAAAGTAGAATCCCTGATTGTTGGTGCCAACATCGTGGAGCCAGCAGACGTAGTTCCTCATCAAGTTATGTATATTGTTATGGCTATGATGGCTTAAATAAGACATACATATTAACGGATGAACACGGTAATAATGAACGAACAGAATACTCAACCAATTACTTTGTCTCTTTCAGTGGCTTGCAATCCGGCAAAAAATATAAGTACAGAACCTACACAGCCTGCGAGCGTCCACGCTACTCTCCGTGGACTACTTTTACACAGGCTTACTAATACTACTAAACGAATAGTTCTCATGAAGTAGCTCCACACTTCTCGAACACTAAAGTCGAATAAAGTGTCATTCACAAAAGCAGGGTGCTTCTTCGGGAGTGCCTTGCTTTATTTCCTATTTCTAAATTTATTTAGCTATGAAAAACTTAAAAGTAAAAAGTATTCTATTTAGCCTCTTGGCTGTGATGGCAGTTGCTGTCTTTTTAACTTCTTGTGAACAGACAATCGCACTTGAAGATGAAATTATTGAAATGAACATCCAAGACAATGAAACGATAATTTCAGTAGAAGATTTACCTGCTAGTCCTGAAGAAGTTTGGGCAGCAGCCAATACCGACTCCAATAATTCAGATTTGAACAACACCGAAGAAGCACTTGACACAAGAAGTTGCCCTCTAAAAGTGCGTAAATTACGATTCACTGATGTTATATGGTATTCAACTCCGCAATATGCTCTATGGATATATCACTATGACTCCAATGGCAATTTCATCAGTCACGATAGAAAGGATGTAACCTACTGTCACAGAAGGTACGAAACCTACTCTCCACCTCCCGGTAGATGTAAGTCGGTGGCTTTTGTAGGTTATCAATCTTGGGGAACAGTGCCTGTCGGTCCTTGCCCATAAATATCAAAGAAATAGTTCTCACGAAGCAGCTCCACGCACTTCTCGCACACTAAAGTCGAATAAAGTGTCATTCACAAAAGCAGGGTACTTTCTCGGAAGTACCTTGCTTTATTTTATTTCAACGCCCTCAATCACATCCCCAATTTCCAAGCCATGCACCACATCCATCCCCTTGGTCACTTTCCCAAAAATCGTATACCGCCCATCCAGATGCGGCGTAGGTGAATGTGTGATAAACCACTGCGTACACTCCGTATCTTTTCCGGCAGACGCCATGCCGATATAGCCTTCATCATCATAATATTGCGGACCGATTTCCGAGCGAATCGAATAGGACATACTCCCCCACCCATCGCCGCGCGGACAACCGCCCTGCGCGACAAAATTGGGTACAATACGATGGAAATTTTTACCGTTAAAAAACGCACTATTAGCAAGTTGTGCAAAATTCGCTACCGAACCCGGCGCATCATTCACCAGTAAATCTAGCTCAATAGTACCACGTTTGGTTTTGATAAGTGCTGTGGGATTGTCGGAAAGTTCATTCACAATTTTCCAATCAATCGGATGATTAAATGCAAGGCTGGAAATACCGCGTTCTAGGTCTTCGCCCCTGAAATAATTGAGCGTACGGCGCAATTCATTATAGGCTTCCACATCTCGCGGAAGCTGCATTTTTTTCAGTGCATCCGTCATAAAAGCTGCGCCGGCGTACTCACGTCGCATATTCAGCTTCGGATTGCGAAGGACACCTGCTGTAGTTGCTATCATTGCTACGTCGCCGCTTTTGATCGCACGTTGGAAGGTAGCAGCAAGGGCTTTTTTTACCTCATCCGACTGCCATCCGGTGAGCTTGCCAAAGTCATCTCGACTGCGGAGATTTGCCAATGCCTGTATGCCATAACTCTTTATCACCGCCGTAGCCGCCGAGTCAAAAATTTCTTCCGTAATAAATATATGGTTGGGTGCGTGTTCGGCGAGAGCTTCCAGTAGTGCGCCTTTTTCGTAAGGGTTTTTCGAGGTTTCGTAAGCCATCTTTATGGTATCACTCAATCGCTTTCGAGTATTAATATAGCTTACATCTGTACGTCCGAGTGCTGCGGCGTGTAGCTCCGATTTTACTCGCCAATGCGAGGCAGCATTCGCCAAATCACTCAAAAATTTACTCTCATACGCAGGAGCTTTACTCCGCAAATATTGGGCGGCAGTATAAGCCACTTTTGGGTTGCTATCCTCGAGGGCTTGTAGCATCATCGGGCGTACTTTTACGTAATTTGCATCACGCAAAGCCCTGATTATGTTTATTTTAACACGATAATCACGCTCCCCTGAAAATGCACCAATAAGCGTATCGCGCGCAGCTATGCCACCTGTTTTTCCAAGTGCAGAAGCAATGAACATACGTACATTCGGCGTTTTTTCCTTTTCAAAAATATCAATTAATTCGCTTTCGTATTTGTCCAATTTAATATCTTTTGCTCGTCTCAAATAATCGCCCGCTATCTGTCGTACCGATGTCGGCGTAGCTTGTTGGAGTAGCTCAATCATGCGTGTCGTACCGCCGGGCGCAGCGATGCCGCGATTCATAAACCGATAAATCGACCTCGCCTGACCTTCCAATAAAAACGTATCTCTTGACGTATAAGTCCGTACTCCGCTGATTTGTCGCAAAGTCTTTTCATCACCTGCTTTACCGATGGCTTCGAGTATTGCCGATTGCACACGTCGCGATTTTTCCTGCCCAAAAGCAATTACCAGACTATCCACTGATTTTTCGGAAGCTGTTTGTCCCAGTGCATATGCCGCCATGTAGCGTACCTGTATACTCGTATCGCGCAACATCTTCGAGAGTGTAGGCATAGCCAAAGTATCTTGCACCGATGCCAGTGCCTGTGCTACAGCGTAGCGATAGGTCGCGTCTACCTCATCGGCATAGGGCAACAGTTCTGCCGTTTTTCGCTCGTCTTGCAAGCGAAAAATTTCTTGTATCGTCTCATCATTCATCGAGAAATTGATGATATTGCCAGGGTCTTCGGGTAGACAAGCCGTGCAGCACAATACAAGTGTCATTAGAAGTACAACGTGGTATTTCATCTGTTTTTTTTATAAATAAAAAAGGAAAAGGAAATGCAAAATGTAAAATAATAAATGTAAAAGTATCAATAGGACGCAGGGTAGTATTCGTTTTTTTACTTCTTAAGAATTTGATAATCAAACAATTAACAATTAAAAAATTGCGTTGTACACTTTTACATTTTACAACTTGTCCCGACGAATGACGGGATTTATTATTTTACATTTCAAACTCCTCTCGCTTTACGCGCGTCGATGAAGCTTTTGATAAATACTGCTGTTGCAACTAAGCAACTGAATATCATGATACCTGTACGCATTTTGGGTAGTCCTTCCTGTTTCATAAACGGCATAAATAAGGCAAGAAAAAGCAGCAGTGTTAATAACACAACGATGTGAGCAACTGCTTTATTTTCTTTCTTTAATCCGCCGTTTAACAAGAGCAAAATAAGTCCCGTAACGGGCGCAATCAGGGCAGTTGAGAAGTATTTGCCTGCGCCAAAGGCACCAGTAAAATAGCCCCATAATCCCAATCCGATAAGTATGAGGGCATTGATAAAATTCGCCTGAGATGGCTTCATAGTATGTTATTTTTTGACGCCGATAGTCCATAATTGATAGTCCATAGTTGAAATATATTATCAATGGACTATCGACCACCGACTATGGACTTTTTTTGATGTGACAAAAGTAATTAAGCAAAGCCAGACTTCCAAACGAAAATGTTTGGCTTACATTATTTAAACTTAAACTTAAACTTCCGTACATTTGCAGCCGACAAATAACAATAATGACAATTATAACACTTACGACGGATTTGGGCGAGCGCGACTACTATGCAGGTGCCATCAAAGGCGCATTGCTGTGTGTAAATCCGGCGTTGAATATCGTCGATATTTCACATCAAATTCAACCCTACGATATTGTAGAGGCATCGTTTGTGTTGGGTAATGTGTATGAAAATTTCCCGAAGGGAACGATTCATATTGTGAATGTTGATAATTTTTATAATAATAAAAAACAATTTGTCACGTTCGAAAAAGATGGACATTATTTTATCGGAGCAGATAATGGTTTGTTTTCACTTATTTTCAATCAAATGCCTAACAATCAATATGCTATCGCCTGTAAAAGTGAAGGTACATTTCCATTGGGAGAAATTTTTGCGAAGGCTGTGGGGCATATTTTATCCGAAAAACCCTTTTCAGAAATTGGTGAAAAAATAGAAGAACCTACGCAGCGTATCACCCTTCAAGCGGTCACGAGTCAGTCGCAAATACGCGGCTCTGTCATTCATGTCGATAATTATGGCAATGTCATTTTAAATATCAAAAAAGACTTGTTTGAACACATACAAAAGGGGCGCGATTTTTCGTTATTCTTCAAAAGGCATGACCCGATTCAATCGATGAGTACGCAGTATAGCGATATGGCGATTGGCGATACTTTGTGCTTGTTTAATGCCGCAGAATATCTCGAAATTGCGATAAATATGGGGCGAGCAGCCGATATGTTGGGGCTGAATGTGGATGATACCGTGCAGATTGACTTCGTAACGCGAGCTTCTAGCTCGCAGTAATTTTATACGCCGAGCTGGAAGCTCGCGTTACGTCACGATTATGAAAAGAGTAGTTAAATTGACCTTAAAGCAGGAGCGAGTCGCTGAATTTGTCGAAAAATTTCCTGAAAGGAAACAGAATATTTTGACGATGCCGGGCTGTCATGGCGTCGATTTGTTTCAGGATAAAACAGACCCTCGCGTCTTTTTCACCATCAGCGAATGGGACGATGAAGCCGCCCTGAATAATTACCGATATTCGGATTATTTTAGAGCGACATGGGCATACATGAAAGAAGGTTTTGATGACAAACCGCAAGCGTGGAGTCTCACGGGTTTCGAGTTTCGGGTTACGGGTTAATTACTCCGTTTAAGGGAGGACGAAAAAAATAATCTACCCGTCTGAATCGTTCTTTTTCTCATATGTTTCACTAAATTTTCCTTACGTAGCTCGGCTATGTGCGTCAAATTTAGCCAAACATATGAAAAAAATAACTTCTTCATTTGGGGTAGATTATTTTCTTCCTCTTCCCTAACTCGCAACTCGCAACTCGCAACTCGTAACTATGATATTAGAATTAAAAGATTACAGGATTTTTGTTGGGGCGGATATTTGGAAAGATTTTGCTTATTTATTGAAGCAAAGGAGTTATTCGTGTGTCTTGATTTTGGTGGATGAAAATACGGGGCGCGATTGTTTGCCGATTTTTCAAGTGTGGGTGGATGTACCGCTTCAGGTCATCGAAATTCCGGTAGGAGAACGACACAAAAACATCCAAACCTGTCAGGCGATTTGGAAAACGATGTTTGAATATGCGGCAGATAGGAATGCGCTCGTGGTCAATCTCGGTGGCGGTGTAATTGGTGATATGGGTGGCTTTTGTGCAGGTACGTACAAGCGAGGCGTTGATTTTATACAGTTTCCGACGACGCTACTTTCGCAGGTAGATGCTTCGGTAGGTGGCAAGTTGGGCATTGATTTTCAGGGGATTAAGAACTCGATTGGTTTGTTTTCCAATCCGCAGGCGGTGTTCGTTTATCCGCCGTTTTTGGAGACGCTATCTAAACGGGAGTTGCGAAGTGGTTTTGCGGAAATCGTGAAACATGCCTTGATTTTTGATAAAGAATATTGGTCGGATATTCAGGAATTAAACGAATTGACTGTTAGCAATTTATCGGAATTAATTCTGCCTTCTATTGAAATAAAAAAACAGGTCGTAGAGAGCGACCCTTATGAAAAAGGCTTGCGTAAAATACTGAATTTCGGGCATACGATTGGTCATGCGATAGAGAGTTTTTACCTCGAAACAGATACGCCACTACTACACGGTGAGGCGATTGCGATTGGGATGATTTGTGAGGCGTGGCTGTCGTTCAAGACCTTTACGTTGAAGTTGAGTGAGTTGCGATTGATTAATGAATTTATCTTAAAAATCTTCGGAAAAGTTGACCTCGACCTTAGCCAAATCGACACTTTTATCCAAGTGATGCGAAACGATAAGAAGAATGAAAACGCCCAAATCAATTTCACCCTCCTCAAACGAATCGGCGAAGCTGTCGTGAATCAAACTTGCGACGAGGTGAGTATTGCGGAGAGTCTGCGGTATTATGATGGGTTGGTGGGTTGACGAATTGACGGGTTTTAATTTGCTAATATTTCTAATAAAAACGCTCGCGTAGAAGGATTTTTTTCGACTTCAATTTCTTGTCTCAAAGCCGCTTTCGCAACTTTATCATGCGGATTTAATTGTATTATTTTTCGAGATAATTTAATGATATTCAAATAATTAGCGCGGTGCGGATTCGTGATTTTTTTTCTACGAATAAAAATTTCAAAACTATTCAAATGTGCGTCGAGGGCTTCGTACTCTTCGAGTTCGAGGTAAATTTTGAGTAAGAGATTTCTTGCATTCATATTGAGAAAGACATCGTCGAATTTCACTTGCTGCAATTGCGAAATGGCTTTATCGTACTGTTTTGTTGCGTGATACAAAAACGCCAAATTATAGGCAAGGCTATTCTTACGATACTTTCTTTCAAGTTTTGATTCATATTGATAAATAAAACCTTCCACCCATTCAAATTCTTTCAACATCAACACCGTCATCACAATATTTTTGTACGTCCAACGCGATAAAAAACCGTTTTCCAAGAAAGCTCCTTGTTCCAGTCCGACTTGATACAAATCAAATAATTCGCGCAGAAAAATGGTGTCTTTCTTCTTATTATTTTGACGAATGCAATGATTAATCGCATGGGTATAAATTTCCTTCAATTCTGCCTGTGGAAAACCTGCACCATAACGAATAATTCCGGCTTTGAGTTGGTGAAAATGCTCATTACTTTGCGTGCTGATTAGTATGTGATAGCTGTGATAATACAGGTGAATCGCAGGAATATCCAACAAGCCCTCCTCGGTTTCAATTGCCTTTAAAACATCTTTCAACAACAAAAAATCGTAGTCCTTTTCAGCTACATGCTCATGGGTGAGCAGGATGCAAACCTGCCGAAGTGTCTCCGCAATAAAAAAATGATTGAGCGTATCGTGCCATGCTTGCAAATCGCGTTCTGCCTGACGATTTTCCTGCAATGAAAACAGATATTCCTCCGCATGTAGTAGCGACTCCCGATATTTATTGTGGCTATCGTAGGAAGATTTTTTTTGTTGGCGGGTACGCGCTCCTTTGAGTGTATGGTGAAATGACTTGGCAAGTTTGCGTTCACGATAGGCTTGGGCGAGATAGATTTCGGCGGTGGCTTGGTCGCTGCGGTACTTTTCCATTGACAAAAATCGCTCGGCTTGTTTGAGCAACGCAGACATCAGCACTCGCATGCCGATGTCTTTGTAGGGTTGCTTGGGGAGGAGTTTTTCGTGTATATATTTTTTATCCAATGCTGCATCCAGTTTCTGCTGTAAAGCAAATGCAATATGCTTGTGCAGGCGCAGTAAATCGGCTTGTGTATTGTGATAAGGCGAAGCCAAATATTTGTCAAACTGCTGTCTTTCACGCTCCGAAAATGAACGAAGTACTTCTATTAAGCGACTTTTTTGCATGGTGTATTTTTATATGTTTTCTACAAAATTAATTTTAAATCATTAGACTTTATTTAGGAATATTTTGTATGCATGGAACTTTTGTATTTTTTCGATAATCGAGCCTCATTTTGAGCTGCATACCCTACGGTACGGAGCGAAAAATAGGAG
>Ga0209831_1003844_pt1 | contig 12161 bp, 15 predicted proteins | sample Maine_Asex4_meta_FD_187451 | JGI IMG/M metagenome (GOLD analysis project Ga0209831, IMG submission 187451) | Marine algal microbial communities from Maine, USA - Maine_Asex4_metaG (SPAdes) (version 2) | ecosystem: Host-associated > Algae > Red algae > Unclassified | place: Maine, USA | collected...
CCGTCGGGCTTCGGGATGAGTACCACCGGGCTAGCGCAATCACTCTGGCTGGGCTCTATAACTTCGAGCGTGAGCATTCGGTCGACTTGGGCCTTGATGAGTTCCCTAGTTCGAGGACCCATCCGGTATGGGTTGAGCCAGACGGGCTTGGAGCCCGGCTTCCACTTGATCCGTCGCTCCGTGGCCTTGATGGAGCCCAAGTGACCACGCCAGAGGGCTCGGTGCTTCTCCAGTAGGGCGAGAACTTGAGGCCGCAGCCCTTCGGGCACGTTCGAAGTATGACCGTGGGGTTCATCCACGGGGTCTGTCGCGTCGGGCGCGGTGCTCAAACTGAGAATGAGTGCAGCCCAGCTTTCTTGGGATATGGCGGCCACCAAACCGGAGCTGGCCGACATATGCCCCATGACCATGCCCTTGGGGAATCGCTTACTCGTGTTCCCCGTATGGGCTACCTCCACATACCACGTATGGTTGGCGGTGCAGTCCCTGGTTCCAGTTGCATCATGCACGCGGTGACGCTCATACACTCGATGGCGCTGGGTGATGACCCCATTTTCTTGGATTGACGTCTGTACTGGGACGCATCACCGGGACGACGGGGGTAGGACCGCCTAGTGTGCCAGGCGCACCTTGGTATCCGCCTCACCAGCGGCACCCGACTTGCTGGGTTGGCCCGCCCTGGCATACGACACCGTCTTACCCCGACGGAGGATGGGGACCATACATCTTTTTCGTATCTGGATGATTCCCTTGGGCCCGCAAATGTTGGGGACATGCACGTCAGTGTAGTCGGTCCCTAGGAGTAGAGGGACAGACATGCCGCGCACTACTCCACTCGTGACTGGAGCGGAGCAAATGCCGACTCGCATCGTAAGATTCACGGTTCCCGTGATGGGAAGGAGTCCCCAAGTAGCGTCAAACAACTGGGCGGTCGCCTCATCTAAGGGCGCCACCTTCATCTCCGGGAGGAGTAACGCTTCCCGTACTAGGGAGACGCACGATCCCGTTTCGACAATGAAGCGGAGGGCTAACTCGCGCCCCGCGTCCAGCCAGACGCGACTGGCCACCTGACAGGTGGACCCCGTCAGGACGGCCACCACATTCAGGCCGCCTACCCCCTTCGGAAGGGGCACGTACCGTGGGCGGATCCCCTTGGGTCGGGATTGGATGCGTACTGGCACCTCATGCACGCCCCGGGTTGGGTCCACCGGTTGCCGCGGGGAGGGCCCAACACCGGTGATTACTCGATTCTCTCCTCGGACTCAGAGGAGGTGGCGGGCCCGCACTCGGGCTCGGTCTGCGGTTCCTCCTTCTCAAACGGCGTCGACTCCTTGCCACTTGATCTGAAGTCCTCGTGATGAGTGGCAACGGCTACTCGCTGGCCCGTTCGCTTGATATCACGGCAGCTCGAAGACGTCCCAAAAGGTGACCAACGACTGGCTATGGCCAATCGGTCACGTAGGCGTGCGTCCAAGTCGGGGCACAACTCGGCCCAATGACCCGGCTTGCCACACTACCAGCAGCGGTACTCTCCCGCCCGGGGTTTGGGTGGGAAGGGCTCATCCCTCGGCCGGGGTCGGTAGCGCTGGTTGTCGCCGCCCCCGGGCGTCGAGCCGCCCGGGGCCTTGGGTCGGGACACATCGTATCGGGGGCCCGGAGTTGGGGCACCCACGGCCCCGATGGCACGGACGGGGGCGTCCCGCGGCGAGTAACCCCGTATTCCCCCGGCGACCTGGGGAAGGGCGGCCGCTCGAGCTTGCCGCCGGAGCCGGGCCTCTTTCGCGAGCGCTTCTCGCTCCTTTGTCCGATCCTTAAGCTGCACAAGTCGTAGCCAGCGGTGTTTGTCGCCCTCAGTCTGGGCGAAGCGAGCCAGCTCCCCCATAGTCATGGCGGGGGTGTTTTGCGCGCGCAGAGTGGCGCTCTTCGCATGGTGGACATCTTCCAAAAAGCGCCCCTTGAGGGCGCCATCCTCGACCATGAACCTGCTCTCGCTGTTGAGGCGGCGAAGGCGCTCGGCGAAAAAAAATTCGTCCTCGTCCGCCCGTTGGACCGCGACGTTAAGGGTCTCGACTAGAGTAGCGACTGAGGCCTCGTAGACGTGTCGTCGGAGCATCCAGTTGAAGAACTTCAGGTAGGACGTGATTTTGCTGGGGTTACCCGCCCGACGAGTTGGCATCACCATCATCACCTTTGACTTGAGAGGCTCCTTCGTGAAGCCTTGAAGGATGAAGACGGCTTCGCCTTCGGAGATGTCGTTGTCGTAACTGGCCTGGGCGAACGTACGCAAGAACTGGGATAACTTGACAGGGGGGGAACCGTCCCACTCGCCTTGTACCCCGAAGGACTGAGCCACCTCCTTGCGCCGGCCCAAGGTACTGGCCTGGCGCCGTTTGTAGACAACCGCCTTATTGTCTAGCGCGTAGGTCCCACAATCGGACATCACCCGGTAGTACGGGTGGTTCACCACAATCTTGGGCGGCACATCCAGAGTTGGGGGTGTCGGGGTGGTTCGATTCCGCCACTCCTTTGTCTCCGGACAGGACGCGGAAGACAGTTGCGTCGGGAACCGCGGTTCAATCACCCGGGACTACTCTCGCGCCGCTCCCCCGGCTTGGCGACCCTCCGCCGAGTCAGGAGTCGTTTGGGCTCTTAGTTGAATACCCCGAGTGCCCTCTTTCACCGTCGACGGCGTGGGGGTAGCGCGGAACGCACAAAGTAGGGCCGCGACGGCTGACTCGCCCCCCGAGCGGGAGACGTTTACAGCATATCTCTGCTCTCGATCGGCAATCGGCCACAAGTAGCCTCCTTGACCGGCCAAAGCTCATGTATTGTGGTAATTGGCGTGTGGCGCGCCGTTAGGGGGGTTACGTCCGCATTGTTCATTTTTTTATTCTTTGTTTGCCAGCATGTCTTACTTGTCTGCCGGCACTCATTACGATCGCTTGTGATCGGACCGTCAATCGACCAGTGCCCACGCTTATATGAAATCACCACGGGTCCGGGGTCGCCGTCGTGGGCCCCACCCGGCTCCCCATCGGATGCCCTTCAACAAGAGGTCTTTCTTTCTCGCCGCGACGGCGATATAACTCGCTTTATTGCTTGGCTACGGTCGGTCTCAGTACACTGGTATTTCCACCAACGTTATTAGTAAAACATTTTGTCGAGCAGCAGGGGATACCCTCGCCTTCTTCTTGCCTCGCGGCACGGTATTCCCGAAAACGTTCTCGCTGACTCGTGGCATTGTGACGGTGTCGATACTGCCGCTTGGCGCGCGATGCGTCAGCCATCGACTTGTCGGCGTGGTGCCGGGGGCATCACGATTGAGATCCTCGACGTCGGCGCGCAAAGCGTGAGCCAAGTCGGAACACTTTGTTCAGGTCCGAGTATGTCTACTGGTGGTACCGGCGGCACTCAGCGATTCAGAGACGGCAAGTTGCCAGCTGGCTACCGGCCGCCGGGCCGGGGACAAGGCACTGCTGCCGCTCCCGACACCCCAACGAACGGTGCGCCAACTTCTCCCATCCCTGCGGATCAAGCAGCCATCGGGCCGATGCAGGCGGCGGAGAGCTTGATGGCGGCCGTTGAAGAATTTCAGCGACGCCTAACGGCCCAAGAACAGACTCAAGAGTCTCTGGCGCGAGTCAATGACAAGTTGGTCGACGACGTCGAGGCCCTGCGCAAGGTCGACTCCCATGAGGAGGAACGCCGTGTGGCTAAGTCTCGCCGCCAGTCCGGCAACAAGACCAAAACTTTCAAGAAGACAAGCAAGGTGACTAAAGACAAGTCCGTCCGCAAGGACGATCCGGCTAACGCCGCGCCTTCCTCATCTTCCGATGATTCCGCCTCTGGGTCAAGCCCGACGTCTTCAGACGACGACAACCCGAACGCGACGGACACGTTCTCTTCGGACGATGGCCACGGGCCTCCAGGCCCGCCATCGCCCCCAAGTGGGTCCTCACCGAGCGCCAACTCGAGCAAGTCGGACGCGGCCGCGCGCAAGCGCCCCGCGACCCCCACCGAGCGGAAGGAGCGACTTGAAAAGGCGGATATGCACAAAGTGATCCGCCCGGCTAATAGCCGCTTCAAGACACTCCTGGAATACAGGACGTACTTCCTGATCCGCTGTCAACTGACGTATACGCCTCGGGAGGCCCAACGGTCGCATTGTTTTAACAAACGCTCAGACGGAGCGTTCCATGGGCAACAGCCACTCACGGGGGCCCTGCTCTTCGGCATCTTCAGGTTCTTAACGACCTTTCGCCGCGCGTGCGACGCGGCTGGGCTGACGCACGGCCAAGGCCTTCGGCTCATGGTTTTTCGACGAGCCGGCAACGCCAAGATGGCCTTCTCCGGCGCGCTTAACAGCACCTTCGGACGTTAGCGTTATGCCATCCGTACATACGGAGATGCCGTCAACTGGCTTCTTTTGAAGTATGCGACACACGCAACTATGGCTCACGCCTAGCAAGACATCATGAAGATGAAGCAAGAAAACAAAGAGGCGTCCACGGCCTTTGGTCACTGCGTGCAATCGCAATGCGATGTGTTAAACGGTTGGTTCGACATCCAAGACGTTAAAGTCTTCATCACTGGTCATTCGGACCTAGTGAAAGCGCACGTGCGGGTCTCGAATAACCAATTCCCTGATCGGACTCTCTCCGAGACTTTTGCTACGGCCCAAATGTACTGAAACGGCACCAACAAGCTGCGTTTGCAGCTCAAGATGACCCGTTCAACGGCAACTAAAGTCGCTTACGCAACACAGGACCAGCGGACGACCAATGAACGACCGTTCATACCGGTTCGTACTCCGCCGCCCCCTCGGGCCGCCGTCCCTTAAACCGATAAGGCTCACATCTGTTACAATTGTAACAAGCCGGGGCACTTAGCCGCACATTGTGCCGAACCATATCGCCCTCGCGAGCGTCGCCAACAGCCTATCGGCGTTCATGCCATTGCCGACGGAAACATCGAAGAAGACGAGATCCAACCTCCGGCCGACGCCGTCGACGACTCGAAAAACGCCTAAGCCGGGTGCTCGACTCTGGGTTGCCCTGCGGAACGTGAACGCATACGGTAACAAGACTGTTGCGCCATGCCTTACGGCACTACGAGATCGCCGCCACACTTGGCCCGTGCATGCGCGTCATGCAGAGCTGCCGCTCTGTACTTGACACGGGCGCCGGGGTGAACATAGTGCGAACTAGTGTTCTCCCTGCGATTCGGATGGCTTACGCCAAAGAGTTGACCACGCTTCCGCGCATTCGAGATGCCAACAACAATCGCTTCGTGGCGAAGCATGCCATACATGTGTGTGTTGACACCGGAGGTGCACGTCTTCGACAGATTCCTCGTTTCCGACAACTCGTCAGTCCCGTGCATCCTTGGCACCGAGTTCATTGAACCAGACATTGCGGCGATCTTGCCGCGTTCGCGTAAGATCGTCTGGCTGGAACACGTGCGCTGCACGGCGGAGCTTTCTCGGCCAACACCGATCTTGGCTTGTCTGAATGACAGTGCCTGGGACCGCCATTGGCGAGACAAATCCGCAAGGAGGAGATCCTGTAAACAGGAACGTGTCGACGGGCAAAAAGAAGAGTGGATCGTGTCCACGTGTGACACCCCTGGTACGGTAACCATCACACCGAACGCTCGGTTGTGCCGACATAAGTCAATGGCGGTCGCCCGCGGCCTGGCCATCGTCAAGTTCGACGAACCCTTCTTAGTCAAGTTATGCAGATTCCGCAAAGACCAAGTCATTGTTCGCAAGAACGCAACCTTGGGGTTTGCAGAACCCTACCAAGGGCCGATGTTGTTCGCCGTCTTGGATAACAACAATGCAAAGGATGAAACCGATACTTCATCGGACGACGCGAGTGGTGACCCACTCGAGGACCTCGACTTCAGTAAGGCACCAGAGTACCTGCACAAGCAGATTCGTGACATGCTTAAGACGCATTCTTCTATGTGAGATGGAACCCTTGGCGTCATCCGTGCTACGCAGCACACCATCGTCACTCCTCCGGACGCCCTGCCCATACGGGCCCAACCCTACCGGACCGGGCCGTTCAAACTGCAGATCATCGCTGATCAGATCAACAAGAGGTTGAAGCCCAACGTCATTGCCCCTAGCCATAGTGCTTGGGCAAGCCCCGTAGAGATTGTACCAAAGAATATCGGCAAAGCACGATTCTGTGTCGACTATCGTCGGTTAAACAACATCACCAAGAAAGATGCTTATCCCTTGCCTCCGATGGAGGACTGCCTCGACTCCTTGGGAGATGCCCAGGTGTTCACGTTTCTGTACTGCACCGCGGGATACTGGAAAGTGCCCTTACGCAAGAAAGACCAAAAAGAGACGGCGTTCACAACGCATTGTGTTATATACCACTGGTTATCAATGCCATTCGCCTTGACGAACGCGCCCGCTTCCTTTCAGCGTGCGTTGGATATTATCCTTTCGGGCTTAAAGTGGCAGATATGCCTTGTCTACTTAGACGATGTCATCATCTTCTCCGAAATCGCGTAATATCACGTCAGAGACGTTGATACGGTTCTGCACCGTCTGCGCGGAGCCGGGGTGACCCTGAACTTGGACAAGAGCACGTGGTTCTCCGACGAAGTCGAGTACCTCGGACACATTGTCCGCCCCCGGCAACTGCACGTGCATAACAAGAAGGTGGATGCTCTGAAGCACGCCAAGTTCCTAACTACAAAGACCCGGATGAAAAGCTTCTTGGGCATGTGCACCGTCAATCGACGGTTTGTCAAAGACTTTGCCAAACGAGGGAAGCCCCTGAACGCCCTGACTAGGGCCGAGTTCCCACCGGATCTACCACCACCGACGGACGTGGCCATTGCCGCCTTCGAGTACCTTCGCAACGCACTGTTGTGCTCACCGGTACTTATCTTGCAAAAGGCTAATCGGAAGCTCGTCGTTGACAATGACGCATGAGCCGGCCAATTTGCGTGTACCCTCCTCCATGAGGAACCGGGCAAACTGCTTCATCCTGTCGGATATTGGAGCCGAGGACTCACTGCTGCAGAGAAAAACTCCTCCACGACGGAGCGCATATGCCTCGGCGTCGTTTGGGCTGTCCTCAAATTGAGGCACTTCCTCGATGGGCAACGGTTCCTCATCCGAACGGATCACCAAGCACTGAGCTGGATGCACAGCACGACTGACACAAGCGGCCGCTTGATGCGATGGCGTTTTTGCCTCTCCGAATACACATTCGATATGGTTTATAAACCAGGTGCACCGCACGACTTGCCCGACTTCCTGTCGCGCGCCTGTACGGTGGCGCCACCAGAAGATATCCATGATCATATACCTTGCCTGACATTGGCCGAGACGGCCAACGGCTTGAGGACGGGGAGGTACACGGGGACTGACACACCAAAACCGGTGGAGTTCGACGATGTTGTCGAAGCACAACAAGCAGACGACTATTGTTTTGAGATGTCCACTCGCGAGGAGCGCGGAACGGCCAAGACCTTCTTCCGCAACAATCATCACGCTCTGTATCGCCCGACGCCGTACGGCAACCATTTGGTTATACCAAAATCCTTACGCGAACGCATCTCGACGCTCGAGCACCACGCCACAGAGGCAGCCCACCCGGGTATGAGCCGGATGTACTACACCATGCGAAAGGAATATTACTGGCCATCGATGGTAACAGACATGCACACCACCATCACCAGGTGCACAACTTGTGCCCAAAACCGTCTCGCCTAGCGGCGACACACCTCGCGCTTGACGCTGTTCCCGGCCACTGAGCCTCTCACGGAGCTCTCCGTTGACATTTTTGGGCCCATCCCGGCCTCCAAGAAGGGCACTCGCTTCATCTTGGTTATCACCGACAGCTTCGCCAAGCTCACCGAAGGTGTCACCTCACGGAGAGTTACGGCCATGTCCGAAGCGTCAGCCATCAGCGACGCGTGGGTGTCCGCCCACGGGCCCCCGGACCGGATGCCATCGGACCAAGGGCCCCAGTTCATGTCGAACTTCTTCATCGCTGTGATGAAAATGCTTGGCATTGAAACGGTTCGAACCACGGCGTACCATCCCCAAACCAATGGGCAAGTTAAACGGTACAACCGTACAATGGATACTCAGCTGCGACACTGCGTCGCGGACGACCCATCACGATGGGACGAGCTACTCCCGGTCATCACCATGGCATATATTTGCCAACCACACCGGTCTACGGGTATCGCTCCCTTTGAGCTCGTCATCCCAAGGCGGATCCCCAACCTCACGGTTCGCAACTTGCCCCCGGGCACCCCGCTTACCAGCAGCGTAACGCTCAAGGATGGGTCACCTCTAGCTCAAAAACGCGAGTTCATGGCCCGCCTGCGCAAGCAGATCCCCATCGTAGTCCAGGCCTTGCGTAAGACGCAACAACGTTACAATCGTAAGTTCGACCATCGGGTCGAAACCCGCAATGCGAACGTCGAGATCGGCGACTATGTATACACGACCAACCACGATCGGCAAAACAAGCTGCAAAGCAAAGCCATTGAACCCTTCGTGGTCATCGACGCAGACGCGGATGCCTCCACATTTGTCATTGACATTGACGGCGAGGAAAACCATGTCGACATTGACCTCAGCTACTCGTCCAACGACGACGGACACCGTTCCACACTCCCTGCTGCATGGTCTTGACCAACGCAAGCCACCCCCGGCAACTGCCGACGATTACGTGATTGACAATCTTCTAGGCTTACGCCAGACTGGCGACAGCTATAGCGCTAAGGTGCGCTGGTTCAACTACGGGTCGAACGACGACACCTGGAAACCCCTGGAAAATCTCGCACGCAACCTGATGGTGCGCTTTCTCCGGCAGAAGAACAAGCACATACCAGGGTAAAAATGGCAAACGCCAACGCGACGAAGTCGCCGACAGCCCGTGCTCACAACCGTGGCCAACGTTGTCACGGATTCCACGTGGATACCCACTATCCAACATGTCCATGTTACTGGTGACGGATTTATCCATGCCGATGCCTCGTGGATAGATTCAACTACCGCCGCCGCAAGTAAGGAAGTAATTCCTGTCGCATGGCTTAAGTTCAGTCTGCCGTCAATGACGCGCCTTTTTGCGTATGATCCCCAACTTGCCTTGCGGCATTTCCCTCGGCTGAACCGGGTTTACGGCCCGTACACATATTCGCGGCCGAAATCCGCGCCGGCGACACTGATTGGGAGCGATCCCTCTGTACCAGTGCTCCCTAACGGATTTCTTCCACCCCCGGTACAGCACTTGGACTCAGTCCTACGACGCTTGGTGACAACGACAGAGGCAGGAACCGTGGCCATACCACAATGGACCAACAACAGTTGGTACGCTACCGCTATACGCGCATGTTTCGAGTACGAAGCACTTTTATCAACAGATGCAAGGGATACGAATCCCACACCCTGGGCCATGTGGGCCTGCCACTTCCTTCATCGCTATGACGATAAATAGACAAACTGAGAAGAGGATACAAACATGTCAAACGACAAACAATCACGAGACTAAAAAACATCAACACGTTATAGGCGTAAGCCCCCTATATTGGCCCTCCGCCCCCCGCCAGGGTCAGCCGAGCAAGTCAATGAACAATGAACCTCGCTACTCATCCTGCTCATCACTACGACGCGAGTCGCGACGACAAGTGTGGCGAGAGCCAACGCTGGGCCCCGACTCTTGAGACAGACTACGCGCACGCGTATTACGCGCCGAGGGCGGAGCCCCGCCGGACGGCCCCCCGTCAGCATGGGCGCGACGCCCCAGAACGCTCTGCGCGTTGAAGCGCGTCGGCGCCGCCACCTGTTCCGGCTCAAAAGCGTCGAGATGCTGAGAAAAGCGCTCGTTGTTGGCCTCACCATCCACGGCGCAAGGCACGGCCTTCCCAATGATGGCGAAGGCCCACTTGACCCCTGGGCCGTCCGCTTGCTCCACAGGCCGGCGCAAGCCAGTCAGTTGGTCCACCCAGGCGTGCGCCACGGCTGACACAGCCGCCCAACGCGGCGCGCGAAGGCACACGTCGCGCACGCGCGCCGACCCAAACAAGGCAACCGCCGCGCAGGGAGAGGCACTCGTCAGCTAAGTGTCCCAGATGGCCCGGGGCGGCGACGCCGACCGCGAGCGATCGCGATGTGGCGAACGCAGGCGGTGATAACCCCCCCGGTCGCCATTGACGGCATAAGCCCCTCCCGGATGGGTCTGTCCACCGCGACGCCACACCCCGAGGTGATTAGAAGGAACCGGCGCGACACGGGCGGGCGCGTTTGGGTCAGGTGCCCAGTCGAAATTCAAACACGCGTGTTCAAGGCAAAAGCGTAAGAGCATTCCCACCAATGTCGGGCCAACGGTCTGAAACGGTGAAATGAAACCGCTACATGTGGCCCTGCGAGTGGTCAGCTGCCAACGGGCCAACGCGTTGTCAACGGGCAATGTAATGCGTGAAACAGAGTGGGCTTCCTTTCGAAGATCTGAGCGCCGTTGGCCTCGACGTTGTTGGCCGCACTTCGTGGTTGCCAACGGAGGACACGTATCAGCGTCGTCGCCAGTATCGAAATGAAGAGGCGTCCGTCGAATACGTGCCGAACATGTCACGGAAAGCGTGTAAACGGAGCCCAAACCGCCCAAATCAAGGCAATCTAGCGAGACACGTGGAGGCCTTTCGGTACCAATCTGGATCGAATCCGCTCGAGTGCGTGACGTGTGTTGCGGTCGCACCGCCCCAGGCTACGGAAGGTGTTGGAGCCTGAATCATGGCGGTCGAACCGTCGCCAGCGGCCACAGTGGCCTGAAAAACCGCGCAAACGGGTGGCTCGAGAGCCATGCGCGTGGCACAAGGGCTGCGCCCCTGTGCACCTCTGCTGCGTGCCTGCTCCCATCTGCTGAGTCAGACCGATTGCACCGCGCAGTCACTCCTCCTGCGACGCATTGGGTGCCTCCAGAGGGCCGAGGACGGGTCAGAATTGAGAAATGGAACGCGCTGGCGGTCTCATCGGCACTCGTGTGTGTCCACCTGAGCGTCCGTGGTGTGTCCCCCGGGACGTGGGGACAAGTGCCAGGGCTTTTGGGGCGGTGTCCTTGACAGCCTCGTGAACAATATCTAAGTGCGACCGTCCACTCACTCGCGAGTGCGTGATGGCTGACGGCGGGCCCCCAAGTGTCCGGCGCCGAGATCGAGAGATACGGTGCACGCCTGTCGAAGAAACCGACCGTCAGCCTTCCTCTGGGTCACGGGTCTCGTGGGGCATCGGGCCTGTCAACGGACGGCTCGTGTGAGCCTCTCGGGACATCCGATCAGGCAGTCCACGAACGCCGATTGTGGGGTCCGGCACACTTTTGTGGCCCGGTCGCACCGTTCTGAGTGCGCCTGGGAGGGCCATTGGGGGCGGTGCCGCAGTCGTCGTTGGCAGGTAGCATGGAGGCAACCAACAATGTCAGTCGTCTTAGGTCCTGTGCTTTCGGCTGTTCGCTTGCGGGGACCGCGCGGGAAAAGGTGTACGTTGAGCGTGCCCGCTCTCTGCGGCCCGTTCCGCAACGGCGGTGCATCCGCCCTTTTTCGCCGTCGACGGGCGGTGTGTCCACTGCTGTCGCTGTGCCGTACGTCTCGCGACACAGCAAGCCGCCATGCGCGACTCCCCTCCTTCAAAGTCGGCCGATGGCGACGCCCCGCCGTTTCCCCCACTCCCCCCTCTACCTCCTGGCTTTCGCTACCAGCGGGTGCGCAACCCGTTAAACGAGTCTTCTCTCCCCCCTGGGCTCGAGCCTGCTACGGCCCGTGGCACGGGCGGGGCGGCGCCTCCCGCGGTGCGAGCGGCACTGCGGCTGCCGTCCGCGACAGCAGGCGCCGACGCTGCAGCGGCGACGTCCCGGACGGGCGGGACGACCACGGCTGCCGGCGGTTGCGCGTCGCTGCCTGCGTCGGCAGCGACCACCGGTGTGGACGCGGTAGCGCCGGCCAAGTCTGGCGCCGCTCTGGGTGGCGGCGACGTTATTGGGGTCGACAAGACGGCTCTAACCTCTTCGAAGAAGGCGCGGACTGATCGGCGCCCGCACCTGGCGGGCCTGCGGCGCGCCAGCGAGCTCGGTGTCGAGGAGTTCGTCCGGCGCTTGCACGCGTGTCGTGTGAAAGACGCGCTCGCTTCT
>Ga0209831_1003846_pt1 | contig 12159 bp, 13 predicted proteins | sample Maine_Asex4_meta_FD_187451 | JGI IMG/M metagenome (GOLD analysis project Ga0209831, IMG submission 187451) | Marine algal microbial communities from Maine, USA - Maine_Asex4_metaG (SPAdes) (version 2) | ecosystem: Host-associated > Algae > Red algae > Unclassified | place: Maine, USA | collected...
CTCACCGGGCTGACGTCCAAGTACGAGAACCTGCGAGTGGCTCTCGACGCCAAGGGCGAGGACGAGCTAAGCCTCGACTTTGTCAAGAGCCGCTTGCTTCAGGAGTAGCGGCGTCAGGCGGAAACGTTACCGGCGACGAAGCGCATTGGCAACATGGCACTCGTCGGCGCCAACTATCGAGGTCAAGGCCGCCGTGGTGACAACTCTAAGATCGAGTGCTACTACTGCCATACGTTCGGGCACATCTCTCGCGATTGCCCAGAGCTCAAGGCAAAGAAGCAGAGACAGGACAGGGTGGCCCCGATTGCGGCTGACGATGGTAGCGACAGCGACGACGCCATCTGTCTGGTCGGCAATGCAGCTGACACCGATGACATCTCCAAGTCGTGGCTTGTGGACTCTGCGGCGTCTGCACACATGTGCTGGATGCGCGGGTGCTTTGACGACTACCATACGACCACGGGACGGAGCGTCACGATGGGTGACAAGGAGTCCATAGCCACGGCGGGCGGCGGAACCGTCGTGCTCAATGTCATCGTTCACGGCAAGACGCGCAAGATCAAGTTGGACAAGGTACTTCATGTTCCTACAATGGGCTTCAACCTCATGTCGGTCGGCATGATGGAGGAGCGTGGGGCGGAAGTGTCATTCAAGGGCGGTAAGACGATCATCAAGATGAACGAGAAAATTGCTGCGTGCGGCACTCGTGAGAACGGGCTCTACTACCTGTACATGGCCTTACTGTCGGATATTGCTGCGGTGGCCTCTCTTCAGCTCTGGCATGAGCGCCTTGGGCACGTCAACGTTGCTGGCGTTAAGGGGATGATCAAGAACAAGGACATCGATGGACTCAAGTGCTCTTCCATGGCGGTCAAAGACGTCTGCGAGCCGTGCGTGTATCGGAATGCGGCTTTGACGCCTATGCCTAGTGCAGGAGGAGGTCGAGAGAGCAAGCGCCTGAAGCTCGTGCACTCGGACCTGGGCGGGCCAATGTCGGAGCCGTCGCGTGCCGATGCGCTCTACTTTGGCACCTTCACTGACGACTTCTCCCGCTGGACAGACGTTGTTTTCCTGCAGAAGAAGAGCGATCTGCTCTCTGAGAACAATAAGTGGCTGAAAATGGCCCAGCTGCACACGGGAACCAAGATCGAGAACCTACGCTCCGACAATGGCGGCGAGTTTGCGTCGAACGCATTCAAGGCTCTTTACGATGAGAACGGCACGACGCACCAGACCACGGTGCCCGACACTGGCGTCCGGTGAGCCTGGTTGCTCACGAGGCGCCCAGGACCTACGTGCAAGCCGTTCAAGGGCAGGAATCGGCTGAGTGGCAGATTGACACGGACGAGGCGATGGAGGCCATCCGCAAGAACAAGACTTGGCGCTTGACGGATCTCCCGGCCAGTCGACGCGTGCTGAAGGGCAAGTGCGTGTAAAAGGTCAAGAACGAGGTTGACAAGGACGGGAACAACTCGACGCGGCACAATGCGCGCCTTTGCTTCATGGGGAACAGGCAGATCAAGGGGCTCGACTACAACGAGAAGTTCGCGCCGGTGGCCTAGTTCACTACCATCCGATGCATCCTGGCGCTGACGGCGGCGAACTGGTGGGTGCTACATCAGATGGACGTCAAGACGGCCTTCCTCAACGGCGACCTTGACGAAGAGGTCTACATGGAGCAGCCAGACGGCTATGTCGATCCAACGTATCCTGACAAGGTGTGTCGCCTCCTCCAAGCGCTATATGGGCTGAAGCAAGCTCCCAAGATGTGGTACGCCAAGCTCTACGACTTCCTCAAGTTGCAGGGGTTTGACAACATTGACCCGGATGCATGCCTCTACCTCATTATGGATGACGGCGAAATCATCATCGTCCTCGTGTACGTCGACGATCTCCTGTTGGTGGCATCAAGCCTGGGGGCGATCTACAAGACTAAGGACGCTCTGCACAAGCGTTTTGAGATGAAGGACCTGGGCGAGGCGAAGGTCATCCTCGGGCTAGAGATTAGGCGTGACAAGGCGTTGGGCACCCTGAAGCTGTCGCAGGGCAAGTACGCGGCGCAAGTGCTGGAGAAGTTCGGGATGGCGGAGTGCAACCCGATCGGAACGCCGCTGGGGGTGGGCCTGCAGCTGGTCAAGGCCGACAAGAGCGACGACGCGCTGCCCTACCGCGAAGCCGTCAACATTCTTATGTTCTTGATTGTCGCGACGCTTCCTGTTCTCGCCTTCGCTATCGGGAAGCTGAGTCTGTTTGTTTTTTGCTACGGCAAGGAGCATTGGGCGGCTATCGAGCGCGTTCTACGGTACGTCAAGGGTTCGATGGACAATGGGCTGGTATTCGACAACAAATCTTCCTGTGTTCTACAAGGCTTTAGTGATGCCGAATGGGCGGGTGACCACGAGTCGCGACGTTCTACGATGGGCTTGACCTTGATCTTTGGCGGAGCAGCCGTCGGCTGGGGTTTTAAGTTGCAGAAGACGGTGGCGCTGTCGACGATGGAAGCCGAGTACATGGCTCTATGTGAGGCCAGCAAGGAAGCTGTTTGGCTCAACAAGCTCGTGCAAAGCGTGGCAACTCAAGATCTGCGGACAGCGAGCTCGGGCGGACCGATCATTATCAAGGTCGACAACAGCGGTTGCATTGACTTCTCCAAGAACCCCATGGGTCACAAGCGCACGAAGCACATCGACCTTCGCTACCACTTCGTGCGCGAGGCCATCACGACGTACAAGGTGACATTGGAGCCTTGTGCAAAGGACGACATGGTGGCGGACCCGATGACTAAGGAGCTCTGCAAGACCAAGCACGACAAGCATGTCGACGCCATGGGGCTTTGCTGATAACAAGAACCGCCGCGGCAACAAGCGAGGAGGAGTGTTGGACTGTAATGCTCGTCGCCGCCTCCACTGGCGGTTAGCGGTTGGACGATGGTCGGTGACCCTTATGGCACCGCACATGGTACATTTGCAAGACGTGGTCAAGTTGCACACATTTGTGTTGGGTCATCTTGGGGCGTTACTTTTGGCATGTTTTGGATTTGATCTTCGCTTTGCTCCAGTGGCTTTTGATTTGGTGAGTGATTCGATTTGGTGCGCGGGCGTGGGCGTCGGTGTGGGCGCGAGAGGGGGGAGCACTTGGGCCGGTGGGGACTATTTGAGAGGTGCTCTCGGTTGGGAGAGGCGAGCGATCCTTAGGACAACCAACAAAGCACGTTCGCACACACACACACAAGCTCAAGCCACTCAACCACTTCACCGTGGTCCCCCAACCCCTATCCCGACTGCGATTCAACAATATCAACACGCCAAGGGTCCACAAGTTGCTCCGGCACATGCTGGACGCCATCCTCATGCACGGACTCCTATGCCACGGGAACACAAGCAGCAATGAAGCGCAGCACAAGAATGACAAGCTGTTTCATTGTCACACCAACAGAATCATCAAGACGTTTATTGCCCAGATCGCCCGGCAGCTCCAAGGCACCCAGGCAATGCTGGCACGCCTCGACAATATGGACGATGAGACCATTCACGCTGATACATTCCGCCGCATCCGCCGCTCTCTTGTGCGCGGTGGCCAGCTGACTTCAATGACGAAGCGCTCGATGCACAAGGTGCCGAGCCTCATCGTCGGCGCGATAGCGCAGCATCCTGGCCTTGGCCGCCTCACCTTGGTGCTCGGCCTCGACCCCAACGACAAGGTGGCGGTGCTGGAAGAGGTAAAGTTCTTGGCGCGGCTTGAGTGCGGCACGCGAATTCGCCAGAATCTACGATCGTCTGTCAACTACCGTCGCAAGGGCGCCTGGTTCGATGCGGTTACCTACACCGTCGCGGGAGAGGCCGCCATGCACGCGGGTGGCGTCGCCAAGGCGCTCCTCCACTACGGGGAGGTTCGGGCGTTGCTGCTCTACAAGGCAGAGGACGTGGCAATTGTGTGCAATATGAAGACAGTTGACGCAGACAAGACGTGTTCTCTGGCGTAGCGCCAGTGCATTTGCCTCAAATGGGCCGTGCCAGCATCTGGGAGTGGTGCGTGGTCGATTGCGGTGGTTCCATTTGCTGGTGTGCAACGGGTTGTACACGTAGCCCCGGACGTTTCTGAGCTGTCGCTGCGTCGGACGGTGAAGACAATGCCGGCCAGATATGATGCCTCGGTCGGGAAGAGGAGGGCGATGCGATACTATGAGAATGCATTTTTTCCGTGGGACTGAGTTTAAACGAACTTCTGCTTTAATGAATGTTGTCACAACGTTGTGCTTTCAAAACGGCGGTCGGCTCGTCGCCCACCGTCGGCGTCGCGCCCACCGCCAACATTGCCAGCTGCTTGCCTGCCGCCTACGGCCGCCGCTTCGGATTCTCGCAGCCCATCGACGGCCGCTTTGGTGTCTTGCTCGCTGCTCCCGACGACAACGTCGAGGCCACCGCCGTCGGTGTCGTTCCCGCCGCAGTCGGCGTCGTGCCCGCGGCGTCTGGGGTCAGGCGAGACCCCACCGCTGCCACCACCGCCGCGCCTGACGTGTCGGGCATGACCTTGCCCTCTTCGGCCGCCTCTCCCTCGTCCCCCTCCTCTGACTTGGCCGCCCCCGGGTGCACCGCCGCGCCTTCAGCACCCTGCGCCGCCGTCAGCGCGCCCGCTGCCCCTGCTAGCAACTCCAGCTACGTGCCACCGGGCATCAGGCCCATCGATGCCCCGCCCACCGCCGTCAAGCCGGACGACATTACGCCGGACGCCGTCGCGCCGGACTCCGTCACGCTGGACGCCGTCCAACCGGTCTTCGGGTTGTAGCCGACCACCGTCGAGCTGCTCGGCACCAAGCGCGAGAGCGCTACCTCCGACTCTGTTGTGCCCGATGGTGCCGCCTGCGTCGCCATCGAGCCCGACGGCGCCGCCTCCGTCGGCTTCGTCCCGCTCGCTGCGCCGTCCGACACTGCCAAACCGCTCGGCGTCCAGCCGCCCGGCACCACGCCTGTCGACGTGGGCCCGCCCAGAGTCTTGAGAGTCATCGCCGCGTCGGCCAGGGTCACGCGTCTTGCTGTCCGGCGCAACGGCAGGGAACCGCCCGCCCCCGTCGACGCGGCGCCAGTTTCGTGCCGCCCGGCTTTTCGACGGTCAACACAAAGCCCCTGGTGTCCAGCGCCCACGTTCTTGGCGGCTGTACCCCTTCCAGCTGCACGCCACTCGTCTGCGCCCCCGTCGGTTGCATCGAGCCGACCAGCGTCCAGTCGGCAGGGGTCCCGCCGCTTAATGCCGACGCCGCCGGCGACGCGCCCGTCGGCGTCGAGCCGGTCGTCGGATGGAAACCGGGCGGCTCCGAGCAGCTTGACGTCGTGCCCGACGGCGCCGCGGCCGAAGAATTCGAGCTCGACGGCACCACGTCCATTGCCGTGGTGACCGATGGCGCAGCGGTCGTCGGCGTGGTGCCTGATGTTGCTGCGTCCGTCGGCGTCACGTCCGACGGCTTGAAGCTGCTCGCCGTCGCCCTCGACGTTGCCGCACCGGTCAGCGCCGCCGAGTCCATCGCCGGTGTCACGGCCGACAGCGTCGAGCCAGCCGGCCCCAGGCCGGTCAGCGTCAGCTGCAACGACTCAGTGCCGTCCGCCTTCGTCGGCTCCCCGCCCACCACCGTCCGAACCGCCGGCGTCGACTCGGTCGCACTCGACACAGTCGGCCCGCTCGTCGCAGACGGCATTGCCGCCGCCAGAAGCGCCCTCGTCCCCGCTTTTGTCGCCCTGACCTCGTCAGGCCGCACCGCCTCGGCCGGCCGCACATGCATGTTGCCCAGATGCGCGTAGCCCAGTTGTGCGCCGTCCAGCTTCACGCCGCCCAGCTGCGCGCCGCCCAGATGCACGACGCCCGGTTGCGCGCCGCCAAGCTGCGCGACGCCCATCATGCCTGCGGTGCGGGTATGGTAGCGGTGGCAGCTTGATGGTCGCGGCGCAGCGGCTTGACCGTAACCGCGACAGCGGCTGCGGCGTTGCCGCGGCGCTCGTGGCGGCGCCGTCTTGGCCATACCGGCGCCTTGACTGCGCCGACTTGCTCACGGCGTTGTGGCCCCGGGAGCGGCGGCCTTTTTGGCGGTGGCGGCAGCGTCATTGTAGCGGCGGGCCCGTGGGTGCCACCATAGGTAGGCGGTGGCGGTGGGGCCGCGGCCGCGGCGCGCCAGTCGCGGCGGTGGTGGCGCAGCGGCGACGGCAATACCGGCGTGACGGAAGTAGGAAAAAGGTGGCGATAAGAGCTGGGTCACGGCCGGACCGCCGCGGTGGCAGCGGCGTAGTAGGAGCGGCGGCGTGGGCGCGACAAGGGAGGCGGCTTGACGAGCCGCGGCACGCGGCCGAACCCGCTTGTTGGCGGTGACACGGCACGCAGACTGACCTTCTGTCGGACCCCGCCCGAGTTACGCCCACTCGAAAATGAGAAACTCTCACTAGCCATCTTTTCTTGGAGCCTCATCGGAGCAGTGCGATCAGATGATATGCAAAATCGTCCCCTTTGACGTTCTTGGCATCGAAGCCCGATCCATTCTACTCGATGCACATCAGCCACATCTTTGACCGGTTTCGATGTTGCTATGGATGTGGATCGGATGTCCAATCCCATCGACCGCTGCGATACAGGCATACAGTCAAGCCCCTATGAACAGACTTGGGACCTCGCCAAAACTCAGAGCACGCTGACGCAGGTTGTGGCCCAGAATGAGCTTCCGAGAGCCAGTGCGAGCCCACACCGAGCCCGCAGGGCCTTTACAGCCCAATAGGCAATCCAGCTGTCACCTCATTGGCCCTGAGCCTAGCTTGTCCAGCGCAGTGTTGTGAGTTTGTCAATTCGCAGCTTTGACAGTGCCTTGCACGAGTCGCTGCGCGCAGGCGCTCAAGTCGTGCGGCGGAGAGGAGACCGTTCGTCGTCCTGGTGCCTCGAGCGGGGCAATTCTGGCGACTGGGCGACTTCCCCGCCAACTCGCACAAGGTGGGCTGCCGTGACGTCCGAGTCGGGGTGCGTCGCCCACAACGGCACCGGCTGGGGTGGTATCCCCCGCCGCTGGCGCTCGGCATTGGTGGCCAGGTCGCTGGGAAAGGGCACTTGGCCAAAGGTGGCTGCGTCTTCGAGGGGGGGGCGGGGCAACAAGAAGCGGCTCGGCAGTGAAGGCGTACTGTTGGCACGGCCCTGTGCGCGCGCGGCCGCTTTGTGCGCGTGCGGCCGCGCAGGCAGGTGGTATTTCTTGCTACCGTGCTTTGCTCGGAGGAGTGAAGGGGAGAGGCCGGGGAGCGATGCGTCAATAGACGCATAAAACAGAGTAGAGCTTTATGGCCAAGGATAAAAAACGTTCACGAAGAAGCGCGCCGCGCGGCGGTGTGCAGCACTGTCACGTATTGTACGAGGCGTCGCAGTGATGCCGTGCGACCTTGTGACTTGATCAAAGTCTTGAACGATGTGCTCCAAATGAAGCACAGATGCGAAAGGAATACAGCGTAGAGAGGGCCACTCAGCTCCAGGGGCCATGGACCAATGCAAGCGGGTGCACCCGGCAGCGACCAGTGGGCACCCAGGCTCTGACTCACAAATGCTCATCTCCGCCACCACGATGACCTGCCGTGCCTCCCCCCCGACGGCGTGCACAATGGCACGCGCCTCGCCATAGCGTACGACCGCTCTTGCGTCACCTGGCAGTCGGTACGCTAGCCCATCATTCCACGGTAGCCCGCGGTACAGAGGGGTGGCCCGAAGGTGCTGCAAAGGGTGGCCGCTGGCCTCGCCACAGCATGGCAGGCGCGGAGAAAACTTGAACGAGTTGGTGACATGTACAGCGGTGCCTCCCATAGGCTCTCCAAGGGCCTCGGCGACGGCCGCCAGGCCGCGGCGCTCCGAGAGTGCGTCGAGCGGGACGGCGTCGGCGCTGCGCGGGATGACTGGTGATGCATTGGTCGCACCACCAGAGGTGACCGCCAAAGGAGGCACGGTGCCGCTGCCGCCAGGCACCCTACTGCCGCCGACGGGCGCCCCAACACCCACAACGTCCTCTGCGCCCTCGTCGCCAAACCAGCCTTCGAACTCCTCGGCCTCACTAGCTAGGCGCGCCCGTATCTCGAGCACGCCTTGCCCGACACGCAGCAGCTGGGGACGGAAGGTGTCACCGTCGCCGCTCGTCCGACAGTAACGCCGTTTGTCGTGAACGTGCAGCGCCTCGTTACAGCTTGTGTCGCCATTCATGACGGCACCGTGCCGCTTGATGGCCTCAACAATGTGGGCGAGCAACTTGTGGATCTTGGTGGAGTACCACTTGCCGAGAATCGGCACCAGGAAACCTAGCACAAAATCCTTGGCCAGCGCTCCCACCTACTCCGCCTCGTTCACCGTCATTGGCGGCTTGCAATGGCGGTGCCCGGTTAGCCGCGCCACGAGCTGAGCATACTTCACAAACAGCGTCGTCACGGCCACGTGGTACGGCATGTCGCCAAACGCGGCCTTGTAGGCCGCCTTGTCGAAGGCGAGCCCCTGGCGGACCGCCTTGGTGTCAGCTGCCCCGGCCGTCGTCTCGTCCCCGACAGGTGACTCGTGCTGCACCTGCTGCTGCTGCCCAGCGATGCCGACGCGCGTGCGTGCGGCGCTCGCGACACTATCGCTGCTCGCCTCGCTGGCACAGCTGTCATCGGTGTCCGCAATGGCACTGTCGGCGGCGCTCACGGCTGACGCCGCGGTGGCCGCCGCGTTGGCATCATCCGACTCGTCAATGTCCGCCAAGAGGGACGCCAAAACGGCGTCCAGCTGCTGCTCGGGATCGAGCACGTGGTCCTCCGCACTGACGCCAATCGTACGGCCCAGCAAGATGCCGTCGGTGGTGCCCGAGGCCGGCGGCGTGGCGGAGGCGACGTACGAGGGCGCCGACCGCTTCGCCTTGGAACCGGCCTTGGTCGCCTTTTGGGATAGCAGGTTGCCCTTCGTCTTCTTCTTTGGCGACTGCCGCCGCTTGGTGCCAGGTGAATATAATCCAAGGACGATAAACGTCATGAACCATACCCCTCCGCGCTGCTGCTCTCCAGTGAAGGTGGCTTGCTTCTCGTCGGGGGACACCAAGTACCTGTACCAGTTCTCAGCCAGCACCAGCACAAAGAGCCACAGACAACTATTCGAATCGTCAGCCAAAGAGCCAGTACCGACGTGCACACATGCCACGCACATGAACACTCGGGCAACGATCAAAATCAGAGAAAGCATCGCACTGGACAAGGCCACATACCCCGGTGGTACAAAAGATGCCAGGCTGCGTCGACCCAGAAGATCGATTCTCAAGTTGCCCGCTCGGTGAGTGGCGCTCTCGCCCTGATACTGCGGATAGTACTCATCACATACGTGGGGGAACATGAGCACGAGACGATGACACAACATGCGGGTGACCCTCAGATCGAGGATCTGCACAGGGAGAGGAAACCAAGAGGCAGCAACGCACGAAGGAAAGGAAAAGCCGGGCATGCGGTGGTTAGCTCACCTATGCTCAAGAAAGCAACCAAAGGGGACACTCACTGCTCGCCATGAGGTGTGGCGATAACTTACATGTAACGGGTCGAACGCAATCATCTTGTACAGTGGTGCGGGGCGGTGGTGAGCCCGCCCATGCACGCTAACGCAGGGATGAAGGCGTTGATGCTCGATTGGGTCTTGAGGATGACACGCCGCGGGCGCTTCCGACCAGTCAGCCGCAACGCGGTGGCCTCCATCTGGCCCTCGACGGTGCTGATGACCTCCCGGTCGGCAGCGTCAACACCGCGTGACGTGCACGCATCCTCGGCGAGCACCTCGCAATTGGAGCAGGGGCGCGCACAGTTCCCACCCTTCATACACAGCACCGCACGTTCTTCCGGCTGATCGCACGAGTACAGCAGGACACGAAAAAAGGCGAGCGAGAAGCCACCGATCGTCTCACCCAACTCAACGCCCTTGTGGCTCGCAGATATGGCATCACGGAATGCAAGGAACAGCGTTCTCTGCAGGACTCCCCAGCGGCGACCTTTGGCCTTCTCCGCGGCACCAGGCTCCTTCAGCTTGCGTACAAATGGGACGTACGCAATTGTGTGCCACTCGGCACGGCCCGTGACGTCGTTAACAACCCTGATGCGCACGGGGTAAAGGTAGTGAGCTGCCGGATCAGACATGGCGAACGGAGGAGAAACAACAATGAGGGCGCACGCACGTATGCAAAGTCAGTGTCGAGACCTGTAAATTTTCCACACGATACACGGGATATGTAGCGCCGGGTCTGTCACAAGAAGAGCACTAGACAGCAAGAGACACAATGAACGCAGAAACGAATGAACGAGGAGAGTGGCCGCGACTTACCACCTGACCACGAGAGCAAGCTGGCATCACTGTACACGTAAACACCGAGCACAAAACCAAGACCACCAGAGATGGCGTCAATGGCGGCTTGGTGCTCCTTGAACGCCTCCCCATCAATGGGGTGCTCTCGCCGGTCACCAACCTCGTCGTCGTTGCGCCGCATCTGGACTTGGCCCGCACCACGCAACGCTCCCAACGCCACGGCAAGGGCGCAACGAAAGTACGCCACGTACTCCACGCCCCCCTGCACCATCTTGCACTTTTTCCATCCAGCTGCCAACACCGCGTTGTCTAAGTCGTCGCGTAATGCGTTACGGAAGGCGTTGGCGCTGCGGAAGACGTGCGTGATCCTGAAAGGCGCGCCAGGGTTGTCAGTTGTCCGCGGCGGCTCAGCGCCCGCCGCCGTGCTGGTGTTGATGAACGCGGTGCCTGACGCCGTGTGGCTGTCGGTCGATGCGGCGCCCGCCTCCATGCCATTGTTGGTGGGCGTGGCGCCCGCCTTCGCGCCGTTGTTGGTGTAGCCCCCACTCGCCGCCATGCCGCTGCTGCTGGATCCGCCGCTCGCCGCCGTGCCCGTGTTTGTCGACACACCACCAGCCGGCGTACCGTCGCTGGTCGTTGGTCCGCCAGCCGCCGGCACGGCACAGCTACCACCGTTGACCCCGGCTTTCATGGACTCAGCGATGGCCTCGTCGTACTTAACAAGGAACTTGAAGATACGCGTCTGGTCGGCGAGCGACGCCCCGGAGCCGCCAATGTCGTGGACGAGGCTCTGCAACTCCGTCAAAATTGGGGTGTTGAAGAGACCAGGCTTAGCCCGAGGCCGCTGGTCCAGCGCTGGCTCGCATCGCCTAGCGTCACCAACTCGTTCGTAGTGTGCGCGAGCCTCGGTCGACACGCAGGAGCCGCCAAGCGCCTCTACAGGCTCTTCATGACGCGGCACATCTCCTCGAGATGGCGGCCTTGCAGCCGCAGATCGTGGAGCAGCCGCGGAGCTCGCCTGCCGAGTGGCAGCCGCCTGTTGAGCCCCCCAGTCAGACAGGTACGTTGCCAGGAGCCCATCATCAGCTCCCTCGCTGCCGGCCATGTCAAAAAGACCAGCCAACGAGGGAGGGGTTGGCGAGGGGGGGCGGGTTGGAGATAGCGGCGGGGATGGGGTGCCGGCTGTAGGGGGCATCGGCGGAGATGGGGTGCCGGGTGTAGGGGGCAGCGGCTCCGGAGACAGCCCCGGGTCGGGTCCAAGCTGCCGTGGGGGAAGGCGCCGGTTGTGGTTGCGACTAAGGTGTGGGTGGCTGAACATGGTGTGCCGCCGCATAGCAAGCGAATTGGCCTTCACGACGCCACACACTGAGCAGGTAGATGGCCCATAGTGGGGCCTGTTGACCGGATCCACCGCAGAGCTTGAACCATCTCCGAGGCCGCCACCCTCCATCGCGGCTGCCGCCTAGGCCGGAGGCCGACGCCACCACGCGCGACAGCGAAGAGAAGGCATCGCCCCAACTTTCTGGCTTCACCTCCGCCCATAGGCATCAGCTCACCTCATCGGGCAGTAAGCCCCTGTGGCTTGGCCCCCCGGCTCTGCAACAGCGTCGAAACACCGACCTCCGACAGAAACTCATGCTGGCATAGTGAGCGGCTGAAGACACAACAACGTTGAGCATAGCAACGTAAAAGGGAGAGCACAACCACACGTGGGAGCAGTGAGAGAATAGTGTGCGAAGGTAGCCGTCAGTTTTCAACGCGCATCGGGAGCAGACACCCCAGAAGCAAGGGCAGGTAGGAGGAGAGGGGCGGCAAGGAGACCCGCCCGACACGTACCCCCCCCCCCCC
>Ga0209831_1003848_pt1 | contig 12158 bp, 14 predicted proteins | sample Maine_Asex4_meta_FD_187451 | JGI IMG/M metagenome (GOLD analysis project Ga0209831, IMG submission 187451) | Marine algal microbial communities from Maine, USA - Maine_Asex4_metaG (SPAdes) (version 2) | ecosystem: Host-associated > Algae > Red algae > Unclassified | place: Maine, USA | collected...
CCGGTCGTCAGCTTCGTTGCGTGTGAGCCCCATCGGGTACTGCCCATGCCGCCCATGTTGCTCTCCGGATTTACGAAATCAATAGCAGGATTGCACAATGGCAGGTGCTTTTTTATACCCGCCTGTAAGTTTCACCAGCTTCTCAAGGGCCTTTAATTTGTCACCCAACGTCTCGATTTTCAGGCGAGGCATACCCTGTGAATCGTGCCAGCGCGTGACGCGCACCATCGGGTGATCGAGCTGACTGATGTCGGCATCAATTACAAGTGTCAGATACTCCAGCTTCTCGTAAATATGGTTGAGCAACATGGTTCTGATGTCTGTTGCCCGGTTGTGGATATTTGCGGGTAGCTCTATGGTTACCGTGCCAGCGGTGTCCAGCCAGTCAAGACAATCGAGTAATTCACGGTCGTGCTGTGCGTTATTGAACATGGCGGTTGCCTATTTGTCTGGCAATCAAGCGAGCGTCGAAAATGCCAACTGCAGCACCCTCTAACTTTTGAACATAGATGATTGCCTCTACCCGCTCAGTGATGTGCAATAAATCGGGCTGGCGTCGGTAGTTTGTCCAGGTGCGTCGGCTGATTTGAAGGTGCAAGCAAAGACCTGTCAATGTCATCGGGCGGTGTACGGGTACTTTGTATTGTGTCGCCTTGCCTTGATGCTTCACCAGCTCTATACGGTGCAATGGGTTGCTATCCACCCACTCAAAATAGGACTCGCAGGCAAGCTCAAGTATTCTGGCGCTGTCGAATTTAGCGCGTCGCCCGTGAACCTGTCGGCTCTCCCATGCATTGTTGCCAGGCTTGAACTGCTTCTGCTTGCTGGCGTTGCTCATTGTCGGACACTCTATAGATTTACAGTAGGGTACATGATTGACATGTGGGTGTTGGGCACTGAGTAGGCAGGATTTCGCCATCGCATCGCGTGGGTGCGCTCTCATGATCGCATGAGATATGACACACTCAAAAGCGAGACAAGCAACGAAAAGGACGCAAAGTGAAGACATCAATTATTTCAGTAGTAGTTATGAGCGCTGTTTGTTGCACGGCCATCGCTCAAGATGAGGTAGATGTAGAGAGCGCACTAATTGAGCTCCCTACGGGCCCGATAGAGTATGAAATGAGGCTTGGGCCAGTAGATCTGAGCTGCGGATTAGACTTTAAGTATTCTGATTCTTATGATCAAGAGGCGAAGATATTGGACGCAACCGTGGAATTTCTGGATTCTTCAGGCCTTAGCAACGATCCCGATAAGTACGCACTTGTTAAGGTAACCACCGGCTCGGTGTGGCTCGGATTAATAGAAATAGAGACAGGAAGTATTAGGTTTGATACCAAAAAGCTCGTTGATGTGACAGACGATGAACTGCTAGAAGAGTACGGAATAGTTAATGCAATCCTTGCAGTTGACAGCGTAAGTGCTGAATATATACGTGGCACAATTGACGGGAAGATAACCGCGTATCGTCATGCGGCTCACTGGCTAAAAGGCGTGGCCGGATGCGAAGGCGAAGGCACTATCCTGATGCTACCCAAATAGCAGTAGGGTTAACAGGCACCCATCTGCCAGCCTTATAGCCCTTTAGGTATGCCCAAAAAGGTGTCCTTCGTGTCCCATGTGTCCTGCAAGCTCTGAAAGCCTGTAACAATGAGGGTTGTAGGCGGGACACAATCAAGATTGTGAATTTTACTGACTGTGTCCGATGAAAAATGTGTCCCGCGATTGTGTCCCACTGGAGCGTTGATTTGACGCCGTTTGCGGAGTGTCGGGACACATAGGACACAAAGGACACGATTCTTGCAGCGACTCACGAAAATGAAATTAATCATCGCCTGCCAGAATCGAATTGTTGACGACATAGAACCGCTGGCGATTGCCGTCAGCCGTGCGCCTACACGCGCTCTTACCATCATCATCAGTAGTCAGATGATTTGCATCTATCAGGGCAGTGGTAACAATGCGTGGCCGCATTCCATTACATACCTCATCCCTGAAAACTGACGGGTATATCCAATACTCATCACGTTGTAGATAACCGGCACAATTGTGGGGTGTACGATTGTCATCAGACATAAACCGTGCTTGATGGCGTTGTAGAAACCCTCTCACTTGCCCGATGGCTTTCTCATGCTCACGGCTACCGGTCGGAGTCCAGTTCTCGCGCCATTGCTTGAAACAGGCACTAGCGGCTCTGATCGTTTCATTTTTTTGCCAGCCGGTAATGCCTGCCTCGGTTGCCAGCTCGCCAGCCGCTGCAATCAATGCAAAGCGCTTGGCGACTCGTTGCACCTGTCCTGCATCGTTGTTGATCTGGTGCGTTTCAGAAAAAACGCTGGCAGTCTCCTTAATGGCACTCTTGCAGTGCTCGCGGTGATCAATGATGTATTGCACGAAAGCCGGTCCTGCATGTCCGGTATGTTGTCCTGCCAGCGAATCGAAACAATCAGCGAACTCTTGCGCGGTGGATGAGCCATGGATGTTCTCGAACAGGCCCATACCTCCACCTGTGTCAGCCTCGATGTTGATCAGGCGAACCTCTTGCCCTGCCATCGTCTTGAGCCCACCCGATGCCATGTGTTCACTGAGTGACTTCTCGCCGGTTGTCAGTGTAATCAGGCGGTGGGTGGATGCTGGCTTACCTGAGCCGTCACGCCGTGCCCGAACCTTGCCAATACCATTGCCGAGCATGTAGATGGCTTCACCGGCATGGCGTGGGTCTATCTCGCCGATCTCATCCAGTAATAGCCCGATGTCGCTATGCTCTGCGGCGGTGGCCTCCAGTCCGTTTGCAGTGGTGCGCCAGCTTGAGACCTCGACACCGAAAACGCTTGATGCCGCCCGCAATACTTTTGTCTTGCCCACTGAGCTTGTGCCGACAAAATGCAAAGCTCCACCCTCGACACCTGCGACATTGAGTAGCGGTGATGCAAAAGCAGCCGACACTCCCAGCACCAAACGGGTATTGCCTGCGCATTGACTGGCGATAGACTCACGCCATGTGGCAAGTGTGCCCTGCGATGGCTTTGCAGGTTTCGGGTTCGCCAGTAGATAGTTGCCTGTTCCGATCACTCTATCAGGTAGAACGAAACTATCACCGTGCCAGCCGGTACGCTCGACGGTGATGTATCTGTCATTGCCACCATGAGCGATATAATCGAATAAGTCAGCCTTTGCCTTACTGCTGGATACAACAAACAAACCACGCTCCAGTAGCTCGCGTATGGCCTCTGTCTTATCTCCGGCTAGCAAGCCCTTCGGCATTAACCATAGTCGCCGGTTGCCGTCTTGATCCATGTACACCAGAACGTTGCACCAGCCTAGTGAATCGGCATCACGCGCAAGTCCCAGGTTCCATATTCCGCCAGATACAAGCCGCTCACTTTCATCATCTGCGATGCGAACAAGCCCAGCTTTATCATATTTGTCGGCAACGATCTTGTACCCTTTCTGTGTTGCTGCTGGATAGCTTGATGCTATTTTTTTCAGTGGCGCTTTCAGTGCTTTCACATTGTCTGGCTGCGGCTTGACTGCATTCGCCACGACATCAGCGGCGCTCATTTCGTCACCTCTTGAAGCTTGTTACAGGCCACGGCATCGTTAAAGTCTGAGCACGATGTGCAGCCGTCGCAGAATGTCGGGAAACACACTTTACCGTCAATTACGCGGGCTGCTTCCTCTGCGTTCAGCCGTCCTGTGTTGATCTCTTTGCGGTGATCGTCATCACCTGCCACGATGATATTAGTATGAGGGTTGGCAGCTCTGATAGCGGTACAGACAGGTATCAGGTTAGTGCTACTCAATGCACACACTATCGTCTCACCAGTTTCTTCTCGCAGAGTGCAGCCGGTTGCGAATCCTTCGAGAACGATAATATTCTTGGCTCCAGTCAACGAACCCAGAATAACCATACCGCCAGCGGTTCGCCCACCTTTCAGGTAGAACTTGTTTTTCGATAGTTTGTTGTAGATTTTCTGAATCGTATAGATATTGCCGTCAATATCAGTTACCGCCACAAGCCAGCAATTCAGGCGTTGATGCCACTTTGCACCGTGGGTGCTGTTCAACCCCTTGCTGATAAAATAACCAGCTACAGGCGCTGATATGGCTTCGTGTAACAGTCTCTCGGTAAGCTGCGCTGCACTTTGATGGTCTGCCAGTTGTTGAGCCTCTGCAATTGCTGATAGTCGCTTATGCTCTGCTTGCTGTTCTCGGTATTGCGTGGCGGTGAATGGCTTGTTATCGAAGAACGTAAAGCACTCGCCGGTCGGCCAGTTCTTGACATGGATGCAATCGTCTTTGAGCATAACGCCCAGTGAGTTATTGTTGAAGCTCTTGTGTGGCGCGTTTGTGCGCACCCACTTGAACAGGATCAGGGCAGGGGCCACGACGCCGTTATCTTCACACCATGCCAACCACTGGTCCATTGCGTAGTGGTTGTTATAATGGGTCTGTCTGTATTGCCCTGCTGTGGCGCTCTTGCCGGAGCGCTGCGGCTGTTGTTCTGCTGGCATATTTCAGCCCTCAGCCTGTTCAGGTGCTGGCCATCCCTGCTGAACCTTCCACGCATCAATTACGCTTCGCGGCCAGCCGACTGTTTTACCTAATCGCACGGGTTGAGGCAGAACACCGTCCCGTGTCCATCGCCATAGGGTGGTCAGCGATTGTCCAAGTTCTGCGGCAAGCTCGTTGCGTTTAACAAGTGGATTGTTGAGTGGTTTAACTGCGTTGGCGTCAGTAGCCATATGTAAGCCTCGTTTGCTAGTGATAGCCAGCTATTGCGCTGGATTGCAAATGAGGTTATTGATTCGTAAGTGGGTGTGGCAGTCTCACCCACTTGAAAAATTTAGTTTCCTGCGATTCTCCTAAAGTTTCTTTGAGATTTGATGGTTTCGGTCTTGATGCCATACAGTTCTGCTATGGCTCTGTCGCAAGCGCGGTCACTGGAGTAATCCTGTCTCCGAGCGGTCCAATCGGCTAGAACGACCTTCCAGTCGGTGGAGTATTCACCATTATGTTCACGTTGGCGTTTGCCGCGTGTGTAGTCGTCGTCCATCAGGCTCATGGTTAGTAATCGGTATGACTCTTCACACTGGCTCATTGACCTAACGGCGAGCCAGAAATCGCTGGCAGCAATTGCGCCATTTACATCGCGACATGCTCTGAACAGGTCCCAGGCTAGACGGCCTTTGGATCGTGGTTCTTGAACGCTACATGCCATGTTTATTATTGTGGCCTTGTCTGCGATGCCGAGTTCTTCGAATATTGCACCCTTAAGCGCGTTGTCAGCGTCCCATAGTTCAGGTGGTATTGTTCCGGTAAATCGCTTCCCGTCCACCATTAGAATCTTCTCGAACCAGTCGTTGAAGCCACATTCTTGAAATGCATGAAGCGCCTTGCTCTCCAGGTAGGCAATCCTCTCGATTACTGCGGCTTCGTCGCTCGGAAGGGTGCGGCCTGAAAAGTACTCGCCGAATTCTTTTACATTTTCGAAGCTTATGCCTCTCTGTGATAGTACGCCGTCTACCTCGCCGTTTTTTCGTGTTGTCACTTTCGAGTGGCGTTTCACACGTATCATGACGTGGAGGCCCGATTCAATGCGACCACATTTCCCGCCTCTTTCGCACCCGCCTCCATTTCATCAAGCCGTAAACATTTTTTTCCAGATATGTCACGTTTGTATCGCTGTGATTTTATGGTGTCCCTTGACTTGATTCCGTGTTTTTCCATCATGGCAAGGTCACACTGTCTATCGCTCGAGTATTTATGACGTTGGCATACCCAGTCTGCCAATACATTTATCCAGTCGGTTTTGTGCCTTCCTCGCTGTGCTTTCCCGCGCACGTAGTCACTCTCCAGTTCCAGCATTCTAAGGTTGAGATAGAAATTCTCTGCTCGCGAGAGTCTTTCCAGTGCGGCGTACATATCGTTGTTTGCTATTGCGATTTGTACCGCTCCACATGCCTTGTCAAGACTGTTGGCGAAGTCGCCGTATGAACGCTCATCATGTACTGATCTTGCGGAACATTTGTCTAGATACTCCTTGCCTTCAGCTTTTAACTTATCAATAAGTGTGGCTAGGTTGCTCTTTGAAACATGCATCCGCCTACCTTCCACAATCAATACTCTATCCGTCCAGTTATCGAATCCATACCGTTCGCGAAGCACTTTCAGCGCAAATGCAATTAAGAAATTCAAGCGTTGCACAACAACGGTTTCATTAGTGGGATATCTTTTCACGTGTTCAAGAAAATCGATTTCCTCTGTAGATTTTTCGAATATGCCTTGTAGCTCGCCGGATCGTGTGGTGATTGTCGATCTGATGGTACTGTCTTCGCCACTCATGGTCTTGCAGCTCTATCCAAAGAGACCACGTTGCTTGTCGGTGCCTTGCCCGCCTTCAATTCATCAAGTCGTGTATTCCATGCCTCTAGCGCGTTGCGCTTCTCCTCGATGTACTGGTGCTTGTCATAGTGCCGATCCTGAACACCGCTCAGCCCGTGACTCTGAATTTGTGCCCGTAAGTCCTTTGATATGCCCATCTTTGCCAGCATGGTCTCGCAAGTTCTGCGAAGGTCGCGCCAGCCATATGGCTCTGCACCGTCGGCTTCCATCTCCTGGCTGATTCTGCGTACTTGTTTGCTGACTGTCTCCATTGTCAGGCCGTGATATAGGCCACGGCGTACAGGGTGCGGGTTCTCCAGTGCATGAAAGACAAGCGGGGTTACACCTTTCACTACTGGCAGGATATGCAGCCGTGCGTGGGTACGACGGCCCTTTGAATCCTTCAGGGTAAGGGTGCTGGCGTCGGTGTCGTAGTCGGCGCGAGTTGCCGCCAGCAGCTGCTTGATACGTTGCCCGCCCAGTCGTATCGAAAGTGTTGCCGCTTTCGCTGCTGGCGTGTTGGTGGCGCTCAGTCGTCGCAGTAGCTCGCCCAGCTCATCACCGGTTAATACACGCTCGCCAGCCTTCTCGAACGACGCCACGCGCTTCACGGGTGCCACGGGGTTACTGGTGAGTCTGAAGCCACTGGCGCGGCTGGATGCCAGCGGGTCGGTGATGCTGCCCAGTCCAAACGTGTAGGCCGCGCTCAGATAACTGCGTACTCTGTTGGTGGTTGTGGTGTGTCCCGCGTCAATGATTGCTCGCAGGATCGTTAACACATCCTCTGTAGTGATATCACTGGCCTTGCTGCTAGATAAGGCAGGGTGGCGCTCGATCACCCACAAGCGCAAACCGTTGCGGACATCACGGGCGCTGGCCTTGCTTTCAGCCTCAAGGTGTTTCCAATAGGCGGTGCACAGGTTCGCCAGAGAGTAGTCGCGGGTTTCTTGCTGGCGTGTGATGCGGTCCTTGCCTGATTGACGGATGGCCTCAACGGCTTCCTGACGTTGTTCGCGCATGAAGCCCACCAGATCGCCATGCTCTTTCTGGATGGCCGCCAGCTTGATGGCTCTGGACCTTGCACCCACGAGTGTGTAGCTCGTGGAATCAGCGCTGCCCTTGGTATCCCCGCTGGGTGAATAATCGCCCATCGGTAGCCTTGCCAGTCTGTCGGCGTGTTTGTACTGGTAGTACCACCTCACAGTGTTGCTCAAGCCTCTGGCAACCAGACTGCCGCCGAGTGGTGTGGATTCAGTGGATAGTCGTTTCGTGCCCTTCAGTGACTCGACACCACGGGCGGTTAATTTCGGCATTGCTGGACACCATTACCTGATCTGGTACATAGCTGGTACATACAGTTCGGAGGCTTCACGAAATGTTGTGAACTTCAGTGAAACGCTAACCCATTGTATTGCTTGATTATTGACTATGCAATAGGTTGCAGCATATTTCACTGAATAGCACCCGTAACTGATTTGTAATCAGTAGGTCCCGAGTTCGACTCTTGGTGCCGGCACCATTTGAAACAATCGCTTAACGAATCCTCGCCAGCCACGAAGTGTGTTTAATTTTGATTCTGGCTACCATTGTGCGGAGTAGGGTGCTTCACATTAGGTGATAGTCGCAACTAAAACGTGCTCTGCACGCCTAGCAAATATTGCAGATTTAAAGTCGGTCGATATGTGGTCGGAGCAAATCTGCAGTCTCATAAAATCCCCTTGACTCATATAGCAACAGTAGCTTCTCTGTTGTTATTGAAGGTTTCTTTAATCTTTCGCGCATGTTTGAAAGGGCTTTTATTGAGGAGGCCGTTCGCAAATCTATGGTGTCAGCAATAAAGGTGTCTGCGGCTTTTTACTTCTACCCCATACGGATTTAGGATTGAGTCTGGAAAGTGCTTAATATTTTCTGTAACTATTATTGATGCGTCGCAGGCAATCGCTGTTCCGATGACATGAGCATCATTAGAATCTGGAAGGTCATCGAGTGGGGGCAAGTGGTGGCTATTGACATCAACGGTAGCCTCTTCGAATGCAGTATGAATTTGCAAACGTTGTCTTTTTGCATTCTCTGTTGAGTTTATTTCCCCGTTCTTTGCGTAGAGGCTTTCTAGCGCTTTTTCTGTTTCGTCGAGTATTTGCTCACTCCAACGGCTTGTTTCTACTTAGCACTCCAAAAAGAGAGCAGGCATCCACGACAACGACGAATCTATTAGCAAACACAATTATTTAATCTGCACTTCTACATATATTCCGCATCTGTAGAAATAAGTGAAGACATGGCATGTTTACGAGCGTCGTCGCGCTTTTGCTGATACTCGAAAACTTCTCTGGCTTCTATTCGGCGATGACGCCCCACGAGCTCATACTTCAACTCATTCTGATTGAGCAGTTTTATAAGGTATGGCCGCGACACGTTCAGTATGTCCGCTGCCTCCTGAGTAGACATTTTTTTTCCCAACGGAACAGAAACCATTGTGCTGCCACTTCCGACTGCGCGCAAAAGGTCTATCAGTAGTTCCGATAGAAGCGGGCTCAGAATCAACTCATATGGTTTTCTATCAGAATCCAATACCGTCAGTTTGACGTCATTATTGGCTTCATTTTCAGACATTCGAGATGCCAATATCTTACGAAGTTGATTTGCTGATTGTTGGTCGTGCTCTGTGGGCAGGCGATCGTCCGCCGCAAAGCGCTGTGACATTTTCTTTCTCCAAGTGTTAGCAGATCATATGCGTGATTAGTGCCAAACGCAATATTCGAAACGGTTAATCCCTTATCGTTCACAGAATTAGTGGCTTGAGAGGAAAAATCTGTCACGTGTCACAAAATTGTCATAGCCGTTCCGGCGTGCAAGTATAGCGATGCAGTCTGTCAACACACACACAAGGATTACAGATATATCCCAGGTCAGCATTGGCTATGCCTCCAACAACTCAACAACAACGTGATTAATGGCTCTTAGCTTTTCAAGATCTCGCTATGGAATAAAGCATAGAGCCGCCGGCTATTTTGAACCGTTTATGAGCTTTTCGAGAACGTAGAATTCGCCGGGCCTAATTTCAGAAATGTTGCTCTGGAATTCGGCAATAGCGGCAAAAATCCTTCGCTCACCTGTCACACTTTGCTATTGCGCGAGTAAGGCAGTGTATATGAACACGCCGATAACAGAATTTGACGAGTTTGCCGCCGTACAAGCGCTGGCTGGTGATACGGCTACGTTCGGAAAATTAGTCACCGCTTACGAGCGGCGCGTATTTGCATTTCTGGGGCGGATGGGGTTTGAGCAAGCCACTGCTGCGGACTTGGCTCAGGATATCTTCGTACGTGCTTGGCGTCATCGAGCCAGTTTTGATTCTTCTCAAGGCGCTGTGATTGCCTGGCTATTTGGAATCGCTCGCAACGTGGCTCTGACGGAGTGGCGACGTGCTGGTCGCAGACCGACTGCGTGCGCAGACGAAGATGCTTTGGACACGTTGGCTGCACCGGGTGATGCTTCTCAAGCGCTAGAGCGAGCTGACCAGCGTAATCACTTGCATCGCGCGCTCCAACAGTTATCAGATGCTGACCGCACGGCTATCGCACTGTCCTACATCGATGGCTTATCGGCACCGGAGGCTGCGGCGCTGCTTCATTGCCGAGCAGACGCGTATCGAGCTCGGCTCTCTAGGGCACGTCGGCGGCTCGTTGTCATATTAGGGGAAACGCTATGAATACACATGACGATATTGCATCCCATTGGGATGCATTGTTGAGCGAGGGGCTGGTAGAGCCGCCTGCGGACTTTCAGATACGGGTGATGCAGCAGGTGCAGCAGAGTGCTGATGTGCCGGCAAGGCAGCCGTCCTTGCTAACTACGGTAATGAGTGGGCTGCAAGCTGTGGCCGTCATCATTGGTGCTCTGGCTGCCGGTTGGCAAACGCTTGCGTTCATTTTCGGTCTTTGGGCCACATCAATCGCTGCTTAGGAGACTTTTTATATGAATACTGTTGCCGCTCTACGACGACCTTGGTTGGCAGCTTTGCTGTCGCTTGTGCTACCCGGATTTGGGCAGTTCTATGTCGGTGATGCCAATCGTGCGCTGGGGTTCTTCCTGACATTCGCACTGCTGGGAATCCCGGTCGTAATCGTTATATCGTTGTTTTTGCCGATGGAGATGACCGCTGTTTTAGTCACAATAGCAACACTTATGACGATTGTCGTTTGGGTGTACGCCATTGTGGATGCGTGGCGCATGGCTAAGCATTGCGACCCGTTTGTCCCAGCTGTGTGGCAGACGCGCACGGTCTATATCAGTGTGTTCTTACTGACAGCTTTTGTATTACTACCGTTGGTGGTTGGCTTCGTTCGGCAGAATATCGTACAGCCGTTTTATATTCCGAATAATAGTATGAGCCCAACGCTTGTTGGTGGTGACATGTTGTTTGCTGACATGAACTACAATTGTCCTACATGTCTTACAAGCATTAAACGCGGGGATGTCGCTATCTTTGTATATCCCAATAATCGCACCCAGTACTTTGTTAAACGTATCGTTGCGCTGCCTAGTGATACGATCGAGATCGCTGCGGGTGAATTGATCATTAATGGCGAGTCGGCACCCGATAGGTTTGGGGGTGATTTAACAGTCAATATGGATGAACGAACAGTCGCTCCGGGTCACGTGTTTGTACTTGGTGACAATCGCACAGCTAGTCGTGACTCACGCCAATTCGACGATGTGCCCCTGTCAGATGTGGTCGGTCGACCACGTCAACTCTGGTTTTCCTACGGCGAGGGTGGGGTGCGCTGGGATCGTATCGGCCAGGCGGTTCAAGATTAAAGAGTTCACCATGATGGCACTCAAGTGCTCTGACGGCGTACATTGCCTGAGCTTGGCGTAGTGTGTCGCCACTGAGCATATTCTCTAAATGAGCCATGGCGGGTTACGTTGCTGTCGGGTGGCAAGTCCACCAACGAACGCGTCGTGTCTATCCGGCAACTGTTTTGGTCGCTTGTTCCATGACCCGGCAATCCTGGAATGTATGGCTGTTGGATACACCGCAATGAGTACGCAGGTAACTACGCCGTTTAGCTACCAGTGAGCGTCAGCGTGCTTCAGCCTCAGCTGTAAGCCTTCTGAATGTGGCGTAGCGGGTTTGGGCGGAACCTTCAATCGAGTCTTTACAGGCTGACACGCGTCTATACTCCGGATGTGCGAGAGAGTGGCGACCCTTTCGGTGCGCACGTCATTCAACTTTGAAACCCGAGTACAACCCCCAGATATGCCAAAAATGGAAGAGTGTACAACCACCACGACCGTCAACGGCAATAGAGTGGTGTTTGCTCATGGCCCTGCAGATAGTGCGTTGGAAGTGCTTCGTGAGCAAGCCGGACTCACCGGCGCAAAACTTGTCTGCGGTTCGGGCGTATGCGGTGCCTGTACTGTCCGACTCGATGGCAAGACGGTCACGGCCTGCATTCTGCCTGCAACGGCGTTGAACGGCCGCCTTGTTGAAACAGTGGAAAAACACGGTGCTGATAATCTGCATGCGATCCAGAAGGCGTTTCTGGCTCACGATGGTCTGCAATGCGGTTTCTGCACGCCGGGGTTTATCAATGAGGCCATCACGTTCTATGAGCAATGGTGCTCTGATAACGAAAAAGGTCAGTCACCGTCGCGCGAACAGATCGCGGAAGCGATGGCTGGGCATCTATGCCGCTGTGGGTCTTATGTGGGTATTTACGAGGCCGTGAGAAGTGCCTGTGCAGGCGAATTTGATGACGTGGACACTG
>Ga0209831_1003850_pt1 | contig 12155 bp, 14 predicted proteins | sample Maine_Asex4_meta_FD_187451 | JGI IMG/M metagenome (GOLD analysis project Ga0209831, IMG submission 187451) | Marine algal microbial communities from Maine, USA - Maine_Asex4_metaG (SPAdes) (version 2) | ecosystem: Host-associated > Algae > Red algae > Unclassified | place: Maine, USA | collected...
CACCCCGTCTCGTCCCGACCTTGTCGTCCGCCGGGGCCACGCCCCATACGCGACGCTTCCAGTACTGGGCGTCCCGCCATCCCACGGGGGGAGGCGCTGAGCACCAATCAGCGTCCCCCGCGTGGGGTACGCCAGCACCGGCATCGCCGCCGTGACCACGACGGCCGAGTCGATCCGAGGCGGAGGAAGACGTCCTCGGCGGCGACCGCCCCTTTCTCGATCGCCGCATCGGCGTCCACAACGACGCGTCGGAAAGGCGGTTGGCCGCGTTCCACCGCGCCCATGCGGCGTTGTGGCGTCGCCACCCCTTCTCATCCCGATCAAGTCGTCCGCCGGGGCCACGCCCCATACGCGACGCTTCCAGTACTGGGCGTCCCGCCATCCGACGGGGGGAGGCGCTGAGCACCAATCAGCGTCCCCCTCGTGGGGTACGCCAGCACCGGCATAGCCGCCGTGACCACGACGGCCGAGTCGAACCGAGGCGGAGGAAGACGTCCTCGGCGGCGACCGCCCACTTCTCGATCGCCGCATCGGCGTCCACAACGACACGTCGGCAGGGTGGCTGGCCGCGATCCACCGCGCTGATGCGCCGTTGCGGCGTCGCCACCCCGTCTCGTCCCGACCTTGTCGTCCGCCGAGGCCACGCCCCATACGCGACGCTTCCAGTGCTGGGCGTCCGGCCATCCCACGGGGGGAGGCGCTGAGCACCAATCAGCGTCCCCCGCGTGGGGTACGCCAGCACCGGCATCGCCGCCGTGACCACGACGGCCGAGTCGAACCGAGGCGGAGGAAGACGTCCTCGGCGGCGACCGCCCACTTCTCGATCGCCGCATCGGCGTCCACAACGACACGTCGGCAGGGTGGCTGGCCGCGATCCACCGCGCTGATGCGCCGTTGCGGCGTCGCCACCCCGTCTCGTCCCGACCTCGTCGTCCGCCTGGGCCACGCCCCATACGCGACGCTTCCAGTACTGGGCGTCCGGCCATCCCACGGGGGGAGGCGCTGAGCACCAATCAGCGTCCCCCGCGTGGGGTACGCCAGCACCGGCATCGCCGCCGTGACCACGACGGCCGAGTCGATCCGAGGCGGAGGAAGACGTCTTCGGCGGCGACCGCCCACTTCTCGATCGCCGCATCGGCGTCCACAACGACGCGTCGGCAAGGCGGCTGGCCGCGTTCCACCGCGCCCATGCGGCGTTGCGTCCGCCGGGGCCACGCCCCATACGCGACGCTTCCAGTGCTGGGCGTCCCGCCATCCCACGGGGGGAGGCGCTGAGCACCAATCAGCGTCCCCCGCGTGGGGTACGCCAGCACCGGCATCGCCGCCGTGACCACGACGGCCGAGTCGAACCGAGGCGGAGGAAGATGTCCTCGGCGGCGACCGCCCACTTCTCGATCGCCGCATCGGCGTCCACAACGACACGTCGGCAAGGTGGCTGGCCGCGATCCACCGCGCTGATGCGCCGTTGCGGCGTCGCCACCCCGTCTCGTCCCGACCTTGTCGTCCGCCGGGGCCACGCCCCATACGCGACGCTTCCAGTACTGGGCGTCCCGCCATCCCACGGGGGGAGGCGCTGAGCACCAATCAGCGTCCCCCGCGTGGGGCACGCCAGCACCGGCATCGCCGCCGTGACCACGACGGCCGAGTCGAACCGAGGCGGAGGAAGACGTCCTCGGCGGCGACCGCCCACGTCTTGATCGCCGCACTGCCGTTCACACCGCGGCCGCAGCGGCCCACGGCGCGCTTCACCTTCCTCTTCAGTTCCAATTCAAGCTGCCATTGCTGCGCTAAGGGAGCCGCCCGGAAGTCACGTCCGGATCGGCCTTTGCGTCTTATCTTGTCCTTCTTGGCGCACGCGTGTCGAGCATGCGCCCTGCTTGTCGCGGCCATAGGCATGCGACCTTTTGGTGCGCTGCACCTCGTCGCTGACCTTGAACGTGGTAGTTGAGTAAATACCTTGGGACTGTCGCATGCGACCGCCCTTGTCGCTGACAACGCCAGCGGAAGACAAGGATGTTGCTTGTCCTACCGGGCCACAGGGCGCTGCGCTCCGTGCACCCTTCCGCCACCTCCTTTGGAAACGATTCTCCGTTGGGTCCCGCACCACCTGCGGGGCCCGATCCGCCCAGGGGTTACAAGTAACATAGGCCCCCTGGCACCCAGAGCGACGCGCCGCGGCCCGAGCGTCTCGTTCCGAAGCGGCTGGGACGCAAGTCACTGACGGGTGCGTGCAGCCGGGGTCTAAGGACCGTGGGTCCGTTCTCCACGGCCACCGACCTGCCGCCACCGCTCAGCGCTCCACCCCAATCCCACCCCGGGCCCCGAAGACGCCCGGCCGGCGCCTCGTCGTCTCCTGCCGACGACATTGCGGTGTCCCTTGCCCGACACGAGCCTTGAGCCACGCGTAGTCATCGTTGTGCAGGGAAGTTGAGGAAGAGCCGTGATCAAAAACGGCGACAGGAACACGGTCGATCACAATGTCCTCAAATGGCATCGCACCCAAGACAACCCCACCAAGACAACGACAACTAAAGTGCTAGGACGGTTCGTCCCGCGAGCAGCTACGGCCACAAGCAGGTCTCACCCGGAGCGCCAAATGTAGCACAACAGCATGTGGATCAAGTCATAGGGGGGAGGGAAGCATCCCGCACGTGCCCCCTCCGTGCGTGCACTGCTATAGGGCCATCGGACCCGGGAAGTCAGGCCGCCAGTGGTGATGACACAAGGCACGGTTTACTTGCCGGCGACGACGGTGCCTCCCACCGTCGTCGCCCTTCGTCCTAAAAGGGCGGAAACCGTTGTGTGGGCCCAATTTCCCTAATGGGAATTGGCCCGCGCCGCCGACCAACCAATACAACTAAATACAATGCAAGACAAGTCCCCCAATGCGGTAAGTAGAGACGAGGGGGAATCGGGACCGGGCGCCCCTGCCTGACGTGGCGGCACGTGGCGGCCGGTGGCGTGGCTACGCGGGAGCGCTCGCCGCCCGACATAACCGCCGCCCCGCGCGGGCCCGCCGGCCGCGGCTGCGCGCCGCCAGGCCGGGTTTCACGCACTGCACGGCCCCACACCCAGTGTGGGCGCTATGCCCGTGGCCCAAGGGGACACCAGGCCCGTGTGCCGGTGGGGGTCGTGTCCGCCCAACCCCGGCTCCCCCCGCGCCGTGCCCCGGCACCACCCCGGACCTGGTTGTGCTACACCAACTGTGGGGATCCCCTGGGAGATGGGTCCCGTATCCAGCCTCTCAGTCGGGATGCGAAACAGTGCGTGGGCCACCGCATGTTGGGGGCCGGGCTTGTACTCCACATCATAGTAGAACTCCGAGAGCAGGATGCGCCAACGATTGAGTCAATTGTTGGTGCAGGCCGTCGTGGTTAGTATTCACTTCAGTGCCTTGTGGTCACACCGGATGAGGAACTTGGTGCCTTCGATGTACGGTCGCAGTAAACCGACCGCTCACACCACACCCAGTCCCTCAATCTCGGTGACGGTGTAGTTCTCTCTCGCCGGCAGTAGGCCGATACTGAAGTGGCATACGGGCAGGTACTTACCATTGGGTTGCTGCTGTAGTAGACAGCGGGGGGAGACGCTCAAAGCGACAAACATGAGGTGTCTGACCGGAAGTTTACTCGCCCGCGTCGAATGCCACGAGGCAAAACTCACGCCTCGCCTTCTTGACACGTCTGATCCCCTCAGACCCCCCGAAAACCTCCCACAGACACCCTCAAAGAACCCTCGGAGAAAGCTCGTCAGAAAACTACAAAAGACCCTCGGAAAACTCCCCCCTGAAATCCCATGGGGCCAGTCCCAACGGAGGACGGCTGAAGCTGTGAATATCGCTTTGCGTAGAGGCGGGGAAAGGGTGCCACGCGACACCCTTGCGGCGCTCCGGGGTCACGAGCGCGGAGTAATATAAGTCAATAATCCAAGTCGGGTTCACACAAAACTGGGCCCTCAACTAGGGGCCCGCCCGGGGGGCTTCCCAGTCCCAAGGACGTAAATGAGGTACTTACTTAGGGGCCCTCCCGGGCAGTTGCTCGTCCCAGGGAAGTCATGGGATAGCGGGTATGGTTGGCGAGCCACGGGGTGATCACAAGTGGGTCGCCAACGGAAAGCTTTGAAATATGTGGCAGTGGGACATTATTCTTGGGAATCTAGTTGCCCGAGTATGGGGGCCATGTGCCGGGCCGTCACACCCGTGACATCCTGCCACCGCTGGTTGATGCCCGTCCGCCTTTAAAAAGAGCTCTAGTCGGCCATGCATTGGGTGCAATCGTGCTTGCTTCCGTGTTGTTTCAGTAAAAGCAGGTTGCGCTCCCTCTTGAAGTCGCACGAGTATGGAAGCAGGCGACATGACAGGGTATTGCCGTACCGTACGCCAGCTTGATGCCGCACCCCGTATGCGAGGCCTCCATGCATCAGCGAAGGATAGGAAACGGAGAGCGCTACAGCCACTCGGCCTTCGTAGCGGGCGACTTCTTTGTCCCGGCGGCTTGGTACCTTTGCATCACCATCGGAATGTAGCCGACCGTCACTCAATGGACGTCATATGTCTTGATGCTTGCAACGCATAGGTGTACGGAGTACGCCGGCACAGCTGAGAAATGTGAGACGCCACAGGAGCTGAGAGAAAGCGGTTTCGCATGCAAACAGTTACGTGGATGTCAGTGCACGGCATGGGCGGACGAGTCCCATGTATGACCAGCTCGTGTGAAACAGACCCGACGGGATTGCACTCTGGGCTTGAGGGCACGAAGGAGTCGGATGAAGCAGCACACAATCGACGACACACAGAGTACGGGTCAACGTACCGCCCATGCTAGTCACGCCCGTGGTGTCGGAGTAGCCATAGTGACCCAACGACTTAGTTCTCTTTGGCAGCGTGTCCGTCACGTCCTTGTGCCGGTCAAAGTGGGCCGCGCTGCGGAAGGGTCCCGACCAGGCATGATCATCCTTCACCTCAGCGTCGTCCAGGCCGTTCTCATCCCACTGCAGTTGTTCAGCGCGCGTGTGAAATGCCAGCTGCTTCGTCATGTTGAGGGCGTCGCGATCAAGCAGATGGTACGTAATGTCCGCAATGACGACAGGCAGAGACCTCCACCCTAACGCCTCCACCTTTCGGCGCTTCTCGTTTTGGATACCCTTCCAACAAGCCGTTTTGCTCGGGAACCGTTCGGCGAAGGGCTCGTCACCACCAGCGTGACGTTCAACGGAACTCAGAACGGCGAAAAAAGAAGTTGGTTTGTTGACGGCCAAGTCCGGCCCTGCTGGCGGTGCACGCGTACGTGAATACACGCCGCAAACAAGGCGTGTCAGAGCGCCGCAGGTCGCTGATGTCGTCTCGACCGGAAAAGACCGGTTCGACGCGGTCCACGTCGTGCAGGGAGTGGTACCACTCGAGCACTTGTCCGCTCAGGGAGGCTCCATAGTCCATCTGACAGTGCATCTCCACGAGCGACAGGACGAGTAACGAATCGTCAAAAAAGGTGTTGACGTTGGGTCTGTTGTCCTCGTCAGGGCTGTATTCAGCCGGCGTGTCCTCTTCAGACTCGTCCTCCTCGTCCGAGTCCGTGCCCGTCGTGCTGCCGTCGGAGCCCTGGTCGCTCTGGCTCGTGCCCGAGTCGCTGCTGCACGTCCTCGCATCGTGTGGAAGCTCGTCGTTGGTGGTACTCGCCAAATCGCTGCTGCCAGACGCCCATCTGCCGCCGTGTAAAGTGGCATGTGCATCACCTCCGTCGTCGACGCCGCCGGGAGAGACATTGCCTGCGGCACCACAGGAGCCGGCAACGCCGCCGGCGTCGACGACGCTCTCGCTGTCGTCTTTGGCGTCGTCAGACCCCTGCTCAGTGCCGGGGGCCACTGCGTCGGCTTCGTAGACTTTATCATAATGATGCACTAGGATGTGGCGGTGCAGTCTTTTGGGCACAGCAAACGTCCTGCTGCACATCATGTACGGGTACCGGATATGCGGCGCCATCACCGTGCAAGCGAGTGGAGGGCACGTCGTGAACGAGGGATCACGCAGCGGCGAAGGAGCACGTCGTCAGCTATTCAGCTGCCTCACGATGCGCGAGGGAAGGAACACCTTGCGCGCCTCTCGCACAGATGCGTGTGCCACGCCAATAGATGCCTGGCAACGTGGCCGGCAAGACCACCCACGAAAGTGGGGGGCATGCGACCCTTCAGTGCACAGGAGGCCAACTTCCAACCGTTCTTCCTCTGGGCCACTCGTCCAGTCCGCCCTGCGCGATGGGACGGCGACTGAGTCGGGGCGGCGTCGACGCGGCCAGATTTGGTGGAACCATGGTGGATCATCGACGTCGCCGCCTACCTTCTTTCTGACATGGAACAGAATATAGTGCGATGCCGATGCGGTCGGTGCCGGACAGCCCCGCTGGGGCGGGTGCTCACTGGAGCGAGCGCCTGAACCGAAAGGAGGGTATCCTCTGGGCGTCAACGACGGAACAAGGCGGCTCCAGGGTCAGGGGCCATCTCGGGTGGTGAACAGGCGGCACCTGTGTCCGGCGCCAGCGTCAGTAGACATGCTGTAACCGTGGCGTTCATAGGTACGCGGGGACGGCGGGCCCGCGGTGCCTCTCTCACCGGGCGTGGCGGTTGCATAGGTGCCGTCCCGATAAGGGCGTCGACGACGCGGTCCAACTCGTGGTGGGTGACGGCGGTTGCCGACGTTGCCATCGTCCTTCCCCTGGGAATGAGCCAGACAGCTCAACCGAGGCGAATGCTGATGGGTGACGGGCAGCCGACCCGATCGGGGGAATGCGTCCTGTCGGCGACACGAGCGGCGTGCATTGTTGAGACGGTGTTCGCAAATCGACGGCGACGAGGTCGCAAGAGGGGCGCGCCGGGGTGCTGGTGGCCAAGGACCGGGCCCTCAAGAAATAAGCGACACCCTCGCGGCCGGTGCGCGCAGCGCGTCCTCGACAGCCCCCGTCGTCATCGGCGGGCGCGGTGACGCCGACGGGGGGAGGTCTTCTCGTCGTCCGATTCGCGCTGCGACGACGGCGGCGCGAGCTCCGCGAGGCGCGCTTCCCCCCTGGCGTAGGAAGAAGTCGAAGGCCGCAACGCCCTTGGCATGGGGGCGCGCCGCCTTTGGCGGGCGGCGGCGGCGGCGGCAACAGCGGGGTGCTTCCGCCGGCGCGGCGCTGGGGCGCGGCGGCGCCGTTGCAAGATTTTCAGTCCTCTGCGGCGGCGCCGCGGGATCAAGAGCGGCCCAATCAGCGGCCGACTTGCCGACGGCGCGCGACGCGCGTCTTCGTCTGCCCCTGTCGTCGTCGGCGGGCGCGGTGACGCCGACGGGGGGAGCTCTTCTCGTCGTCCGATTCGCGCTGCGACGACGGCGGCACGGGCAGCGCGAGGCACGCTTCCCCCCGGGCGTAGGGGGAAGTCGAGGGCCGCAACGCTTTCGGCGTGGGGGCGCGCCGCCCCTCGCGGGTGGCGGCGGCGGCGGCAACGACGTTGTGCTTTCGCTGGAGCGGCGCTGGGGTGCGACGGCGCCGTTGCAAGAAATTTGGTCCTCTGCGGCGGCGCCGCCGGATCGACGCTGCTCCAGTTGGCGTGCGTGTTGCCCGAGGTGCGTGGAGCTGCGCCCCAGTCTTCCTTCGCCGTGGTTGGGCGATGTTCGCCTACCTCGCCGGGGGCCTTCCCGTTGTTGGTTCCGGACGCCGTTGGCCGAGTCGGGTGCGCCGCGGCATGGCCTTCCCTCCTGGGCTAGGGGGATCTCGGTGGCCACCTCTACTTTGGCGGCTCTCATGTTTTCCTGTCTTGCGCGTCGATGCGCTGTAAACGGTCTCCGTCGTGCCGCGCGGACGCCGCAGTCTCAGATGGGGGAGATGTAGTACTACGCCAGAGGCGTTGTACTCGTGGCTGTGGGCGCTGGTGCTCGGAAGCCGGGTGGTCGGTGGTGTGTAGCCTTTGTGGCGTGCCACTGGGGCGTGTGAGCGCCTGCGGCGCACGTGTCTGGGTGAGCTCGTCCGATTGTCCGGCTGACAGCGAAGCGTGTCAATCCAGATTGAGTAGTGTCATGCATTGGAGGGAATTATCTGCATCGTAGGTATTTGGCAGCGCGGGACCGGGCCAACTACTGGCCCCGGTCCCCGCGCAGCGGTTTCCGCCCTTTAAGGACGAAGGGCGACGACGGTGGGAGGCACCGTCGTCGCCTGCAAGTCAACCGTGCCTGTTTGTCTTGGCGTTTCGGTCGGCCTGACTTCCTGGACCTCTAGTCCCATAGCGGGTGACGCACGAGCGGCTAGGACGGCCGGTACTTCCCTCCTCTCCGAGGTGATCGCGATTCTTTGTACTACATCACAGTACTCTTCCGTCTGATTGGCTGCAACCCCAGAGCCTTGCATGAAAGATTTGACTGCTGCTTGGCCCTGCAGTTTCGTCGACGCGCCTTCGTCTTCGTCGCCGACTTCAGCCTGATGCACGTTGCTATCCCGCATAGGTGCACAACACACGGGTGGTCGTGTTCGTGGTGCGGTAGCAGAGGGGGAAATGCAGCCTGCTTCAGGGGAGTTTAAGCGAAGTGCGGGGAAGAAGACAATGCTTCCGCGCGTACTTTTTATTTGTAAAACATCCAGGCACGCGCCATGTTGGTACTCTGGCCCCTCGTCGCCGACCGCCGCCCCCCTCCGACGAAGCCTCCCCAGTGCTATCGGGGAAAAAATGCATGCGTGAAGGACGCCGCTGGGCTACGCCCTAGGCTCCACCCCGTATGGATGACGAGTAGGTGGGAGGCTAAGCAGGGAGTATCGGGCGGGAACGGAGAGACATGCAAGAGGGCGCGATGCAGGACCGCCACAGGACCGGATCACACAACGAAGCGCGGCGGACGTCACCAAGAAAAGCTTGATCAAAGGCAGAGCGACGCTGGCACGCAGATAAATTTTCACCACGGAAGGCATCCAGCCCCCGCACCCCCTGGTCATCACCCCAAACCCGTCACACCCCGCCAGTGTGAACTTCCCCCTCCCCCCCGGTCACCCCTCTCAGAAACGGCTCACACATGACGCTCACTTACCCGAGAGTTTGTCAGCACAGCAAGGATCACCGGCGCAAAGCGAGACGACGGTGGCGGGGACCACGACGCCGGGCCGACTGTGCTGACGACAGTCGCGGCCGACGGTCGCGGTGGCACCAACCGTTTTGATGCGCTCAGACAATTTCAATTAACAGTCGACTTCAGAATGAAAAGTGTGCTGAGAACTCCTTGTCAAGTACGCGGTTATCAACATTCCCCGAGTTTTCAAGAGCACTTCTGTTCGTGTCCGGAGAGGAAAAAATGGGGACATCATCAATATCAGTTCGTTGCGCTATATTTTAGACGTGTGAACCTGACTTTTGGTATGTTTACTCAAATACCAAAAGTCTGCACAGACGATTGGAAAGTGGCGACGCGTTCGTGTCGGGATCGCTGCCTTTTCGTCCCTGCCTCCCTCACCTCGTGTCTGCTTGGATATATGTTCGATTTCTGTCCGCTCGAGGGTAGACGTTGCTAGGCACGCTTCCCCCATTTTCTTGCACCCATCTCTGGACCATGTAGCCCCTGTTATCGATAACTCCAGGACCGCGGACAAATAAAATGGGAAGCCGCTGAGCGTCCTCCACGAAAGCAAACGTGGCATATTCCGTTTCGGGTTTCAGAACTTAGGGGAGACGTTGTTGGGTGTGCTCTAAAGATTGATCTCACGCAGTAAAACATTTGGCGGCGACGCATAACAAGGCCCACCAGAGATGGACACCATCGCACCAAACGTCGAATGTTCCGTTGTAGAAAGAACAACCTACTCGCACGTTTTCTGTCTATGCGCCCAGTTCCGATGTGTGGACTGTACTTTGGAGCTTTGTCGTGCGTGCAGAAAAAGTAGTGTGCCGGTTTTGCGGTACTTCTTGGGCCCTCGTTGTCGGCATGCTTCCAAGATGAACATGTGAGGCGTGCTCGACCAGGGAATGCTGTAAGCATGTACATGAAGAGCCTTTCAGCCTGTCAGAATTCGAAGCTGAGCATTGCGGAAGCGCTGGCCGTCGGGACCAAAAGCGAAGCGCCGGGCCTTGGACTCGGCCGTATCTCTTCATGTCACTAGCTGTTCGCACAGATTACGAAGCGGGAGCTACTATTTGATTGCATGTTCTGTTTTTCGTCTCATGCCAGCCAGCCGGCATGATCCACGTTATCAAATTGAGTGGATTGTATTGATCAGCTGGATCATTGTTGCAACGGCTATTGCTGAGCTGAAAACCGGAGCACCGCTTCACCAGTGTCGCGCGACCCACGCGCATTCAGGCGCTTCTCGCACTCACAGCCCCTTTTTTTCGGAGTACCGCTGGAAATCCCATGTCTATCATCTGAGAGACTTTGGCTCCTGGAGGACAATTTCCGACGCTCCCACATCGGTTTTGGGACAGGCTTGAGTGCATGAGATATACCTTCTGTAAACACGCTAATCTGGCGATTGAAGGAGCCTCGCTGTCCTTCCTTGGTCAAATTCGGGCTCAATCACACAATATCTCCAGATGCTTAGTGTCTATTCTACCGGAAAAAAGGATCAAATGAGCTTGTGCTGAGGACCAAATGAGCTCCAGCAGAATCGGGGATTCCAGCGATCCTGCACATGAGAATGGGTGATCACGGCCTACAAACTCGCTTCGTTACTCTTCCCCGTGAGACCATGAGCATCTTAAGCATGGACCCGAGTTTTGCGGGGAGGAAACCCCTATAGCTTACCTGCTACGGAAGAAGCGCGTCAAAATCGTGTCAGGGATGTCCATTCTTGCACGCCCGACGTCGACATGCTCCCCCCATCCCCCTCAAGGGGCACTAAAAACGACAATTTCGATTTGCAACCCTGTATATACTGGCCAATGTTGGCCCCATCTCCGGCCCTTTTCTCTCGCTCTCAGCATGAGATGAATACTTAAGTCAAGAGAGGGGGTTGTTTTCATACAATGCTGAGGCTGATGGTTACCCAAGAAGTGGTGGAGCCTCGACCTGTGGGCGATAAGAGTGTTCGAGAGACAGCGGGTGGTGGCCACCGCAGGTCTTCCTTAATTCGCCCGGCCCGGTCCGGCCCGACCCACCCTTGTCGCCCACCACCCGACAACTCTTTCGGACCAACCCTATCATCACGAAGTCCCGCTTGCATGCCCTCCGTGCCGAACTTTTCACCTTCTCCATGCCCCGGTTCTGTCATCTCACGCAGGGGAACAGACGTCAAGAAGCGCGAAAAAGTGAAGGAAATAAGTCCACAAGGGCATGCTGTTTTGTACATGAGCCCGTACTTGATAAATGACTGCTCTTTGGGGTGTTTCATAGCGACAGACTGCGTCCTACAAGTGGTCTACCTTTCCCCCCACACGGACTCTGGGGAGCTTAAAAAGTTGACGCTTCAGTACCTCTCGAGGTACATTGGCCTAGAGCTGAAGCTCGAGCGGGTGACACAGGGCCAAAACGGCGTCGCTGAGCTCATTTATGCAGTTAGAGCCGCCGTTCCACATATGGATTCCTCAGGACAGCCCTGCAGACAGCAGCATCAAACGGTCGATTCTGGGTCAAATGAGCCCCATCGTACAACAGACACTAGCAGGCTGGCGCCATAGGGGGCGTCCCAGCGTGCCCACGTCTCGGGAAGAAGCAATGGTGGATGATATCGCGCGCGCGCGCATGCAGAACAGGGCACAGCGCGGACAGAGGGCGGCCTTTGAGGTCTCTGAGAGTGGCGGGAACCGCCCCAGGGCGCTCTAAATATGGCCATCCAAAGTGACTCTTTCGCTTAGCAGAATGTACCCCAGATGCCCTAGGGCTGAACGGACCACGCTGAGCTCCACTGCACATCGCAAAAACATCGAGCGACCTTGTAAACCCTTCGCCAACTGGCATTTGATTGTGGAAGGAAAATGTTGTGTTCACAAGAGGCATTGGGAGAACTCTGGTCAGCGAAGCGCTGGGTGCCAAATTAAACCTGGTGTCGGGATCTGTTTTTTGCTGGATGGTTCACGGCAAGAAAAGAGGTCTTGATCCACCATATTTCGTTCACTCCCTCACAACAGGAAGTGGAGGAAGTCGCTACAAGACCTCCTAGACCAAAATTTGTCTCTCCCGGAGCCACCTGGAAAAGCCTCTGATGCGTCGACAGGGG
>Ga0209831_1003852_pt1 | contig 12154 bp, 10 predicted proteins | sample Maine_Asex4_meta_FD_187451 | JGI IMG/M metagenome (GOLD analysis project Ga0209831, IMG submission 187451) | Marine algal microbial communities from Maine, USA - Maine_Asex4_metaG (SPAdes) (version 2) | ecosystem: Host-associated > Algae > Red algae > Unclassified | place: Maine, USA | collected...
GGTAGTAGTCGTCGACGACATCGCCGCAGGCGAACACGCCGGGAATGGCGGTGACGGTCGAGTTCGGTTCGGCAACGAGATAGCCGTTCGGCTTGACCGCCAGTTGGTCGACGAACAGGCTGGTCGAGGGCTTGTGGCCAATGGCGATGAAGATCCCGCTGATGTCCATCGTTGCGGCTTCACCGGTCTGGGTGTTCTCGGTGGCAATGCCGCTGATCATGCCGTCGCCCAGGTACGCGGTCACCACGGTGTTCCAGGCAAACTCGATCTTGTCGTTGGCGAACGCGCGGTCCTGCATGATTTTGGAGGCGCGCAGCTCGTCGCGACGAACCAAGACGGTGACTTTGCTGGCAAATCGCGTGAGAAACATGGCTTCTTCGAGGGCCGAGTCGCCGCCGCCGACCACGGCAATTTCTTGGTCGCGGAAGAAGAAGCCGTCGCACGTGGCACAGGTGCTGAGTCCGTGGCCGATCAGTTCTGATTCATTTGGCAGGCCCAGCATGAGTGATTTGGCACCGGTGGCAATGATCACGGCCGTCGACGTGTACGTCGGTTCGGTGGTCGACGCGTCGTCGATCCAAATTTGATGGGGATTGGTCGCCGGTGATTGAGAAAGCTCGACTTTCACGACCTTGCGGGTGACCATGGTGGCGCCGAACCGTTCGGCTTGGGCACGAAACATGGCCATGAGTTCAGGGCCCATAATGCCTTCGGGGAAGCCCGGGAAGTTCTCGACATCGGTCGTCAGCATGAGCTGACCGCCCGGCTGGTCGCTGGTCGATGATGGTTCACCCTCGATGACGAGAGGTGCCAGCCGGGCGCGAGCCGCATAGATGGCCGCGGTCAGGCCAGCGGGCCCGGAACCAATGATGATGACTTCGTGGTGCTCAGCGGTCATTGCTACTCCTCAGGATGTGACGGGCTGGAAACCCGCAACCATACAGACGCATTTCGCGGGCGGAGTGGCTGCGGGAGCAACCAGGAAATCAGGAGGCGGCGCCCCGGGGTCGCTTCGACCACAGGAATGCGCCGGCGATCATGAACACGGCACACAGGATCAGGTACACGAGCCACACGTCTTTGGGCAAGACATTGTCCAGAAGACGCACGATGCCGATGAGGAGCATGATGAGTGCCATCAGTCCAATGAACGCCGCCATGATGCCGTAGACGACCAAGCGTGAAATCTTGATCGCCGGGCCCGATGTCTTGACTCGCACGGTGTCGACCGTCGACACGACCTTTTCGGTGGCGAGCACGTGCCAGTCGGCGGGTAGCCCGGGGACGGGCAAGGACTCGCTGCGTTCTACCGGATTGTTCGTGTCAGACATGCGCTCGAAAGCCTATCGTCCCGGCGTCATCTCGGCGAATGGAACGAGGTCACGGAGTCGAGGACCAGGATGAGCTCACGGCCTTACGGCAGCACCATGCAGTCGACATCGGTGATCACAAAGGTGATTTCGCCCGAGTCATCGAGCAGTCGATGGACCTGCACCAGGTCATCGTCGATGAACGTTTCGCCGATCAGCGTTGGGGAATCGAACTGTGCCAGTTCTGCGACCTCGGTTTGGCAACCGGGAAACAGACCGTCGTCGACCTTCAGCGCCAGCTGGTCGAGTTCCTCGGCGGTGAGAAACTCGAGTTCTTCCAGCAATAATTCTTGATTGCCGAAACCGCGGTCAGCGAGTAGAAACGGTGCTGCGCCGCCTGCATCTAGCGGGGGAGTGTCGGCGGGTGCGGCCTCCTCGACTTCCATCGCGTCCTCTTCCATAGCGTCCTCTTCCATGGCTCCCTCATCCATGCCGCTGTCGTCTTCAGCGATGTCGGCGCGCGCCACCTCGTCCGCGCCCGCCGTTGGTTGCGGCGCCGCCGAGGCAAGGCCGCTCAGGGCCGAGTCGCTGTCGTCGTCCACGGCGTCGTCGCCCATGGAATCCTCGATGGCGAAGTCGCCGCTGTCGTCGGCTGCGGCTTCTCGGGTGTCGGCTGCGGTGTCGGCGCTTGTGGTGGCCAGGTCGTCGCCGCCCCCACCCCCGAAACCGAAAGCTGCCACGACGGCGAACAGCACAACGGCGACCGCCGCAGCAATCACGCCGATGTTGAAGCGACGGGGCCGACGCCGTGCTCGGGCTTGGCTCAGCGAGGTGACTGCAGCCGGTGTTTTTGCCTGCTCTTGGTCGTCGATCACGGGGGTTACAGCCGTGAGCGGAGCGGTTGGTTCTTCGATCGACTCGGCGCTGACGTCGGCGCTGAACATGGCGTCGAATGCACCGAGTGCCGCGGCAATGTGGGCTTCCTTCTGCTCGGGCGGTGCTTCGACGGGAGTACCCAACAGATCGGTGACGCTTCGGAATGCCTCGACTCGCTCCATCAGCTCGGGACTGGACTCGACCACGACGATCTCGTCGGGCGCGGCGTGACCGTCGACGTACGCCGAGACGAGCTCGTCAGCGTTTGGTGGAAGCGGATTCATGACTGTTTGTTCTGACGTTCGCCAGTAGGTGCTTGGTTCCCAGCTCGCATGATTTCTGCAAGCTTTGTTCGGCCTCGTGCGATGCGCGATCGCACCGTACCCGGTGGGATTCCGAGTGTTTCCGCGATCTCGGCGTAGTCCAATCCCGCGCAGTCGCGCAACACCACAGGCGCGCGGAACTCTTCGGACAGACCATCGAGTGCTGCTTGAACTTCGTCGCGAACGGCGATCTGTTCATCGAAGGCCGGCTCGATATCGTCGGTGTGTTTTTCGGCCCAACCATCGTGTTCGTCGACAAGCGACGGGGTGGGGCGGCGTTTGCGGCGGCGCAATTCATCGAGACAAGCATTGGTGGCGACCCGATACGACCACGTGGAGAATGCGGCACGATTGTCAAATTTGGGTAGGCCGCGCACGATGGCCATCAAGGCTTCTTGGGCGGCGTCAGCGGCGTCGGCTTCGTTGCCTGCGATACGGCGGCAGATGGCAAAGATGCGGTCATAGTGACGACGGAGCAGTTCATCGAGAGCAGCCCGTTCCCCACCCTGCGCCTGCGCCACCAGCGCCCGATCATCTGCACTCACAGCCGCGAGACTAGTGTTTCGCCACTCCGTTGGGTGTTTCTCTGCGCCGCTTGGGCCGGCGTTCGCCGGAGATGGTTTTGAGTTGGTTGGTGCGCTTCGTCCCCCGCGAGCGACGGAGGAGCCGCCCAAAACAACGGGTAGCAATGTGCGACGACCATCGCCCCGAACGGAGTGGTGGAATACCGCTACACCGTGTAGCTGAGACCGACTACTCGCGGGCCTCCGTGGGTGCCCACTACGGGGCCGATCAGGCTGACCCGGTCGACGTCTGCGTCGATCATGGCCACGAACTTGTCGATGTCGGGTGCCAGGCCGTGGCCGATGGCGATGTTCTTGGCGTTGGCTGGTAGCTCACGGGCAAGCCACGCCAGCGCCTTCTTGCGGGTGCGTTGGCGACCGGCTTCTTCGACGGAACCGGTGGTGAGATCGATGCAGGGTTTGATCGAAAGCATCGAGCCGATCATGGCCTGGGCGTTGCCGATCCGGCCACCCTTTTTCAAATTGTCGAGTGTGTCGAGCACGCCCAGCACATGGGTACGAGCAGACAGTTCATTGGTGCTGGCAATGATCTCGTCTGCGGTGGCGCCGTCGCGAGCCGCCTCAGCGGCACGCAACACGATCGTGCCTTGGCCAACAGTGGCTGATTTGGAGTCGACGATGCGAATGTCGGCGTCGTCGATGGTGGTGGCTGCGGTGCGTGCTGCCTGGGCGGTTGCCGAGAGGGCTTCGGACAACATGATGGCCACGATGGTGGTGGCGCCGTCGTCGAGCAGTGATTGATACGCCTGCGCGAACGACCCGGGCGAAGGTGCAGCTGTTTCTGGGAGTTCCTCGCGTGCGGCCATCTCTTCGTAGAACTTCTCGGGGGAGAGTTCGACTCGGTCGGTGTATTCGGTCGCTCCGAACCGAATGCTCAAAGGAACGACAGCGATGCCGAGCGCGTCGCTGACGTCGGGTGACAGGTCACAGCCCGAGTCGGTGACGATGCGTACTGACATGTGATGCTCCAGTGCGGTGGGGAGAAGCGAGGTACCAGACACGTAATGTTACGAGCTGGGGTAACCCTGTGGGTTCTGATCTTGCCAGCGCCAGTGGTCAACGCACGCATCGGCCAGGGTTCGCTGTGTCTTCCAGCCCAAGCGTTCCGCGGCGCGGCCGGGGTCGGCGAAACTGATGTCGCCGTCTCCGGGTCGTCGCTCGACGATCGAATGGGGGATCTTGCGATCCGCCGCGAGTTCGGCCGCGGCGACTACTTCGAGCACCGACGATCCAACGCCGGTGCCGAGATTGAACGTGTCGCTGGTGGCGGTAGTGGCCAGCGCATTGACCGCCGCGACATGCCCATCGGCCAGATCGCAGACGTGGATGTAGTCGCGCACACCTGTGCCGTCGGCGGTGTCGTAGTCGTTGCCGTAGACGCGGACTTCTTCGTGCATTCCCACCGCAGTTTGCATGACGAACGGCATGAGGTTGTTCGGCGTGCCCACGGGGTCTTCGCCGATCAGTCCGCTGGGGTGTGCGCCGACCGGGTTGAAGTAGCGCAGGTTGATACCAGAAAGTGGTGACGCGGCTGCTACGTCGTTGATGATCTGTTCGACCATGAGCTTGGTGCGTCCATACGGGTTGATCGGTCCGATCGCCGACTCTTCGCGAAGCGGGCTGGACTGCTCGGGGTCGTAGACCGTGGCCGACGACGAGAACACGATGCCGTGCACGTTCGCCTGTTCCATGGCTTTGAGCAGGCTCACGCTTCCGGCCACATTGTTCTCGTAGTAGCGCAATGGCTCAGCGACTGATTCGGCCACCGACTTGAGCCCGGCAAGATGGATGACGGCATCGACCTTGTTGGTGGTCAGAAAGCCAGCGATGCCATCGGTGTTGCTCAGGCTGAGTTCTGCAAACGGCATGCCGGTATCGGCAATGGTTGCCACCCGATCGAGCACCGCCGGTGAACTGTTGGTGAAATTGTCGAAGCCAACCACCCAGTGGCCATACTCGGCCAACGCAACGGCAATGTGGCTGGCGATATAGCCGGTGGCACCGGTCAACGCGACGGTCAGAGTTTTCACAGTCGATGATGGTACCGGACTGTCCCTGCGCAACTCTGCACACCGACAGGCTCACGTCCGGCTGCCATCTTGGATGACCACCGCGAGCCCGAGCATCGACGACCACAGCATGTGCGTATGCAGTGACGTCGACCGCGTAGGGTGCAGGAGGGCCGTTATGTACGGCGTACCGGCAAGAAAAGGTGGAGATGATCGTGTCAGATGCACAGCGCAATCGAATCGAATCAGCGCAGGGTTTCATTGCCGCGCTCGACCAAAGTGGTGGCAGCACACCCGGAGCACTGGCGGCGTATGGCGTCGACAAGGCACGGTACGACAACGACGAAGAGATGTTCGATCTCGTGCACGCCATGCGCAGCCGGATCATGACCTCGCCCAGCTTTACCGGCGACCGCGTCTTGGCGGCGATCTTGTTCGAGATGACCATGGATCGCCGAGTCGAGGGTCAGTACACCGCCGATTATCTGTGGTCGCAGAAGCAGATCGTGCCGTTCCTGAAAGTCGACAAAGGCTTGGCCGACATGGTCGATGGCGCGCAGCTCATGAAACCGAATCCGGGGCTGGCTGCGTTGCTCGAGCGGGCCAACGAACAAGGGATATTCGGCACCAAGATGCGATCGCTCGTCAGCCAGGCCGTGGTGACCGGCGTGGCTGCTGTTGTCGACCAGCAGTTCGAGGTCGGCAAGCAAATCCTCGATGCGGGTCTGATGCCGATCATCGAACCCGAGGTGTCGATTCACACCCCCGACAAGGCCGAGGCCGAAGCACTACTTCGCGAGCAGATCGTGCAGCATCTCGATCGTCTTCCCGCAGGCGCACAGATCATGCTGAAGCTGACGTTGCCCGACGAACCCAACTTCTATGCCGAACTGATTGCGGATTCTCGCGTGCTGCGGGTGGTTGCGTTGTCCGGCGGGTACAGCCGCACCGAAGCCAACGACAAACTGAGCCAGAACAACGGCATGATCGCCAGCTTCTCTCGGGCTCTGGCCGAGGGTCTCTCCGATGACCAGAGCGCTACCGACTTCGACGCCACTCTCGATGCGACCATCGCTTCGATTTACGAGGCATCGAACACGTGAGTCGTAATTCCAAGCTGAAGTTCTTTTTCGGCACCATGGGGTCGGGCAAGAGCACCCAGGCACTGCAGATCCATCACAATCTCAGCAGTCGAGGATTGCAGGTCTTGTTGGTCAGCCAACTCGACCGCGAAGAGGGCCGAGTATCGAGTCGACTTGGCGTCTCGGCCGAAGCACAAATCGTCACGCCCGATTCGAATCTGCTGAACATCGCCCGAGAGCTGGTGATGAGCGAGGGCCTGGACGCCATCGTCTGTGACGAAGCCCAGTTTTACTCGATCGAGCAGATCGAGCAGCTCGCGCAGGTGGTGGATCTGTTGAGCGTCGACGTGTTTGCGTTCGGCCTGCTCACGAGCTTTCAAGGCCAGCTGTTTCCCGGCACGGCGCGACTGCTGGAGCTGGCCGACGAACGCAGCGAGCTGCAGGTCGAAGCCCGGTGCTACTGCGGCCAGCGAGCTACGCACAACGCCCGTCTCGTCGATGGCCGCCAGGTCTACGCTGGCGCACTGAAAGTCGTTGGCGATACAAACGATCGCACCGAAGCCGCCACCAGCTATGAACTTCGGTGTCGTCTTCATTGGCATCAGGAGTTGTGGGCCCAACAAGGCCGCCAGCTTCAGTTGCCCACCGATCACGGCGCCGACGTGATCGAACTCAAAGTCAAAGCCGTGGAAAACGAGAAGGCCGATACCTGATCATGATGTTGAGCGACCGCAGCCTGCGCGAAGCCCTTGCCGCCGGAACGATCGAGGTCGAACCGCTGGGTGACAATGCAATCCAGCCGTCATCCATCGACCTGCGGTTGGCGCCGGCGTTTCGGATCTTTCGCAACCACACGCGCGGCATCATCGATGTGAAAGAGGACCTGAGCGACCTGACCGAGCTGATCGAGATGCCCCATGATCAGCCGTTCATTCTGCACCCCGGCGAGTTCGTGCTCGGGTCCACGCTCGAACGGGTCAAGGTGCCGAACAACCTGGTCGCCCGTATCGAAGGCAAGAGCAGCTTGGGCCGTCTCGGGTTGTTGATTCACTCGACCGCAGGCTTCGTCGACGCCGGCTGGAACGGTCAGCTCACGCTCGAGCTCTCCAACGTGGCCAGCCTGCCGATCACGCTGTACCCCCACATGAAGATCGGCCAGATGAGCTTCATGGAGATGACGACCGAAGCCGACAATCCGTACGGATCCGGCGAGGTCGGCTCCAAGTACCAGGACCAGGTCGGCCCGATCGCTAGCCGATACAACGAGAATTTCAGCTAGCGCTCAGCCGGTGACGGTGGGTGGTTCGAGCGAGCGCAGCGGAGCGTCTCACCGGGCCGCAGGAATCGGCACGCCTTGCATTCGACCTGCGCTTTCGAGAACATGGCGAGCAGCGTCGACGCCCCGCTCACACCCATGCAAATGTTGCCGGTTGCGGCAGTGTTGCTGATGCCTGGCCAACGTCGTCTGCGGCAGTCATCAGCTCGAGCGAGTGACGCATGATGGTCGGACTGGCAATGTCGTGGTTGACAACGAACCAGGCCGCCTCGGAACCACGGTGGCCCACGAGCCGAAACCCGCGCCACTGACCGAGGTGATCGAAGATGCACCGAGTCGATCCCCGCTTCGACGGTGCACTTGTCGCATCTCGGGGTGATAACCGTGCCAGAAGGTGAGATCCTGTGCCAGGCGACTTCGTGTGGCTTCGTCTTCGACACGCATGGTCAACAACTCGGCCGCCAGATCGGGATCATCTGGGTCTGACCCAGGGGGTCCGCTCGGCGTCAGGAACTGAAGTCGACGTTGACGTTGGTATCGCCGTCGTCGCCGCTGGTCTTGGTGTCGACTGGCTTCGTGTCCACGATCTCGGCGTCTTCGATGCCGTCATCGCCGTCGACTGGTGCCTCTTTGGCGGCACCTGCTGCTGCGGTGGAGCCGCTGCCGGTGACGGCGTTCTTCGCCACGTCTTTCATCAGCTTTTGTGGCGAGGTGTTGATCACCTTGTTGGCCTTGCGCACGGTCGATTCGAGTTCTTTGACCCCGGTGGCTTCGACGACTGAGTTCTTGGCTTCATGGAATTGACGTTGCGCCTCGTCCAACTCGACCTTGGCCTTACCCAGGTTCTTTGCCGCCTTGGGCAGCCAACCCGCACCGAAGACCAGCACGGCGATGGCGACCAGGATGATGAGCTCTGCGCCTCCGAGGTTCATGAGCGCAGGCTAGCCGTTATCCGCAGGTCATCATCGATGCCGTGGCGACCTCGAGCTGACTCTAATTGTCCATGCGCCTGGCGCATGGACAATTGCCGGACTACTCGGTGGCAGGGGGGCCGTCGTAGATTTCTTCGTCTACGCCGACACCATCGCCGCCGTCGGCTTCGATCTCGCTGAGAAGTGCGGCGATCGGGCTGGGTGCCTTGTCGGTTTCCTTGATGCCGTCGCCGTCGAGGTCGCCGTGCATTCCGTAGCCGAGAGGCATCTCGATTTCAGTGGCGGTGACCCGGTCGGAGGTCGGCTGCAGCAACGGGTTGCTGGTGGCCAGGTTGGCTTCGCCTTGTTCGATGGCGTCGAGTAGGTGCATGGAAATGTCTTGCACCAACACGTCGCCATCTTCGACGCCCTCGCCCTTGACACCGTCGTCGATCATGACGTAGCAGAAGGGGCATGCAGTGGCGATCCGGGTGGCACCGGTAGCGAGTAGCTCTTGGGAGCGTTCGACGTTGATCTGTTTGCCCACGTGTTCTTCCATCCACATGCGCGAACCACCGGCGCCGCAGCACATGCCCTTGGTGCCGTTGCGCTCGGCTTCGACCACTTGGATACCGCCGATGGAACCAACCACGTTTCGTGGCGACAGGTACACGTCGTTGTGGCGACCCAGGTAACACGAGTCGTGGTAGACCAACCGGTCTTCGAGGGTGGCGTTCTCGACGTCGAGCTTGCCTTCGTCGATCAGGTTCTCGAGCAGTTGGCTGTGGTGCACGACCTCGTAGTGGCCGCCGAGCTGTGGGTATTCGTTGGCCAGGGTGTTGAAGCAGTGCGGGCACTGCGCCACGATCTTCTTGACGCCCATGTTGTTGAGTGTCTCGATGTTCTGCATGGCCAGCATCTGGAAGATGTACTCGTTGCCGGACCGACGAGCGGGGTCACCGGTGCACATTTCCGATGGTCCCAGGATGGCGAAGCTCACGTTGGCGCGATCCATGAGCTTGGTGAAGGCTTGTGAGACCTTCTTGTTCTTGTCGTCGAAGCTGCCGGCGCAACCAACCCAGTACAAATACTCGGCGGTCATGGGATCGCCGCCGTCGAGCACTTCGAGCCCTTCGAACTCGGTCGCCCAGTCCGCACGTTCGCCCTGAGCCATACCCCAGGGGTTGCCCTGGTTTTCCATGGCCCGATAGGCATTGCCGAGTTCGGTGGGGAAGTCGCTCTCCATGAGCGACAGGTACCGGCGCATGTCCAGGATCTTGTCCAGGATCTCGATGTTGACCGGGCAGTTCTCGTCGCATGCCTTGCAGCTGGTGCAGGCCCAGATCTCTTCGCTGGTGATGCGATCGAACACATTGTTGGGCGCGACCAGGATGTTGCCGGGCTCGTTTGCCGTGGCGATCTCTTTGTCGACGCCGATCGGTGGCGACACCTCGGGGGTCCCGGAGCGGGCCATTACCTCGCCCGTCTTGAGCACGATCTCGCGAGGGTCCAGTGACTTGCCGGTCGCCGATGCCGGGCACACGGCGGTGCATCGACCGCACATGGTGCACGAGTCGGTGTCCATGAGCTGCTTCCAGGTGAAGTCCTCGATGACGGCAGCGCCGAAGCTCTCCATCTCGGTTTCCATCAGGTTGGCCATGGGCTTCATGGCACCCTTGGGACGGTCGCGCTCTTTCAGGTACATGTTGGCGGGCGAGGTGATCATGTGGCGCAACATGGTGGTCGGCAAGATGATCAGGAACAGTGCGAACGAGATCACGTGCGCAATCCACCACGCCTGATGCCAGCCGCTCAGGTTGCCGACACCGTCGACCAGCTGAGCAAGCGGGTAACCAATGAACGACCACTGCTCGAAGGTCGACGGATCGGCGAATTCGGCGACGCCATTGTCGAAGTTCTCTTGATCGAGCGCAATGCGGAACGCTTCGGCACCGAACCCGCTGATCGAGATCGCCAGCAGCGTGCCCAGGATCACGAAATGTTCTGGCTTGTTCTTGATGCGGATGCGGTACGGACGCATCGAGCGTGGGCCGAGGCGTCGGCCGAGCGCCCACATGAGACCGGCGAAGAACATGAGGCCGGCGGCATCGCCGACCAGCGCGTAGCCTTTGTAGACGCCACCGTCGAGGAACTTCAGCGATTCGGGCAGTTGGTGGTCGATCTCGAGGGTGGTGGTAACGGCCATCAGGATCAGAAAGCCGAAGTAGATCATCGAGTGCATGATTCCGGCAACGGGATCACGCATGAGGGTCTGCATGTACAGGCCGGCTCGCATGTCGGCCAAGCGCTGCTTGACGTTCTTCTTGGTGGTCTTGCGGTTCTCGGGCGCGCCACGCTGCCAGTTCTTGACCCGGAACGACAGCTGGAAACCGACGTAGATCAACAGCGTGGGGATCAGCGCATAGAACATGGCCTTGATCGGTGTCGGGATGTTGCCGAACACGGCCCGGGTTTGCGCACCCTCTTCATGGTGGAAATCGAACACTGCCGCCGCAATGCCGGACAGCGCGGTCACCACCGCGACGCCCACCCAGAGGCCGATGATCATGTGGGTCGGTCGAATACCGCGCTTGGGGCCCGCGTCGGTCTCGACCACGTCTTCAGTAACAGTTGCCATGGTGCGCTCGACTCTACTGCTTGGCGTCACCGACAAGAGAACCCCAAACGAACCGACAATCGGCGAGACCAATCACACGGATCTACTTCGGTGCCGTTCGGCGGTGGTCATCATTGCTATCTGCCATATGGGCTGACTGCGGCGCCGCCGGGGATCCAAGGCGGGTCGATGGCCGTCCCTACTTGTCAGTTTTCCGCCCCGGTCACTGTCGTGCCAGTCTGACGGGTCACCGATCGGTTTCGAGCAGCGACAAAACCTGTAGGTCGTGATGCTGGCCGCTCCAGAAAGCAGCTTCTCGAAGCAAGCCCTCGACGCTGAAGCCCAGCCGCTTGGCCAGATTCAGCGACGGGGTGTTTTCTGGATGAATGCGGGCCTCAATGCGATGCAGATGCATGTGCTCGAAACCCCACGCGATCGCAGCTTGCAATGCCTCGGTCATGTATCCCCGGCCCTGCGCCGCGCCAGCCAGTTCGTATCCCAGGGTGCAGCTGCGCTCGGTGCGACGCCACAGAAATAGGCCACAGCTACCGATCAACCCGTGAGCGTCGTGGCGTTCGATCCCCCAACGGACGCCGGGATCGGGAAGCAGACGCCATGTGGCGAGGATGTTGATCAACTTCGTGGCGCCATCTCGATCGGCCAGCGGCTCGCCAAACCACTCCATGAGTTCCGGGTCGCCGTGAATCCCGAGCACCGCGTCGGTGTCGTCGTGCGTGATTTCGCGCAGCATCAACCGGTTGGTGGTCAGCGTGGGAAAATCTGGTGCGGGTGTGGTCGAGGTCACGCGCTCATACTCATTGGAGGGTGGTTGGAACGCAACCGAGTTCACCTGGAGCCAAAGCGACCCGTAGCGCGCTTTGTCACTCTTTCCGGCGTTGCAGGTGAAATCTTGACCGGGCACATCGACCCTAAATCGAAATTGTCAACTTTCCTGGGAATGCACCATAGGGGTGGTTGGTTAGAACCATTCGGCACGTATCATCGGTGCCATATTGGGTAGTTGAGAGCGGCCTCCACAAGGCGTCGATGCATCCAAAATTCGAACCCACCACCTTTCAGCGTTGCTGAGCAAGCAGGAGAAAATACATCATGGCTAAAGCGGTCGGTATTGACCTCGGAACCACCAACTCGGTAGTTGCAGTCCT
>Ga0209831_1003854_pt1 | contig 12147 bp, 18 predicted proteins | sample Maine_Asex4_meta_FD_187451 | JGI IMG/M metagenome (GOLD analysis project Ga0209831, IMG submission 187451) | Marine algal microbial communities from Maine, USA - Maine_Asex4_metaG (SPAdes) (version 2) | ecosystem: Host-associated > Algae > Red algae > Unclassified | place: Maine, USA | collected...
TGGCCAAGTTCACTACCATCCGATGCATCCTCGCGATGACGGCGGCGAACGGGTGGGAGCTACATCAGATGGACGTTAAGACGGCATTTCTCAACGGCGACCTTGACGAGGAGGTCTACATGGAGCAGCTAGACGGCTATGTCGATCCGACGTATCCTGACAAAGTGTGTTGTCTCCTGCAAGCGCTGTATGGGCTGAAGCAAGCCCCCAAGATGTGGTGCGCCAAGCTCGACGACTTCCTCAAGTCGCAGGGGCTTGACAACATCGACCCGGATGCATGCCTCTACCTCCTCATTGATGACGGCGAAATCATCATCGTCCTGGTGTACGTCGACGATCTCCTGTTGGTGGCATCAAGCCTAGCGGCAATCTACAAGATTAAGGACGCTCTGCACCAGCGTTTTGAGATGAAGAACCTCGGCGAGGCGAAGGTCATCCTCGGGCTAGAGCTCAGACGTGACAAGGCGTTGGGCACCCTCAAGCTTTCGCAGGGCAAGTACGCGGCGCACGTGCTGGAGAAGCTCGGGATGGCGGAGTGCAACCCGATCGGAACGCCGCTGGAGGTGGGCCTGCAGCTGATCAAGGCCAACGAGAGCGACGACGCGCTGCCCTACCGCGAAGCCGTCGGCAGTCTCATGTACCTGGTGGGCGGGACGCGGCCTGACCTCGCCTTCGCCATCGGAAAACTGAGTTGGGTGTCTCGTGCTACGGCAAGGAGCATTGGGCGGCGATCAAGCGCGTTCTATGGTATGTCAAGGGTTCGATTGACAAGGGGCTGGTCTTCGAAAAGAACTCTTCCTTTGTTCCATGAGGCTATAGTGATGCCGACTGGGAGGGTGACCACGAGACGCGACGTTCTAAGACGGGCTTCACCTTCATATTTGGCGGAGCATCCGTCAGCTGGTGTTCTAAGTTGCAGAAAACGGTGGCGCTGTCGTCGATGGAAGACGAGTACAAGGCTCTATGTGAGGCCAGCAAGGAAGCTGTCTTGCTCAACAAGCTCGTGCAAAGCGTGGCATCTCAAGGGCTGCGGACAGCGATCTCGGGCGGGCCGATCAACATCAAGGTCGACAACAGCGGGTGCATTGACTTCTCCAAGAGCCCCGTCGAGCACAAGCGCAGCAAGCACATCGACAATCGATACCACTTCGTGCGCGAGGCCATCACGACGGACAAGGTGACACTGGAGCATTGTGCAATGTACGATATGGTGGCGGACCCGATGACAAAGGAGCTCGGCGAGATCAAGCACGGCAAGCATGTAGAGGCCATGGGGCTTTGCTGAATACAAGAACCACCGCGGCAACAAGCAAGAAGGAGTGTTGGACTGGGATGCTCGTCGCCGACTCCACTGGCGGTTTGCGGATGGATGATGGTCGGTGACCCCCATGGTACCCCACATGGTACATTTGCAAGACGTGTTCAAGTTGCACACATTCGTGTTGGGTCATCTTGGGGCGTTACTTTTGGCGTGTTTTGGATTTGATCTTCGCTTTACTCTTGTGGCTTTTGATTTGGTGAGTGATTCGATTTAGTGCGAGGGCGTGGGCGTCGCTGTGGGCGCCGGAGGGGGGAGCACTTGGGCCAGTGGGGACTATTCGAGAGGTGCTCTCGGTCGGGAGAGGCGGGAAACCTGAGGACAACCAACAAAGCACGTTCGCACACACACACACAAGCTCAAGCCACTCAACCACTTCACCGGTGTCCCCCAACCCATACTCCCACTGCGTTTCAAAAGTCACAGCGTGGGCGCATTGTACTGCTCGACGTGTCGCTCGCGTCCCCTCACGCACTTGCGCAATGGCCTCCGAGTCGGATACCCCAAGTGGCCCCAATTCATCTGACCTCCATCATTCCACCAGATGTCTTCTTGATCTCGGCCTTCCCCCCCCTTCCTGGCCCCTCCCTCGGTGATGAGGACTTCCTCGCAGCCGAGGGCGACCTTCCGGGCTTTTCACTACCTTTCAATCCAGCGTCGCTTTGGTTTCCAGCCCTGCCCCCGTCGCCGTCCGTGTCGCCTGTCGACGACAACTCAGTCCCCATGGGGCATCCCGTAACTTGGTCCTACTCCACCTGGGCAGCCGAAATGGCTCTCTGCGAGGTAACCGAGCCCCTAGAGACGCAGTCGCGAGTAGCACACCTGCTGTAAAAGTGCTCGGCGGTGTCCGTCTTGGACTTTTGCATCCAAGACTCCTCGCTATTTCCCGACGACATGGACGTGCACCAAAGCCTCTTCACGGAGCTCGCCGAGGTGAATCAAGGGCGCGTGCCTTCACCGGTGCTACTGAGCCAAATGCGCTCAATGCACAATGCTGCTGTTGCTTGGGACACAAGAAGTGTTCGTCCACCTCATCGCCTTCCGTTTCTGGCATGGCTATCACCGTCCGTGGCGACTTCCACCATCCCTTCAGGCCAAAGGAGCTGCGGAATGAGTGCTATCCCTCCGGCTTTCCCTGCTGCTCTGGTGACAGCAGCCGCCTGAAGTGTCGCAGCTCTTCCATCATCGGCTGCAACCGCCTCATAGCCGGCTGGAACTACGCCGTTCACTCCGGCCATTAACACGTCGGCACCTGCTGCCGGCCCGGCGGCGCCCTCGCGCACCTACCCCTGGGTCCGCCTCAAATGCGTTGCGCCTGTGCTCGTGGAGCGCATCAACCCAGAGACGGGACAGCCTACAATCAAGAACAGCAAGGTTTGGGTGGAGGTGACGCGGCGGAGGCCAACGCTCTACGCGGTGACGAGCAAGGCTCTTCCATTTGGGCTGTGGCGGCACCGCTGCACGAAGGCGAACTCTGCGTCTTTGGGGTCGGCCGCCGTCTTGTTCATCACCGCCGGTCTGTCTGCGACTAAGCGCAAGCGTGTATTTGACACCGTTTTGGACAAGGCACCCGAAAGCTTTAAGACGCGACAGCTGGGCGCGCTCGAGTGAATGAGACAAGTCGTTGGTACTATGGACGCTGACGTGGACGCTCAGAGCAAGCGGCTCCCGGGACAGCTCCAGCCGAACCTTAAGGGCGAGACCGTTTGGCGGAGCGTGCCACTGACCGTCGAGGCCTGGGCTGCGCACATCCTCGACTGTGCCACAGCCGAAAAGTACAAGTTTGTGTGAGTAGTGGTAGAATACCGGTGTGGCAGATAAAATAGCAGATCTGAAGCCTATGCAAAAGAAAAAACGACACGCCTATACATTATTCCAATGTCTTCGCTCCGTTGATGCCCGTGCTACCGACCAACGCTGCTTGTTCAGCGTGCATGGCGGAGGCAGTGGCGCTGTCCTTTCTTGAGAGCCCCACAAGTGCGAGTACAAAGCCTAGAGGACGTCTCGTTGGCGTCAGCGGTCAGGTCTGCACAACACAGTCATACTTCACTTAGAAGCGGTGTTCATAAATGGGTTTATCACAACTCAGCACGCACACACCCACGGTCAGTCATCAACCGTTCCCAAAGTCCATGAACAAACGAGCCACCATGTCCTCTTTTTTGTCTTGGAGGTCGCGTAGCACCGCCAACTTCTTCTTGATGGAGAGTCACCAGGATTTCAGCATGGCGTGATGACTGGCCAATGCAGCAGCTAGCAATGAAGACGAGCGACTAACCGGCAGTATCAGGTCACCGCCCGCTTGAACGAGGAGGTGAAACAGCTCCGCCCGGCCAGCAGCAGCAGACACGTACAACGGGACGACGCCAGAGCGATCGGGACGGTTGACGTCAGCCCTCCTCTGTGCCAGCTCCGAAGCGCACACCACGTTGTTGCGGTCGGCAGCCTCCAGAAGCGGCGTCCAGCCGTCAAGGCCGCACTGGTTAGCTGCTGCACCAGCGTCGGGCAAAGTCTTGAGGATGGACAAGCTCCCCTTACAGACCGCAAGACGCACAGAACCAAGTCCACAAGGCGCCAGCAGATTGGCAAGTGCGCCACCAGTGAACAGAGCCTGCAACTTGACCTCATCGCGCTTCCGAACAGCCACGAGCAAGGGCGTAAGCCGACGCCGACCTGACGCTAGGTTCGAGTCTGCCCGCGCCCTGAACAACGGAGAAATCGACTCAGGCTGCCCCATCTCCACCGCGTGGAGGAGCGGCAATGTGCCGCCGACAAAGCGTTCGGCGTCAACACCGTCACGTAGCAACGTCTCGACCGCCTCCGGCTCGGCGTTAGAGATGCGCCAAAAAAGGGAGACCACGAGGCTCGCGCCCGGCAGCAAGACGCTCTTGCCGCCACGGGTGGCGACAGTGGGCTTCCGCACAGCGAAAGGTGGTGCCAGTGGTAAGGATGCACCATCGACAACCGCGGCAGCCGCCGCCTTGGCGGCCTCCTCAGCGGATGTGTTGACATTGCTGGCCGTAAACTCACTTGCCTGGGCTCGGCGAGCCTGGCAGGCGCGCTCGGCCGCCGCTGCGGCCATCGTATCTGCATCCGTCCCCTGGTTAAAAGCCCTGCCGCCGGTGCCCGCCGGTGCGTCGGGGTCCACAAAGGTGGGAAAGGCTTCGGGGGTCGCGGCCACGCCTGCAGTCGGCTCTGTAGCCGCCGCCGCGGCCGCCGTGCCCGTGTCCTGCACCTTGTCGTCGGCATGCGCCGACCCACCTCTTTCAGAGTTGGGGGGTGAGGCATTGGTGGCCGCAGCCTTGGCAGCAGCCGCCGCCACCGTCCCGCCGTCCTTGTCCTTGCCACCGGCACCGCTCAGGTCAACGTCCTCCGTGTGGGTGTGAAGGGAGTTGGTGTCCGCCGTCACTCCGTCAGGCGTCGCTGCGACCGCCGCGCCCATGTCCATGTCCTTTTCATCGGCCCGTGCCGACCTGCCTCATTCAGAGCGGGGGGGGGAGGCATCGGTGTCCGCTGCCTTTGCAGCAGCCCCTGCCGCCGTCCCGCTCTTCTTGGCCACGCCGTCCGCGCTGCCCGGCTCTGCGTTGTCCGTGTAGGCAGGGGGGGCGTTAGCAGCCAGCGTCACGCCTGCAGGGGCCGCAGCGGCCCCCGTGCCCACGTCCCTGACCTCGTCGACGACGCACGCCGGCCCATCTCTCTCAGCGTGGAGGGGGGGCGGACTGGTTTTCCTTGCCTTTGCAGCGGCCGCTGCTGTCGTCTTGATGTTCTTGATTTTGCCACGCGCGCCACCCGGCATGCTTCCGTCTGCTTGGGAGGATGAAGAGTTGGCGGCCTTGGCCACTGCTGCAGCCACCGCTGTGGCCGCAGCTGCATCAACTGTCCCCCCGTCCGAGTTCTTGTCACCGGCGCCCGCCCTCCCGTCCTCTTTCACGTGCGAAGAGAAGGCGTGGTTGACCGTGTACTTTCTTGCCGTTGTCTTCTTAACCTCCGTCTCCGCGCCCTTGCCCTTGCCACTGGCGCCGCTGGGATTGTCCTTTTCCACGCGGCCTGGGGAGGCGTGCCTTGCCACCGCTCAAGCAGCCGCTGCCGCCTCGACCATCCCCACGACTGTCCGTTTGGCTTGACCATCGGAGCTCGTTGACTTGCCTTTGTTTGAGTTGTCCTTGAGTCCCTGACGACGCACCTTGTCACACGCGGTGATGACGTCCTTCCTTGTTGGTAGAGTGGACATAAAACCCGTCCAAACGGATGACTTCTTAGTCAATGACGTCAGGGCGCACAAAAGTCTGCGGGTCTCGTCGTCGCCGTGGATGAACGCCGTCCGAAGCCCCAGCACGAAGAGCCCACAACGCGATGAGTCGGACTGCTGCGGGACCCTCACATGTCTTAGTGTAAGCGCTTTGCCCACAAGCGAGCACAACACCGCCTTGTCCAGTGTCTCAATCTTTTCGTGTAGCCTGTACATCATGCAGTCGCCAAGCGCCTTCTTGAGTCCACGATAGTCGTTGCCACCGCGCTTGGGGTCGAGGATGACCCAAAAGGGGGTGTTGTTCACCAGCGTGCCCCTGCCGACGCTGCCACCTTAAGTAGCCAACTTGATGACGCAATTGGCGAGCTCATTGGGCCGCACGACGATAGCCAAGCACCAATGGCGGTGCCGGACGACTGCCATCACCCAAAACTCACGCTCGAATGAAGACGACGCTTGACTGGCGAGAGACGCCAGCGTGAAAGCCCGATTCTGCATCAGCAACGTCGCAAACAGCGACGTGAAGGTGGCGATGTTGCTTGATACCCCCATGTCCGGTCCGAGAAGAACAAGGGAGTAGAAGTCGACAATGCCATCGCTCAGGTGCCCGCCGTCCACAAGGGGGTCAACGTCATCTTCGGTGATGTCGATGGCGTCCGGCTCGCCCGGGGGGGAGCGAAAAACTACGGATGACAGGTTCGAATGGATGATGTCGTTGTCGACGTCAAACAAGCGGCCCCGCTCCTCCACCGGGGTTGTCGACTTTCCCACGAGGCGAGCCGACGTACGCTACCTCATCGTCTTGGACACACCCGCGCCCCCGCCCGGGACTGCATCGGTGGTGTCGGCCACAGAGGAAGCTTTGTCGACGAGAGGTGCAGCAGCAGCGCGCTTGCCGCCTCGGGCGGTTATCCTTGCATCGCTTGGAGGAGGACTCACACCATTTGCTGCCGAGCGTGTTGAGGCAGTCGCCCGTCTCCTCTCCTGCGACCGACCTCGGCGCGGCGGTCATGCAACAAAAAGGCACGGTAGATGCTGCGAGCAGCGCGGTAAAAATGGCGCAAACAGGAGAGAGGGGCTGCCGGTAACAATGTGGGAGGGATGCCTCAAAGAAGCCAGGACACGTTCCGCAAACACAGGCGGGGAGGAGGTGCCGGAGCCAGGGGGGCGGGAACGCCGCAAACAGGGGTCGGGGGACTTGCCACAAACAGTGGTGTTGGGAGCTGCCACAAACTGTGGTGGCGGGAGGTGCCGTGAGCAAGGTTAAGGGTGAGAGACCGGGCACGGACGGACAGCCGAGGAGGCGGAGGTCACATGACATGTCTTGTCACGGCGAGGAAGAACCGGCTCGAGTGGAAGACATGCACTCCTATAAAGAAAAACAAGTGTACCACACGAATGTGCTATCAGTCAATATAAGACTATTTGAAATGTAGAATGCTGCTATCAAACTACTGTTTCCGACGCTGACAGGTCCGTTCTGGGGCCAGAAGCTGCAGGCGTTCGAGCATAAATAAATGGCGGGCCAAAGAGTGCGTCGAACGCCGAAGAGTTCCTGACCAGCTCTACGGAATATATCTGACCCGTAGCCCTTCAATCCGTACTCGCGTCTTTTGCGGCCAAATGTCGCTTCGTGCTGTGGCCGCCACGTGACCCGGCCCTCATCGCCACACCACGCGTGCCACCAGCTGAAGGCGGCGGCGACGCAACGCCCACCCCCACACGACCTCGGCGGCCGTTTCGCGCAGGCGCCAGGTCACTCGTAGTGTACGACAACGAGGCCATGAGCAACATGAGCAGCAGATTCTTTTCCCTCTGAATTCCCCTGCAGCGGCTCAAGCGGCGGACGCGGCGCTCGGGCGCCACCTCCCGGCGTCCCGTCACGAGGTGCGGCTAGCACAGGGGCGACTCACGCACATGCGGCCAAGTAAATACCCAGCGTGACTGGTGCCCCCGTTACTGGCCTTTCCGCTTTTAAGAGAAGCGACTTCGCTGGTGGCAAGCCCTTTGGGGGGTTACACAAGTCTTTATTTCTCATTTTGGCTGTATGTACGCTTCACAAAAGTGGCTCACTTTGCGTCGCCCTCTGTTCTCGGTAGCATACCGGTGGGCCACCACACCGTGGGTGGAGCCCATCTTCGCGGGGGGGGCACTGAAGTTTCAGGATATCATGAGGGTAACGGTTTGGCGCGGCAAACAGCATCCAATCGGGCGTGTTGGACAGCGTTTTTGAGCTTGAGGAGCGGAAATCACTCTACATCTTCTGTAGTATGTACCGCCACGTTCGTCGGCATGCTCGCCCGCCGGGGGTCCACTGTACAGACCTCCTCTCATCCTGAAGTAAAACGCGACGTTTCTGGTGCAACCCTGATTCCAGGGTTCTTCGGTCCTGGACGACCCTGCAGAAGCCGAATGGGCAGCACAGCTGTTTACTACGGGGAAGATGGTAGGACTGCACCCCTAATCCCAGGGTGCGCACATGCTGTGTGTGGGGAGGCGCCGCCCGGACTGCCCGGGGCACTGCTCCCCGAATGACACTCCCAACTGGCAAGAGCCCGCCGCGTGTGCAAGTCTTTTGAAGCCCATGCTTGCGTGCCAGTGACAGGCGCTTCCGGCCACACGCGGCAGTGCAACGGCTGAGAGGGACGGACGAGGAATGAATACAGGCGGGTGGACGGCTTATAAGAGGATTGGCGGCGGTCAGCGAACGGTAGGGATACCTGTTCGCCTGAGCGATGACGCACGGCGGGGCGGCGGTCGCGGCAGTGGAGACCGGCGAGCAGGGGAGGGCCCAAAGAGCGGCGGAGCGACCCGCTTGTGGTGCCAAGTGGGGAAAGGTCCCTGTCTTGAAAGAATCCAATACGTGCCTCGCGGACTAGCCCCCGTGGAGAACAGCAAGAAAACAGATCATTTATACCCATTTCGGCCGAAGCTGACCCCGCAGTGGCCAAGCGCCCGCGCTCACCCGGTGCGCACTCTAGTGTCTATTCCCCTGATCGCGAGGATCAATTGATCCTCTCTTGAGGATCAATTGATCCTCACCGAAATTCGTCGATTCTGAGCTGTTTGCATATGAGAATGGGCTTCCGACGGCTCACGACTCATCCCATTCTCTGTTTGTAGCAAAGGGGCACTCCGTAACCACTCCATCACCATGTCTGATGCAGGCAGACACGAGGGCCTCCACATATCGACAAAACTGCCTCATCGCACATTCCCTGTCTACACAAAAAACGCTCGCATCTGCAGACCTAAGAGAGCTCACAGCTCCGACCTCCACAAACAACGCGCCTGCATCGGCAGCCACACTGTGCGCTCAATCTACTGCACCACGAGATTGTGAGTGGCCCGCAGATGCTGCGAAAAGCACTGGCGGCCCTCCCGCGGAGCACACAAAAAGACCTCCTCTCCACCACACTCGCGGCAAGTCGAACACACCAAGTTCGTTTGCCGCGTCCTGCAGACTCGGCAGTTCCGCTGCGCCAGGAATGCAGATTTCGAGGAATCAATCAGCTTCCTGCGCTTCAACGTAAGCGTCAGATGCGTGCCCACGCCGTAAGATGATGCGACCTCAGGAGGCCCCGCCGCAGATCCCGACACGGCACGATCTCGCAAGCCTGTCGAATCGAAGCGGTTCTCGATTAGGTCCGCTTCCAGGTCCTCGTAGAATTGCGCTTGAGTCTCGCGACCCAAGGGGCCGCGAGCCCCAGCGTAAAGTATCCAGGAGTCCACAACACACATGCCGAGGATAGACATATTCACTCGCGTCGACCAATCGTGGGTTCCGCACTTGTGCTCAAGCCGTAGATCGTCCTGTCGGCAGCGATTGAGACGATCGATTTGGGCACACGATTGATAGTAGACCTCCGCAACTTGCGGCTGACGGATAGTCAGGGGCACACGTTCTGACTCCTTCGCGCCGGTTCGCCACCGCAGGCGCTCAATCGGCGCCCCGTCGAGACAGGTAGATGTTGTCGAAATGAAGTAGCGACGGTCACGATTCACCCACATCGCGGCCATCGGGTCGATTTGGCCATCCGCATCTCGATGGTACAGCGAGGCACTCGAGCCACGAGACGGCACCTCCAGCGTGGAGAGAGCAGGCATTGGGTACTGTGTCGTGGAGTTCTTGACCACACCGACGAAGCGCAAGCCCATACTTCTCAGCTCCAGGGCCGCCTTGACGCTGGCAAAGTACGAATCTCCACACGCAACTCGATCCATACCCGCCAAGTTGGAAACTAGGCGCTTCAGGACGACAGTCCCGTGAAGTAGGAGGCTCTCAGTGGAGGTAAAACGCTGCCGCTGGTCTCCTACAGTAGTCACGAGTTGGAGGCAGAGCATAATGCCGCTTCGCCCACATGCTGTGTTTTGGATCTCACAGCCATTTTCAGGCTTGCGATCAATCGCCACATACATGGTTACCCCCCGGTCGCTCCATCCGCGCCCCTGGCCGTACCATTTGCTCATGGACTCATCAACACAGAGGAGGTCGCTCGGTCTCACGTGTGCCGCGCGGTGAGCGTTGAAAGACGTCACAAAGTCATCCACAAGCGACCATCGGCGACGCTTGGAGCTCACAGCAGGGTCCGTACACTCCTCACTATAGATCGTGCAAGACCACAGCGATTCAAAACGGCCCCGTGACATACCTGTGAGGTGGCCAAAGCCGGGCGCCGGGATGTACTTGTTGCGCGCCGTCGTACTCCAAAGCTCGGACATGGACCCGAACTCGTACCGGGTGCCCAACAACAGGACCCCAACGAACTAACGGACCTCTCCCGCGGTAGTTGCGCGCAGCCGGAGAGCAGAAAGCTTGACGGAGGTCAGCCTGACCATCCGACTAAGTTGGTCGAGAGGAAATATCGCCAAAAAGTAATCGAGAGCGTGACGCGTGCGCCCTGGGCCCATGGCGTCACCCTCCTCCGCAATGGTCTCGCCCGACAGCAGACGGACGGACCACGACCGGCGCGCGACGATGCCGCCGATGGAAAGCGTCACTGCCTCATCAGACCAGGTGTACTCATGGACGGTCACAGGGGCCACTGTGGTCTCTCCTGCGCTGCCGGGCGCCGTCATCATGCGTGTCGGAGTGGACGTCATTTGCTGGGTGGGTGCGTCTGGGTGAGCCGGAAGCGAACGAGAGGTAAGCGGCGAGGGAGAGCCTTGCGGCATCGATCCCAGAGGCACCGGCGCAGACGCCTGGGAGGCGGGCTCCACAGGCGCCTTGGTCATCGGCGGAGTAGCGCCGCTCTTCACGTTCAGCAGCATCAGGTGCTTGTCGACTTGTCCGCTACTAATTTGCCACGTTGCGTTGACGCCCGTCATAGAACGGCCGTTCTTGACCTCCCGAGTCACACTCGTAACCACCCCAGTCACGAGCTTCGTACTGGCGCACGACCCATACAACCGGGCGCATTCCGAAAAGTGCTTAATCTGCACGGCCTTGACATGAACCGAGGCACCGACCACCAGGCGTGGGTCAGCAGACCGTCCCATGTTGGAGACGAGCACACGAGTCCTCGCAGTGAGGGATGGAAGGGGGGGGGGGGGGGAGAAGAGGCGGGAACAAATCAGTGGGGCGGACGGGAGAGCTTCGAGTGGGGGAGCCCGCGCCGCTCGGGGAAAGCGCCATATCTGACAAACCCCGCCATTTTTCGCACGCCTAAGTACTCCGTCGGGTAAACAGGCACCGCTGAGTCCATTTCTGGTGTCATAAAAAAGCAGTTGTGGCGCTTAGCGAAGCTACACGCGCTCAAGAAAGGGGGTCAATTGATTCTCTGAGGATCAATTGATCTTCTCAGGGGAATAGACACTAGGGATCCCGCAAGGACTCCTTACGTATGCAGCGGACACGCCATCACCACATTGGGTACCACCGTGGGGGAGGCGCCACTGCGAAAGGTATCGGCTCACATAGAGTGGAAGGGCTCATCCTCCCTCCACACCCTCCGGCACATAAAGCACTGAGATGCTACATGCCAGAAAGAGCATGCGCCATTGACCTGGGCGGCGGGCCAATTAACAGTCACCGGTGCGCTGCGAGGCGCTGAGTGCAGCTAGGGTTGCGTTCACACAATTTTGGGTCTGGGGATAAGCTTCGCGGTCAGGGAAGAGAGGACAGAGACGGGGATCACGGTTAGGGCCGCGCCAAGCAGCCTCTGGTGGGGCACGATTGGCAGCGAGAGAACCGTAACATGTACGACGGCGGACTGCAGCAACAGGGCAGACAGGCTGGCGTCGAACAGCAGATTGACGGTGGGCGCTGACGGCAACAGGGTTTTCGCCAGCGCCTAGGATTGGAGCGTGTCAGACAAGGCGGTGCGGGGAACGCAAAGGTGGCCGTCACTACCACGATGTGGGACACTCGCAGACCAGCGGCGGTTGCCTTCTGTTGAGCCCCGCTCGGGAATTCCATTGGAGCTATACTTACACGCGGGCTTTTGGTGACTCGAGCTCGTGTACTTGTTGGCATTCCATTGTGTATGACTTGTACTTGTTTGTACTTGATTTGTGTATCTCTTGGTGAGCTCCCCCCTTCTCGTGGTGAGCTCGGGGGGGGATTGTGCGTGGCGTGGTG
>Ga0209831_1003861_pt1 | contig 12133 bp, 10 predicted proteins | sample Maine_Asex4_meta_FD_187451 | JGI IMG/M metagenome (GOLD analysis project Ga0209831, IMG submission 187451) | Marine algal microbial communities from Maine, USA - Maine_Asex4_metaG (SPAdes) (version 2) | ecosystem: Host-associated > Algae > Red algae > Unclassified | place: Maine, USA | collected...
TTGTTCTTTTTCCTTTATACTTCACCAAATTCTCCTTAAATAACCCGTTATTCGCGTCAAATTTGGCTCGTGTAAAGAAAAAATAACGGCGTGAAGATGTAACGTTTATTATCTTTTCATCCCTAAGTGAAAGAAATTAAATAAATTGTTCCATAATGCGCCGTAATTTTTTCTTTTCTTTCACTTAGGAACGACGCGAAGAATGTACATTTATTTAATTCCTGATACTAACTGATAAACACAGATTCATTCATTCAAAATTCACTCATTCATTCAAAATTCACTCATTCAAAATTCAAAATTCATTCATTCATTCATTACACTCATCCATGAAAATAATAAAAATATACGTACTATTTGCTTTCTTTTTAATGGGAAATATAACTTTCGCCCAAATGACAAAAGAAGCCTATCTCGCACAATTGGAAACCTACAAAAAATCGGCTGATGCGGGTTTGAATGTTTTTTTCGATAACAACAAAGCTGTCGGGGAGCGTATTTTGGCGGTCGAACGCATTGATATGTTTAAGGATAAACAACAAGCAAAACGCGCCCTCGCTATCGTGTTGGACCAGACCGAACCGGACAGATTGCGAGCTGCAGCGATATTTAAAGTGCGCCATATGATACATCACATGGACGAGCCACGAGCGCAGGTCTTGCGTCAGATAGAGCAGTCTTATTCCCCACCAAAATTTCGTGAAGCGGCGATTGATGTCATGCAAATGTACATATTCAAACCCACGACACCGGACGAAGAACGAGAAATTGTGCTGGATGTTTTTCGGAAAGTAGCGACCACAGATGCTAAGCCCGAATTTCGAGAACGAGCGATGTACACCCTCATCAATTACGGTGACGCAGAGGCACGACGCATACTCGGCTACGGGCTACGCGACCCGGCAGATGCAGTCATTGCGCCAGATAAAGCGATTACTTTGTTGTCGGGAGTGATTAATGATTCGGATTATTATTATAACTTGATTTTCAACGTATTAAAGCGTCCACCGAGTGATGCGGCGCAGTTGGCTGCTATGCGTGCTTTGGGCAATTACTTACCTGCACAGGCAGAGATTGCGCGGATTTTGCAAGATGAAAATAAAGGAACGGAATTGAGAATTGCAGCACTTTCGCACCTGAATGCAACAATGGACAAGGAGTTTCTGGGGGTGGTAGAATCTGTAATTACAGACGAAAAAGCACCCGAAGCCTTGCGGATTCGCTGTATGCAAGCCCAATATTATCGAGAAGTAAAACATGAAAGAGATAATCCAACACTCGAACCGGCACCAAGTCCGGAATTTGAAAAAGTCATTAAAAAAGCAGCAAAAAGCCCCAACGAAGATGTAAAAAAAGAAGCCAAAAAATGCAATAAACGACTGAGGAAACAGTAGGTGAAAAGTCGATGGTCGATATACAGTCGCAAGAATAGAGATAGTCCATAGTCGGACGCGAGACTTCACTATAAACTATTTCCTCGCGTCTGCCTATGGACTATGGATTATTTTTTTCTTCTTCCTTTAGCAGCCGGCTTCTTTTTCGCAGCTTTTTTCTTTTTCACTTCAAATGCTTTGGGGTCTTGCGCGGTGACGATGGCTTTGACCTGTTCTAAAGTCAATTCTTTGCCTTCCTCCGGTGTCATGCGCTTACCCGTGGTCGTATTGACGAGTTTGTATCTCTTTTTACCGTGCTTGATTTCTGGTCCCCAACGTGCGTTTTGAACAGAAAGTTTGAGTTCATCTTCCCAATTATGAATGTAGCGATTCGCCTCTTTTTCTATCTTGGCTTTGATGAGTGTATGCGCCTCTTCGGTTGAGAGCATTTCAGGGTTGTACCGCTTTGGAATATTGATAAAGTAATCTTTCCACTTCAAAAACGGACCAAAACGTCCCTTACCACGGGTGTATGGAAGTCCATCGTATTCGCCTTCGGGTGCGTCTTCTTTTCGCTTGGCTTCGATGAGTTCGACGGCACGTTTCATCGTGACTTTCAGCGGGTCTTCTTCTCGTGGAATGGAGACGAATTTTTCGTCAAATTTTACATAAGGACCAAATCTACCGCGACCTATAATGACTTCTTTTTCTTCATAATTACCTAGGTTTTTAGGCAATTGGAACAAGTCGAGTACATCTTCAAGTTCGACCTTTGACATGGCTTGGTCGGGCTTTAGGTTGGCGTAGCGTGGCTTTTCGTCCTCTGCCAGCTCGTCGGGTGCGCCGATTTGTACGACAGGTCCGTTGCGCGAAAGTCGCACGAGAATGGTTCTGCCTGTTTCGGGGTCTTTACCGAGTATGCGCTCGCCTGTGACACGCTCTGCGGTTTCGAGTGTTTCTTCTACATCTTTGTGGAATGGCTTGTAAAAACGGTCAAGCATTTCACGCCATTTCTCTTTTCCGCCCGCTATCTCGTCAAATTTTTCCTCAATATTTGCGGTGAATTTATAGTCCATGATATTATCAAAATGATTTGACAGAAAATCAGTGACCAAAGTTCCGGTATCGCTCGGATAGAGTTTATTTTTATCTGCACCCGTTATTTCAGAGTCAACGACCTTATTTATTTTATCATTTTTTAATGTATAAACATTATACTCGCGCTTTGTACCTTCACGTGGTTCTTTGAGGATGTAACCGCGTTTTTTTTCTGTAATTTTACTAATCGTAGGGGCGTAAGTCGAAGGACGACCAATACCCATTTCTTCCATTTTTTTGACCAAACTCGCCTCCGTATATCGTGCAGGTGGGCGTGTGAATCGCTCTATTGCGGTCATCTCTGAAAGGTCAAGTACTTGCCCGACACTCAATGGCGGTAGAATGCCTTTTGCTACGCCTTCCTCGTCATCATCATCGGTAGATTCGAGGTATACCTTAAGAAAACCATCGAACTTAATGACCTCACCACTTGCCACCAATCGGGCATCTGGTACGGTAGAAATATTAACATCTACTTTTGTTCGTTCCAATTGAGCATCAGCCATTTGTGAAGCTATGGCACGTTTCCAGATGAGTTCGTAGAGGCGTTGCTGCTCCACGTTCGCGCCTGCGGTGGGCTGGGCAAAATTGGTTGGGCGGATGGCTTCGTGCGCTTCTTGTGCGGAGGATGATTTCTTTTTGTAACGGCGAGTTTGTTGGTATTTTGCGCCATATTTTTTGGTGATTTCGTCAGCTGCAGCTTGCAAGGCGGTTTCACTCAAATTGGTGGAGTCGGTACGCATATAACTGATAAATCCGGCTTCGTACAGTCGCTGTGCAACGGTCATGGTACGAGTAACGGAGAAGCCCAGTTTACGACTCGCTTCCTGCTGTAGAGTGGAAGTGATAAATGGTGCAGCAGGTTTGCGCTTGGCAGGTTTTACGTCTATTTTTCCGACGGTAAAGGTTGCGCCGATACATTTGTTGAGAAAATTAGCGGCGTCTTTTTCCTGCTCAAATCGGGCAGGCATTTCAGCTTTCAGATTGACGAATCTGCCTTGTGTATTTTTTACTTTGAAAATGGCGGATACCTTGTAAAAGGCTGTAATGTTGAAATTTTCGATTGCACGTTCGCGTTCAACGATTAATTTGACTGCCACGGATTGCACACGCCCCGCAGAAAGTCCAAATTTCATTTTTTTCCACAATAAACCGGACAGTTCGAAGCCTACAAGACGGTCAAGAATCCGCCGTGCTTGTTGTGCATCGACGAGGTCGAGGTCAACTGTGCGAGGCGATTCGATGGCTTTTTGCAAAGCTGGTTTCGTGATTTCGCGGAAAACAATACGCTTTGTAGTGTACTCATCTAAACCCAATACTTTGCATAAGTGCCAAGAGATTGCCTCTCCTTCGCGATCCTCATCCGTTGCGAGCCAGACGTGCTGCACTTTTCTTACAGAGTTTATTAAGTCATTGACTACCCGCTGTTTATCTTCGGGAACGATGTATTGAGGTTCGAATCCATTTTCAATATCAACCGCATTATCACCCTTCGACAAATCCCGTATATGTCCGAAACTGGACTTGACAGTAAAATCTGCTCCCAAGTACTTTTCGATGGTTTTCGCCTTTGCAGGTGACTCTACTATCAGTAAATTTTTAGCCATGTTATTTTATTTGACAAGTTGCAAAAGTAAAAAACTTTTCAATTTGTCGTCAGTTTTTTGCCATTGATTAGAAACGTTGACGATACGGTGTAACATACTCCCCTGTCAAAAAGTTTAGACGGGGAATTTTCGGAATGAGGCTTTATTTTACTTATTTATATATTTTTTATAGTCAAATTTAATAGCGTTTTTTGTTTTTTTGCTAAAAAAATAATTGACTTTTTTCATATAAATATCTGATTATAAGTGTTTTTTAAATAGTTTAAATTGTCATTGTTAATGGTTTTAATAATAAGAAAATTATAGGTAACTAATTTAAAAGTTTCGCGCTTTTGAAATCTAAAATTGATATTTTATAGTATAATAAGGCATTTAGTTTTTAACACATTATTTTTATTCTAATTCTAAAAGCAAATATAAGTGTGTTTTTGTAAAAGTCTCAATAAATATGCCTCTAATTTCTATTCCAAAAGGGTATACAAAACATGGCGGATTTATTTAAATGTACATTCTTCGCGTCATTATTTTTTCTTTAGACGAACCAAATTTGACGTGAATACTCACTGTCTTTAAAGAAAATTTGGTGAAGTATAAAGGAAAAAGAGCAAGTCGAGAATATACATTTATTTTCTTCCTCTTCCCTAATCGAATATTATCTAAGTTTTTATTTATTCGGGTATAGGAGCAACGCAATCTTCAATTCGTATTTCCAGGTCTGAATTGACATCGGTATTGAAGCCGCTATTAATTTGAATGTTTTGCCCGGCTTTTAGTGAGACGTTTGTTTGGGCAGGAATAGTGCCTGTACTGATGAGTTCTTCTTGGGCGTGTATCGTGCCGGAGGAGAGGGTTTCGAAGCCTAAATCAATCGTTGTGTCGCAGGTTTGCCAACCCGTTTGATTGGTCAAGCAGAAGTTTGTGATTTCTGTGTTGGTAAACTCACTGCCAGAAACTAATGTATTTCCATTTACATCTGTAACATTATATGAGCCGTTACCTTGGAGACAGCAAATACCGTCTCCATAAGCATCATTGATAATAAAATCATAACAACCGTTAGATAAACAGTAGGTTTCTATGACTGTCGAACCGTTAGGTTGGTTCGCATAGTTACCGCCAGAGGCTACGGTGGCACCATTGGTATTTCTAATCAACCAAGTAGTTTCATTGGGATAGTTGTCCAGCACAAAAGTGATTGTCACATCACTACAAGGCGGACAGTCTGGGCAAGACGAACCGCCACAATCTATACCTGTTTCATCTCCGTTCTGAAAACCGTCATCACAAGTAGGCGGGGCGCATGTTGTGAGGCAAGTTGCAGCGTTGACACGGCTGCGAATAAGGTCGCCCGACTGTGTGCCAAAACCCAAATTGAAATCTACGCCGATATTACTGTATAAGTGGCAATAACTCATAATCGTACCGCTTGTGGGAAGTATTTGGTTATTGGTGTTGTAACACGACCCTGCGTTGGTATCCCCATCGTTATCCTCGTCGAGATATTTGTTACCACAGTCGTCTATTTGTGTGTTATTTCCGTTCCATGCGCAGTCGTGGGTGTGTCCTGAGCCGAGATTATGTCCCAATTCGTGGGCAATCACACTTACATCCCAGGAGTATGTCGGTACGCTATTGTAAGAACCATAGACACCACTCCAGCCGGTATTAACTGTAGATGAACACAAAACATTCAAATACGCAAGACCGCCGCCGCCCAAACGATGCACCAAATGTACGAGGTCACCTTCCGTTCTGCCATAGCCTTGTGCGTTTAGGTTGTTCAGTGCAATTTCAGTACTGTCATAGGGCGAGGTCGTATCCCATACACGCAGGAAACTGACTTCGACAGCGATATTTTCATTGGCGTACATGGTAGCGACTTCGGCAAAGACACCCGTGATATAATTTGTGGTGTTGGTAACGCTCGACCCTTGATATTGATATAGCGAAAAGTCCGCCTCTACATGGATTCGGACGCAGCCCATCATAGATTTTTCGGCAGTGATATTTTCGTCGATTACGGAGAATTCCTCGCGTTTGCCTACTTCGATGGCTTCGCAAGAAAAATCGGGCGCGAAATCTAAATCGCTGTTTTTGTACAAAATATGATAGTCACTATTTGGTACTTTTCCTAATGTGTATTGGATGTCGTTTACTTGTATCAAACCTGCCATTTCATTATCAAAAAATGAAATAATGGCGAGACTTTTGTCTTTGCCTTTTACGGTTCCGTAGTAGTGTACGCCTCTGTCTATTTCCAATTCCACATCAGGGTTGGAGGTTGTTACGGAACGAAAATCATCGGTAAATACTTTGGCTTTTGCCAATAGTAATTCGGTATTTTCTCCGGCTATGGGAATGGTGATTCGTAGGTATTCACTATCGTTGTTTTTTATCGTTTGAATGGTTTGATTTTGTAATTGGAAAAATTGTTTGCGACTGAGTACGTTGTCTGTAATTCGGTTTTTCAACTCATCAGCCGTTGCCGCTTTTAATGGTGTGTATAAAGCCGTGTTTTGTATTTGAGGAAGATTTTGGGTAACTTTTTCGCTAATCGCATTTTGTGCTTGTCCAAACTGCACGAAAAAAATGAGCATCAGGCATATTAGTAACTTGTTCGGGTGTAAAACCTTCATGAAAATGCTATTTGTAGAGGTAGGTAAAAAATTTAATTCGCTTCGAATTTAGTTTATTTTTATGTTTTGAAGCATGTTTGTATCAATATTGCGCTGAATGACTTTTTTATTATTCAAAATCACCAGCATCATATCTAAGTCCGTATTGAAATGGGCGGAGTGGATGCGGAGTCCTTTTTCATAGATGAGAACGTGGAACGGGTCTTTACTTTTTTCTGAAAACATAAATCAAAGTTTACGCTGACGAATACCCTCCTCTTCAATGACGGTAAAATAACCGTCCAGTTCCAAATCATTTTCCAATCGAAATATCAAGGTGTACGCTGCCCAAGTTGGTGAGTTACCTTTGTTGCGAAAATAAACTACTGCGAGAGGTGATGTTCTTTGGTATTTGTAAATCAGTTCGCCATAATCGCTGTCGAATGTGAGCATAATCAGTGATTCTTCCACAGCTTTATCCATGACTTCTTCATCTGAAATACCGGGCAAGTCTTCACTAATGCTAGTGACCTCGTACCCTGCCTCACGCAACTTCTTAACACTCGGTATCGGCATATTTTCATTGGATAAAAAAGTCATTTAAACCATTTTTGGGTGTGGAAAATAACGCTCCAATTCCATACACTCTCTGAGATATAGATAGACTGCCTTCAAGTCTTCCGACATAATCGTCGGATAGCTCTCCAATATCATTTCATGCGACCAATCTGCCGCCAATAATTCCAATACCAACTCCACCGAAATACGGGTGCCTTTAATCACAGGCTTGCCCAATAAGACTTTTTGGTCGGAGTGGATGTGATTTTGCCATTGTGTCATAGGTGCAAGTTACGAAGATTTTAAATTGTAATCAATTCATTTACCAAAAAACCACGCAAACTCAAAGCTCACGAATCCGAAGCCTATCTTCGGATAATACCGCAAAATTTCCCTTTATTTTATCGCTAAATTCGATGAGTGTACTGTGGAGTAAATTCAATTTTTCTTCCATTTCCATATCATCTTCCAACCGCAATAGCAATACACCACAATGTTGCATATTGAACCGCACGACCAATTCGCCGAAATCTTTATCTTCCGTCAGCAAAATCGCATCTAAAGAAAGGCTCTTTTCCAATACCTCGTCATCGGGAATACTCGGATATTCTTCAAGGATAGCCCGACAATCTATACCTCGCTCTCGCAAGCCCTATACAAGCGGAAATTCCAAACTTTCGTCGGCAAGAAATATCATAATTTAGGCAGGAATGGCGTAGGTGAGTTCGGTTTTGAGTGATTGGGCAGCAAATAACAAACAGGCATAAATCGCCTCGCGCGTAGTCCGCGGATAGCTCACCAATAAGTCATCAACTGTTCTGCCTTTACCGAGTTTTTCCAATATCAAATCCACCGACACGCGCGTACCCGCAATGACAGGCTTGCCAAACATGACCTTCGGGTCAGATGAGATGTAGTCTTTCCAATTCATAGGTGTAAGTTACGAAGATTTTAGGCAGCAATCAATTCATTCACCAAAAAACCACGCAAACTCAAATCCTCGTCCAAGTCTTTCCAATAAATGCCCACACCTTCATTTTCGTAATTTTCCAACTGTTGCAACGTAGCATTTTTGAGCAATTTAAAATCAGAAATATTGCGCTGAATGACTTTTTTATTATTCAAAAATCACCAACATCATATCCAAGTCCGTATTGAAATAGACGGAGTGGATGCGGAGTCCTTTTTCGTGAATGAGGGTGTGGAACGGGTTTTTACTATCTTTAAAATTCATTATTTTCTACTTGGATAACGCCCAACTTCTATCAAAAGCCTACGTTCAATTATTCTATCTACATCATTGAATTTCAATATTTTAGCGGTCACTTCTCCTATATCTGTTAATGGCTGAATAACGCCATTTTCCAATTTAAAATGTTCCTGCCATGCATCTTTTCGCGGATGATAAAAGCGGATAAATTCCATATCGGGCAATAGCACCGAACCAATATCACTCCCTTTGAATCGGTTGCAAAAAAAGCAAGTATAAGCGAGATTATCAGGATGAGTCAGACCACCATGTTTTTCGCTGATAATGTGGTCAATTTCAAAAGAAAAGAACGCATCGTCTTCGTGAATCAGGCAATATTCGCAACCGCAACCGGAACGTTGCGACACTATGCGTCGGTAGGCAACGGAAATGTAGCTACTCATGTTGCAAGCAATTGACGAGCGCGAACTTTGGCGAGGCGCATCAGGTGTTCGATGTGCATATAATGGTCAAATTCAGTTTTTTCTTCTTCGGTCAATTCGGCGTTTTTTTCTTTGTGCAACAAGGTACGCACCCGTTCCTGTGCCGCTTCGGAAGGACGAAATGCCACCACCGACTCAGGACTTGTACCCGAAGCGATGAAGTCTATGATTTCTTGATATGCTTTGGTTGTTGTCATGGATTAAAGATACGAAGATTTCACGCAGCAATCAATTCATTCACCAAAAAACCACGCAAACTCAAATCCTCGTCCAAGTCCTCCCAATAAATGCCCACACCTTCATTTTCGTAATTTCCAATTGCTGCAACGTAGTATTTTTGAGCAATTTAAAATCAGAAATATTGCGCTGAATGACTCTTTTATTATTCAAAATCACCAACATAATATCCAAGTCCGTATTGAAATAGACGGAGTGGATGCGGAGTCCTTTTTCGTGAATGAGGGCGTGGAATGGGTCTTTAAAATTTGTATTGATGAATATAATTAAAAAGAAGAGATACTTTAAAATAGAGGCATGAGTGTAGTTATCAACATAATGTTAATAAATAGAATGTCTTTTACTATGAGAAAAGCATTATCTTTACACAGACAAAAAAGAGGATAACTCTATTTGGCGATAGGCAGTCATCCTCTTTTATTTTATTAAAATCGTTGAGTCGTAAAACTAAACTCAAGATAGCATCTTAAGACTTCAATCAGTAAGAAGCTGTCTTGTTTTACAAATGTAAAAATAGGCTAAATTTAGCTAATTCCCAAATTTAGCTGATTAAGATTGTGTAAAAAACGTTTTCGACTTAACTGCAAACATGAAATGTCATGGAATTAATGACAGATGTTGCAGTAGTTATTACTGCACTTGTCGCAGTCCTTACTGTATTTAAGGAAAATTTGGTGAAGTATAAAGGAAAAAGAACAAGTCGAGAATATACAGTTATTTTGTTCCTGATACTTAGCGAGTTTCAGGTTTCGGATTAGCGAATCACTAATCACTAATCACTATTTTCTCTGTGGTCATTTGCTTATCGGCTTGTACTTGGAGGAAGTAAACACCGCTTGGGTATTGGTTTACATCCAATTGCAGATTACCTGTCGCGTAATTTTCTAATGTTGTTGTATGGATTATTTTCCCTGTCAAATCGACCAAATTTACTTGTAAATTTTCGATGGTTTTATCAAAATTAAAATCCACTACCAATTGGTCGCTGACGGGATTTGGGTAGACTTGAAAGGCTTCCAAAGCGATGGTGTTTTGCGTGGAAACCGTTGTAATATCAATAACGTTTATATCATCAATCATCAATGCGAATTGATCAGCATCACTGTGACAATGAAAACCTATGTGTATTGTAGCGTCTGTTTCTGTAAAAAACTCTAATTCATGTTTCGCATAATTATTGTTTGGCAAACCCGAATTATATGGTTGTGCAAGTTCGCTCAAATCTTGGTAAGTTGTAAAATCAGGCAAAGGAGATAATGTAAGCGCAATGCCGAGTTTTTCGGGGTAAGCGGTATTCGTACCTTCAGCAGTCGCATACCAAAATGAAAGTTTATAATCTCGTCCGGCTTTCAGGTCAATACATGGAGAAAAAAACCAATCATCTGCATTGTTATATGTGTTATAAGAATAAACAATGAAATTTGATCCTGAACGTGAGCCAGCAACTTCAGGGTCAGCCTGATCGTTATTTACTTGCTCCCATAGATTACTGTCGCCATTATTATTCACAATATCCCAGCTGCCAAAATTTTCGCCGTCTTCAAAACCCATTGTCAGCGATCCGTCCTCCAAATCACGACAGCCTGCACCGCCCGTAGGGTCGCAAGCCACTGCCGAACTCTGCATGAGCGTAGAACGGTAATTTTCAATGACATAGCGCATCAAATCGACCTGATTTTGCGTAAACATGAACATACAAGCATCGTTCGTATAATCCATGTAATTCATAAACATATCCTGACTGCCGCAAGAAATGGTCGATGTAGAACCAAAATTTGGACAGCCTCCATATCCGGCTTCTTGCAAAGGCGTATCGTTGATGCCATCATCTATGCCGCAATTTCCGTCACCCCAAATATGCCGCAAACCCAAATAATGCCCAACCTCATGCGTACCCGTTCGTCCTTCATTATAAGGAAAAGTAGCCGTACCTGTATCTCCAAAATAAGTGTAGCCAATCACTACCCCATCTCGCGAAGCCGGTGTGCCCGGAGGCGTAGCATAACCCAAAACACCGCCCGTAATCTGACATATCCAAATATTGAGATAGCGGTTTGTATCCCAAGGGCTTTTACCCCCCGAAGCATCTGATTTTACATTATCAGAAGTAACGCTAAAACTGTTCACATTGGTCTGCGTGCGCGTGATTCCTGTCGTGGAATTGCCATTGGGATCGACCGAAGCCAGACAAAATTCTATCTCCGCATCTGCCGCCAGATTGGCAAAAAGTCCTGGCACTTGCCCGACATCTGCATTCATTCTTCGATAATCCAAATTCAATATATCCAATTGGCTTTGAATCTGAATATCCGAAATATTCTCCGTCGAATTTTTATGTACCACATGCACCACTACCGGAAGGGTGTATACCACATCATTCGATTTGTGCTGTGCTTGGCTAATAGCCATTGTTGCTTGTGTGAGTTTTGCATTCACATTTTCCTTAAAATCAGGGTATTCAGCCTGCAAAGCCGCCTGATGCAAAGCATTTCCACAACGTATAGTTTCTTCTTGGGCAAATACGCACACTGAAAACAGACACGTAATATATAGAGCAAATATTTTTTTCATGATCAATGAAATGAAAGAATGAATGAATGAATGATTTTTGATTAGTGAAAGAAATTAAATAAATTGTTCCATAATCAATATGTTCGCCAAATTAGATGTTGAGCGTTTTTTGATCACAAGTTAATTAAAAAATAATTTATATTTATCTAAAATAAAATCATTTACAAAAATAAAAATAAATAAATTACTCGCGTTCGATTTGTAATTTTGTGAATTTGGCGAACATATTGATAATGCGCCGTAATTTTTTCTTCTTAGGTTCTGCTGAAATAAGGATATTTTTAAATTATTTTATAATAAAAAATATTTATAAATAATTCATTTTTAATAATAAATAAATTACAAAATAATTTTAATTAATTAAAAAATGGCTATATTTCAG
>Ga0209831_1003867_pt1 | contig 12120 bp, 12 predicted proteins | sample Maine_Asex4_meta_FD_187451 | JGI IMG/M metagenome (GOLD analysis project Ga0209831, IMG submission 187451) | Marine algal microbial communities from Maine, USA - Maine_Asex4_metaG (SPAdes) (version 2) | ecosystem: Host-associated > Algae > Red algae > Unclassified | place: Maine, USA | collected...
AAGCCTCGCTGGCGGCAGGTGAAAAAATCGATTTGAAATCGATCATCGGTTGTGACTGAAGCCCAATTTATCGATTTAGCCCAGCCAACCGATTGCCCACCCCTAGTCGACAGCTTTGACCACCAACGGACCGCGCTTTGGGCCCCCTCGCGACATCATGTCGCGAGGGGGCCCAAAGCGCTGACATGATGTCAAGATTGGCAGCTGGGCGCATGTAAGAACCCAGACGTCTGACCCGTTGCCGTCAGCCGGCGGCCAGGCCATAGAATCGAATGACAATTTCACCACCCATTTTAAGTACGCACATGCACTGTATTTGATCCCTCCCCCACGCCCAGTTAAGGGCGAACATTAGGATGCAGACACGTTGCAGCCTTACAGCGTACACGTGAAACTTGTACCATCTCCACGGTACCAAGAGGCGTACACATAAGAAGCGCAAAAAGCAGGTAAAAAGCAGATACTTCTTTTACTGATGGTGACGTACAATGATAGAGAAGCTTGTGGTGCACAATGCTGCGTGGTTTGTAACCCACTTTCGACGTCCTCGTTTTCTTGTAGCTGCTGCTCTTCTCACGCTACATCTGATGAGAAGATTGTCCCACCTTGACGCATTGATGTCACCTCGTTCCCCACGTCCAGTTAGCACTGGGTGGTTTATCTCGTAGTGCATGTGGTTGGCTGGTCTCTTAAATTCTCTCTGACTATTGGCCGAAGCGGCAGATGTCAGCATTGACCTGCTGAGATTGCCGTCCCACCACGATGTTTCACAACCCTTGAGACTCGGCCGCCTCCGTAGACCCCTCTGATGGGCCATGTTGCGACGTGGCACACTGAAATCAAAATATGTCCAGGACGTCTTCAGCGGACGCTGCTAAAGATGGGTGACTGACTGATGCCTCTCCGACCCTTCGGCGGGATCGCACCTCTCTTACGAGGCATTTCATACCCAGTGTGCTGTCAAGAGAGGTGGTGTTGGGTGGCGTGCATGCAGACGCGGGTTACTACCAGAGTATTAGTGGCGTCACGAGCAATGTAGTGGGTCTTACGCCTGGTTTCGACTGGGGGCGAAGGCAGAGCGGTGCCACAATGTTGAATCAGGCAAGATAAGCAACTGACTCGCGACTACCTCTTCGTTGACTATCCTACTGCGACGCCACACGCGCTAAAAATTTTCTTCACCGTCCGATCGCCCTCCTTAAATACCGCTTTGGCCCATTGCCGCCCCTCCTTGATCGCCTGTTCTACAGTGGCCACGCACTGCGGCTCACTGCCCCTTGTCTTGTTCTCTCTCTTTCGCTTGTCACCGCTCTTTCGCGCCCTTCGTGCGCCCTCTCTCGCGGGTTTGCGCGCCGTCGGTCGCACCAGGTTAGCATCGCTCGCCTCTCTCGCCACAGCCATAGCCCGAACGAGATTGGCACAGGAGCCCACTTCCGTCTCCACGGTGTACTTGGCAGTATTCTGATTAAGGAATCCATGCCGAGACTCCACCGCCTGCTCTCCATACAGCGCAATACTGCCAAAGCGCTCAAGAAAGTCGGGGGCGTGGTGCAACACGATGTGGGGTTTCGGCGACACCGAAACCCAGGGGAAGCCGCGCTTCATCAGTTGCACAAAGTCACGTGCATTAGCTCGAAGCTGGCGTACCTCATTGGCTTCCACCAATGCCGCCCGGCTCATTTTCCGCCCCAGCCGGCCCCACAGGATCCACAGGCGATTGTAGGCTTGGTGGTGCCGCTCTGGGACTAAGCCCAGAATAGTGCGACACACCACGTCACTAGCGGCCGCAATCGTGCGGCAGTCTCGTCCAATGAAGACCCCGCCATGGTAGGGGGCAGGGCTAACACGTACGGCGCAGCGTAACGTCTCTGCAAGGGAGTAGGCAAATACCTTGCCGTCGGTACCTCTGCGACACGAGATGACCAACTCCACGGCTAGCTGCAACAGTCGAAGCGTAATTCCGAGCAACAGGTGCAGGGGAAGCGGAGCAATCTGCCGCGGATCAATCGTGAAGAGGGGGGGGCGAACGATTGACAGGTGGTCCACTTGGGACAAATCGGCGATCCGCTGGCCCGGCTCGGCGGCTGGCGCGCCAGCAGCCATCATTCGCACCAAATGAGCAGCCATTCGGGGATGCGAAGGCCTTAACGTGTCCACATCGTGCAATGTGCCGACAACGCTGTCCAGGGCAGCATTAGCCGCGCTTGGGGAACTTGTTCTCAGGCAATTGAGGCGTGCATTGTGGCACTCGGCCCCTTGTGCCCGTGCATCGTGCATAGCGTAGTCCCCAGAGAGGAATAGCCGCACTGCACGCCGCACGCCGTCGACGACCACGCCCTCGCGCACGAGCTGCCGATCTTGCTCGAGGTGCGTCCCCAGCATCTGAGACACCTCCTCGTACTTGTCCGTCGTCGCCGGGCACACCGCCACCAGGATAATGTTCCCCAACCTTTGCGGCAGGTGCTGTTTGATGGCCCCCAAAACGATCTTCACCGAGCTGGGTGAGCCCCCTTTGTCCACCGCGAGGGTCCGATGTACATCTTTCACGCTCGCAGGGGGAGCGGCGGCGCTGGGCGTCGTCGGTGGGGCGGGGCTCGTACTCGACGGTCTGCAAGATAGGCTGCAGATTCTCGTCTAGTAATAGCCGCTCCACAAAGGAGTTAGATGCCGACAGCGCCGCGAGCTTCTCCTGCGCCGCAGCCTTAACGTCGACCAAATGGGCACCGCTGGATGTCACGATGACGCGCTTCGCTGGGAGCCGAGCCAGCCGCTCGCAACACGCCCGTAGGGCGGGAACACTCGCGAGACCGACTCGTGACCCATCCAGCCCCATGCGGACCCCGTTGAATGCCGTCGGGCTAACGCCGTACCACAAAATAAGCCCGAGCTGCTGCTTGGGGCTTGCCGTAATAGGCGCGAACGGAGCTAAGCGGCTGCCCACTGGGCATCCGTCGCTTCCAATGTTGACGTTGATTGAACCAGCAGTGACCGCACCACTGAACTTGGCCCCAAAAGCGTCCGTCAACAAATTTAAGCCGTTGGCTAAGCTTTTGTACATCTGGCTCCTCTGCACGAAAGTCTTGCGAGGGGTGACCTTGCGTTTGTAGACAGTCTCACGCCCATTGGCCAGCGGTACGCGAATCTCGGGTGGAGTGCCGCCGCGTAGAAACAAGGAGTTGGCGACGGCCTGCAGCACAGGCCCATCCCGGTCACTCAACCACGCCCGACGGTGTAAGGCCTCCAGGAAACTAGTGCAGGTCTGGGGTTGCGCTGGCGCGCCAGCGCAGACCACGAGTGCTGTCAGCAGACGCACGCGCAGGTCAGCCGCCTTACACGTGACCAGCGCTGCCCAGTGTGTGGCACGCTCTAGCGCCCTCTCGAGATACGAGAGGCGCTCTCGAAGGGCACAACAAGCTTGGCATTCCCCATCAATTGGCGTCGTAGTCTTGTGAGCAGCCGAATCAGCACCCAAACCACGATCCCGAGATGCAGTTGGGGCGGCCGGTTGCAATAGAGGCGCCACTAGCGACGCTTGGGCTCGTCTGCAACCGGCTCCTGCTGCTCTGGCAGCTCCGCAGGGCCTAAATCGTTTGTTCCTGAAATAGCAGCGGTCGCAAATACCGAGGGGCACGCCAGAGCCGTCCATACCGGCCGACACCTTGCACTTAACGTCTGGTAGTGTGCTGACAGAGTCGAAGAGGGCGCTGTCAATGTTACCCTGTGCCCACTCGCGCCACTCCTGCAAACCATGACATGGCTTTAGGAACATGTGGTTGCAGCCAGTGCAGCTGTACGCCCATGCAGCCTTCGGAAAGGCCATTCTCACGTCTGAGACCGAGACGCTGTTGAGCAATCAAGGTACAGCAGAAAAAGCGAAACAGATACATGGCGCCAGAAGCGTTAGATTGTGTGGATTACATAACGTGCAGTTGAGTGCACTAAGTGCTGCGTCCTGCTCAAGGGAGCAGCGCCACTGCTCATTGCACATTACGCACGCTGGGAAGTAATTGTACCTCTGGAGGGTGCGCTTGATCCCCATCTTCAAAATTCTGGAAGTACTGCCTCCTGCGAACAGAGGAGTGTCTACTGGCGGCAAGGCAAGGAATCAACAGTGCGCCCAATACTGCGCAGGAAGGAGTGCTTGTGTCAGAATCAACTACATAACATATATACAGCTGCACGGATGGCAGACGAGCGAAGCAAGAAGGATCGACCGAAGCTTAATCAGGCTGCAGATACGAGGATATCAGCATGCATAAGTGGAATGGCACTGACATACCGTGATGCAAGGCCAAGGCCCACTGGAAGCGCAGGACACGAGACTGGTCACGGATCTGTTGGACATGGTTTTGCAGGCGACCACTGTCAACAGTCTTTGATCCGTGTAGGGCACAGCTTCAAGAGAGAGTCGAATTCTCGACGCCGTCGGCCCGCGAATAGAAGGGCGGTATCAATTGGGATGACAACCGCGCTCAACAGCTCAGAAACGCCGGGGGTCAAACCCTTGTCACAGTGTCGCAATCCTTGCCAATAAGGCGTCGCGACAGCGACCCTCTTCTCCACTCAGAAAGCTCCACGTCGTGCATTTATTTTCGTAGAGTTCTGTAATGCTGCAAGTACTATGAGACTGGTTAACTGGCCGTGTCCCCATCCGTATCATTGAACCCAAGCTACTACCCCCCACGTGTTTCGATCACAGGCTCATCCAAAAAAGAAAACCACCCAGAGTCATCATAGTGCTCAACATGGCCTGGTCTGCAACGAGCGTGATGGCGATCCAGCTTGCTCCAGATCGACGCGATTCGCACGGTTCAGCAGGTAAACTTTCGATTTGACGCATATTGGAAAATTAACGTGTGCTGTGAATGCCCCGAGACGCCCTAATCCGCCTGCTGCCAGCTACGGTTGGGACACGTCTTCAGAAAGCCGGTTCCAACCGCTGGACAAGTGAAAAGTGTCTGACACCTACCAATCTGGCCAATGAATGGCCGGTAAGCCTAACGTCTATCCCATTCAATTTGACACCTGCTGTTTTGGACCCCATCGTTGGCGTGCTTGCTGCAAACGGTTTCAAATTTTGTAGTGACATTCGATGACGGGATCCGCGTGAGCACACCAAAAATCACGTCGAGAAGCGCAGTTCATCGGCCGCTGTGGTGTGTACACCTCCGGCGGCATCGATCTGGTCACACCGATACCGTCCGTTCCGGACCATCTCACATTTGGTCGAATCCGACTCGAGCTTGATCCCAACTTGAGGGGCTACTTTACGCAGATTTAACAGAGACAAGAGATCAACACGCGATGGTCGCGCGACCACATACCAGGATCTTCGATGCCGGAAGCGTCGCGCATCGTAAATTGAAGCGCTGGCGCCAAGCAAGCCGTCTTGACATGCTAAAATCTGTGACTCCCTCAAAACATTTCCCTGTCAACGCCCAAATCAAAGCATGCCCACGCCGACAAAGTCACATTCACTCCGCGTCCTCCTCATCCACGTCCCCCTCATCCTCCCCATCCTCCTCACTGGAGCTACAACCGTCCACACCCGGTTCCCCGACAAGGGCCGAGTATCGGCATACTCCCCGTGCGCGATACGGAGAACCGTGCCGCGGCTCAGCCCAGTCGCCGCCGCCGTGCGGTCGACGGGCTGCTCCAGCATCTCTGCGGCATGGTTTTCACGTTCTGATGCATAAAAGGCACGCAGCCTACCAACAAGAAGCACAACATCGAATGTGATGAGGCGCACCGCGCGCACGCGCGTGCGCGGCATCCGCGCAACCGCACGCGTGGTCGGCATTGCGACTCACTGCGCAATGTAGAACAACTACGTAGCCACGGTCCCGATGAGGGAAGTATCCCACCGCTGTCGCCCCAAGAACGTGCCCCCTGTAGGATCACCCGATCCGGGAAGAGAGGCCGCCAAAGGTACAACACCAAAGGGCACCGTTTACTAGCCGGCGACGACAGTGCCTCCCACCGTCGTCGCCCTTCGTCCTAAAAGGGCGGAAATTATTGCGTGGGCCCAATTCCCCGAATGGAAATTGGCCCGCGGCGCCGACCAATCAATGCAACTAAATACACTACAAGACAAGTCCCCCAATGCGGTAAGTGCAGACGAGGGGGATCGCGGCCGCCGGGCAGCGCCTGACGCGGCGGCCCCTGGCGTTGCCACGCGGTGGCGCGCGCGCGCCACATAACTGCCACGCCCAGCGGTGCCCTGACAGCCGTCCGCCCCTGGCCCGGGCGTCCGCGCCCCCTGACAGCTGCCCAGGCCTCGCCGAGGAGCCACCGAAGAAGGCGTGGCCGGCGTGCAGTCCCCCTCGCCGCTTTCCACCCGCGGGCCGCGTCCACCCAGCCCCCTCTGGGGGCTGTCAGCACCACTCCCCGCCGGGGTTGCTACACGCAAGGCAACACCAAGAGCACTCAGACGCCTGCAGATTGGGGGTCGGGGGCGCAGGGGGGCGTGGAGGGTAGGGGCTTTGGGAGAAAGTGCGGGGCGGAGGGGCGCGCGGGGTACCAGAAGGGCACGACACAGTCGGGGGCGGCCGTGGCGCGAGTCGCAGCGCACGTGCTCAGTCGGCCACAGCAGCCCGCAGTGTGCAAGGCTGGGGCAAAGAAAGCGCGCGCGCGCAAAGCTCCTGATTGCCCAGGCTCGCCGACCTCGGATAAAAAACGCGCACTCGGCGGATCAAGAAAGATTTAAAGTAGCCCCACAGTTCGAATGGATAATTTTTAATCATTGCAGTTTTTTGGTGCTTCTTCGCTACGACCGTCTTGGCAGGCCTCTGCAGACCTTCATGTCAGCTGAAGTACCGCGACCACTGGCCAGTATGATTCGATTGGATATAGGGACATCGGCTGAAGGCCAAATTCCTTGTTGGTGTCATTTCTCGTCGGGTAGGGACGGCAGGAAGCCCCCAGAGAGAGGTTTGTGCTGTGTACAGGCACGATGATGAGACGTCTCTCGAATGCCTATGTTTTCCATTGTTTGAAACAAGGATGTTGAGTGGGTCTCTATTGCGCACGAGAAATCCGCTTGCAAAAAGCTGTTGATGCGGCCGAGCGATGGCCAGGCAAGAAAACTCCTCTTCTCGGGGGTCTACTAGAATGGGATAGACTCCTTCATGTCCGACTCAGGGGTGTCTTAACTAGGCGTTCAGCCAGATTTCTGATGGCCACCCCGAGCCTGGGCGTGTCACGCTGGCGGCCCCCCGCCGCGGCGGCGCGGCCGCGCCGCGTGCGGTATCATCCAGCACGCGCATGCGCTGTCCCCGCTGCCGCCGCCAGCGGCCCCGTCGGCCACTTCGCGGTCGGTCAGGCGGAGCCACCCCCTTTCGCAGGCTTGCGGCTGACGCCTTGATGCTGCCGCCACCGCCCGCGGATGAGAGGTAGCCCGGGCCCTTTGTGGCCGATCGTCCGTGGCCGGCCGCGGCTCCCGGCCGGCACTGGCCGAGCCGTCCCAGACGTCCCATGGTGGATCGACTTGCACTCCCTCGTGGCCCCCGCCGCTGGTCAATCCCCGTTGCTCGTCGGGCTGCGGTGGAAACGGGTCGACGCAGCCGTCGCCGCTGCGGTGTTGGCGCCCCAACGCTTGCACAGTGCCGGCGCGGCTCCTCCCAGTCGCCCCGGCTAGCGGGATGTCGCCGGCACACCGATCCAGGCCGACGACCGCGCGGTGGGGTGCCTGCTACTCGTCCCTCCTCGACGGACCCCTCCTCAATGGACCCCGCCCTTGCAGTGTTGCCGGCGGTGGAGGTTCTCGCCCGGCGCTCCCTGTCGCCATCGCCGCGCCAGCCGCGCGCGGCGGCGCCGCACCCCACGGCGCGACGCACGGCGGTGAAAGCGGGGGCGCTCGAGCACCTCCGCGTCGGAGCCGCGTCGATGGCCGGGGGGGGAGCGCGTGCGGGGGCCCCCCCTGAGTCTTGTCGCCGCCGCCCGCCGTCGAGGCGCCGCCGCGCCCGGCCGCGCCGCCGGCCCGCCCCGCGCAGCGGCGATGCGGGGCGGACGACCTCCTTTTTGGCGCAGATCATGCCACGTGGGTATTGATACGCCAGCATTTTTCAAGGAAATAGGCGAATAATCTAGGACAGATCAGCAACCAATCGATCAGATCGCTGCTCTGTCGCAGATTGATTACAGTTGATCGAACGCGTGCGCGGTCTCCACCGGTGGACAGGTTGCACGCCCAGTCAAGCCTGCCTCAAGCGGCTCTTTTCGATTTCTGGACACTCCATTGGGTGGCACAACCGACTAATGCCTTCGATTGGCTGGTACGGCGGTTGTCGGCTGAGTTCAGGTTCTCTCCACTTCTTCCCCTCCACAACGCTCAGGCCCGTTCGCAGTTGCAAACCGTGTGACGGTGTAACGGCGTGACGGCGGTATATATCTATGTTATAAAGCGGGGTATGATAGTCAATCGGCGGACTCCCGGCGGACTGGTATGATTGGCGGAAATCCACATTGGTCCGACGACCGCGCGCCGACGTCGCGGGGTAGAAAAGGGGCCTCTGGAGCCTCTGCACGCGAGGGGCGGGGCCGCGCCACTCGGTCGCTCGCCAGCGACCCGACGACCGCCTGTGCGGCCCCTCGGCCGGTGCGGTCGTGGCCCGACCGTTGCTCGCGCGGGACGCAGCCAGCAGCACTGCGGCCACGCTTCCGCGTGCCACGGCTCGGCCACTGGTCAGCGGCGGCGCTGTCGCCGACCGCCAGCACAGCACGGTGTGGGCCCGGACCGAGCGCCGCCGTCGCCGCGCAGGCGCAAGTTGTCAGACACCGCCTTTGCGGGAGCGTGTGCATCTGGGTGCGGCTGCACACGGTCGTCGGGTGGCGGGTGGGGGGGGGGAGCGGCGGGGCGCGACGCCGTCGGGTGCTGCTGGTGTGCGCGCAGGGGGGTGGCACACGCACACCACCAAGGGCACCACACACGGCGCACCCAACCCCATGACCGACTGATGTGCACTCCTCAACTCCAATAGGCTCCTCCCCTGGCCAGCCCGGGGGTGGGTGGGGGGCGAGAGGTGGATCGTCTGCGAAGGCCTCTAACGATTCTCTGCAGAATATATTCACACGAGGTACCCACCCAAGCGTATTCGACTGGCGACGTGAGGTGATGGCATGCTCATGAGGTGCGTGCATGCCTGATGAGGTGCTGAGGCGTCATTGCTTTTAGCTTAAATCCTGCGCTCTTTCGGAAACCCGTACCATTTTCTGGGAAAAAAATCTTGAGGGGAGCCGCGCGGGGCCCGCGGAGAATCTGCCGATCCGCGGCTCCTTTCGCCACTGGGGTGTTGCAAGCGATGCTAGGCTCGGGCCCGGACTCGATCGGCGCACACTCCCAGCCGCACACGGCAGCCTGCGCGTGCCTGTGTGGGCGAGTGTGGGTTGCCGGCCGGCGGCCGGGGGGGGGCGGGCCGTCTGGTGCGCCAGACGGCCCACCCCCCCCCCCGGCCGCACCGCTTCGCGCGCGTGTGTGTGCCGCGTGCTGAGCGGTGATGCGAACTGCCACCGCTCAGATTTTGGCTCAGGAGGGTATCCAACAGGGGCGGGGGGGGGGGTGGGGGCCGCCGACCGGCCCACCGACCAACCTCCTCGCTGCAATGCGTTGCAGCAACAACAGCGAGCAGCTGGGGCGGGTGAGCGAGGCAGCGTCAACAAATGGCACCACCGCTGCCGGTCGGCCGCCTCTCCCCCCCGATCGGCCGCGTTTGCAGACTCTTCTGGTCTCGGCCGCTGTTCCCCCCGCGGCGCCGCCGTTGTGTTCGTCCAATTGTGTCGCCTTGGCGCTTCGCTCCCGACCTCCTCTGGCGCGGGTGACTTCCGTGGCTCCGCGGTCTGTCGGCGCACTCTTTTTTTGTGGACCGAACCTCTGCTCGGTGGACCTCGCTTCCTGCTGCCGTCCCCACGCTTCGCTCAGACGGTGTGTTGCCGCGGCCGCCCGGCGTGTTCGTACCCCCCCCGCCCCCCTGGCCCAACGATGCCCCCCCAGCCGCCGCCCACGGCATCTGGCTCTGGCTGTGCCCTTCCCCACCTGCGCAGGGGTGAAAATCCGGGGGTGGGACACGAACGACGTTTTACCATGTGGAAAGGTCAGACCGACATGTGGGGCTTCGGCAGGACGCCGAAACGCACACACATTGACATGGTTTTGTGGTGGCTCTTGTCGGTTACAGTTCGGGAGTCGACCCACGGAATATCAGCACATGGAATCTTGAACAGAGAGGCCGACAGTGCAAAACAGCCAATCAACGCTTTGTCACAAAGCTGATGATGGCCAATGAGAGCTATAAATATTCCTTCTGACGTCGCGCCATCATCTCCACTGGGCCAACATGTTTGGAGAGCACCCTCGTCTTCTCGCCTTACTGTTGGGAGATATCCCCATACGCAACAGGGCGCCCACAAAGCAGCCGTCGCCTCCACATGCCTCTGTGGACGGACGCTGAGGCTGTTCCACATGGCTTTGTGAAGCGCACTTCCTTTCCACTTGGGCGGCCAGACTCGGCGCAATGCTCATCCTCTCGTTGAGACGCTTCTGGCTGTGTGAAGACATCCAACCCCAGAAGACAAGAAGTCCAGTCGTTCCACAAGAAGCCTAGCACTCCTCCGGGATCAATAGTGCCCTCGACATCTCACAAGTGCCTCTTTTGCGATGCAACGCTCTCAATTTAGGAAAGGCACTTTCGAAAATCCCTTAAAAGTGACTAATCCACGATTCCAGGAGACGCCCAGCGGTCCCGGGAGACCCTCTCCTCAGGGACTTGAGATACCTGAAACAGGCTGTCGGGGACAGCCGACGCCGCGCCCGGCTTTGGCGTTCGTGGCAGGTCCATTGCAGACATGGCTTCAGAATGTCGCCCGCGTTCACACGTGGTGGGCACTACCGCGCAGGCCGGCAAAATGCTGCCTCGAAAGTTCCCGCGGCTCTGCGCCCTCATTGGCGCGAGGGTCTAGGAGGCACTGCCCACTTTGACGGTGATCTGGTGGACCAATGAGAAAGCGCCAGAGCGTCTCTATTGAAGAAGGGCCCTTCAATAGATACCCCACTTGTCACCGGCTCACGGACAGCGTGGAGGCAGGTCACGACTCAGCGGGTTGGTGCCGTCGGAATCCGCCACCTTTTTGGGCAATGGCCTCATCAGACGCGGGCTGCTCTGACACACAAGGCAGCACATGACAGCAATGAGCCCTCCATCGCTCTTTCTGGCTCCCTTCATCGTGGAGCCGGGCCCTTCGGCCATTCTGGCTGGTACCCCACTGGGGGGCGTGCCATGCGTCACACGTCCCGTCTGAATGTTTAGAGCACGGAGGCGGGCCCGTCGGCAAATGTGGCTGACGGCCCAGTGCGAAGTGGACAAAGGCCAGAAGATCTCCTCTTGCGTGCTATTTTGGGACGATGGCAAGTCCATTGCGAAAACATCAGGAATCGCAGCATGTCCTGATCCTGCTTTGATCCCTGAACAATGGCCCGACAATCAAGATCATGGGCCCGTTCTCTGTCGCTCGAAATTACATTCGGACAGTTGTGACGAGCCGGGTGCATATGTCGACCGGACGACGGCGTCGCCGATCCGGTCGACGTCGCCCAGGGTTGCAAGTATACGGTGTACTCATCCGCTGAAGGTTTCATTTCAGTATAATGATAGAAAGGCTGACAGTATAGTTATAGAAAGCATTTGTGGAAGTCTTATGGGTTCGACGTTCCAATATATATCAAAAATTATTCCAACCGTTTCGCCTGGCGATCTACCTTGTCACCGGCAATGGCGCGAGCTTACGTTGGCGCTGCGGGCAATGCCAGGCAGCCGTTTCGCGGGGGGGGGGGAGCTGGGCAATGCCAGGCAGCCGTTTCGCTGGGGGGGGCGGCGCTGAGGGCATTGCCAGGCAGCCATTTCGCGGGTGGCGGCGGCACTGCCTGTGTCGCCAGAGCGCGTTCTGGCTGGAGCACTGGGGGGGCCTGCGGGCACAGCTCCCGCCGGACGCCCGTGCCTGCCCCGCACGCCACACTGCCCACCGCCTGCCAGAGCCCCCCTCCCAGGTGCACAGTGCTCATGCGCGGCCGTCGCCCACCGCCTACCCCCCCCCTCCACATAAGAGCGGGGGGCACAACAGAGGCCCACT
>Ga0209831_1003868_pt1 | contig 12116 bp, 13 predicted proteins | sample Maine_Asex4_meta_FD_187451 | JGI IMG/M metagenome (GOLD analysis project Ga0209831, IMG submission 187451) | Marine algal microbial communities from Maine, USA - Maine_Asex4_metaG (SPAdes) (version 2) | ecosystem: Host-associated > Algae > Red algae > Unclassified | place: Maine, USA | collected...
CAGAAATGGGAGAGCCCGTCGGTGCTCACTCCCCGTCATAGTGGCCTGCCTGGTTGCTTTTGGTACAAAGTATCTGTGGGCACAATACCACAGCACAAGACATGCCAAAGAGGGAAAACAAGGGCGCTTGTTAAAAGTTTCAGTACACAATGTCAATGCAGCACGTTGTGTGGCGGTCGGGGGTCCCCCAGTTGGAAGGGGCGTGGCCCCTCAGCTGTGAACAGCACACCCCCAGGGGCCGTCCCAAAATATCCCGATCCGGGCCAGCAAGGGAATGACCTGTCCAGATCTCAGGGAGATTGGATTCGGTCGGGGGCGGGGCTTTTCCCCAGTGGTTTTCCCAGCCCCCCTACTACTTGTTTGAACTTTTCGCTTTGGAAGGATTTATCGGTTTGGCGCATTTGGGGTGGCTACTTTGGCCACCTGCGTTCGGGTTTGGGAGGGGTTTATTGAGAGCGGGGACGCCGTCCCCGTCGCCGTTTGATAAAACCAACTGTGCTTCGGACTACGATTCCCCCCTGGGCTTTGCCGTGATCCTCTCCTCTCGTTGGGGGAAGGCTGGGCTGTGGGTCGAGTTCCGGGGCAGTTCCTTCGACGGACCGAGTTGATCAAGAGGTCACTTCGGCAAGACGACGAACCAACGTGGTGGTGCCTAGAACCGCTACAATTTCTGGTGGAGCAGCAGGGGATTCCGGCCATTGCCACGCCCGAACCGGGTCGCCGGTTCCCCGATCGTCTGTTGGTTTGTGGATTTATGGCGACGTGGATCTCCGCGTCGGTCTGTCGTCGATTACCGCCCGGCCACTACGATGGCGTCGCCGCCCGACATCACCAAGTCGGACGCGATCGCTAGCGGTATGCCGGCGTGTACATCCGCGGTGACCCCAGCGGTCGCTGCAACATGGGGATCCGCGGCTGGATCAGGGATTCCCTTCACTCAGCCTCGGCCATTGGCGGACCTCGTGGTCGAAACGGTACGGCGGGTCCCGCCGGGGGCCGATGCCTTTCCCCCTCGACGTCACGACGAACGGACGGGATTGTTGGATCAAGATCGTGGTTCGACGACGCCTCTGGCGATTTCAGATCTGGACACGGCGCTGTCGACGTTCCGCGAGTCGTTATTGGCCGACGTTTCTCGGGTCATCGCGGCGAGCCCCGCGGGCTCCGCTCAAGATGCCCCCCGCCGAGATTCTCCCGTGGACACGCGGAAGAGCCGCAGCAAAGGGAAGTCACGGCGTCACCGTAGTCCCTCGTCGTCATCGTCGTCGTCATCTTCCTCGCTGTCGCCGGCGACAACCGACAACGACGACGACCACGTGGGGCGCAAGGTGGGGTCCGGCAAGTTGGCGGTCCTGGAGTGCCCAGACGATCGCTTCGCGGGCGTCCTGGACTACCGCTCGTGTGAAGTGTACTTCCGCAGTCCCCCAGGGACAATTGGCGCTTGCGTAAGTCGTAAGTCTTTGTATTTGTGTTGTGACACTGCATGTACTTATTTGTAGATCTTTCAGCGGGGAACCCATTAGGGGTTGAGCTGCGGGGGAGATTTGTGTGGGTAGAGGCGCCTTGAGTGTGAGGCTGTGGGCGCCCTCCGGAGGTGCGGGAGCTGCCCTGGGAGGCGCCGTGCGGGCCTTGTCGGCCGCGCCATTGGGGGTGCCTGGGAAGGCCCTGCGGCTGAGGTGGCCTGGGGGATATCAGGCACGCCTTCGCAGGCCTGGGAACGCCGTGCCTAGTAAAAAAACGCACCCACTCAACATCATCGACTTCACAGGTTATGGGCCCAGTGTCGCTGGTGGTCATCGTCGTCTTCCGCTCTGTCGTTTGCGGGACGGCACTCGTTGGGCTGCTGTGTGTTCCGGCGTCGGGCGGGCGGGTTTAGCCTACCACGTCGTCAGTGTCGCGCCTCGGGGCGTGGTTGTCGTCGTCATGTCGGAGTACGGGCGCTAAGGTGGCCCTCGCTTTGCGCAGCTGGACGACGATTACAAGGTCTGGGCCGTGTACTGCCGTGCACAGCTCATCAAGGAGAAGGTCTGGTCGCAGGTCGTGACGGACCGCCCCGCGACCGGGAGTGATTCCAAGGGCAACTTGGTGGCGGACGCGTGGAACATCACGAACCAGTCGGCGTTGGCGACCATCCAGATGTCGGTCAAGCCGGTTCATCTCAATTCGGTGACGGCGGTCAGTACGGCCAAGGACGCGTGGGACGCGCTCAAGGACATCTTTGAGGCGCGCGACAACGCACGGCTGCTCCAGCTCGTGCACGAGCTGAGCAACCTCAAGAAGGATGGCGACGAGAACATCATCAAGTACACGTCGCGCGCCAAGGGCCTCCGCCAAAAACTCGCCATGCTGGGCAACCAGGTGGACGAGAACACACTCGTGCTGCAGATCCTATCAGGTCTTCCAGCAGAGTACGACATGATCAAGACCGTCCTGGAGAACATGGACGGGAAGCGCAACCTCGCCGAAGTGAGCGCCAAGCTGCTCACGGTGGAGCAGCGAGCCAGCCGAGGGCGGTCGTCGTCGTCGACTGGCGTCAAGTCGCAAGCGTTTGCGGCATCGGCTACCAAGAAGCCGTGGGACAAGAAGGCGGTCGTGTGCTACTACTGCGACAAGAAGGGGCATATGAAGCGCGACTGCCTCAAGAAGAAGGCCGAAGACGCCAAGGGCAACAAGAAGCCAAGCGGCGGGCGTCGGGATGGTGGAGGGGGCGGTGGTGCACCTCCCCGTGCCGCATTGGCCTACGCGGCGTCGGCAGGCCGGGCCGGGGAGCACAAGACTCCCGAGAGTCCCAGTTGGATGTAGACCTGGGTGCTGGCCTCCGGCGCGACCAACCATATGGCCGCCGGGGGCAACGGCTTCACCGTCAAGACGTCGGGCAGCGGGGCCAAGGTCACTCTGGCTCACGGTCACAAGATGTACATTAAGGGGCACGGATATGTCTCTATGGACGTGGGGTCGGCCAACACCAAGGTAAGAATAATCCTCGGTGAGGCCATGCTTGTGCCAGACCTGACAGACAACCTGTTGTCTGTGCGTGCGGTCGACCGCCGCGGTGGAGCGGTGGTGTTTGTCGGAGACGCCTGCTACATCCGAGGAGGGGCGGCGACAATTGAAGTGTCGTCGGCGCCCGAGCAGCTGAGACGGTCTCGTCGACCGGATGGCGCTTCTGCACCTGCACGTTGGTGAGTTTCTGTGATCTGCGTATGCATTGAGTGGTGATGCATCCACGTCACGGTGCTTTACTCAAGGACGTGCTGGATCTGAGGTAGCACATTTGTGTACTGAAGGACGCGCACTAGTACTGATGGTTTTTGTACTATTGTTTATGTACTGACGCATGTGTGCTGGTAGTGTCTGCTGTTGCATTGGCTGGCGTCTTGCTCCCGAGAGCTTCTGCCCGTACTTCTCGGCACAACCCACTCGGACCCCTCCCCCTCGCCAGTCAAGCTACGCTCGCCTTCGCTTGGCGTGAACAGACGTTGGGAACCTCTTCCGGACCAGCACCACTGCACGTCTCCAATACAGATCCCTCACCCCCTATCACTCCAGTCGGGGCTGGTGAAGCGACTGGGACCACCACTCGAAAGAGGACGCGGAAGCAAATGTGGGCGGCGGGAGCTGCTGCTGCTGAGAACCTCCAGTGGACGCAGGGAGGCGTCAAGGTCCCCGTCCCCCCTCCGGTATGGGATTCTTGCACTACAAACGACAAGCTCTGTACCTACATTGCTGCCCACAACTCGAACGTTTCAGCGGTCGCCGCGCAGCGCACCGCCGAGGCCATCGTGTCATTCACGGAGGGGGCAGCCGCTGAGGCGGAGGGTACGCCAACGTCGAAGCGACGCCGTGTATTTGACTGCCTCGGCGAGGCAGCTGCACCAGAAAAACTTGCAGCCGATGGCGGGACAAGCGCTGGCGACAGCGGCGGCGACGGCATCCAAGTGACGGCAGCAACACGGCCGGCACGGCAAGGCACTGCTGCGCGCATGCAGTCCCTGCCTGTGTCAGAAACCCAGCCGCACATTCACGCCCTGAGGCGCACACTCACCAAGTACCTGTTCTACGGTTTGCTCAAACCGCACACGCCCGACAAGGCGCTTCACTCCCCCACGATGGTCGACGAGCTCTTCAAGAAGGTCGTCATGGAGGTCCACAAGACCGACGACAAGGGCGCCACTAATTTGCTGAAAACGGTCTTCAGGCCCCCGTCGCGACCGGTGAAGCGGTTCACGAAGCGCATGCCGAAGCCGGCCGCGCCCGTGAAGTTGAAGCTGTGGATGAGTAAGGCCCGGAACAACGTGCACTGCAGTTTGTCCAGGGCCATCGAGGCGGCATGGACAACCGGGGCAAAGCTTGATCAAAGCGCGGAGGCGGCCGGTAACGTCCTTAAGGGTCGGGGGTACATCAAGGGCATCGACGGGCGTCGGGGGGTGATACTAGGCTACTTGGTCATGGTGCACGTCTGCGGCGGAAAACTGGAAGAGTGCACGTTCCCCGACGGCGAAGATTCAGCCGCAGCAATCTCGACCTTCCTCTCCAGCTTGGCCTTCGTGCTGAGCAAGGTACGCTCGCGATGCGGGGATGCTGAGGTGCAGGAGAGGGAGGATGGGATGAGGGTGTAGATGTCGCGGTAGTACTGCGCCGATTGTGATGACCGTCCCTGGTATTGTGGTCCTTCTAGTGACGCTGCCTGGGACCCCTGTTTGTACTAGCATTGGATTCGATCTCGATATAGATCCGGCTCTTCTTGGAGCAGATATGCTTAGACGAGACCCAGAGTGCGGCCACCGCAGCGGATAACGTGGACCAGGCGGAAGAGGAGCCGCCGGAGCCGAAGAAGCCGAAGGCAGCCTCTCTCCATGGCGGGACCAAAACGGGCGGCCGCGTCGTGTAAGCTAAGGAGCTGACCTACCTGGACGCAAGCGTCGACGAGAACGCCGACGACTGGGCGATGGTCATCAAGTCAAACGAGGAAGATGAGAAACGAGCCGTCATCTCTGAAGAGCCGGGTGTGCCGACGCCCTCTATCCCCTGTGGCATCGACGTCGACGCCACGGACGTAGTCGACACGGCAATGCAGCCAGCCGAGCAGAAGCAGCTCGCTCAGGTCATTCGTGCCTGGGTAGAGCAGCAGAAGTCTGCAGTGACGGTCGTTGACAGCGACGACGGCGCGTGTTCCCCTCGTGGCGAGCCTGATGGCGCACCAAGCGGTGGCAGCGCGCCGAGTGATGCGGTTAATGAGGACGGTGCGCAAGAGCCACGCGGTGGGACTCGGGGGGATGGTGGCGGTGGGCCAACCGGTCGGGATGGCGTGGGCAGCGGGTGTGGTGGGGGGGGCCCCCACGGTGGGCGTGACGCCCGTGCCGCGGACGACGAGCACCTTCCACCGCTTGGTGATCACCATGGTCTTGCAGGTGACGCGCTCCGACACCCGCTGTCGCCAAGCCCATCTGAAGATGGGTAAGAAGGGCTGCGGCGGCGCCGCACCAAGTGGGCGCGCTGGATGAAGGCCTCGAACGACGGTGGCACCGATAAGTCCGACTTGGACTGCGAGGCGGAGTCGGAGGAGGCTGGGAGCGTTAGAGCTCTGTTTTTCTGTGTTCTTTGTACTGTGGTCTTTGTATTGGCGCTTGCTTCTCAAGTCCCTTTTGTGTCCTGATGTGTTGATACTGTGGCTCCCTTCTGTATACTGGTGTATTTCTACTGTGGCATGCTCTCTGTGCTATTGTCTGCTGTCTGCATTAGTACCCATCGATTTGACATGGCTATCGTAGGATGGCGGAGGTGCCGGGAAGGAGGGCGTGGAGGACAGCGGAGGCGACCGGGGAGGGGGGCAGCAGGGCGTGGTCTGGGTGCGAGGGGCCGTCGAGAGAGAGCGTCCGAGGGGGGCCAGGGGCCCAGGGGGCCGCCACGGGGAGGGTGGATGCGCTGTGTAAACCATCATACATGCTGCGACGTACTCGACCCATGCGGCGTCACGTGGACTGCTCGCACACCGGCGGCAGAGTGCTTCTCAGCGCGCTGCGTAGATGTCCCTTCGGGCGCTACGTCGGCCTCATCTGGCTCGCCACGCTCGGCGTCGGAAGGCGACCGCATTCGTGGCCCGAGAAGTCCTCAGAGGGCTCTACGTGACGCCGTCCCGTGCCAGATTCATGCCCCAGACACGTCGTTGACGCAGTGTCAGTGTGTTCCAGGAAGCTTAAATGCGAATCTTGTTTCTATACTGATATAAGGCCACACTGTGAAGGATCGCCCTCCAGTACGGCGCAAAAATCGTGTACTGGGGCGAATTTAGAAAACGCCAGCACACTTTTCTAGTACGCCCCCAGTATAGATGGTACACTTTCCCGACGATCAGATGATGGTTTTCCCCGCAATATTTTGTGCAGAGGTTTCGGGCGGCCGTTGGCGAGTGCCCTTTATACAGTTGTAACCGCCATCATATCACGAGTATGGATACGATGTGTCTAGATGCCAACGACGGCCCCAAGTGCGCTTCACAAAGCGTTGCACCATAGCCGCATTGCGGGTCCGGCGAGAGACGCACAGTGCGGTCTAAACCAGGTTCCCTCGATGGCAAAAAATCAAGCGATGGTGATTCTTGTTCAGCATCCCCCTGGGAGGCCATTTGTGCGGCACGTTTTCCGCGGGTCGCAGCACGTTTCGATGTGAGATAGACTGATAATGCCCGAAAACGTGCTGCACAATTCTGTGGATTGCAGCACGACAAGCGCTTCCGTGAGGCACAAAAAGGCTCAGAACGCCAGAATCGGGCGCATTTGTGGGGCACTCTGACCTGGTCTTGACGGTGAGCACATGTGAACGTGATCAAACCGAATATAACGTGTAAGTACTTGTTTTCGTCGTGCTGGGTTGAAGGTGGTCTTGACGGCGCTGCAGAAGTGTTCGTAAATTGGGTGGAAAAGAGATCCATGGACGCCAGCCACGCGATCTCGGTTGCTGTGACACAGGCGCGCGAGTGGTAGCGCAAGCGCCCAATCAGTAACCATCACCTATTTCTGCCCCCGTTGAGTGGTGCCCCGTATCGTGGTGTGTCGCGTGTGGGCATCACTTTCTGACAGTCGACCCGGATCCGAAAACCGACCTAGGATCACGAGGTGGCCCCTCCACGCGTACTCGTGTGCGAGATATTCCAAAAAATCTCGCACACGCTCACGTCCTGACCCCAATCAGAGCCTGTTTTGAGCACAAGTCCGCAGTGAGCGGAACCGCCGGTCGAGGTGGATGGATGGAAATGAAGCAGCCGTGATTGGAACGCAACGCTCTCATTGGTTCTCTCGCGTGCGTGCACGCTTACAGCTCGTCGTCAAGACTGGGCCTCAGGGGACTTGTGTGCTGCACTTTGTCCACCACAACACGATCTGAGAGACAGAACTGCTGGGAAAACTGCAGCATGATTTTTTGTTTTACATGCACAAAACAGGCCCGGTTTGGGGCCGCGAACGAGCCTCTGGACCCCAAATTTTACCATCGAGGGAACCTGGTTTAGACCGCACTGTGCTGTAATCTATTGTGGCGTACACATAGAGCCTGGGGAAAACCTCCCGCAGTAAGAAGTATCGCCTGGGCACCACCCCCTCCCCCCCGTGCCGGCCCCCGCTTTCAAGGAGGTTTTCTCCATCATGGAGGATTGTACAAGTAGGTCCCCTAGGGCAGGGACCAGGTAGCGAAGCTTCTACGTTTCGTGAGAACACAGACACACAGTTTTGGAAAACTTTAGCAATCACCAGTTTGCACTATGTTTCCACCTGCTGTAAACGGCGCTCTGTCCCAGTCGACATCGAAGGAAATAAAGCAAAAAATGATACCGTGTGCCCCTCACTGCCGTAACATCCAGCGATTGGTGAGATTCTACACTATTCAGGATGATACCGACGTCTCCGTCCCTAAGGAAGATGTGCATTGTCCATATGTGCCGCGCCGTGGCCTTCCTCCACGGACGCAATGGTTGGCCACATTTTCTCGGCCTGCCGTAGTCTGCTGTTTCGTGTGGGACATACGGGAAACACTCACTGCTTGTGAGGCACAGCACTGGCCCCGGCCGAGGTGGGAGTGAGCTAAACAGGGCCGGGGGGGGGGAACAAGGAAGGACGTGAAACGCATGGAGGAACAAATCGAACGTGAGTACAGCGTGACTTGCATGGCGTGCGGATGGGAGGAGGGAGGGGGGCAAAGAAAAGGGCAGATGCGGCGCGCGGGCGCAAAGAAAGGGGGAGGGGGGGGGGCAAAAAATGGGTGGATGCGGAGCGCGGGCTCAAAGAAGGAGCGGATGCGGCGCGCGCGTCGAAGTGAGAGCATGGCTGTGCGGTGACGACGATGGAGTGGTTGTGTGAAAGGCCCGATGGAGGGGCGAGATGGCGAGATGGCGAGACGACGGAAGAGAGCAGAGCCGCAGTGCTGCTGACACTGCCGCAAAGAGGCGCGCTTTTGACCATTTCTGGGCCTTTGAGTGAAGTGTATACAATGGGGGTTCCCCGAAGGCATCTATAAACGCTTATGGCGGAATCTGTAATCGCTTGCACGTGTAATCCATCTGCACCAGAGCGATTGTGAGCCATTGAATGCTGAAACGTGAATATTCTTGATTGGGCGTGCAGATGAGATCATCCAATCAAGTGGCCTAGAGGGTGACCATCTAACTGACTAGGGCCATCCATTCCATGCAACGTGGCTGCCTGAGCGTTGAGGACACGAATGGATCCCTACTAGAAGCTTCGCTATCCATTCAACCTCGAAGAGAGCTTTCATTGGCCTGCTAGACACCTACATCTGCTCTTCCATTGGCCTGTTCACGGCTGTCAGGTAGTTCCCGCTTCGCAGATATCTCTCACTTACATGCCTTCGCTCGGGCCACAGTAGGCCTGTTGAGTGCGCCCCGATTTTCGGGGCGCTGGTGCATAATGCGCCCCTGAGCGCCCTTTGAGCGCTGAGTGTGCCCTGAGCGCCCCTCAAGCGCCCGTTGTAGCACCCATAAATGATCAGGTAGCCCCCAATTTTCTTACATTTTGACTGTGTTTTGTGGAAACTAGCGACCATCTGTGAATTTATCCATGCATGTGAAAGAAGGACTGTTGACGGTCATCCGCAAGCCCCATTGTGACTGCGTGCCGCCCACAGCGGCAGCTCCCAACGACAAACAGAGAACAGCTGAATATGTTCCAGGCGGTGATGAAGACAACCAGACCGTCGGGCCATGAGGACAAGAAACACACGCACACCATACTCAGTCACGCAGACCTATTCACGTCTTCAGCCTTGGCCAAGTAAAAATGCTGGCCAAAGATGTCTTGCAGTCGCGGGAGGTGGTTGAGAATGATGCTGCTGCTCTGGCGTCAAGACGACGGCCGTCGCTGCTGCCATGGCCACCTCCTGATGGGCCCTTTTCGCCTTACGGCTGGGGCACCTGGAGCCAGGGCTGCGCCCCCATAGAGGCTGCAGACAGAATCGTCGGGCACTCGGTCGACCACGTAGTTACAATGTTACGACAATTACTTTTCAAAGCGCCCATCAAAGCGCCCAGGAAACCGTGGGCGCTGGGCACTCGAGCGCCCTCTGAGCGCCCATTGAGCGCCTAAAATGGGCCCAAAAAGTGCGCCCTGAACGCACTTAACAACCCTAGGCCACAGGCATTGCAACAGACGGTTGTGGTTCAAACCTACAATGTTCCCTGGCCTTTAGGACAGGGTGCTCTCAAAGTGTAGGGATGGTCCTAGCCTGTCGGGGCCGAATGTCGACCAGCCTTAGAAATGTCGTCTACTTTACAGGAACCACCGTACCGCAAGGTTGACTGCAACGAACAGCGATTGACTTTATGGTGACAGTGTTCGCCGCCGTAGATCTCCCGTGTCCCTTCTTCCAACCTTTTCCCTCAAGCCGTGTTCCATCCTCTCGTGCCCATGTCACCCAAATCCCATCCGGCAACTCGTCGGCACCCCCTTACTTTTTTTGAGTCCCACCCCGTCATATCGTCTCCCTCTTCCACTCGATCGACCGGCATCGAGGTCACCCCGGCGCGCTCCAAGTCGGGTACCCGACTGACATCAGAAATGCGTGAGAAGCTCGCAGTGGCGCGGGGGGAGCTTGGAACGGACAGCGTGGCGAAGTTGATGACCGCCACCAGTGCTTCTCGCTCGAATGTGCGGACCTGGCTCCGTAGCCCGAGCGCTCCGATCAAGCAAGCTGGGGCGCCCCACATCTTTCTCCTCTGTAGACCAAGGGCGGCGACATTCTAACCTGTGAGATGGCCGCCGTCCTTTTGCGTCAGTATATCACGGACATGAAGAGGGAGGAGGACGCCGAGCGTCGGTTTGGTCTGGGTGGGTTCCCTGGGCGGTCGTATTTCGACTTATTTTTGGGGCGCCACCCGCAGCTCCGTCGTGTGAGACCCACGGGTATTGAGAGTTCCCGGGCTGATACCTCAACGCCCGAGGCAGTGGCCAAGTTTTTCACTGCGTTTCGCTTTCTTTGTCGTGACATTATTATTACTGGAGCTGCGCAGGTGTGGAATACAGGCAAGTCCATGATGAATGCCCAAGATCTGATGGAGACTACCCCCGCGACGGTCATGGCGGGCGCGGAGACGGCCGACCCCGAGTTTGTGCTTCCTAGCGTGCAGAGCATCGCCGAGGCGGCCAGCCTAGTCGCTACCGTGTGCGCGGACGGTACCCACCTCCCAGTCTTCGTGGTCGTTGCCGGCAGCGGCGGGCGCCTTCCCTACGCCGTGGAGGACGGTGGGAACGGCAGCAATCGTCGTGTGCCGCTCGCCGCCTACCTGGACGAGGGAGCCGAGGTCCACCACCGCGAAAAGCCCGGCTTGGACGGTGCCCTATGGGAGGCGTACGCTGGTTTCGTGGCACGGCGCTTGGTCGGCAAGTGCCCGGGTGGCTGGAAGGTGTTGTTAAAGGACGAGTGCAAGGTGCACGCCTCCGTGGTTGGCTTTAAGGTGCTCCAAGCCGTCAAGGTGGTGGTCCTAATGTTCTCCTCCCACCTCTCCCACATACTCCAGGCGCTGGACAAGGACCCGTTCTTAAAGACCAAGGCGTACGCCCGCATCTCCCAGCGCGCAATGCTACCCACACTGCCCCGCAATTCCAAGCTCAACCTCACCAACCTCATGAAGGTGATGAATCAGGGGGCCTTCCACGGCCTGTCATCCGTCAACATCGTCAACGGCTTCAAAAAGACGGGGACGTGGCCCATTTGCCCCTCGGAAGTCAATGTCGGCCGGCTGGTATTGGAGAAGAGGGCGCGGAACGGGGCGCGCACGGTGGACCGGGAGCTGTGGGCTACCCGCCAGGACCCTGAGGCTCGCAGAGACATGCGGCAGCCGCAGGTGGCCTTTGGGTCGGTCAGCACCCGGGGGTTGGCCTTGGAGGCGACCGCCCCCGCTGTGCTGGCCGCGTTCGCCGAGCGGGACGCCGAGGCTGCGCAAAAGCAGGCGGCCAAGGCCACGGTGCAAGCGGTGAAGGCGGCCAAGGACGCGGCCGTTGTCGAACTGAACGCTCGTTTGGTGGCCGAGGCGGCGGCGCGGCGCAGCAGCCCCCAGTTCCAGCAGCGCAAACGTAGCTTGCGGGCGCGGGCGGCGCGCGCGCGCGCCGCCGCAGGGGAGGTTGCCCCGTACACGTGCGTGGGTGGGGCCCTGGTGGAACATGATACGCGCCGTAAGAGGCAGCGAGGGTGAGATGGGCGGGGTGGGCGGGGTGAGCAGGGGGGGCGGGGGGTGGGCGACTTGGTCTGTGGTGCCGATAGAGACAGAACACACAGGCGTTGCCAAGATGGGAATTTGCTTGGGATCTCTCGGAAGATGTGGCTCCTCAGCCAGTGAAATCGCCTGACGCGAGACTAAAGGTATATCTCATGCACTAAAACCTGTCCCAAAAACGATGTGGGAGCGTCGGAACTGGTCCTCCAGGGGCCAAAGTCCCTCAGATGACAGGTATGGGAGTTCCGGCGGTATTCCGAGAAAAAGGGGCTGTGAGTGCGAGAAGCGCCTGAATGCGCGTGGGTTGCGCGACACAGGTGAAGCGCTGCGTCCGGTTTCCAGCTCAGCAATAGCCGTTGCAACAATGATCCAGCTGATAAATACAGTCCACTCAAAC
>Ga0209831_1003870_pt1 | contig 12111 bp, 11 predicted proteins | sample Maine_Asex4_meta_FD_187451 | JGI IMG/M metagenome (GOLD analysis project Ga0209831, IMG submission 187451) | Marine algal microbial communities from Maine, USA - Maine_Asex4_metaG (SPAdes) (version 2) | ecosystem: Host-associated > Algae > Red algae > Unclassified | place: Maine, USA | collected...
GCCATCGAACGGGTGCGCGTCAAGACCAGCGGCCCCGACGCGCCGATCGGCTCGTTGTCCGGCGGCAACCAGCAGAAGGTGGTCATCGGCAAGATGCTCGCCACCGGCCCGGACGTGCTGCTGCTGGACGAGCCGAGCCGCGGCATCGATGTCGGTGCCAAGGCCGAGGTGTTCCGGCTGCTGGCCGAACGCGCCCGGCAGGGCCTGGCGGTGGTGTTCTCCACCTCCGAGGTCGCCGAGTGCCTGAGCATCGCCCATCGCGTGGTGGTGATGCGGCGCGGACGGATCACGGCCGAGTTCGTCGGTGGCGAGGTCGACAAGGAACGCATCATGGCCGCCTCCGGGGAAGTCGTCGCCCCCGGTCCGACCCCGTCCGCGAACGAGTCCGTGAACGAACCCACCAGCGAGCCCACCGACCCATGAACGACACCACGGCACCGACGGCCTCCCCCGCCGGCCGCGATGCGGCGCGACCGGGCTTCGATCCGGTGCGCCTGCTGCTCGAGGGACGGGCGTTCTTCGCGCTGGTGGCGATCATCGTCGTGTTCTCGATCCTGTCGCCCTTCTACCTGTCGGTCGCCAACTTCCTGGTCATGTCGTCGCACGTGGCGGTGTTCGGCATCCTGGCGATCGGCATGCTGCTGGTGATCCTGAACGGCGGCATCGACCTGTCGGTCGGCTCCACGCTCGGGCTGGCCGGGGTGTTCGCGGGCATGCTGATGGAGGGCGTGACGCTGGATGTCGCCGGCGTGACGCTCTACCCGCCGGTGTGGGTGGTGGTGGTGCTGACCTGCGCGCTGGGCGCGTTCGTCGGCCTGGTCAACGGCGTGCTGATCGCGGTGTTCCGCGTGCCGGCCTTCGTCGCCACGCTGGGCGTGCTGTACGTCGCGCGCGGCGTGGCGTTGCTGATGACCAACGGGTTGACCTACAACGACCTGGCCGGGGATGCGGCGCTGGGCAACACCGGTTTCAAGTGGCTCGGCTTCAACCGCCTGTTCGGGGTGCCGATCGGGGTGATCGTGCTGATCGGCATCGCGCTGGCGGTGGGCCTGCTGCTCGGCCGCAGCGCGTTCGGACGCTGGCTGTACGCCTCCGGCGGCAACGAGCGTGCCGCCGAGCTGTCCGGCGTGCCGGTCAAGCGGGTGCAGATCTCGGTCTACGTCCTGTCGGGCGTGTGCGCCGCGGTGGCCGGGCTGATCCTGTCCTCCCAGCTGACCTCCGCGGGCCCGACCGCGGGCACCACCTACGAGCTGACCGCGATCGCCGCCGTGGTCATCGGCGGCGCGGCACTGACCGGCGGGCGCGGCAACGTGCGCGGCACGCTGCTGGGCGCCTTCGTGATCGGCTTCCTGTCCGACGGGCTGGTCATCATCGGCGTGTCCTCCTACTGGCAGACCGTGTTCACCGGTGCCGTCATCGTGCTGGCGGTGCTGCTCAACAGCGTGCAGTACCGCGGCGGACGTACCTGATCCTCGCCTCGACCCCGCGCACCGAACGACCCGGTCGGCAGCGTCGACCGGACACCCACCACCCACAAGGAGTCCGACCATGTTCCCGACCCGAATGTCCCCGGCCCGACGATCCGGCCTGAAGCGCATCGCCGCCGTCACGCTCGCCGCCGCCGGTCTCGCGGCCGCCGCCCCTTCCGTCTCGGCCGAAGGGCTGATCACCATCATCGTCAACGATCCGGCCAACCCGTACTGGTTCACAGAGGGCGAGGTGGCCAGGGCCGAGGCCGAGCGGCTCGGCTACACCGCCAACGTCGGTGCCCACAAGGGTGACACCAACACCGAGAGCACGCTGATCGACACCGCCATCACCAACCGCTCGGTGGCCATCATCCTGGACCCGGCCGACGCCAGCGGTTCGGTCGGTGCGGTGGAGAAGGCGGTCGCCGCCGACATCCCGGTCATCCTCGTCAACGCCGAGATCAACCAGGAAGGGCTCGCCCACGCACAGCTGGTGTCGAACAACGCGCAAGGTGCGGCCCTCGGTGCCCAGCAGTGGATCGAGGCGGTCGGCGACACCGGCCAGTACGTCGAGCTGTTCGGCGCCCCGTCCGACAACAACGCCCAGACCCGCTCCAACGGCTACGAGACAGTGCTGACCCAGTACCCGGACCTGGAGAAGGTGGGCCAGGAGGTGGCCGACTGGGATCGCACCAAGGGCTACAACAAGATGCAGAGCCTGCTGCAGGCCAACCCCGGCATCATCGGCGTGATCAGCGGCAACGACGAGATGGCGCTCGGTGCGATCGCGGCCCTGAAGGCGGCCGGCAAGCTCGATGGCATCAAGGTCGGTGGCTTCGACGGCTCCCCGGATGCGGTCGATGCGATCAAGGCCGGCGAGATGCAGTACTCGGTGCTGCAGCCGGTCGCGATCTTCTCGGCCGAGGCGGTGCGTCAGGCCGACTCGGTCATCCGCACCGGCGAGACCGGCGTGGCCGAGGAGAAGCAGCTGTTCGACTGCCTGCTGATCACCCCGGACAACGTCGACAGCTACACTGCCCCGTTCACCCTGTCCGAGTGAACGCGGCGTAGCGAGGCGGCGGCCCCCGGGTGGGCCGTGCGAGCGGTATCGGCGGCGGTTCGCGCCGTCGATACCTTCCCCGACCCACCCGCTGCTGCCTGCCTGTCCATGGATAGTCCTTCCTCATCGCACGCCGGCGCCGGAACGCGGCCACCGACGCCACCGGTACCGGCCGATTCCCGCCAGGGCCGCCAGCTCGAGCGGCGCCAGGCGATCGCCGAGGCGGTCATGAACGAGGGCACGGTGCGCATCGAGGAGCTGGCCGAGCGGTTCGGCATCAGCCTGATGACCGCGCACCGCGACCTGGACGAGCTGGCGCTGCGCGGCCTGCTGAGAAAGACGCGCGGGGTGGCCTCGGCAGCGCCCACCCACCTGATCGAGGCCAGCGACGTCTACCGCACCAGCCGGCAGGCGGAGGAGAAGGCCGCGATCGGGCTCGCGGCGCTCGATCACATCGAGCCCGGACAGGCGATCTTCCTGGACGATTCGACCACCGTGCTGTCCATGGCGGCGCAGCTGGGCACCCGGGTGCCGCTGACGGTGATCACCAACTCGCTCACCCTCATGAACGAGCTGCGCGGCGTGCCGGAGCTGACGCTGCTGGGGCTGGGCGGCCAGCACCATCGCTGGTGCAACGCGTTCATGGGTCCGACCACGGTGCGCGAGATCGACCGGTTGCGCGCCGACACGCTGATCCTGTCGATGGCCGCGATCACCGACGGCGTGGTCTACCACCAGTCGCAGGAGACCATCCAGACGAAGCGGGCGATGTTCGACGCCGCCTCCCGGCGCATCCTGCTGGCCGATCACACCAAGTTCGAGCGGCGGGCGCTGCACGGGTTCCTGACGCTGTCCGCGTTCGATCTGGTCATCGTCGACGAGGCCACCCCGGCGGCGCACGTCGAGCGCATGCGCGACGAGGGCGTCGAGGTGGTCGTCGCCGGCGTCGGCAACCTGAATCCGGATCCGGATCCGCTCGATGCCTAGCCTGCTCGGCATCGACAGCGGACTGACCGTCACCAAGGCGGTGGTGTTCGACGTCGACGGCACCCTGCTGGCGGTAGCCCGGCGCCGGGTCGAACAATCGCAGCCTGCGGCCCGCTTCGTGGAGCGCGACATGGAGGCGCTGTGGCGGGCCACGGCCGGCGCCGTCGCCGAGGCCATCGTCGCGTGCGGCCGGCCGGCCGACGACATCGAGGCGGTCGCCGCCACCGCGCACGGCGACGGAGTCTACGTGCTGGACGCCGGGCACCGCCCGCTCGGCCCCGGCATCCTGTCGCTCGACAGCCGTGCGGGCAGCGTGGTCGATGCGTGGCGCGCGGACGGCACGTTCGAACGCGCGCTCGAGCTCACCGGGCAGACCCCGCACGCCTCCGCACCGTCGACGCTGCTGGCCTGGATGCGCGAGCGCGAACCGGAGCGCTACCGGCGCATCGCCCACGTGCTCGCCTGCAAGGACTGGCTGCGCTTCGCGCTGTGCGGCACGATCGGCACCGACCGCACCGAGGCCAGCACCGCGTTCACCGACGTGCGCACCCAGGCGTTCAGCGATGACGCCCTGCGCCTGTTCGGACTCGAACGGCTGACGGGTGCCCTGCCGCCGGTCGCCGCCTCGACCGACATCGTCGGTACCGTGAGCGCCGACGCCGCCCGCCTCACCGGATTGCGCGCGGGCACACCGGTCGCCTGCGGGCTGCACGACGTCACCGCCTCGGCGCTCGGCATCGGTGCGCACGCGCCGGGCACGCTCGGCATCGTCGCCGGCACCTATTCGATCAACGAGATCGTCTCCGACGCACCGCGCACCGACCCACGCTGGCTGTGCCGCAACGCGATCGAGTCCGGTCGCTGGAACGCCATGGCGATATCGCCCGCCTCCACCGCCAACTACGACTGGTTCCTCGACACGCTGTGCAGCCGCGAACGGCGGGAGGCGGGCAGCGGGATCCATGCGCAGCTGGCGCCGGAGATCGAGGCGGCGTTCGCCCGGCCCTCGTCGCTGCTGTTCCACCCGTACCTGTACGGCTCGCCGTTCGGCGACGCGGCGAGCGGCAGCTTCACCGGCATGCGCGGCTGGCACCGGCGCGGCGATCTGTTGCGCGCCGTGCTGGAGGGCATCGTGTTCAACCACCGCGTGCACGTCGATGCGCTGCGCGACGGGTTCCAGGTGCACACCGTGCGACTGACCGGTGGCGTGTCGCGCCAGCCGCGGGTGGCGCAGCTGTTCGCCGACGTGCTGGATCTGCGGGTCGAGGTGCCGGCCCTGGAGGAGGCGGCCGCGTTCGGGGCGGCGGTGTGCGCAGGCGTCGGGGTCGGGCTGTACCGGTCGATCCACGACGCACCGTCGCCGCCCGATGCATCGCTACGCACCCACCGTCCGGATCGGGCCGGCGTCGCGGCGCTCGCCGAGCGGTTCGCCCTGCACCGGCGCATCGGGGATGCGCTCGCGCCGTGCTGGGCCGATCTGGACGCCCTCGCCCGGCCTACCGGTGCCGCCGATGCCGCTCCGGCACCGGACCTGTCATCGGAACGGTCGTCGAATCTGGCACCGGACCCGTCACCGGACCCGTCACCGTGACCGCCTCGCCCGGCGCGATGCCGCCCGCCCGACCGACGACGCCCGGTGCCGGGCACGGGTACGGACACGGGCACGGGCACGGGCACGCAGACGGTGTCGAGGTGCTGATCCTGGGCGCCGGCATCAACGGCGCGGGCGTGTTCCGCGACCTGTGCGCGCAGGGCGTGCGCTGCCTGCTGGTCGACAAGCAGGACATCGGTGCCGGCACCAGCGCCGCCTCGTCGCGGCTGATCCACGGCGGGCTGAAGTACCTGGAGACCGGCGAGTTCGGGCTGGTCGCGCAGTCCACGCTGGAGCGCAACCTGCTGCTCAAGAACGCACCGCACTTCGTCGAGCCGCTGCCGACGCTGATCCCGATCTTCTCCTGGTTCGGCGGCATCGGTGCGGCGCTGCGGACCCTGGCGGGCTCCACCACCGCCCCGCGCTCGCGCGGGGCGGCACTGATCAAGATCGGCCTGACGATCTATGACCGCTACGGCTCGCGGGACCGCACCCTGCCGCGCCACACGCTCGCCGGCAGGCGCCGGACGCTGGCGAGCCTGCCGGCGCTGCGCACCGACATCGTCGCGGCGGGCCTGTACCACGATGCGCTGATCCGCAGCCCCGAGCGCCTGGTGATGGAGCTGGTGAGCGATGCCCTGCACGACTGCCCCGCCTCCGGCGTGGCCACCCACACCCTCCTGAGCTCGGTGAGCGACGGCGCGCTCACGTTCCGGGGCGCCGACGGCGAGCCGTTCACCGTCCGGCCGGGAATCGTCGTCAACGCCGCGGGCCCCTGGATCGACTCCGTCAACGCCCGGCTCGGTGCGCCGACCGCCTGGATCGGCGGGACCCGCGGCTCGCACCTGCTGCTGCGCAACGATGCGCTGGTGGCCCAGCTGGACGGCCGGATGATCTACTTCGAGGCCGACGACGGCAGGATCTGCCTGGTGTTCGACTACCTGGGCCTGGCGCTGGTCGGTTCGACCGACATCCCGGCGGACGATCCGGACGAGGTGCGCTGCGAGCCGCCCGAGACCGACTACCTGCTGGAAAGCGTCGCCGCGCTGCTGCCGGGCGTCGAGGTGCAGCGCGACCAGATCGTGTACGCCTACAGCGGGATTCGCCCGCTGCCGGTGTCGGATGCGGCGAACCCCGGATTGATCAGCCGCGATCATTCGGCACCGCTCATCGAGCCCGATGCCGCGCGTCCGTTCCCGATCGTCTCGCTGGTGGGCGGCAAGTGGACCACGTACCGGGGGTTCGCCGAGGAGGTCACCGACGATCTGCTGACGCGGCTCGGACGAAAACGCAAGCTCGGCACCCGAGTCCTGCCGATCGGTGGCGGGCGGGACTTTCCGGTCGGTGACAAGGCACGTGCCGGGTGGCTGGACGCCGCGGCCCGGGATACCGGACTCGACCGGGCCCGGCTCGACACGCTGCTGACGCGCTACGGCACGACGGCACGCCGGGTCGCGGCGCATGCCAGGCGCTGGAGCGATGCCGACCGGCTGCCGGACGCCACCTCGTGGAGCCTGGCCGAGATCGACCGGATCGTGCGCGAGGAGCTGGTTGTCGGTCTGGCCGACGTGGTCATGCGCCGCACCACGCTCGCGATCACCGGTGGCGTGACGCGGGCGGATCTCGAGGCCATCGCGCGGGTAACGGGCGAGGCGCTCGGCTGGGACGAGGCGCGGGGGGTGCGGGAGGTCGATGATGTGATCGGGCTGCTGGCGGGGCGACACATGATGGGTGCGTTGCGCCTGGAACGGACCTGATCGTGCAGGGCCGGGTCGCGCTTGCAGTTCCAGACTCCCGTGCCTCGATCAATCCCCGGGCGCGCCGCGCCGCCGGTCCGAGACCACCGCATCGTCCAGCCAGCGCTGCAGCGCCGCGCCGCGCGCGAAGTCCGGTTGCGCGACCGGTCCGCCGCGGATCGCTGCGATGAACCGTTCCCAGACGTTCGGCACGGTGGTGGTCGGCACCTCGCGCCAGGTGGCGCTCGGCGCATCCTCGCCCACGCAGGCGCGCAGCCGCCAGGCCTGGTTCTCGTAGCCGGCCTCCAGCCCGCCGAGGTCGCCGTACACCCGCACGTACAGGTCGTTGTGGTGCCCGGCGGCGAAGCGGGTGGCGGTGACGGTGCCGATCGCGCCATTGTCGAGTCCAGATGCATGACGGCGGAGTCGTTGGCGTCCAGCACGTACTCGCCGATCCGATCGCCGGGCACCTTGCCGAACGTCTTCAGCCGGCAGGACAGCTCCACCGGATCGCCACCGGCCACGAACGCGGCCAGGTCGAGGATGTGGATGCCGACGTCTCCCAGCACGCCGGTGCTGCCATGGGCGGTGGACACCCGCCACAGCCAGGTCGGGTCGGTTCGCCAGTCGCCCCAGGCGGGCTGCATCAGCCAGCTCTGCAGGTAGGCCGCCTCGAGGTGGCGCACCGCACCGATGTCCCCGGCCGCCACCATCGCCTGCGCGGTGGCGAACGCGGGTATCGCGCGGTAGCGCAGGTTGACCGCGTTCACGAGACCGGCAGCCGCGGCCACCTCGGCCATCTCCCGTGCCAGGGCGTGTTCCGGTGCGAGGGGCTTTTCGCACAGCACGTGCTTGCCGGCGCCCAGCAGGGCAAGCGTTGTGGCGTGGTGCACCGCATCCGGCGTGACGTTCGAGGCGGCGTCGAATCCGCCCCAGGCGAGCGCCTCGTCGAGGCTTGCGAACCCGCGCTCGATGCCGTGCTCGACCAGGTAGGCGGCCAGCGTGTCCGGCCGGTTGTCCACCGCGGCGACCACGCGCGTACCGGGCATGGCCGCGTACTCGCGCGCGTGCTGGCCGGCCCAGTCGCCGGCGCCCAGGATCAGCACCCGCACCGGCGGTGCGCCCGCCGTCGCGGATCCCGTGCGCGACGAATCCGTCATCGACACCGTCACCGGAACCCCTGCTCGCCGTGCGCGTGCAGCTTCGGGCCGCGCTCCTCGATCGGCTCGGGCGCCCGCTCCACCGGCACGTTCGGCGCATCGGCCACGTCCGCCGGACGCGGCGCCGGGTCGTGCGCCCAGCGCACCGCGTTGACGATGACACGCTGCACGTTGGCGTCGTGGTAGGTGGGGTAGGTCTCGTGACCGGGACGGAAATAGAACACGTGGCCACGGCCCCGCCGCCAGGTCAGCCCGGAGCGGAACACCTCGCCGCCCTGGAACCAGCTGACGAACACCGTTTCCTGCGGTTCGGGCACGCCGAACGGCTCGCCGTACATCTCCTCGTGCTCGAGCTCGAAGTGCTCGGGCAGCCCGGCGGCGATCGGGTGGCCGGGGGCGGTGACCCACAGCCGCTCGCGCTCGCCGGCCTCGCGCCAGCTCAGGTTGCACGGCGTGCCCATCAGCCGCTGAACGGCTTGGCGAAGTGCGAGGAGTGCAGCAGGATCAGGCCCATGCCGCCCCAGACGGCCTCGACCACCTCCTCCACCACCGCGTCATCGACGTCGCCGTGCGCGGCGTGGCCCCACCACAGCAGCACGTCGGTGTCGGCCAGGCGTTCGGCGGGATGCCGTGCCGCGGCTCCTGCAGCGTCGCGGTGGCGGCCTGGATGCCGGGCTGTCGGTTCAGGAACCCCGCGATGCAGCCGTGAATGCCGTCGGGGTAGACGCCGGCGACGATCTCGTTCTCGCGCTCGTGCACGTTCTCGTTCCAGACCAGGGCGCGGACGGGGGCGTCCGGATGAGGGGTGGGTGCGGACATGAGGGCTCGGAGGTGGTGGCGGGACCGAGATGATGCCGGGGTTTCCGGGCGCAGAACGCTTCAGGGTGCCTTCGTGGAGAGGAGATGTACCGATGCCTTGACGGACCTTCGGGCGTCACGGGCGGAACCGACCGGACGGTCAGCACGACAGCTCGCAGACGTTCCGTTCGGGCGACACGTACAGGAACCCCACGTCGCACGCCCTGGCAGATGCGCGAACACTCTCCAGGGACGTCATCGTCATGCGCGCCACCTTCTCTCGGGCCGAATCGATGATCATCACCACCGGGTAGAAGTCGCCACCTCGATGTCGAGCCTCCTCTGAACACCTCCGAGACGGGATCCTCGAGCCACATCTTCACGTTCATCCCGATCTGCTTCACGGGGATCTCCGGATCCAGGCGCAGGCAGTCGTACACCATGGCCTGATAGTGCAACTCGGATCCGAGAACGGCAAGGCAGTCTTCGCAAATGGCTTCCCATCGCCCTCGCAGCAGTTCGGTTGCCCGGGCTTTCGTGTCCATTCGAGGGTCTCCGGGGGAACGGTCTCGTGTCAATCAACTCTCGTGCCCGGTGGGGCATTCGTCTGCCGTTCCGGCCGGTGCGCGTTCCGCGACGCGCGGGCGCACAGGCGTCATCGTCAACGAGGCGAGTGCGGGAACGGGTGCACCACCGGCTCGCGCCCCCGCAGCAGCCACCGTCGCGCAACGCCTGCGTAGCCATCGGCGACGTGATTGGCACCGTTCTCGGCCAGCACCTGCGCCCGGGTCGCACGCCAGCGCGCCGGCAGCTCGAACCAGCAGCGCCACGGTTCGCGGTGGTGCACCGCGTGCAGGTTGTTGTTCAGGAACAGCAGGCTCGCCAGCGCTCCGGCCTCCACCACGCAGGTGCGCTCGGCAACCGCCGGGGCCGCACGGTGCTCGACGAAGGTGCGGACCATCAGCACCGACATCGCGGGGCAGGCCACCACCGCGGCGTAGAACAGCACAGGGACGCCGGCGACGCCGAGCGCGCAGAGTACCGGCACCAGCGCGAGCGCGTGCACGCACCAGGCGCGCCGCACACCGGGCGCATCGGCACGCACCAGCCGCAGCTCCGAGCGCCAGAAGCCTGCCAGCGCCAGTGCCGGGCCCACCGTCACCCGCCCGGCCAGCGTCGCGTTCAGCCGCAGCAGCGCACGCGTCACCGGACCGGTGCGCTGCCACGCATCGGCCGACAGGTACCAGCTTTCCGGATCGTCGTAGGGGTCGGTCAGCCGCTCGTCGCGATGGTGGGCGATGTGCAGTGCCCGGAACCGCCGGTACGGCACGAACAGCCCGAGTGCCGGAAACCCGAGCGCCTCGTTCAGCCGCCGGCTCGCGGTGGGGTGGCCGTGCAGCAGCTCGTGGTGCAGGGAGGAGTGCAGCGTCACCAGCAACGCGGCCGGCACGACCCATACGGGGCCGATCAGGTCGTGACCGAGCACCAGCCCCAGCCAGGCGAGCGGGCAGGCCACGAGCAGTGCCCAGGTGGGCCACTGGCGCCACGCGGTCGAGGTGCCCGGAACCGGCGTGGCAGGCCCTGTGCGGCCGGTGGGAGGAACAGGACGGGGCGGCGCGGGCGGGAGCATCGAGCGTGTCCATGAGGAAGGGCCCCTTCCGATGGGAAAGGTTCATCATCCTGGCGGCAAGCTCTGCTGCGCACCAACCACTTTTCCTGCCGTTGAAGATGGATTTTCCTTGTCCAGCGCGTGCGGGCGTCCGCCCTCCCCCTGCCCGCTCCTGCCCGTTCCTGCCCCTCCGCCGCGGCCCCGTCCCGATGATCCTGCCCCGATGACCCCGTCGCTCAAGGCCTTGCAGGCGTTCGAGGCCGCGGCCCGCACCGGCAGCTTCGTGGCGGCGGCGGCCGAGCTGTCGGTCACCCCCGCCGCGGTCGGGCAGCTGGTGCGCACGCTGGAGCGCAGGCTGGGCCGCCAGTTGCTGCTGCGGGTGCACCGCGGCATCGTGCCCAGCGAGGCGGGCCACGAGGTGCTGCCGCGGCTGCGGGCGGTGTTCGAGGAACTCGATGCGGTCAGCCGCAGGCTGGCCGGCAGCGTGGTACCGCCGCGCCTGACCGTCTCGGTGCCGGCGTCGATCGCGACCGGCTGGCTCGGACGCGCGATCGCTGCGTTCGTCGAGACCGAGGGCGCGCTGGACGTGTCGCTGCGCTGCGACGAGGATCCGGTGCCGTTCGCGCACGAGCGCATCGATGTGCGCATGTCCTACGGTCGCTTCCACTATCGCGGCGAGAACACCCGCGAGATCCTGCTCGACGCGGTGCATCCAGTCTGCTCGCCGGCGTTCCTGGACCGGCACGGACCGATCACTTCGGTAGAGGCGCTGCTGGCGGTGCCGCTGGTGCACACCGACTGGGGACCGTCCTCGGCGACCTTTCCAGCCTGGAGCACCTGGCTGGAGAGCGCACCCGACGGCGGCGGCCGGCACGGTCCGCACCGTGGCTCGGTGGCGAACGTGTCAAAGGTGGCGATCGATCTGGCCATCGGCGGGCTCGGCGTGGCACTGGTGCAGGGCCTGCTCGCATCCGGTCCGGTGGCGCGCGGCGAGCTGGTGGTGGCCTACCCGCACGCGCTGCCGCTGGGCCAGCCCTACTGCCTGACCGTGGCCGAGAACGGCCTGCAGCGCGAGGTGGCACAGCGGTTCGCAAGCTGGTTCGCCGAGGCATGCGTCTCGCACGTGGCGCGGCTGGAGGACACCTTGCCAGCCGGCTCTACATCGACGGCGAGGACGCGATAGGTGCCGCCACCACGCTCGTGCGGGTCACGCTGCTCGGCGGCAACGCGAAGCGACCCGAGCGGCTCGGCCGGTTCTCCACCCTGACCCCGATCCGCCGGGCATCCGATTCGTGCAGCCCGTACTCGCCGACGATGTGGAACAGGGTGCGGTACTCGGCCCGTACGAGAGCGCCAGCAGCAGCGGGTTGACCGGATCGAGCCTGCCGGGACGGCCCGGTTTCGTCGTCGTCCCGGCCTGCTCGATCACCCCCAGCATCGCCTGAAAGGTGGGACGTGGCACGCCGCAGAAGCGGCGGAAGTCATCGCCGCTGCGCTCTCGTAGCCGCTCGAATCTCATGAGGTTCGAGTGAGGTCGGAACAGGCTTCTGCAACAGGTCCCATGCACTGCCATGCAGCGTTTCCAGAACCTTCATCCGGGACCAGCGATTCCCGGCCAACTGAACAATGGCCGAGATATCAGCCGGTTGGGCGTGCCGGTTCGTTGCACTCTTCGTACGGTTTTGTCGTTCCATCCCCCCG
>Ga0209831_1003875_pt1 | contig 12099 bp, 6 predicted proteins | sample Maine_Asex4_meta_FD_187451 | JGI IMG/M metagenome (GOLD analysis project Ga0209831, IMG submission 187451) | Marine algal microbial communities from Maine, USA - Maine_Asex4_metaG (SPAdes) (version 2) | ecosystem: Host-associated > Algae > Red algae > Unclassified | place: Maine, USA | collected...
CTCTGACTTCTTTTCTGTTGACTTCTTTTTATTTCTTTCCTAATTTGTCTAAATCTGACACTATTATTTTCGCTATTTAGCAAAACAAGCAATAATTAAATGTTATTTTTATATTTCCGTATTTACTAACATTTACATGCTAAAGGCTAATGAAAACTCGCTATTTCTTTTTCTGCTACCTCTTTTTCTTCCCTTTTTTCTCCTTTGCTACCGACCGCTACGATATATTGATTAATGAAATAATGGAAGACCCCAATGTTAGTGGAGGAAATACCTTTGGTTTGCCCGATGCGGACTATATAGAATTATACAATAGAAGTGACCACCCTATTGAATTAGAAAATTTTAGTTTAGAAGTTGGCACTAAAGCTATTCTTTTTCCAGCCTATACTTTTCCACCCAATGCTTATTTAATTGTTAGTAAAACGGGCAATGAGGAATTTCAAAACTATGGCGCAACTTTGCTTATTGCTACTTTTCCAAGCTTAACCAGCACAAAATCAGTCATACTAAAAGACATGTTTGGCGTAGTAATCGATGCCTTGACTTATGAACAAGATTGGTATCGGTCTAATCGAGCAAATGGGGGATATTCTTTGGAACGCATCAGTCCATTTCAGCCCTGTGAGGCTAGTAATAATTGGATTGCTACAGCAGCCTTAATTGGAGGAACGCCAGGGCAAGAGAATTCCGTATTTAGCATGGAAGTCGATACGGATGCACCAAGCATAAGGAATGTTTATCCCATTGCATCGAATCAAGTGCGAGTCACTTTTAGCGAAGCCATGCAAGAGTTGGATATATTGAATAAGGATTTATTTACGATAACAGGAAATACCATAGAATCAATAGAATTGACCAAAAATGATTTCTCCGAAATTTTACTCACCTTGAATCAAGCATTAGCACCTACTATTGTACAAGAATTAAAGTTATCCACAACTGTTAGGAATTGTGTTGGTAACGCTATTGATACAAACAATCTTGCTCCATTAGCATTGCCTAGTAGGGCAATAACTGGAGATATATTGATAAATGAAGTGCTATTTAATCCAGCAACAGGAGGGAGTGATTTTATAGAACTATACAATCATTCTGACAAAGTGATTGATTTAAATACGCTAGTGGTAATCAATCAACAGCAGGATAATCCAGTTGGCATACCTGTTATTGTGGAAAAGTTAGTATTTCCACAAGAATATGTGGTGCTTACAGAAAGTCCATCTGCTATTATTAATCACTATACTGTTAGTAATCTAAAAAATATTTTCCAACAAGATTTACCCACCCTAACGAATCAAGCAGGAAATATAACCATTTTCACCAATGATTTTGCGGCAACTAATATTTTAGATGAGTTTGATTATTCCGAAGATATGCACACCTCTTTGCTCGATGATGAAGATGGCGTTTCTTTAGAACGTCTACGATTTGATGTGCCCAGTCAAGATGCTGCTAATTGGCAATCTGCTGCCGCTACTGCGGGCTATGCTACGCCTACTCAACGAAACTCCCAAGCAATTATACCCATAGATGAAGGAAGGGTAGAAGAACAAGCCTTTACGCTTTCTCCTACAACTATCTCCCCAGATGGCGATGGTTTTGCAGATTTTCTACAAATTAACTACGCCTTAGACCAAGCAGGCTATACCGCGAGTATCCATATTTATGATGCTGCTGGTCGTTTGCTTAAAAAGGTAGCGCAAAATGTATCCCTAGGCACAAGGGGCAGTTTTACTTGGGATGGCACTACGGCAGATGAGAATAAAGCTCCGATTGGCATTTATGTGGTTTGGATGGAGTATTTTAGTGTGAGTGGTGGGAAAGGACAGCAGAAGGAGGTGGTAGTGGTTGCTGGAAAGAATTAAGAAATGAAGAATGAAGAATTGCAAGTGGGACGTACAACGTGTAGGTGTAATTCTTAATTTCTTGTGTGCTTAATTAGCTTGTCAGTTAAAAAAGTGATAATTACGTATGTTTGCGCCCTACGTAATTGCCAAATTTATTGGGACTGTAAAATATATGGATCAAATATATTTTGGGTCATTTTTCACCTTATTGATGACCATCTCTTTTTTTGTAAAATATAGGAGCGTAGCTCCGACCACGTCTGTAGAAATGGGATATGAAACCACGTCAAAGGAGCGTAGCTTCGGCAACGTCTGTCGCACGATTTTACGTTGCCGAAGCTACGCTCCTTTGACGTGGTTCCATATCCCATTTCTACAGACGTGGTCGGAGCTACGCTCCTATATTTCATTCAAAAAAAGACCCTAAAACATAAGATGATCCAGATAATTTACAGTCACAATTTATTTGGCAGATTCTACTCTACTCCACTTTATTTATTTTTTAGAACAAAATTTGGCGTGTTTTGAATCTGCCAAATAAATTTGGCAATTACGTGAGACGCAAGTACACGTTTTATTAATTTCTTAGTTGATGAGCTATCGGGGTTATGGACCTTAATAATCAATAGCTTAAAGTTACAATTTTTTCGTCATGTAATTACAATTAGAATAAACTTTAGGTTTATTTTGTCGGTGCGAACAAATTTGAAATAACCACTATTTTTGCCATTCTTAATTTTTAATTCTTCATTCTTCAATCAAATTCCCTGCAACCCCAAGATTTCTCTAAGGTCTTTATAATAAAAATACTCTAATAAAAGTTATTCATCTGACAATCTAATAGCTTACAACCACTACTAGAAGTAAAATATTCGTAAATTTCCTTTTTATTCAGTAATTTGTAGCTTTCAGTTGATTTCAATGCGTAAATGAATAAATGAGTAAATGAGTAAATTGGGCATTCGGTCTTAGTATAATTAGCTGTAGAAACTTAATAAACTGCCCCATTTACTCATTTTCCCATCTGTTCATTTACTCATTAGAAACTTTCAGTCGATATCTTTTAACCAACTCGGGAATATCCATAGGTGAAGCATCTTATACCATATTTTATTCAACAACAATATCTGGAAGACCAGACACATGGCGAATTTCAGTCTTATACCATGTTTATAGACTTGTCGGGGTTTACTCCGCTGACAGAGGTGTTGATGAAACGAGGCGTTGATGGGGCGGAAGTATTATCGATTATTCTGAATAGAATATTTGAACCGATGGTACGCTTAGTTTACAGCAGAGGCGGTTTCATCCCTTATTTTGCAGGAGATGCCTTTACGGCTATCTTTCCAAAGCATAAAAAAACACAACCCTGGGAAATTCTTCTGACAGCACAGCGACTCCGAGATTTATTTAACAAAAAAGAAGTTTGGCGTACTCGATATGGCGAATTTAAAATAGGCATTAAAATAGGCTTGTCTTGTGGGGAAGTAGAATGGGGAATTGTAGGAGACGACTATAAATCTTATTATTTTCGAGGGGAAGCGATAGATAACTGTGCAGCCAGTGAACATTTAGCTCAAGAACAAGATATTATCATAGATCTGCCTCTATTAGAAGAATTATCAGGAATTAAAAAACATTTTGAATCATTGGAAGGTGGCTTTTATCGCCTACAACAAGAATTTCTTTCTAACAGAACCATCGCCTACCCGCCTTTTGAGCCACCTAGTTTATCGACCACTGTTGCTCGACAATTCTTATTAGAATCTGTTATCAAGTTTAATCAACAAGGGGAATTCCGCTCGGTTGTTTCTGTATTTATTTCTTTTAGAGGGATAAGCGACTACATAACCATTAATAAATTTGCGAGTATTGTTGTTAATCAATTTCATAAGTTTTCAGGTTATTTCAAGGAAATTGATTTTGGAGACAAGGGAGGCGTACTATTTGGTTTCTTTGGTGCGCCTGTGAGTTTTGAAAATAATGCAGAGCGTGCTTTAGAACTAGCATTGGCAGTAGATGATGCGGTTAAAGAACTACAAAAAGATACAAGCCTTGAATATCGGATGGGTATTACTTCTGGCACGGCTTATACAGGTATTGTTGGCGGAAAGGAACGATGTCAATATGCAGCAGTAGGGAATCAGGTGAATTTGGCCGCTCGTTTAATGACTTATGCAGATTGGGGAGAAGTATTAGTCGGACAAGAGATTCAAAAAAATCGACACTTTAGTTTTAAACATAAAGGTGATATACACTATAAAGGTATTCTGGAAGATGTGCCTACTTATATCCTAACAGGTCGTTATATTGGCGATCATCCAGATTATGTAGGAGATATGGTGGGTAGAGAAGTAGAATTAAAGGCGTTAGATGATTTTGCTCAACAAACCTTCGAGCATAGAACCCCTGGTATCGCCTATATTTATGGAGAGGCAGGTATCGGAAAGAGTCGAATTTGTTATGAATTGAAGAAAAATTTACAAGAAAAATCCAAGATTGCTTGTTTCACCTGTCAAGCAGATCAGATCTTACAAAAGCCTTTTAATCCATTTGTCTATTTTCTACATACTTATTTTAACCAATCTCCTGAAAATAATAAAATAGAAAATCGGCTAAAATTTGAACAGCGCTTTCAGTGGTTATTAAATGATATTGGAAAAATTAAACATACAGAAGCAAAGGAACTTTATTTAGAAATTTCTAGAACACGTTCTGTTTTAGCTGCACAAATTGACATTCAATACCCGGACTCTTTATGGGAACAATTGGATGCTAAGGGGCGTTACCAAAATATTTTATTTGCTATTATCACGCTCTTTAAGGCGGAGAGTTTAATTCGACCAGTATTGATTGAATTAGAGGATGGACATTGGTATGATGATAATTCTATAGAATTGGTCAATGAATTGATACGACAAATTTCTGCTTATCCCGTTTTTTTATTAGTAACTTCTCGTTATCTAGATGATGGTACAAAGCCTTCTATCGTTAAAAATGAGTTGTTAGGAGAAAGCGCTGCTATTCTTTATTATGAAATAGATTTAAATATCTTACAACCTAATGTATTAAAAAACTTAGCTGTCTCTCGATTAGGAGGGGTAATGAGTGATGACTTTTTTGAACTATTTGAACGACTTACCAATGGTAATCCTTTTTACGCAGAGCAAATTTTAGAATATTTTTCTGAAAGTGGTTTACTCAAAAAATCGGGCAATAAATGGGTGTTAAAAGATCAAAGTATTCGCTTATCTTCCTCCATTAACTCTGTATTGATGGCTAGAATTGATCGCTTATCTGATTTAGTGAAAGAAACGGTGAAAGCAGCGGCGGTTATTGGTCGAGAATTTGAACTGCCTGTATTATCGGAAGTGATGCAATCACATCATCAATTTGAAGGTGCGACTGAGAATCCTCAGCTATTGTTAACAGAACAAATAAAAACTGCTGAAAAAGGACAGATTTGGCGAGCAATGAATGAGTTACGCTATATTTTCAAGCATTCTTTATTGCGGGAAGCCGTCTATGACATGCAATTGCGAACGCAGCTTAGAGAAGTGCATTTTGCCATAGCTAAGGCTATTGAAAAAGTATATGCAGATAATTTAGAAGTCAAATATTTAGATTTATCTTTTCATTATGAAAATGCAGATAAGAAAGAAAAAACAATTTATTATACGAAGAAAGCAGCAGAAATAGCACGTAAAAATTTTCAAAATAAAAATGCTTTACAGCTATTTGAAAAACTTATAAAGTTATTAAAAAATAAACCAGAGAAACGTAAAGAACTAGTAAAAGCTAAACTTAAAAAAGCGGCTATTCTAGAACTAATAGGCAAATGGCAGGATTGCGAAAATGTATTGAGTTCTGCTTTACGTTATGCCAAAGAATTAGCAGATGATACCCTTCTAGGGCAAACTTATAACAGCTTTGGGCAATTGATGATACTGACGGGTAAGTATAAAAAAGCGAAAAACAACTTAGAAAAATCTTTAAAACACTTTGCCGCAACAAAAGACGACTACGGCATGGTCAAGGTGTATGGGAGTTTGGGTAACTTATATTTCAGACAAGGGGCATACCAAAAAGCAAAGGATTATTTTATTAAAAGTATTCAACTCAGTAAGCAATTTGACTACAATTCTGCTAATGCTCAAATTGTCGCCAATTTAGGCTTGACTTACATGAATTTGGGAAATTATGACGAAGGAATTCGCTGGCAAAAAAATCAATTAAAAATCTGTCAAACAACGAAAGATAAGCAGGGCATGGCGATTTTATCGACCAATATTGGGATTGTTTATTTTGAAAAAGGAGACTATGATGCCGCTTTATCTTTCTATAAAGAAGGGCTTGTTTTGAGCCAAGAATTAGGCAATAAGCACTTAACCGCCATTACAACTGGTTGTATTGGAAGTGTGTACGAACGCAAGGGCGACTATGCAAATGCGATGTACAATTTTGAAAAAGATTTGGAAGTTGTAGAAGAATTGGGGGATAAGCAAGGTATTGCCATTACGCTTGGTTTGATTGGGGATCTACACACCGTTAAAGGAGAATTTGACAAAGCCATTCAGTTTTTAGAACGACAACTGGCCTTGTGTAGGGAATTAAACTACCAAAAAGGGATTGCAAAGGCCGTAAATACTTTAGGGGATATTTATTACTATAAAAATCAATTTGATATTTCTATTAAATATTATGATCTCGCTATCGAAGTAACCCGCCAAATAAATAATCGCTTAGTACTAGGTGCTAGTTTAGTCGAAAAAGGGAAGCCTTTATTGGCACAACGCAAATTAGAAGAAGCAAAAAAATCGCAAGAAGAAGCCTTGCATTTAGCAGAAGATTTGGGTAATCCAGACCTATTATTTGAAGTGCATATTTTAGGGGCAAAGGTCGCAGCAGCGGAAGATAATAAAGAAGCAGCAACCACCATTTTAAAAAATTTGTTGTTAGAAACTAGAAAATCCCATGAAAAAGCAGCTATTTTCTATGAACTTTACCGAGTAGATATGAACACTCATTATCGCCAAAACGCTCTAAATCTATACCAAAAACTATACGACGAGACGCCTCAATTTATTTTTAAACAACGGATTCAAAAATTAATCTTAGGAAGATAGAAAAGAAGTCAGAAGTCAGACCGAAAAATTACATTTTTCTGTCAGAAGTCAGATGTATGACGTATTCCTAGACGCAAATTAGGCATTAGTGCATCGCATAAAAAAGAATAATCTATTAATTGTTTAGGTCTTTTGTTAATTTTTGCATGTAGCGGCGACTTTAGTCGCCGAGTACATAAGTCGGCGACTAAAGTCGCCGCTACATTGAACTGCATTTTGCAAAAACTGACAAAGAACCATTGTTTATTTGTTTAGCAGTATGCTCAATAAACAAATAGACAAGTTGAAAGTATTACTGACAACTATCTAATACATGCCTAGTTTGCGTCTGAAAATACGTCATAAATCTGACTTCTGACAGAAAATAAATTTTTCGGTCTGACTTCTGACTTCTTTCTTCACTCTATTTATATTTATTTTTATGTATACGACTCCAACATCCTCCATATTGGCTTTTTATTTCCCGTTTTTCCTATGCTTCTTATTTATGTCTTGCACAAAAAATACTACTAAAACAGCTCAACCCGAGCGAGCTATTCCCGTGTCAACGAATGTGTATGATGATGAAGTATTAATTACTTCGGGCTTCCCTTACACCATTAACGATCCTGATGAGACTATCACCTTGCCTAATAAGTTGAAAGAAATTTCTGGTTTAGGAATAGACCCAACGGGAAAATTTTTATATGCCATACAAGATGAAGAAGGCGATTTATTTATTATCAACAAAAAGACAGGTAAAATCAAAGAAAAAATTAAATTTCATAAATCTGGAGACTATGAAGGGGTGGAATTTGTAAAGGATAGAGCATACATTGTTAAAAATACAGGAACTATCTACGAGGTACAGGACATCGGTCAATCTACTCAAAAACGAACTAAACATAAATTCGACTTCAATAAATCTAGTGATGTAGAAGGCTTGGGTTATGATCCTTTTACCAATAGTTTACTAGTAAGTTGTAAAGGCAAAGCCTTACGAGGCGAAAAAGCGAAGCTAAAAAAAGGGATTTACAGTATTGACTTAGATTCTATGAAAATGGATACGATGCCGCTATATACGATTAGCTTGGATGCTGTAAAAGCTTTTTTACATACGAATACAGCTATGGAATATTTTGATAAATTAGCTAAGTTATTTAATCCAGCTGAAGAGTTTGTTTTTGGTCCATCGGGCATTGCCGTTCATCCAAAAACTAATGAATTATATATTACTTCTGCGGTTGGTAATGTGTTGATTGTATTGAATCGAGCTAACGAAATTGTCCACCTGCAAAAATTAAAGAAAAAGGTGCACCAACAACCAGAAGGAATTGTATTTGATCAGGATGGTACTTTATATATTTCGAACGAAGGTGGCTCTGGAAAAGGGAAGATTTATCAATTTAATTATAAAGGGGAATAGAAGTTTAAATTCAAATTCAAATTCAAATTCAAGTTCAAGTTCAAGTTCAAAACGGGACGTTTACCAGACGTGGGTGAACGTCCCGTTTTGAATTTGAATTGAGTGTGTAACAAAAGAGCGGTACTCTAATAAGCAAAAGTGCTAAATTTAGCACTCTAACTAGATTTTAAATACCACCGTTTTGCTACACTCAAGTTCAAGTTCAAAACGGGACGTGATCAACCAGACGTGAGTGAATGTCTCGTTTTGAACTTAAATTTGAACTTGAGCTTTCTCACGTCTTATCAACGTCCCGTTTTGAACTTGAACTTGAACTTGAATTTGAACTTGAACTTGCATCTGCATTTAAAGACCAACCAAACTTTCTGGTACTTCAATAATTTTCGCTCTTAAATACTCTCCTAGTGTTTTTGCTTGACCGTCCATTTTTGTTGTAGCTGCTACACCTTCCCCTAAGAAACCAATTAAGTAAAAATTTAAACCTAATAAATTAGGGTAATCATAGCGAACAATTTTGTAGGGAGCTGTGTCTGGCAATAATTCTTTTAGCTTTTTCACAGTCAAAAATCCTTTTAAAAATACATAAGATGCTGGTGTTTTCCCCCACACGCCTAAATTTGCATTGCCGCCTTTATCTCCTGAACGAGCAGCATATAAACGACCCAAATAGGTTTTTACGCTTGCTTGCTCTTCAAAAGAATACATATATTTAGGTTTGATTTTTCGTACTTTCTTTCCAGCCTCCTTAGGCATTACCTCTTTTATCTTTATTATCTCGCCCTCTACATCTACCGTTTGTACTAAATGTTTCTTATCAATCAGCGCAGGAAAATGAACGATACGTGGACTTGCAGGACTAGGGGCTTGGCTCATACAAAATCCAGGGATAGTACAAAGCGCCATCTCTATCAATTTAGAGGTAAACAATTTACCTGCCTTTTTAGGATCTCGATCGGCCACATTTATTCGTAGATGCGCAAATGCTTCTTCATTGTGTGTCGGATCAATTTTATGAGATTTTAAATACTGAAAATTTAACCTATCAAAAGTCTTTTCGCCCCCTACCGCTTCTAAGAAACTCCGTTTAAAAATAGCCACTTTTTCATCAATGTCTAGACCTGCAATATGGAGGGTCATACTATTTTGAAAACCACCCATGCAGTTGACCGTTACTTTAGCAGTAGTAGTTGCAGGCGAACCCTTAGTACCTGAAATATGTACTCGATCTTTAGCCTGTTGCTGAATATTTAAGGTATCAATATGAGCCACCACATCTGGAGTAATATAAGCGGGTGCATTCACTTCATAAAGTAATTGTGCCGTTACCGTTCCTACGCTAATTAGACCGCCTGTATTTGGATGTTTGGTAATAGCAGAACTACCATCCTCAAAAATTTCCGCAATAGGGAAGCCCATATTTTTAAAACTCGGTATTTCTTGGAAATGCGAATAATTTCCGCCTACTGCTTGTCCACTACACTCAATAATGTGTCCTGCTACGGCAACCCCTGCTAGTGCATCCCAATTATCTTTCTTCCAGCCAAAATGATAAGCAGCAGGCCCCATTACCACAGATGCATCTGCAACCCTTCCTGTAACCACAATATCTGCGCCTTTTTTCAAAGCTGCTACTATGCCCCAACAACCCAAATAAGCATTGGCAGATAAAGGCGGCATCCCATTTTGAGCCAAGGTAATATTTTTTTCTAGATGCTTTAATGGCACCCCTTTTTTCTGGAGTTGAACTAATCGAGGCATTAAATTATCTCCTTCGATATAGGCTATTTTAGGGTGAATTTGTAAAGTTTTAGCGACTTCTTTTAAGGCAGCAGCTAAACCAGAAGGGTTTAAGCCTCCTGCATTCACGACTACCTTGATTCCTCTATCTAAGCAAGTCCCCATGACCCCTTCCATTTGTCGTAAGAAAGTACGAGCATAGCCTAACTCTGGTCGCTTAGCCTGTGCTTTATAGAGGATCGCCATCGTCAATTCTGCCAAGTAATCTCCTGTTAGATAATCAACTGGTCCCCCTTCTACCATTTCTTTTGCCGCACTTAGGCGATCGCCATAGAAACCACTAATATTTGCGATGATAACTTTTTTTGTTTCTGCTTGCATATTTTTGTTTTGCTATTTTTATTTTCGTAACTTTCTACTTTCTTTTAAATATGTGCTACTTTCAAACTAAAGTTTAAAGGTAGGAATTCCTTTCATTTTTTTGTAATTGCTTAGTTCTACTTTGGCACTCTAGTTTTTTCTTATTTCCGATAATAGGTAAAAAGTATATTTAGCAGATAGGGATTTTAGAGACAGCAAATTTGATTTATTTTTTTAATAAAAAACAAATCAAATTTGCTGTCTCTAAAGAATCTATTCCACCTACCGTTTACCCAATGCTATAAGCTAGTAAAAATTCCAGCGTGCCAGAGTAGAATTAATAAGGTCTTATTTAAACAAATAAACTCATAAACAAATAAACCTCTATTATTATGAGTACTAAAAAAACAATAGCAGACTACATTGCAGAAAATGCACAATGGCAAGAAGTCATCATTGCACTAAAAGATATTATTTATGCTACAGAATTACAGGAAACCATTAAGTGGGGCATGCCTACTTACACCCTCAATGGGAAAAACATACTTACGATAGGCGCATTTAAAAACCATGTAGCCATTTGGTTTATACAAGGGGTATTTCTAGAGGACAAATATCCTCAGCTACTCAATGCGCAAAAAGGAAAAACCAAAGCCATGCGACATTGGCGATTTACAAAATTAGAAGATATAGATACACCACTGCTAACAGCCTGCATAGCAGACGCAATTCAAAACCAAAAAGAAGGAAAAGAAATTAAATTTAATACGAACAATAGTGCAAAAGGAAGAAAACCCTTACTAATTCCTGATTTATTACAAGAAGTATTTGATAATAATCCAGAAGTACATACCCATTTTGAAGCACTTAAACTTACCCAGAAAAGAAACTTATGTAACTTTATTAATCAAGCCAAACGTCCAGAAACGAAGCAAAAAAGGCTAAAACGAGTTATTCCTTTAATTTTAGAAGGAAAAGGAATTTACGAATAATGTTTTGGTTTTTTAGATAATTACATAATTTTTACTACCTTCATAGTAAATGGGTATTAGCTCTTGGTCTTTAGTCTTTGGTACGCTTATGCTTGGCAGTAGGAATTAACTAAATACTTTTTACACTCTAAAAAAGAGGCGGATAAACTAAGCATTTAGCTAATTCCTACTTCCAAGCATAAGCATACCAAAGACTAAAGACCAAGAGCTAAAGACCAGTATAATTATTTTCGTATCAAAACAAAACATTATGGCTAAAATAAACCATCCTTTATTCGGCTATCTTGGCGCCTTCTGGATTGCGGGTGTCGAAAGACCCTTTTATAGTTTGCATGAAGCAAAAGATTATCAGCAAGCAAAAGGAGGAGATATATTAGATTGGCAAGGTAATCTGCTCTATCCCGAGCCTCCCCCAGCACCTGAACCAGAGCCAGAGCCAAAACCAGCACCAATGGCTGCTGGTGGTGGTATGGGTATTCAGCATTCTGGTAATTGGATTACTCGTTTATTTAAACGTATGTAGACGGATTCGTAATCCGTTCTACGTAGGGCGGATTGCGAATCCGCCTTACATTTAACATTCCTACAACGCTATTCCTACCTTTTGTACCGTCTCAATAATAATTCTT
>Ga0209831_1003880_pt1 | contig 12095 bp, 8 predicted proteins | sample Maine_Asex4_meta_FD_187451 | JGI IMG/M metagenome (GOLD analysis project Ga0209831, IMG submission 187451) | Marine algal microbial communities from Maine, USA - Maine_Asex4_metaG (SPAdes) (version 2) | ecosystem: Host-associated > Algae > Red algae > Unclassified | place: Maine, USA | collected...
GCGGGGGCGGGGGAAAGGCACTTGTAAAGGAAAAAAAAACCCTGCCCAACGGGGAGAAAATGACCTTTGTCATACTCAACATGCAAACAAACCATGTCCCACACAAAGGCAACAAACTACAGGTATCTGTACTCGGATTCATCGTCGTTATCCGTAAACTCGCTCTCTTCGTCCAGGAGGCGATTCGTGGCCCGGGTGCGCGCGAGCTGAGCCGCGGCTGCCTGCCGCTTGGTATCCATCGAGCGGCGGCCGGCGGCCGTCTTTTGTTGCTGGCGCACGCGCGTCACCGCGGACTTCGCCGCCGACGCCGCCGCCAGAGCAGATGCAGATGTCCCATCCCCACCCGATGGTGTCGGCAGCGCTCTTGGCGCAGGCGGCGCCCGCGCTCCGGTGGCAGATCCAGCAACAGTCCGCGGCGTCTCCGTCGTGCCGCCAACACCCAGACCAGCAACGCCGTTCCCCACACCACCGATAGAGACATCAGTCCCCCCACTCCCCCCCAAATAAATAGAAGAAGAGCTCGCCAAACCTGCACGCTCAAGCATCTTCTTCGTAATGGCCAAGCGGTACCGAGCCGCTTCAGGGGTGTGCCGCATCAGTGGAGAGACAAAAAAGCAAAGGGCAGTGCGCTCATTTTACGCATCCGTCAGCTTGCAGCGGGCCTCAGTACTGTCCTTGACTTGAGTGTCCACCTGGATGTCGTCTTTTCGCTGCGTCTTTGCAGCTTTGATGCCAAAAGGCCGACCCTGGAAGCCGCCGTTGCGTCAGCTGCGGCTGCTGCCGCTGCCGCTGCCACTCTCGTCGTCGTCCGACGACGAGTCGCCAAGAATGGCGTTTGTAGAGGCATCGCCGCCGTTGGCGGCGCCGCTGAAAGTTTCACTCTGCTGCAATACGCGCCAAAAAGCAACCCACTTGCAGTGTGCGACCTTGGCCTCGAGTTTGCGCGTTGTGTCATTGCGCTTGTCTTGGTCTCGGTCGGCACGGATGGCGTCGTACACGTCCAGCGAGCAGTAGCGCGCCACAGCGCCGCTGATGATATCCTCCTCAGACAGGTGCCAGTGGTCGGCATGGCCTGAGCAGCGAGGTAGTGCGACGTGAAGGTGCTCACCTCCGCCATGATGCGCTTGAACTGCTTCTCCAGCGCGCTTGGTGGGCGTTCGACTCTCATCGGCCCCTTCTCAAGCCCTTTCTCAGCCCACAGCTAGTGAACAGTCCCCCACAGGTTCTGCTTGGTGCGGGCAGTCGCCTTCACCGGGTCACTCGTCACCTACAGGTAGGCCTCACAGAGTGGCACACGGTCGGCGTCAGTCCATCCCAGAGCAGACCCCATCTTCTTTGGTAGCGCGTAGGTTACAGCCGGTACGGAGGCGGAGGGTGTGCAGAAAACAGCTGGGGAGGGCGCCGAGGCACAGGGACTAGCTCGTGCGTCGGGTCTAGAGAGTGTTGAGTCCCCTGCACCATGTACACCGGACGGCTCAGAGGCTCGGATGGCGTCGGCTGCCGCAACGGCTGCGACGGCGCGGGCCACCAAGTCCACGGCGCGGACGAGTTCCGTGCGGGCATCCGCTTCAGCACCCACTGGAAGTACTGCGTGCCTCCCGGACCTCCGCACTGGTCGACCCGCCAGGGCGAGCGCGCGTCAGGCGAGCTCGACAGAGTCGCCGGTTGTGAAGACTCCCAGACGGGGGGTTGGTCGTCGTCCCACGCCTCGTAGGGGGGCACCCATCGCCAGCCGAGAGGAGAGCCCGGGGGGTGGCGCGGCAGGGCCCACGGCTGGTCCCAGCCGCCGCCTCTTGGCGATCCCCAGTCGGCCGTTGGCGGGCCACGCGGTGGGCCCCACGGCTGTCGCGGCGGACTGCACGGGCGGTAGTCGTCGGCGCCGCCCCTCAAATGGGGCGGACGTCTTGGAGGGCTTGGGGGAGGGCCCGGCGGCAGAGACCGCGACTGGCGTGGAGGGCTGCACGAGCGGTACCTGCGACCGCGAGAAGGTGGATGCTGCGGAAAGCGCGGCTGGCCGGGGGGGCGAGCAGCCGGCAGGCGCCGAGCGTTTCGACCACAGTGGTTGGGTAAGAATGGCGGGCCCCTTGTCGGACAGGGAAAGGCGCAAAAGGGCACCCGAGGGGGGCTGGGCAGTCGCCAGCCGTCGTTGTTGCCACCGCCGCGCGGATGCGCACGCACAGGGCCGAGAGGGCCGCCGTGAAAACCGGGACCGTCCCAATCGCCGCGGTGTCGCACTTGCCGCCGTTGTTGGTCGCAGACGTCGCGGTCTCCATGTCGGCGGCCGCGATCGAGAGAGGAGTACGGCCGCTTAAATGGTCGGGGCAGCCCGCCCTCTGCCGGACGACGAAAGCCGGGGGGCGGGCGATGACCACCCGGCGCCGCACGCGGCATGGGAGGAGGAGGGGGTGGAGGCGGGGGGGGGGGCGGGGGGGGGGGGGGGGGGGGCATGTCGGCGTGCTCTGAGGCAATCTCGCAAGGACTAGGAGGGGGAGGCGGGCACCGGGTACCGTCACGATTGCGCTGCGTGCGCCGACGCCGTGAGTCGTTGGCGCCCTTCCCGCGCGTCATGCTCGGGAGTGGAGGCGTCGTGAAAACCAGGGGAGACGGTGTGCGCGGGCTAAACACGCCGTCCGAGTGGGGTGCGGAGGCGGGCGCCGCGGCGCCGCCGGCGGGCTGCGCGCACACAACGGCACGCGGAGGAGCCGCGCGCGGGAGACACCACAGGGTCCCCACACTGCGTGCCTGCGACAGTGGGAGACCGTTGGCTGCCCGCCTGCGCCCGTGTCCGTCCACGAAGAGCTAAAAAGAGCCGTAGTTGACCATCCCACGGCACACCACCGCATGTTCTCTATGCGTGCCAGGGTGGGAGGGCGACGGCCTGGGCTCCACCCGAGGTGGCCCGCAAGAGGCCAGAAGAGGTCAAGCGTCGGACTCGTGCGAGGGGACAACGCGACAGGTCCCACCCCCCCAAACCCACGCGCGGGAACAACGCGACAGGTCCCCCCAATCTCTGTCTCGCGTGGCAGGCGACCGCCTGTCGGTACTCTCGGACTGCTCGCGCCGGGAGGCGTGTCTCGGCGGACCCACGTGTGCGTGGCGAGCGCTCGTGTGGAGGCACGCTCTGGCCCGCTCGCGCCACAACAAAGGTGGAACCCGCCGGACCCGCGCAGGGAAACTGGTCGAGGTCCCCCAATGCGCTGCCTGGGGAGGCGGGGTGCACTCGCGCAGGCACCCCCGATCCCACAATGCCTGTTAAATGGACAGGACACGATGCGCGGACTGGCGACAGGGCAGTGACTGCCATCATCGCTGTCCGCCCACGCAACGCAATCAGTCGACATACGTGTGTGTGAGGCCCAAATCGCGATCACGCGACAGGATAACGTAACCACTCATTTCTGCGCAACGCTCTCTAATCTCCCACCCAGTGCCACAACTGGCCGCCACATCATCCGTTTGAGACAAGCGGCGTCCAATTACGTCCACTGGAGAACTGAGGGCGGTGCCCAGCTCGACCAGATTGCCGCGAGATCGAGACAGAACATTTTGAAAATACCTGGACTGCACGAATGACACTTCGAGGCCGGGGTGCGGCTTAGAAATTTTGCATTGACAGCCAATCAAAGAGCACCTCTTCAGTCCGCTGACCGAAGAGCCTGGCCCGAGGGCGTCGCAGCGCAATCGATTCTAAAAGCTTGCACTCCCAAGAGATGGTCCATGGGTGTTGCGAGCTATTTGGGAGGACCACTCTGCGATGCGGACAGTGCCGTGGTCCTTTCGGGCAGGTGATTGTTCACCAGACTGCCCCAGATCGCTGGTGTGGCGCCTCGTGCAACGCAGGTCCTCGCCTGTGTCAGGCGTTGACATCGAATATTCTTGCGCGTGGTGCCGTGGCACTGCCAGGTGTCGTCGCATTCGCCCCATGTTGTTGCGTCTTGAGCCTGATTCCTGTCGATTTGGGCTTCATTCGCATACTAAGCATCAATTCATTGTCGCCTGGCATGCCCGAGTCCATTTTCTAATGAATCTAGTGACTATCTCTGCACGGTCTGCCATGGGTCTTGGACACATCAGCCAGCATCGTGTGGCTAATCCCCTGCAATACGAGGCGAGGTCAGATTGGGGCCTCGTTGGACCCACCAACGTAGACCCTATCGTTTAATTGGCCAGAGAGCATTCGATGGTCCATGTGGCAAAGTCCATCGCGACGTTCGGGATATGGGGCCCCCAGGATGGTCTTTCCATTCAGGGACCCACACGTTGCACCTCCAGATGAAGTTAAACGGAAGATGGGGCCGACGTTGCTGAGATTGCCCTAATGCGCCCCTGAGCGCCCTTTGAGCGCTCAGTGCGCCCTGAGCGCCCCTCAAGCGTCCGTTGTAGCACCCATTAATGATCAGGTAGCCCCCTATTTTCTTACATTTTGACTGTGTCTCGTGAAAACTAGCGACCATCTGTGAATTTCTCCAAGCATGTGGAAGAAGGACTGTTGACGGTCATCCGCAAACCCCAATGTGTCTGCGTGCCGCCCACAGCGGCAGCTCCCAAGGACAAACAGGAGAACAGCTGAATATGTTTCAGGTGGTGATGTAGACAACCAGACCGTCGAATCATGAGGACAAGAAACACACGCACACCATACACAGTCACACCGATCTATTCACGTCTGCAGACTTGGCCAACAAGATGTCCTTTCCAAAGATGTCTCGCAGCCGCGGGAGGTGGTTGAGAAGGATGCTGCTGCTCTGGCGCCAAAAACGACGGCCGTTGCTGCTGCCATGGCCACGTCCTGACGGGCCCTTCCCGCCTTATCGCTGGGGCACCTGCAGCCACGGCTACGCCCCCTCAGAGGCTGCAGACAGAATCGTCGGGCACTCGGTCGACCACGTAATTACATTGTTACGACATTTATTATTCAGAGCGCCTATCAAAGCGCCCAGGAAACCGTGGGCGCAGGGCGCTCGAGCGCCCTCTGAGCGTCCATATAGCGCCTAAATTGCGCCGAAAAAGAGCGCCCCAGGCGCACTTAACAACTCTGCTTTGAGCACACCCAACAGCGTCGGTTGGAAACCGCTATTGCGTTATATTCGTGAAACGTGGCACAATTGCCAGTTAAGCGAACCTTGCAATGATGGACTAACAAAATGTGTCTCTCTCAATCGTGCAACGTGTCTATATTCTCTTATTGGTCCACGATCCACGCTCTCATCAATGTAGCGGTGCGCGAAGAGCAAAGCCATCTAAGTCAGTCTATCACAACGTGTCTATATTATTAGTGAAACGAGTCTACGTTCGGTTGATAGGCCGCAGACGGCTGTGTGTCAATGTAAACGTGCCCTATTGAACTTTCTTCCACCTTCTGGAATTCAGATAATTTCAACTCGGTTCGATAGTCCGAGTGTCACGATAGAACGCGCATGTCCTATTTGAAGACGAAGTACCGCACGCGCACTCTATTCGGGACACTTGGACTATGCTACGGGCTCTCTCATTGGCTGGACGCAAATCGGAATTAACGTGAAACGTGTTTCACATCGACCGAGAACGCAAAACAACGACCGCGACACCATCGAGGCGCAATGCACTGATCAGACTCTGACGCGTGACCGACGCATCGATTCACCCCATCACTGGAGACAAAGACGCGAACTGCGTGAGAGGTGGCGACGTTTGAGGGCGACAGAGATCAGTGGCATGCGGCCAGGATGTTTGCGACCGCGTCCCAGGATCGACGAGGGTGGCAGACAACACTCGAATTGGTCTTCGGGCCGCATTGTCAGACTTGGGCCCCATGATCAATGTGACTGTGTGTTCTGGAGGACGTCCAGGGCAACGACGCAGCAACGTTGAGAATGTCAGCGCCTGGCTCGGTCCACTGTTCTTTGAGTTTTAGGAATTCGGACCGTCTATTCTCCGTCAGTGTCACGGGCGGGGCGTCATGCATGACACGTTGATGCTCAAGAGAGAAACCACTCCTGACGTAGCCGATACGGTGGTACTAGTTGTCAGGTTCCCAGAGATGGAGGGCGCTGCGTACTACTACAGTCTTTTGCGGGCGAGAGCCGTCATGAAAACCAGTCGGTACGCATGTGCCACTGGAAGGTAGAAGTATCGTATAGCATATGTATGAGTGAGACGGAACGACCCTCGCATACTATTGGTCATGCAACACGAACTAACAGCAAGATTGCAAGGGTGTGCCGGATGGTATGTTTCGGTACGTCCGAGTAACTATTCTGGGGGCGGCCAGGTGGGTCCCGATGGATGGGAGGGGAGGAATCCTGTATCCCAGGCGCAGGTGTGCCCCTTTTGTCGACGTGCGCCCTCGACGACCGCGGTCGCCATCGTCGTGCTCGATACCACCGTGCGCGCCACTGTCGTGATCGCGATCGTCGTGCTCGTTACCGCCGTGCGCGTGACCGTTGTGCTCGCGATCGTCGTGCTTGTTACCGCCGTGCGCATCACCGCCGTGCTCGCAATCGTCGTGCTCGCTACCGCCGTGCACGTTACCGCCGTGCGCGTCACCTGTGCTCGCGATCGCCGTGCTCCCTCCACCCACGCGTGTCACGGACGGTCTCGCGCCCAGTACGTGGTGCCGGCGCCATGGACGGTGCGATGGCTCTCAGCGGGTGGGAGGAGGACAAGGGGGCTAACGACGACGTGACGACGTCGGTCGTAGTGGCCGCTCACGCTGCTACTTCGCTGGAGGCGCGACGTCGTGCACTTGCCGCAGCGCAAATTCATCGGCCTCGGTACCGGGGCTCCGTACCCGGTCGGATCCCTCATCGGCCACGCAATTTTGCGCTAGGGTTGCATTGTATTCTACGCGAGTACTTCGGCGTGGACGGTCTGGCCACTGTTTTCGGTCGAGAGCAGTTTGATCGGCGCTTTCGCGTTCCAATGTCGGTCTTCCTTTGCATCTACCGGGCGATCAAGGACCGCCCTTTTTGGATGCAACGTGTCGATGCGACCGGGCAGCCGTAGGCTCATCCTCTGCAGAAGCTGGTGGCCGTGTTCCGCGTACTCGCCTATGGCGAGTCATGTGACCGCGCGGACGAGTATGTGCGCTTGTCCCGATCGACAATCGCGACTGCGGTCAAGCTCTTCACTGAGCTCATGGTGGATGACTTCGGCCCACTGTACCTACCACCCCCCCACGAGGTGCGAGATTGAGAGCATCCTGGCGCGCAATGCTGAGCGGGGGTTACCTGGGTGTCTTGGGTTGGTTGATTGTTCGCATTGAGAGTGGTCGTCGTGCCCCAAGGCGCGTGCGGGCACGTACCAGGGTTGGGATGGGCGACGTTCCATCGTCGTTGAGGCTATCTGTGACGAAGACTCCTGAATCTACCACATTTTTGCGGGGAGTCCTGGAAGTCTCAATGATATTTACGCGCTGTACCAATCGCCTATGTACATGGATTTCGTCACTGGGAAGTGGCCACCCCGTGACGCTTCGTTCACTGTCAATGAGAATACCCGCACCTTGCTGTATTACCTTGTGGACAGTATTTACCCCCCTTTTGCGTTTTTCGTCGTCCCCTACCCCAACCCCCAGACGCCTGAGCAGCGCACGTTAAATCGCCTGCAGGAGGCTCTACGAAAGGACGTTCAGCGGCTATTTGGCATCCTTACTGCACGTTTTCTCGTCATGCTGAAACCCAGCCGGATGTGGTCAGTGCCCCGTATGGTGCTTACAACCCAGACGGTCGCGACACTACACAACATGGTGGTGGAGGCACGCCGAGACAACCTTTTGTCTCGGTCGTGATCCTTTCACTACGGGGCGGGTGGTGCGAGGGGAGCGGATGCGGCGGGTAAAGGTGGCGTGGACCCTGACGCCGCCGACGGAGCGGGCGTCGGCGGGGCCTCAGAGGGAGGAGGCGGTGGTGCGGCTCTTGGGGTTGGTGCGGCGGACGCGGTGGGCGAGGCCGGTCTGGACGCTGGCGCCACAGATGGCGCGGGAGCCGGCGGGGGCCCTGCGGCGAACAGTGGCGGTGCGGCTCTTCGGGTGGGTGCGGCGGGAGAGGTCGGCGGGGCCGGCCTGGGCGCTGGCGCCACAGATGACGCGGGCGCCGGCGGGAGCCCTGCGGCGGACGGTGGCGATGCGGCTCTTGGGGTGGGTGCGGCGGGAGAGGTCGGCGGGGCCGGCCTGGGCGCCGGCGGCGCGCATGGCGTGGGCGCCGGCAGGGGCTTTGCGGAGGACGGTGGTGGTGCGGTCCTTGGGGTTGGTGCGGCGGGAGAGGTCGGCGGGGCCGGCGTGGGCGCTGGCGCCACAGATGGCGCGGGCGCCGGCGGGAGCCCTGCGGCTGACGGTGGCGATGCGGCTCTTGCGGTGGGTGTGGCGGGAGAGGTCGGCGGGGCCGGCCTGGGCGCTGGCGCCACAGATGGCGCGGGTGCCGGCGGGGGCCCTGCGGCGGACGATGGCGGCGCGGCTCTTGGGGTGGGTGCGTCGGGAGAGGTGGGCGGGTCCGGCCTGCGCGCTGGCGCCGCGCATGGCGTGGGCGCCGGCAGGGGCTTTGCGGGGGACGGTGGTGGTGCGGTCCTTGGGGTTGGTGCGGCCAACGCGGTGGGCGGGGCCGGCGTGGGCGCTGGCGCCGCTGATGGCGCGGGCGCCGGCGCGGGCACAGGCGCCGCCGACGGCTCGGTTGAAGATGGAGGGGATGAGGCATGGGGGGCCGGCGCAGGAGGGGCCACGGATGGAGGCGGAGCCGGTGCTGCTGCGTAGGGGCTGGCAGACTTGGGTGGTGCACGTGGCGATCCACCACCTGCAGTCGGAGCCGCTGGTGTGGCGCCCATGAGCGAATTTATGCGCATTCTGGTGGCCACCGGTAAGGCGAAGTGCCGGAAGGAGCATGAAGCGCTTCGCGAGGACCTATACGCGCACGTTTTTGCGCAGCGCCGTGACTTGCTGGATCCGTATGCTGATTGATGATTTTCCGTCTGTACTGTTTTCTTTATGTACAACCTTTTCGCACCGTGAAATGCTGTGCGTGACAATTGCCTGTCTGACGATGGGGTGTCGTTGTTAAATGTTTTGTTCCTACCTGTTAACGTACGTCTCATGATACATTTACCATGACAACATGTCACAGGTGACGTGCTTGGGCGGCAGCGGCGACCGCCGCTTTTGAATTCGACGTGCGACGGCCGCCCCCGTGAGCCGTCACGCACGTCGTGGTTGTTTGGCCGCTGCCGCTAAGCACTTTCGACAGCGGCTGCCACTATCGTCGATATGGGCGGCCGCCGCCGTCGTGGACATCTGTTTGCCGTGGGGGCGGCCGTCATCGACAATGCCGCGCGGCGGCCGCAGCCGAGTGCCGACGGGCATGTCGTGGTTGGGCGGCAGCCGCCGCCCGGCAGCCGCTGTCGTGCGCAATTGGACGACGCAGCGGCCGAAGCACTCGGCAGCAATGTGTGATGGCCGCCGACAGGTGGTGTCGCGCACGCCGATGTTTGATGGCGGCCGCCGCCGAGGACCGGCACACCCGAAAAGAGCAAGCGACCTCGTCGTTGGAAATCGGCGGCCGCCGGCGTGCACTTGTGCACGACACGGCGGCCGCCGCACTGGACCTTGAAGCGCGACGGCCGCCGCTCAGCTTCTTCGCGCTCGCCGATGGCAGCCGCGCTTGTGGCTCGTCGGGGGGGGCCGCCGTGGCAACCTTGTCGTCAACGCAGCGGCCGCCGCCGGGGGCCGCCGCGCACGCTGTTGTTGGGTGTCAGCCGCCGCCGAGGACCGGCTCACCTGACAAGGGCAAAGGCGCTTGTGGTTGACGGGCCGCGACAGCCGTCGTGGAAACTGGTCCCTTGTGGCGACAGCCGCACTGAACCTGCTGCGCGGTCGCCGCCGGCCACAACTGCAGTCAAAAAAGCGGGGCGGCCGCCGGCGTGCGCCGTCGCGCACGCCGTTGTTCGATTTCGGTGGCCGCCGAGCATTGCGACACTTGGTGACGGCAAGCGATGTGGTGGTTGGTACGCGGCGGCCGCTGTCATTGGCACTGGCATGCCGTGGCGGATGCCATACGTAACATTACATGCGGCGGCCGTCGGCCGCAGCCCCGGCTGTTAACACGCGGGGGCCACCGCCGTGCGCTATCGTGCACATCGTGGTTGGGCGTTGGCGGCTGCTGAGCGCCGCCGAACCCGGCGTACCGGGCAGGGGCTGCCGAATTTGTGGGTGCTCGGCTGCAGCCAAGCTGCGTGGAGCCCCCATTGTGCGGCCCTCACAGTGCGCCGCAGAGGCCAGCGGCGGCGGAGTGAAAGCGCAGGCTCAGCGGGCACGGCACCGCCTGCCGCCGCTCTCCTCGCGGGAGCACCGCCAGCGTCTTCCCCCCCCTCAATTGCACATAGCCATCGGCGTCTGCAGGAGAACACGCGGGAGACAGCTGAATGCCCCAGATATGGGCGGTTCTGCGTTCATCAGAGGGCTGGACCAGTGTAAACCAATCACCGGCGCCACTGTGTCTCGCACACGACCCTTCGTTACAGTCAAATTGCTGTGGGGAGGAGGCCTCGCCGGGGGGCGAGACTTTTGGTGCATTCGTGTCACAAGTAGCCGCCGGTTTGCCGTCGTCTCGGAGAGGGGCAATGTGAGCAAACAGATGATGGCTTGTCACGGACACCCGCGAGACTTTGCCAATGACAAATCAGATCGTTCTCGGCGCTGAAAAATCGGCCAACCAGAAGGCGAGAAAAACAAAATCGCAGGCCCGCACGCACCAATCCCTCCGCCACCCCCCCAGCCTTTGGAGCACGCCAAGAGCTTCTCAGAGCTGGCGCGACAGCGGCGGCCGCAAGCGAGCAACCCCCACGCCTGCGAGCACCAAGGCCGCGGCCGCCGCCCCCGCCTTGGGCGCACCTGCGGAGCTGCCGAGCGCTGGCGCGGTGGCGGCGGCCGCAGGCGAGCTTCCCCCAAGCCCGCGTGCACCAATCCCGCCGCCGCTACCCCAGCCTTTGGAGCACGCTCAGAGCGTTCCAGCGCTGACGCGACAGCGGCGGCCGCAGGCGAGCACCCCCCAAGCCCGCGTGCACCAAGGCCGCGGCCGCCGCCCCCGCCTTGGGCACACCCGCGCAGCTGCGGATCGCTGGCGAGGCGGCGGCGGCCGCCGGCGAGCAACAGCGACGCCCACGTGCACCAAGGCCGCAGCCGCCGCCCTCACCTTGAGCGCACCCGCGCAGCTGTCGAGCGCTGGCGTGGAGGCGGCGGCCGCAGGAGACCAACACCCACGCCCGCGTGCAACATGGCCGCGTGTGGTACTAATAACCTTAGTGCAATTACCAGTGTACTGAGACCGACCGTACCCAAGCAATGAAGCGAGGTCTATCGCCGTCGCGGCGAGGAAGAAAGACTTCTTGTTGAAGGGCATCAGATGAAGAGCCGGGTGGTGCCCACGACGGCGACCCAGGACCGACGGTGATTTAATACAAACGAGGGCACCGGTCGATCGACCGTCCGATCACGAGCGATCGTAATGAGTGCCGGCAGACAAAACAGACAGGCAAGCAAGCAAACAATAAAAAATGAACAATGCGGAAGTAACCCCCCAAAGGGCGTGACACAGGCCAATTCCCACAGTACATGGGTTCTGGTCCGTCAAGGGGACTACTCGTGGCCAATTATCAATTGGGAGCAGAGATATGGTACATACCTCCAACGCGAGATTTAAACCGTCCCGGTGAGATCCGAGAATGATGGAACCCGATTGGGCGATCGCGGACTCTTACGGGCCCGCGCGGGCGTATCCGCCCGGGCGGCGGGAGTCGCGAAGGGGCGCCGATCCGTCCCGATCGGGGAGTGGTGGCGGTTCGCCGGCGTCGGCCGTGACCGTCCGATCACGCACGCGCGTGCGTGCTAGGCGGGCAGCTTGATCGGCGAGTCAGATCGACGCTTACGCGTAGGCATGCCCGCGCAGGCGGTTCCATGTGTGTAGGTACGTGGGTGCGGGGGCGGGTGTCGGGGCCAGGGTTAAGACCCGTGTTCGCGGCGGCGCGTCGAGCAGCACGTGCTGGGGTGACCATCGTCGGTGCCGTGTGGCGCGAGCTTCGTCGGGGTTTGACTACCCCGGCGACAAGGCGAAAGCCGGGACGCGGGTTCGTGT
>Ga0209831_1003881_pt1 | contig 12094 bp, 11 predicted proteins | sample Maine_Asex4_meta_FD_187451 | JGI IMG/M metagenome (GOLD analysis project Ga0209831, IMG submission 187451) | Marine algal microbial communities from Maine, USA - Maine_Asex4_metaG (SPAdes) (version 2) | ecosystem: Host-associated > Algae > Red algae > Unclassified | place: Maine, USA | collected...
ACTGGAGACCGGCTTCTCGGAGCTGGACGAGATGACCAGCGGGTTGCAGAAGTCCGACCTGGTCATCGTCGCCGGACGCCCGTCGATGGGCAAGACCACCTTCGCGATGAACATCGCCGAGCACGCGGCGATGACCGCCGACAAGCCGGTGGCGGTGTTCAGCATGGAGATGCCGGCCGAGCAGCTCGCGCTGCGATTGATCTCCTCGCTGGGACGGGTGGAACTGCAGAAGATCCGCACCGGCAAGCTCGCCGAGCAGGACTGGCCGCGCATCACCTCGGCGATCACCATGCTGAACCAGAAGCGCAGCATCTTCATCGACGACACGCCGGCGCTGACACCGACCGACCTGCGCGCCCGGTCACGGCGGCTGGCGCGCGACAACGGCCTGTCGCTGATCGTGATCGACTACCTGCAGCTGATGAAGGTGGCCAACTCCAAGGAGAACCGGGCCACCGAGATCTCCGAGATCTCCGGGTCGCTGAAGGCGCTCGCCAAGGAGCTGGAGGTGCCGATCGTGGCGCTGTCGCAGCTGAACCGCTCGCTGGAGCAGCGTCCGGACAAGCGCCCGGTGATGTCGGACCTGCGCGAGAGTGGTGCGATCGAGCAGGACGCGGACGTCATCATGTTCATCTACCGCGACGAGGTCTACAACCCCGAGGACGAGTCCAGCCACGGCAAGGCGGAGATCCTGATCAGGAAGCAGCGCAACGGCCCGATCGGGATGTGCACGCTGACCTTTCTCGGCAAGTTCACCCGGTTCGAGAACTACTCGCCGGAAACGCAAGGGGGGGATTTCTAGCGTGTCGACCTTCGAGGTGCCCGGAACGGACGCCGCACCGCACCCCTACCCGACGGACGGGACGAACGTGCGCCACCGCGCCGTGCGCATCGACATCGATGCGCAGGCGTTGCGCCACAACCTGGCTGTGGTGCGGGCGCGAACCGGCGCGGCGCGCCTCTTCGCCGTGGTGAAGGCGGACGCCTACGGCCACGGTGCGGTGGCGGTGGCGCAGGTGCTGGACGGTGCGGACGGTTTCGCGGTGGTGACCTGCGCGGAGGCCGCGAGCTTGCGCGAGGCCGGCGAGCGGCGTCCGATCCTGGTGATGCAGGGCGTGCGCGATGTGGCCGATGCCCGGATCTGCACCGAGCTGTCGTTGTGGCCCGCGGTGCACCACGCCTCGCAGCTGGAGCACCTGTGCGCACCCGGCCGGCGTGCGCGCGCTTGGCTGAAGGTCGACACCGGCATGGGGCGGCTCGGGGTGATGCCGCACGAGGTGCCCGCGCTGCTGGCCCGCACCGAGGTGGAGTGGCTCGGGGTCATGAGCCATTTCGCCTGCGCCGACACGCCCGGTCACGCCCACACGCGCGAACAGATCGCCCGCTTCGATGCACTGGGCGTACAGGCGGGCACGGCCCTGAGCCTGGGCAACTCGGCCGCCATCAGCGCCTGGCCGGATACCGCCCGCCAGTGGGTGCGCCCCGGACTCATGCTGTACGGGGCGAACCCGCTGGACGGCGAGCCGTTGCCGGAGGCGGTTGCCCTGCGCCCGGTGATGAGCGTCACCGCACCGCTGATCAGCATCAAGCGGCTGCCGGCGGGCACCGGTATCGGCTACGCCCAGAGCTGGAGCTGCCCGGAGGACATGCCGGTGGGGTACGCCGCCATCGGGTACGCCGACGGGTTGCCACGCGTGCTGGACGCATCGGCCGACGTGCGGCTGCGCGGCGAGCGGTGCCCGATCGTGGGGCGCGTGTCGATGGATTCGATCGCCATCGACCTGCGCCGCGTGCCGGGTGCGGGCATCGGCGATCGGGTGACGCTGTGGGGCGAGGGTCAGCCGGTGGAACGGCTGGCCCGCGCAGCCGGCACGATCGCCTACGAACTGCTGACCGGCATCCGCGGATCGCGGCGGCTGGTCGGTCACGCGACCGAAGACTGACGCTCCGTCACGGTACCGCCACCGCGATCGACCGGGTTGCCCGTTCGGCGCACAGTTCGGCGCCGTGCGGCCGATGACCCGTGTTCAGGGGGTTCGTCGCGGCCTCGGTGCAGCCGGTACTCTGCCCGTGTCCGCCACGATCACGACGTTACGATGCCCCATCATCACGGTACCGCCGATCAGCGCTCCAGGTACTGGAGCTTGTCCGGCTGGTCCTTCCAGTCGTCGGCATCCTCCGGCGGCACCTTCTGCACGGTGATGACCGGCCAGATGGCGGAGAGTTCGGCATTCAGTGCCAGGTAGGGCTCGTCCTCGGGTTTCATGTCCTCCTCGGCGACGATGGCGTTGATCGGGCATTCGGGTTCGCACAGCGAGCAGTCGATGCATTCCTCGGGATCGATCACGAGGTAGTTCGGACCCTCGTGGAAGCAGTCCACGGGGCAGACCTCGACGCAGTCGGTGTACTTGCAGCGGATGCAGTTCTCGGTGACGACGAAGGTCATGGGCTGGGGATCGGCACAATGGTTGAGTATCCGTCGATCGTAACAAGTTTGTTCAATGCTCCGGAGGGTCGTGCGCCGATGCGCTCACCGGGGGAGCAACAGGAGAGTGCAGCACAGCGATGATGAAACCGATCAAGAAGGCCGTCTTTCCGGTGGCGGGCATGGGTACCCGGTTCCTGCCGGCCACCAAGGCGAACCCGAAGGAGATGCTGCCGATCGTCGACAAGCCGCTGATCCAGTACGCGGCCACCGAGGCGGTCAAGGCGGGCATCGACACGCTGATCTTCGTGACCGGGCGCAACAAGCGTTCCATCGAGGATCACTTCGACACCGCCTACGAGCTGGAGCGCGAGCTCGCGGCGAAGGGCAAGAAGGCGATGCTCAAGGTGCTGGACGACATCCTGCCCTCGCACGTCAAGTGCGTGTTCATCCGCCAGTCCGAGGCGCTGGGCCTGGGGCACGCGGTGCTGTGCGCCCGCCCGGTCGTCAACGACGAGCCGTTCGCCGTGATCCTGGCCGACGACCTGATCAACTTCACCGAACAGCCCTGCCTCAGCCAGATGATCGACCAGTTCCGCTACCAGAACTGTTCCATCCTCGGCACGATGGAGGTGCCGCAGGAGGAGGTCAGCTCCTACGGCATCGTGGCCGGCAAGTCGATCGGCGAGCGCCTGATGGAGGTGTCCGGCATGGTCGAGAAGCCCAAGGCCGAGGATGCGCCCAGCAACGTCGCCGTGGTCGGACGCTACATCCTGACGCCGCGGATCTTCGATCTGCTCGAGAAGACCCAGCGCGGTGCCGGCAACGAGATCCAGCTGACCGATGCGATCGCCGCCCTGCTCAAGGAGGAGCGGGTACTGGCCTACAACTTCCTCGGCCGCCGGTTCGACTGCGGCAACAAGCTCGGCTACCTGAAGGCGCAGGTGGAGTTCGCGCTCGCCCACGCCGAGGTCGGCCACGACTTCGACGTCTACCTGCGCGATCTGGTCGGGCGTATCCAGGGTGACGACACCGTGGTGCCGATCAAGCAAGGTGCGACCAAGCAGGGCGCGACCAAGCAGGGCGGCTGAGCACGACGCGGCAGCGTACGGGCCGGGCCTCGCCGGGCCGGGCCGTGACGGGTCACCACGCGTCGCGGCATACTGGCGCGCATGCCGCCCACCCCGCTTCTTTCCCGCACCGCCGAGCGATTGCCGGTCGGCGCCGCGATCCATGCGGTGTTCTTCATCGAGTCGAGCGTGCTCGCCCAGTGGATCCCGCGCATCCCGGAGATCAAGGACGCGCTGGGACTCGGTGACGCGCAGCTGGGGCTGGCGCTGCTGTGCATGCCGATCGGCACGCTGCTCGGTCTGACGGTGGCCGGTCGAGCGATCGAGCGGCTGGGGCTCGGCGGGTCGTGCCGCCTGTTCATGCCGCTGTGGGCCCTGCTGTTCATCGGCCCCGGCCTGGCGCCCTCGTTCGCCGCGCTGTGCGCGGCACTGGCGGTGGCGGGCGTGGCCATCGCCATGATCGAGACCGCCATGAACACCGAGGCGGCACGCCAGGAATCGCATCACGGCATCCGGTTGATGTCGCGCTGCCACGGGTTCTGGAGCCTGGGCTCGATGGTCGGGGTGCTGGGCGCCGGTGCGGTGGCGCAGGCCGGGGTCACGATGCAGGCGCACGTCCTGATCGCGCTGCCGCTGCTGGCCCTGCTCGGCTGGCTGGCCGCGCGCCTGCTGCCCGCGCAGGCCGATCTCGCCGGCGCTGCGGCCGTGCCGCCCGTCGGAACGGTGGCGTGCGACGATGACGGCGCCACGTTCCGCTGGCCGACCCGCGCACTGCTGCCGCTGTGCGCGATGCCGCTCGGTCTGATGATGATCGAGGGCATGTTCATCGACTGGTCGGCGGTGTTCGTGCGCGATGTGCTGGCGGGTTCGGCACTGTCGATCGCCATCGTCTACGCCGCGTTCTCGTGCGTCATGGCGATCACCCGACTCGGTGGCGACCGGCTCGCGACCCGGTTCGGTGACGTGTCGCTGGTACGCGCCTCGGCGCTGTGCGGCATTGCCGGCACGATGCTGTTCGCGCTGGCCCCATCGACCGCGATCGCCTTCGTCGGCGCCGCCCTGGCCGGCGCGGGCGTGGCGGTGGTGTTCCCGCTGGCGGTATCGGCCGCCGCCCGGCGGACCGATCGCGCCCCGGCGGACAACGTCGCGGCGTTGAACATGGTCAGCTTCAGCGCCTTCCTGTTCGCCCCACCGCTGATCGGGTTCCTGTCCGAGGCGTTCACGCTGCGCATCGCGATCCTGGCGCTGGTGCCGGGTGCGGTGCTGAGCCTGTGGCTGTCGCGTGAACTGGCCGTCGGTGCACCGACGAGTGCGCCGGAGCCGCAGGTGCGCACCAGGCGACATCACGAATCCGTATGACATCGAACCCTGCACGCCTTCCGGCGTCTGTCGTATCGGAAGGTGGATACCCGAGGTGAATACCCGATGCGAAAACGGAGAACACGAAAGAGCATGCAACGACGACAATTCCTGAACGCGGCCCTGGCGGGCGGCGCGCTGATCACCGTGCCGGCCGTGCTGCTGGGCAGACCGGCCCGGGTGCACGCCCTCGACAACGACATGGAGACCCTGCACGTGACGTGGACCGACTACATCGCGGAGAAGGCGGATCTGCCGGGCCTGGACACCCCGCTCGACGTGAGCACCGAGCAATGGCGCGAGCGCCTGCCGGCCGACGCCTTCAAGGTACTGTTCCGCAACGGTACCGAGCGGGCCGGTTCGAGCCCGCTGGACGACGAGCACCGTCGTGGCGCATTCGTGTGCCGCGCCTGCGACCTGCCGCTGTTCACCTCGGCGATGAAGTTCGACAGCGGTACCGGCTGGCCGAGCTTCGTCACCGGCATCCCTGACCATCTGGCGACCTCGCGCGACTTCAAGCTGATCCTGCCCAGGACCGAGTACCACTGCGCACGCTGCGGCGGCCACCAGGGGCACGTGTTCGAGGATGGGCCGGAACCGACCGGGCAGCGCTGGTGCAACAACGGCGTGGCGCTGCGGTTCGTTCCCGCCGACCGCGACGAGGGGAAGGCGTGAACCGGTAGCGCCCCCGGCGCGACATCGCCGCTCAGACCTCGATCAGGTGATTGGGCAGCTCGTCCGGACGTCCGCCGCCCTCGTCCGGGAAGTGCTCCCAGAGCACCTCCCGGCACCGATCCACCGCCGAGTCGAACCCCTGCGCGATGCGCCCGCCGCGCACGTGCTCGACGAATTCCTCGACACCGCTCTCCCACACCGCGGCGTCGACCCGTGCCGCCACGCCCTCGTCGGCGATGAACTCGACGTAGTGTTCGGCGACCGAGACGAAGATCAGGATGCCGCTGCGCAGCTCGGTGCGGTGCAGCCCCTGGGCGAAGAACTGCTCGCGCGCGTGGCGTGCCGATCGCCGGTGCTTGAGCGCGGCCGGGATCAGCCACAACCGCACGCGGGGTATCTGGAACAGCATGCCCAGCCCGAGGAACGTCATGACCTGCACCGGGTACAGCCAGGCCAGCGCGGCGGCGCTGGCACCGGCATCCTGCCAGCCGCCGTGCACGAGCGCCTCGTACAGCCAGTACAGCCCCGGCACGCTCAGCGCGACGACCGCCGCCCACAGGGTCGGGATGTAGCGGTAGCCGTCGCTCTGCCCCGCGATGACGGTGACGATCTCGCCACGCGTGCCGCGCTCGGCTGCCCGGATACGCTCGCTCAGCACCTGTTTCTCGGCCGGGTCGAGAAAGCGGTTCGATGTCATCGTACGTGCTCCATGCCTGTCTTCACGCCTACCAGCTGCCGGATGCGCCACCGCCGCCGAAGCCGCCGCCGCCGCCGCTGAACCCGCCGCCACCGCCGAATCCGCCCCCGAACCCGCCTCCGACCGGACCGACGTAGCCGGTCCGTCGCCGCGCGCCCGATGACCCGCCACCACCACCGGCGCCGGTGATCGTGACCAGCAGGAAGACCGCGACCGCCGCCGCCAGGCCGATCCACAGCGTGCCGGTGAGGACGGTGGCGAACAGGCCGACGAAGCCTGCCGGGAAGGCGCCGTTGGCGGCCTTGCGCAGGCCGGTGCGTCGCAACAGCTGGGGCACGCCGATCATGCCGATGAACAGCAGTGGCATGTACGTGTCCAGCGGGCCGGCGGAAGCGGCGCCGGAGGAGCCGGCAGGCGCTGCCCGGTACTCGCCGGCGATGCTGGCGATGATCGCGTCCACGCCGCGCTCGATGCCGCCCGCGTAGTCCCCGTCACGAAAGGCGGGCAGGATGTCCTGTCGCACGATCAGTCCGGCACGAACGTCGGTCAACGCGCCTTCCAGCCCGCGCCCGACCTCTATCCGCACCTTGCGCTCCTCGGGGGCGACCAGCAGCAGCACGCCGTTGTCGTTCCGGGCGGTGCCCAGCTGCCACGCGCGCGACAGCTCGATCGCGTAGCCGGCGATGTCGCGCCCCTCCAGCGAGGGCACCGTGGCCACCACGATCTGGTCGCCACCGCTCGCCTCCTGCTGCGCGAGCCGGTCGGTCAGCGCCGCCTCGCGCGCCGGATCGAGCAGCCCGGCGAGATCGACGACACGACCGCTCAGAGCGGGAAGAGCGGCCCGATCGCCCTCCTGTGCCAGGGCCGGCGCGGCGGGCAGGGCGACGAGCGCGACGAGCGCGACCGGCACGCACAGCGCCGCCACGATCGCCACGACACGTCTTCGGATCGATTCGATCTGCCCGGTCGACAGCGATGACGTCACGCGTTCGCCCCGCATCGGGCTCATCGGTACCACACCGTGCTCAGCTGCCGAAGTCCACGGTCGGCGCTTGCGCATCCGCCGCCTCCGTGCGGAAGTTCTCCTTCGGCTCCATGTCCGAGTACATGATGGCCGCCCACCAGCGCCCGGGGATGGTCCTGAGCTCGGTGTTGTAGCGGCGCACCGTCTCCACGTAGTCGCCACGCGCCACCGCGATGCGGTTCTCGGTCCCTTCCAGCTGATCCTGCAGGGCGAGGAAGTTCTGGTTCGATTTCAGGTCCGGATAGGCCTCCACGGTGACCAGCAACCGCGACAGCGCGCCGCCCAGTTCCCCTTGCGCCTGCTGGAACTGCTCGAAGGCGGCCGGATCGGAGAGCATCTCGGGGGAGACGTTCATCTGCGAGACCTTCGCGCGCGCCTCGGTGACGGCGGTGAGCACCTCGCGCTCCTGGGCGGCGAACCCCTTGACCGTCTCGATCAGGTTGGGCACCAGGTCCGCGCGGCGCTTGTACTGGTTCTGGACCTCGCTCCAGGCCGCGTTGACCGATTCGTCGTAGGTGGGAATGTTGTTGATGCCGCAACCGCCGAGCAGGGTCGCGCACAGCAGCAGGGCGGCGACCGGCCCGGCTCGGGACGTCTGCGAAACGGCACGCGAACGGTGCGCGGTGCGGGCGATCACGCCGGTGAGTACGGAGGTCATCGACGGTTCCTGCAAGGGCGGTGCGGGCGAGCATAGCAGGTGTAAAATCGGTGTCCGAACCACCGCCGCCGTCGAGAAAATCGTGCTTTCCTTCAACGACGTCGCGTGTCGCCGCGACGGTACGGTGCTGTTCGAGCGCGCAGCGTTCACCGTGCAGCGTGGCCAGAAGGTCGGTCTGACCGGTGCGAACGGTACCGGCAAGTCCAGCCTGTTCCTGATGATCCTCGGTGGACTCGAACCCGACACCGGCAGCGTGTCGCTGCAGAACGGCGTGCAGATCACCCACGTCGCCCAGGAGACCCCGTCCTCGGAGCGCACCGCACTCGACTACGTGCTCGACGGTGATCGCACGCTCCGGGCCCTGGAGGAGGGCATGGCGGTCCTCGGCGCCGATGACGGGCTGCACCACGCCGAGCTGTTGACGAGATATGAGGAGGCCGGCGGCTGGACCGCGGCGGCGCGGGCGGGTGCGCTGCTGAACGGACTCGGCTTCGCCACCGCCCAGCACGAGAATACCGTCGGCGCGTTCTCCGGCGGCTGGCGCATGCGGCTCAACCTGGCGCAGGCGCTGATGAGTCCCGCCGAGCTGCTGCTGCTCGACGAGCCGACCAACCACCTGGACCTGGACGCGGTGCTGTGGCTGGAGCAGTGGCTGGTATCGCGCGAGGGCAGTCTGGTCCTGGTGTCGCACGATCGCGAGTTCCTGGACGCGGTGACCGGCCACACGCTGCACATCGAGCGTGGCACCGTCACGCTGGTCACTGGCAACTACTCGGCCTTCGAGCGCTGGCGTGCCGCGCGCCTGGGCAGCCAGCAGGCGCTGCACGAGAAGACGGTGCGCCGGCGCAAGGAACTGCAGGGGTTCGTGGACCGGTTCCGCGCCCAGGCCACCAAGGCGCGCCAGGCGCAGAGCCGGCTCAAGATGCTCGAACGGCTCGGCGAGACCGAGGCGGTGCGCGAGGAGTCGCCGTTCACGTTCGCCTTCAGGAAACCGGACCGGCTGCCCGCACCGCTGGTGTCGCTGCGCGGCGTCGATGCGGGCTACGGTGACGTGACGGTGCTGGAGAAGGTACGTTTCTCGATAGAGAGCGGCGAGCGCTTCGGGCTGCTCGGCGTCAACGGCGCGGGCAAGTCGACGCTGGTCAAGTCGCTGGTCGGTGACCTGGTGCCGCAGGCCGGCGAGCGGATCGAGGCCGAGCATCTGAAGGTCGGCTATTTCGCCCAGCACCAGGTCGACCAGCTCGATGCGGGCTCCACCGCGCTGCGCGTGCTGATCGCGCAGGATCCGAAGCTCGACGAGACGCGTGCGCGCACCTTCCTGGGCGGGTTCGGGTTCGTGGCCGATCAGGTGCACCAGCGCATCGGCACGCTGTCGGGCGGCGAGCGCGCCCGACTCGCGCTGGCGCTGATCGTGTACGACAAGCCCAACCTGCTGCTGCTCGACGAGCCGACCAACCACCTGGACATAGACATGCGCCAGGCGCTGGCCGATGCGCTGAACGGGTTCGAGGGCGGTCTGGTGGTGATCTCGCACGATCGCACCATGCTGCGCTCGGTGGTCGACGAGCTGTACGTCGTGGCGCGCGGGCGCGTCCAGCCGTTCGACGACGATCTCGACGGTTACGCCCGCTGGCTGGCCAACGAGCGGCAACACGCGAAGGAGCCGGCGGATGCGGCCGCGCCGTCGGTGGCGCCATCGGGCGCCGGTGCCGGGAAGGCGCCCGGAGCACCGTCCGCCGTGGCGGCACGGCCGGACGACCGGGTTCCGGCGACGGTCGCGGCGGTGACTGCAGGGGAGGATCCGAAGGTGCGCAAGCGTCGCGACGCGGATCGGCGTGCCAGACTGGCACCGTTGAAGAAGGCGGTCGAGCGTGGCGAGAAGGCGCTGGAGCGTTGCACGGCCAGGCTGGAGGCCGTTCGGGAGCAGCTGGCCGATCCCGGGTTGTACACCGACGAGCGACGCGACGAGTGCCAGGGTCTGCTGGCCGAGGAGACGGCCGCCAGCGATGCGCTCTCGAAGGCCGAGACGGTACTGCTCGACGACATGCAGGCGCTGGACGATGCGAGTGCCGGTGAGCGGGCCGACTGACAGGTGCGTAAATTGCGTGTCGATCGCGTTCGCACGATCGGCCTACCCCGACCCGACGGCCCCACAGGACGAGGAAACGACACCATGATGCACGCTGCCCGCACGACCCGCACACCGGTCCGCATGCCGACCCGGATGGCATGGTTCGGCACGCTGGCGCTGGCCGCCCAGCTCGGCCATCTCGGCATGGCCGCCACGGCGCAGGCGGATGCGTTCGACACCCTCGAGCGGCTGTCTCGGGACCAGTTCGAGTCGCTGGTCACGAACATGGGCTCGGCCACCGGCTACAAGGCACTCGCGCCGGGGGAGCCGCTCGGCGTGCTCGGGTTCGACCTGGCGGCGGGACTGAGCGTCACGGAGACGGATGACGAGGTGTTCGAGCTGGCCGGCAGTGACGCGCTCGGCACGCTGGTGGTGCCGCGCCTGAGCGTTCAGAAGGGCCTGCCGGCCGGGCTGGACATCGGCGCCTACGTCGGCGCCATCGCCGACAGCGACATGACGTTGCTGGGCGTGGAGGGCCGCTACGCGATCCTGGACGGTGGCATCCTCACCCCTTCGCTCGGCCTGCGGCTCGCCGCCACGCGCCTGCTCGGGTCCGACGAGCTCGATCTGGAGAACTACAGCGCCGAACTGGTGCTGTCCAAGGGCTTCGTGATGCTCACCCCGTACGCCGGCATCGGCATCGTGCGCACCGTGGGCGATGCCAAGGATGTCGAGTCCCTGGACGAGGTCAGTGTCAACGAGGAGAAGCTGCTGCTCGGGCTGAACGTCAACCTGGGCATCAACCTGGGGTTCGAGGCCGACGTGAGTGGAGGCAACGCCACGTATTCTGCGAAGATCGGGTTCCGCTTCTAGCCACGCCGTCCGTCCGTCATGAACGTGAAGCCCGTCCCTGCGTTGGAGAGCGACCCGCCCGTCGACCCGCCTGCCGACCCGGCTGCCGGGCAACCCGGCGATGTGCCGCGCGACCCGGTCGCGATCGGCGGTGCCGTTCATGACGGCGGCAGTGCGGGAGATCCTGCCGGCGATGGCGCCGGCAGTTCCGGTGCGCAGGCCGATGAGGGCAAGGGCACCGGTTTCATGGCCGTGCTGCAGAGCGTGGCTGCCGCCGGCATCGGCGTGCAATCGAGCAAGAACCGCCAGCGCGACTTCGAGCGCGGCAAGCCGGTGCACTTCATCATCGGCGGGCTGATCGGCACCGCGCTGTTCCTGCTGGCGGTCTGGCTGTTCGTGCGGGTGCTGCTGGCGACCGCGCCCGGCTAGGACGCGTCCGGCTACCGGTACCCGTACCCGTCTAGAGCGTCTCGATCCGTCGCCGTTGCTCGTCGAGCTGCGACAGGGCACCGCGCGCTTCGTCGAGCTTGCCGCGCTCGGCCTCCACCACCGTCGCCGGTGCCTTGTCGGTGAAGCCCGCGTTGCCGAGCTTGGCCTCCAGGCGCTCGACCTGCTGGCGCAGCTTGCCGCTCTCGCGTTGCAGCCGCTCCAGCTCGGCGCCCTTGTCGATGAGGCCCGCCAGCGGGATCAGCAGCTCGAGCGTGCCGACCAGGGCCACCGCGGCCTCGGGCCGCTCGGCATCGGCATCGAGCAGCGACACGCTCGCAAGCCTGGCGAGCGACATCAACGACGCTTCGTGCTCGCGCAGCCGGTGCGCATCGTCGGCCGTGGCACCGCTGACGAACAGCGGCACGCGCCGCCCGGGTGCCACGTTCATTTCCGAACGGATGCGACGGATGCCCATGACCGCCTCCTTCACCCAGGCGATGCCGGCGAGCGCATCGTCATCGATCCGGCCCTCGTCCGCGACCGGCCAGGGCTGCAGCGAAACGGTCTCGCCGGCGACGCCGGCACGCGGTGCGACGTGCTGCCAGAGCTCCTCGGTGATGTAGGGCATGATCGGGTGCGCCAGCCGCAGCGTGGCCTCCAGCACGCGCACCAGCGTGTGCCGGGTGGCGTTGGCGGCCAGCCCCTCGTCCGCTCCCGCTCCCGCTTCCGGGCCCGGGCTCGCGTTGAGCACCGGCTTGGCAAGCTCCAGGTACCAGTCGCAGTACTCGTTCCACACGAACTCGTAGAGCTCGCCGGCGGCCAGGTCGAACCGGT
>Ga0209831_1003882_pt1 | contig 12093 bp, 6 predicted proteins | sample Maine_Asex4_meta_FD_187451 | JGI IMG/M metagenome (GOLD analysis project Ga0209831, IMG submission 187451) | Marine algal microbial communities from Maine, USA - Maine_Asex4_metaG (SPAdes) (version 2) | ecosystem: Host-associated > Algae > Red algae > Unclassified | place: Maine, USA | collected...
AAAAATTTTTCTTTTGTTAGTTGCATCTCGTAAAAATAATCATAATGGCTAATTATTTCTTTCACTTTGCCTTAATGTTTTTTGTAATTGCAAAGGGGAGGGATGCTAGAAAGGTAGTTTGAGGTACTTGGTGTGTAGTTGTCGGTTTATTCAAACGTTAATAAATAGAATACAAAAAATAAGCCAAGACTTATTTGGTCTCCTATTGTTGAGTGTTTGTTTCAATTCTTCCTATGTTTTTCTTTGGATGGATTGACTTCAAGCATAAGCGTACCAAAACTTGTCCCGATTTCGGGAGACTAAAGACCAATTGCTAAAGTCGAGTTTTTTATTCTGAAATCATACCCAAGAAATGCCAATGTAACTGGCAAGAAAGAAAATTAAAGCTAGAAAGGGGTAGCGCATAAACTTGTTTTTTTAGATGTGGCAAATAATTTTAAGTAAATATACCTTTTTGTCATTACTTGGTTTTTAGGACCAAAATGTCAGACGACAAGAATGAGTAGGCAGGTATGAGTATTTAGATGTTAAATGTCAAATTTTGAAAAGTTTATCTAGTCGGTTGATATATGGAACCTTATTACACGGTCGCTTCCCGCGACCCTGTAATTTATCTGACTGGAAATTAGCAGTTTAAATTACAGGGTCGCGGGAAGCGACCGTGTAATAAACTCTCGAACTGTCAACTACTTTCGTACAATGGATAAACTTGTCTTTATTTGTTTCCTGTTCCTTACCAATCCTTACCAGTAGAAATATACACATTAGTTCCAACCAATGTTTTTTTCAAAGCTACTGTTTCTGGAGTCCTAGAAACATGAACATATCTGAGATTTGGCATAGATTGCAGTGGTGCATAAGACGCTATTGGATTTCCATGACCATACAAAGCTAAAGTTAGACTTCTTACTTGTGGCATAGCAGTAAATATACTGATGTCTGTAATTTGGTTACTCCAACAGCAAATATCTCTTAAATTAGGTAAAGCTACTAATGGAGATATGTCCACAATCGAATTATTATCACACCAAAGTACTTCTAACTTGTGCAAGTTTTGAAGTGGTTCTAAAGAAGTAATTACCCCATTATAATCACATTCAATTCGGCTCAAATTCGTTAAATGTTTTACACCTGATAAATTGGTTAATTGAAAATCAATATCTGGATTATTGTTTCTATAAGCCGCATCTTTCATATTGCCACAAACCTGCAAGCTAGTTAATTCAAAAATATGAAGAATCATATCATCCGCAGGCATTTCATTGGGCGATATTTGTTTAAAAAATACAGCCTCGCTAAACGCTCGTCTCCATTGTGGTTCTAATTCTATCCACCATTGCATCCGTTTTTCTGGCGTATCAAACCAAGCAGCGTCTTTTTTATGTTCTTGCTGCAATTCATTGGATAAGTTGATAATTTGATTAAAGCCTGCAAGTGCTGTTTTGTTAACTTTTATTATATCCATTGTTTTCTTTTTAAGATAATTTTTGTTGGGCGATATTTATGATTTCATCCATATCCTGCAAGTTCAAGAACAGGAAAAGATAAATTTACAATTTTTGATACTTAAACTCTCGTAGAGATTGGGTTTTTATAAATAAAATAGCCATTTTATTTTTCCTTCGTTCCTAAAAGTCGGAAATCTTAATTTTCATGCTTATTTCCTCCCTCTTTATTTGCTGCCATCCATTTCTCGATCTCTCCAATTTGCGCTTTAAAATTATCTTGAATAACCGCAAAGTAATCATTCCAATCCTCTTTTATACCATTAACCGTTTGAAAGGCAGCAGAGCCTACGATAGTCGTTATTTCATCTTCCGTCTCCTCTATCTGTGCTAAAGTATTTTCTATTTGCGCACGCACTACCTCTACATTATCATAGGCATCAATTTTCATATCAAAATGCCCCGCTTTTTCTAAGAAGGCAGCTATAGAACGAACTTTTTTAATATCATTTCTTTTATAGGCTTTTTGAAGTTTATCAAACAATTCCTCTGCTTGCGCCCGTTGTTCCTCTTTAACTCTATCTGGATGACAAATCATAGAAGCCTTCCGATACAAACGTTTTATTTCTTTTAATTTAATATCAGATAATTGATAGATAAGCCCATCTTTAGATTGCTCTTTGTATGTAAAAAAGTCTGCATACTCTTGTTCCGCCAAATCTAATAGTTTTTGTAAATCGGGATTCATTTTGACTTGAATACGCAATTTTTCTTTACGAAGAAACAATAATTTTTCTATCAAATGCCCTACTTTAGAGAAATACCTTGCATGAAATAAATCAATTAATTTAGAATGTTCTTCTCTTACGACCTCCTTTTTGCTTAACTCATTTTGTTGATAGGATAATTCTACTTTTAAAGCACCAATTACTGGATCTATGTAAGCCACTAATTGCTGGTCTTGTTGACGCAATAGATCTTTTACCAAAGTTGCAGCATCTTGAATCCGATCATTATCTATGGCATTTAATAAATACGATAAAGCAGGCGCATGTTCTGATTGTCTCAAACGTTCAGACGTTTCCTTTAAAGGCTCTACCTCCTCTTCCACTATCATTCTTTGTAGTTTTGTTAATTCTACTGCAAGTGTATTTTTCATCGTTTATGGGTTTTATTTTTGACTCCGTACTAAACAGGCTGACCGAAAATAGTCAAGATGTGCCAGATTTTAAAAATCTGGCACATCTAAGTTCCATTAAATCAGTTACTTGCAAAATCGTGAAACGTATTTTTTGATATGCCAAATTCTGAAAACTTGGCATATCGTTGCTATTATCGATCAGCCTGTAAAGACTAAAGACCAATGGTTAAAGTCCAGTGAAAAATGCAAGTTACCCTGTGTATAGGAGATAATGACTCAATATAACAGTTGTTTTGAACGCACGTAGTTGTCAAAGTTAGAGGTTGCGCTCAACAAACTGGTTTGGAAAAATAAAGGAAGTACTAAAAATAAACAAGATTTACCATTTTTTAGTTCCGATAAACAGGAAAAATGTATTTTAACTATTTTTACATTAAGGCACTAAGAAAGTCTAGTTTTTTTTCTATCTACTGCTTGCCTGATGCCTAAAGCTATCAAAAATATAGAGTCTTAATGTAGAACTATTTAGCGTAAATTTTAACAATTTTAAGACACCAGCTATCAATCCACCATCGAAAATGCCTATTAATTGACGCATTCTCACATTTTAATCTGTAATTTTTAAGAAGTTTCTTACCTTCGCCCTCATTCAAAAAACCTTAAGCCCCTATTACAGAAGCTGTGGTTATACCGTATTCAGAATTGTATTTAACAGCCAAAAAAAGTATTTTAGTATTGAAGAAAAATTAAAGATGAAGCAAAATTTTACCTATTTCAAGACCTATTTTTACCTGATGCTATTAGGCATACTACTCCCAATCCATTTATCAGCTCAACCAAGTAATGATGACTGTGCCGCAGCTATTCTTATTCAAGATTTAACTAATTTTTGTTCCGCTGATGCTGCATTTAGCAATATCGATGCCACACCTACAGATTGGCAAGGAGACAACACTTTATCCGCTAATGGGAAAGATGTCTGGTTTCAATTTACTGCAATAGCTAGTACTATCAATTTGGTCATAAGGGGCAGCAATACAACAGGCTCTTTAAGCCGACCAGAAGTAGAATTATTATCAGGCACAAACTGTAATGGCGAATTTCTTATTTTAAGAAGTGCTACTGCCTCCAACACGAATTTAGTAGAGATCAACAAAAGTGGATTGATACCCGGTGTCACTTATTTTTTTAGAGTGCAAGGACTCAACGAAAGGACGGGTACTTTTCAGTTATGTGCCAATAATTTTTTCCCACCACAGTCTCCTGGTAGCGATATAGAAATTGCCTCTACACTTTGTAATAAATCTTCCTTCGTTATTGAACAAATTGAAGGTGCTGGAGATGACAATGATGAAGCAGCTGGCACTTGTTTAGATGTTGGTTTTTTTAGCCCCTCCGAACAAAGTTCCACTTGGTTTACTTGGATAGCCGCTAATGAGGGAACGTTATCATTCACTTTAGACCCTATTAATCCAAGCGATGATTTAGATTTTGTAGTTTATGAATTACCCAATGGAATTAAAAATGGAACGGGCAAACAAGCCTTGCGATGTATGGCAGCCGCTTGTGTAGGTCCTACTGGACTAAGCGATAGTTCCAGTGATTTTTCAGAAGAACCAGGCTGTGAAGCTGGGCAAGATGGTTTTGTGAAGAGCCTTGACATGGAAGAAGGAACAGCGTATGGTTTATTGATTAATAATTTTACAGAGTCGGGTAATGGCTTTACCATAACTTTTGGTGGAACAGGAGAATTTCAAGGTCCTGAACCTATTATTATAGCCCGTATTGAAGGAGATATAGTGGACGCTGCTACCTTATGTATAGGAGATGCAATAGCTTTTGATGGAAGAGCTTCTGCTTTTAGTCAAGGTAGAATAACAGATTACGAATGGGTATTTGGTATAGGGGCCACACCAGAAACAGCTACTGGTTCTAATCCAGGAGAGGTAATTTACAACGAACCCGGAGTAAAAACGGTCGCCTTGACTATCACAACAGAAGACGGATGTAAGGTAAGTACAGTAAGAGAAGCAATAGTTACGGTAGATACTTGCTGTTTAGCAGTAGACATTCTGGCGGATGTTACGCAAATACAACAAGGAGAAACGACTATTTTAGAAACTAATGTAGTACAAGCCATAGGAACTGTTGAATACCAATGGACACCAGCGGATGTTGTCAGTTGTACAGATTGTCCCAATCCTTCTATTACTCCAGAAGAAAATACGACCATAATTGTAATGATTACAGATGGGAATGGTTGTGAAGCTAGTGATAGCATCCTGATAGAAGTAGAACCCGAACCAATCAAAGAAATATCTATTCCGAATGCCTTCACGCCTAACGAAGATGGCTTTAATGATAGATTTACCTTATTGGGGGGCGCACCAGATGATAGGATTACTTCTTTACAAATTTTTACTAGATGGGGTAATTTAGTATTTGAGGCCAATAATATTCCTTTAGGCAATAATGACTTTGGTTGGAATGGTATTTATAAGGGAAAACGCTTACAGCCCGATGTGTTTATCTATCGAGCGGTTGTTGCATTAGCAGATGGGGAAGTTAAAGATTTTACGGGGGATATTATGCTGATTCGCTAAAGTTTATTTATTTCCTATTCCCCTTATCCATTCTATTTTTTCTTTTGATAATTAGGGATGAGTAGTGTAGTGAAATTATTTTTAATATTAATTTCTGCCTGCTTTTGGCATTAGGTAAATAGTAAATTGAATAGATTTTTTTAGAGGGAGGGAATTTGATTTGTTTTTTTGCAAAAAAACAAATCAAATTCCCTCCCTCTAAAAAAAAATTTTGCCAAATATACTTTTTACCTGCTATTTTAGATGAAGAAAAAGGGTTGAAAAATTTCTCTTTACACCCCTAATCAGTAATTAGGGGCTAAATTTACCTATTATCTATATTTTGGAAAAATTTTATCGGTAAAAGGTAATAATTAAGTATTAATTACTGTTTTTTTGTTTAAAACTGTATTACTTTATGTACTTTGCAAGTGAGAAGCTAAAAATATTTATATCTGCTTTCTTTTACTCAGAGAGATAAACTTATAAAACTGCCCAGATTGGTTAAGAAAAAAAGCATTTAACCCCTGCCTTTTATTGTAATGTAGACCTTCTTAACCGACTACTAACCAAATACACATTTAATGGGCATTATAAAACATATATGTCTCGTAGCCTTGACTCTGAGTCTATCCTTAGCTGCCTATTGTAATACTATCATTTTAAATGATTCCAAATCTAGCTATACGCTAGAATCCTATCTTCAAATCATACCTGCTTCAAAGTCTATCAATAGTATTGACAATTTATTAAAACATTCAAACAAAGTTAATTTTCAAGCTTTGAATGATTTTCCCATTGGCATTGCCCCTGAACAAGCCTATTGGTTGAAATTTAATATTGAAAATAATTTACCTGACGGGGAATCATCTCCAGAATGGGTTTTACAATTCGGCCTGATATTGACAGATATTCAAGTTTACGCGATAGATGAACAGGGGAATAAGGCAGTGCAGCGAAGTGGATTTTTTATGCCAATTAAGGATAGAACCTATCTTCCTACGGTCAAGGGAAATTTTTCAAAACTAACTTTATTACCACAAAAAAAATATACTGTATATATTAAAGCAAAATGCGAAAGAGAAAAAATAGCACCCAATTTTTCTATTAAAATAAGCAACTTACTTAGTTTTCAGGCAGATTTAGAAACTAAAAAAAGGGGAAATGCTTTTTATCTGGGTTTTATACTGATGTTGTTCTTATATAATATTATTCTCTTTTTTTTCATAAAAGATCGTTCTTATATTTACTATTCTATATACCTTGGGGCTATCGCCCAATTCACCGCCTATAATTCAGGCGACCTGTCCGAATTACTTGTACCTAATCTATTTCCAGATACCCCTACCTTAATTTATTATTTCAAACTACCAGTCTATGTCGGTATGGCGGGATATTTATACTTTTTGCGCAATTTTTTAGAGTTAGAAAAGATACTCCCATTGTGGGACCAATTCTTAAAATGGATAGCCCTATTTGCGCTGCCTTGTTTAATAATGGACACTTTTTTTATGGTCTATACTAATTTTAGTTATAATATTAGTGACATGGTCTTGGTGAGCTATGCGATTATATTTGTATCGACTTCATTTGGTCTACTTCCATTTATTGCAAAAAATGGGAATAGAAATGGAAGAAGCTATTTTATTATTGTTGGTGTTTTGGCTATGGGAATTGGAACCTTATCCTCGGTCAAAGCTAGACTACAATCCATAGATTTCTCTATGTTTTATTTTAAGATAGGTTCTATTATTGAAATCATAGCTTTCTCTCTAGGCTTAGCCTATCAACAAATTTTAAATGAAAAAGAAAAGCAGAAAGCAAAATTTGCTTTAGTAAAAAGTAAACTTATACAAGAACAAGAGCAAAGAGAAGCACTCCGACTTAAAGAGTTGAACGAATTTAAAAGTCAACTATATACCAATATTACCCACGAATTTAGAACGCCACTTACCGTAATTATGGGTATGAATGAGGAGGTAAAAGGAAATGATAAAGCAAAGGAACTAATCCATCGAAATAGCACCAATCTATTACGACTTATCAACCAGTTATTAGATTTAGCAAAGGCAGAAGCAGGGCACTTAGAATTACAAGAAACCAATACAGAAGTCATACATTACATAAAATACTTAACAGAGTCTTTTCTATCTGCGGCAGAGGCCAAAAATGTCCAACTTAGTTTTTATACCGAAATAGACAGCTTACTCCTTTCAATAGATGAACAAAAACTACAGCATATTGTACAAAATTTGCTGTCTAATGCTATTAAATTTACTAATGAATTTGACAGTATCATTATACATATAAAATCCATAATACTCAATCAAAAAGCGTATATACGATTTATTGTAAAGGACACGGGCATCGGTATTCCTCCCAAAGATTTACCTAATATTTTTGATCGCTTTTATCAATCCTCTACCCATAGTTCTAGAAAAACACAAGGCACGGGTATAGGCTTATCGCTTACCAAAGAATTAATCATTATAATGGGCGGAGATATTCAAGTAACAAGTCAGGAAGGGAAAGGTAGTGAATTTATTGTCACTTTGCCAATTAAACAGCCTATTGCAGAACTTGAAATCACGGAACCTACTAGCTATAACATAAACACTAACACTACTGTTCCTTTTACTATAGGCGATACCTTAGTCGATCATATCCCTAACAAAAACCCAATTATTCTAGTAATAGAAGACAACATCGATGTATTTATATATATTCAACATTGTCTTGAATATGCCTACAATGTAGCCCTTGCTCAAAATGGAACAGTAGGTATTAACGTAGCTAAAGAATTAATACCTGACCTAATCATCTGCGACGTGATGATGCCCGAAAAAGATGGTTTTGAGGTAGTACGAACGCTAAAGAAAGAAGAAAAAACAAGTCATATTCCTATTATCTTTTTAACCGCTAAAGCTACTCAAGAAGATAAATTAATGGGACTAGCCCAAGGAGCAAATGCCTATTTAATTAAACCTTTTGACAAAAAAGAATTGTTAATCCGCATTGAACAATTGTTAAAATCTAGAAACCGCTTACAAGAATATTATGCAAAAGCGGATTTTAAAACACCTTCAACGTTTTCAGATAGTTCTCCATCGGAAATTGCTTTCCTAGAAAAGCTAAATGATTTTATTGATGATAATTTAATAAATGGAGACCACTCAATGGATAATTTAGCTAAAAATTTCCTAATGAGTCAAGTCCAAATTTATCGGAAAATAAAATCTTTAACAAATAAAACACCTACGCAGTATATGCGAACACACCGAATGAAAAAAGCAAAGGAGCTATTACAAACTACTGATTTAAACATTACTGAAATTGCCTACCAATTAGGCTACTCCGATCCTAATTATTTTTCTAGAACTTTCAATAAAGAGTTTGGACAATCACCTAGTAGTTTTCGGGGCTAGTGGTTTAAATCTAACCGCATTTCCAACATTAATTTTTCAAAACCTACTTTCTCATAAGCCCGAATCGCTCCCTCATTATCCGTATACACCCTTAATCGAATTTCCAAAATATTTTGTTTTCTTGCCCAATTCGTTAATTGCTCAATTAACAGTCGATTAATACCTCTTCCCCGATAGTTTGGTTCCACATACATAAAGCCTAAATGTGCATAGCGATCATAAGTAAACTCAGGTGTCGCCTGCTTAATGAGTGCATAGCCAGAAGCAATAATTTCTTTGTTATAAACACCTACTACCACCTCCGCATCTGGTCTTTGAATTAAAGCACCAATATCATAATAGGAAACATCCGTCGCTTTAATGGTGGGATTCATAGGCCGTTCTACAATAACTATTCCTTGCTCAAATTGGAGTAAAATCGGTAAATCTGCCAGTGTTGCAGTTCGAAAAGTGATAGCATTCATTGATGATGTGCTTAAAAGTGATTCGATGGCACAAGGTATAAAAAAATGATACAATCTTTGAGGATGTGATAAAACACTACAGGAAGAATAAATTTTATATTACAAAAACATGCAATAAAGCCGCCATCAAAGCTAGCACCAAGCCCACCGTCAAAAGATTACCGAATCCGCCCACGAGCTCGCCGAGCCTTTACATCCGCCCCAATATCCCAAGCTGCAGTCAAGCCAAATCGCTGACCTGTCCACTTACGCGCGTAAGAATTCGTAAAGGTAGGCAAGGTCGCACCGCCTCGAAACACAAACAGCTCAAAAAGATTGCGCACATTAAGAGACACTTGCAAGCGATTACTTAAAAACTTGCGACTTAGACCTGCATTTATACCATAGAGGGGATCCCGAAAGGATTGTAAATAACGCTGACCTCCATGATAAAAAAAGGTAGTTTGTATTCGAATGTCTTTCGGTAGCTTTCCACGAATACCTAATTCTCCACTAAAAGTTTGGAAGGAATTTCCGAAATCCACACCTTCATAAAATCCTCTTTGTTTGAATTCAGCAGCCCTGACTTCGCCTGTAAATTGCCAACCTTTAAATGGCTCATAAGTTAAAATCAATCCAGCTTGAATAATGCGTTCCTGATCTAGATTGATGGGAAAATAAGTAACTAATCCACTGCTATCTTGTAGCACCTGCGTATCGTAGAAACCATCAATATAATGAGCCGCTAGAAATGGAGATACCGTGAATTTATCGCCTTTAATCAATACTTTCAATTCTATAAGGTCTCTAAAACTTGGATCTAAATCCGGATTTCCAAATCGTAATTCATTCGGATTTTCAATACCCCCAAAAGGATTCAATTGCCCAAACCTCGGACGTTGAATCCGTTTACTATATCCTAAACTGGCATTCAAATTTTCTGAAAATTTATAGCTGACTGTAGCCGATGGGAATACCCAATTATAGGATTTTACAATATCTTCAGTTTCTATTTTTGAGTCTTCGACACGTATATTCGTATACTCGCTACGCAAGCCTAGTTGGATACCCCACTTATTTTTTTCTAGTGAGTATTGCACATAAGCCGCTGCAATACGCTCGTAATAATCTACTAGGTTTTCAAGACCCCGATAGACCATAAAATCATCGGATAGTTTTTCTTCTGCAATATAATCACTAGATATAATACGCATTTCTCCACGTATCCCTAATTCCAATTTTCCATTTTCACCTAACTTTTGTTCATAATCTGTTTGTAAGAGGTAGTCATTGCTGCTTTCGTAATTTCGAGTATGCAAGCTAAAAGCCTCAGACATCGATGGAAAACGCTCGCTGACAATAGTCAATTCCTGCTCATCATTATTCCAAAAATCATTTTGAAATAAAACAAAAAGCTTGGTGCCTTCTTTCGCAATTTTTTGTGACCAAGAAGCTTCAATTTGATGATAGTTTTCCGGCTCTAAATAATCATAATTCTGTACCCAATCTCGTTGCAAATTTTCTGCTCCATCCCGATAAGTATAATTCACGGAAGATAGGTCATCATTCGTTTGATGGTACAAGGAATAACTGGCACTGAGGGTAGTTTTTTCCGTCGGTCGAAAATCCAATCCAGCAAAGGCATGTCCAGCCCGATCATTGCGATCTTGATCCAAGTCTTCGCGCAGTATTTGAGTGCCACTCGGCAATTTGCTAATGCGTTCGGCTTCGCCTGTACTAAAATATTCAGAATAACGCAATCCCGCATTACCGAAATAAGTCCACTTACCTTCGCTCCTTGAAAAACTCGCATTGAGCCGATAATCGGTGGGTATGCCTACAGAAGCACTCACCTGTCCTCCCAAACTTTTTGCCCCTGCATCTTTAAGAATAATATTAATAATTCCTGCCGATCCCGCAGCTTCATAGCGGGCGGAAGGATTGGTCATAATCTCTACTTTTTCAATATTTGATGCCGGAATACCCTGTAGCGCATTGTTATCGGCCAGCGCACTTGGCTTGCCATTAATCAATACTTTGACACTAGCATTACCACGCAAGCTAACGACCCCATCTTGTGAAACCGTAACCATGGGTACATTATCTAATACTTCATTGGCGGAACCTCCTTGAGAAATTATGTCTGTTCCTACATCAAATATTTGCTTGTCCAATTTCAAGGTAAGACGACTGCGGTCCGCAGTTACTGTGGCACCTTCGAGTGTAAGCGCGCTGTTGTCCATTTTAATATCGCCTAAATTGTAATCAGCAGTAAGGACAAGCATCGTATCTATTGGCGAATAGCCTATGAATTCAAATCGTACTTTATATTGTCCTTTAGGCAATCGCAGTAAAAAATAGCCCGTACTATCTGTGCTTGCGCCTGTGACCAATACCTGCTCACTATCATAAGCAGACACAGTGGCAAATTCCAAAGGTAAGTCAAGGGCTACATCAAGGATACGTCCTGAAAGATTGACTTTTGCGGGCAAAGTTGTGGCTTGTAGGCTACTAGCAATTGCCAGTGCCCAGATGAAGGAAATAATTCTCATATCGAGTGATTTTTATTTTAGTCTATTTATAAAGTTGTGGGTATTAAGTAAGTTCTCAATCAACAGAGCGTCAACTAAAAAATTGGTAAAACGTATATTTGCGTCCCACGTAATTCCCAAATTTATTCGACCTGTACAGAAAAATTAACAGGGGCTTTTGCTGTAAAAAAAGCTGTGAAAGCTTAGTAAATACAGGGGAAATCACTTTTTTCGAGTGAAAAAATATGATTTTCAGAAACGAAAATTGTATTCCTGGTTTTTGTCCAGCAACTTTCTAGAAGAAAAATTTCAAATTTTTCTGTACAGGTCGAATTTATTGGGACTGTAAAATATCTGGATCAAATATATTTTGGGGTCTTTTCTTGAGTGAAATATAGGAGCGTAGCTTCGACAACGTCTGTAGGAATTGGATATGGAACCGAGTCAAAGGAGCGTAGCTTCGGCAACGTCTGCCGCACGATTTTACGTTGCCGAAGCTACGCTCCTTTGACTCGGTTCCATATCC
>Ga0209831_1003883_pt1 | contig 12091 bp, 5 predicted proteins | sample Maine_Asex4_meta_FD_187451 | JGI IMG/M metagenome (GOLD analysis project Ga0209831, IMG submission 187451) | Marine algal microbial communities from Maine, USA - Maine_Asex4_metaG (SPAdes) (version 2) | ecosystem: Host-associated > Algae > Red algae > Unclassified | place: Maine, USA | collected...
GGATCTGTATAGTTGACTAATGGTCATTTTAATCAATTTGGTTATTCGAATTAATTCAGGTGAAAATATACTTTTGTACAGCAGTATCTGATGTAGATGTTCTTTTTTTTGTGGTTCTTCCGCAAAGAATAAAGCTGAAAATATATCTTCCTGTGATAATTCAGAGAAATCATTTATGATCTCAGCATTAGACATGAATACGTTAATGATGATACTTGTCAGTTGATGACTAATTACATACCTGATGATGATTTCTGTAATTTGTTGAATAATATAGATACTGACTTAAACTAAGTGCCTCACTTATTGCATATATTAGATTCATAAGAATAAGTTTATATGAGTCTGTTCCAGAAGTCAGTGTTAAAGAAGTATGTGAATGCCTTAGATGGTGATAAATTAGATGCAGCGTGGTCCATATTTAAAGCACACTTTCACAATGCTACCATTCAGGAAAACATCAGAAAATCTAAAGAAGAACAGTATCAAGGTGAATTCTTAATTGATCTGTTTGTTAAAGTTTTTGGATATGTTAAGAATCCACGACCAGACTTTAACCTGACAACTGAGCTAAAGAATGTCAAAGGAGCAAAGAAGACAGATGGTGCTGTCCTTCAAGATGGTAGCGCAATAGCTGTCATAGAGCTGAAAGGGACCAAAGTAGCTGATTTAAACAAGATCGAGACGCAAGCCTTTGGCTATAAGAATAATCAGCCTGAATGTGTCTATGTCATCACATCCAATTTTGAGAAGCTTAGATTCTACATTGATAATGCAGTCGATTATGAAGAGTTTAACCTTTTTAAGCTAACAAAGGACCAGTTTGATATTCTATGGCTTTGTGTGTCGTCTGATAGTCTATTAAGGGGTATTCCAAAGAATATAAAGGATGAATCACTAACACAGGAAGATCGAATCACTAAGCAGCTCTATAAAGACTATTCCACATTTCGAAATGACATATTTCAAAGTATAGTAAATCTGAATCCAGATCATGATAAGCTGACACTGTTCAAAAAGACTCAAAAGCTCTTAGATCGCTTTCTATTTATTTTCTTTGCAGAAGATCGACTCTTATTACCACCTAATTCAATTAGAGAGATTATACGCCAATGGACTACACTTAGGGATGATTTAGATGAATATGTTCCACTTTACGACCGTTTCAAAAAATACTTTGGATATCTCAATACAGGGCACAAAGGAAAGAAACATGACATCTTTGCATATAATGGGGGTTTATTCGCACCAGATGAGATACTGGACAATATCAAGATAGATGACACTCTATTATATAATCATTCTCAGAAGCTAAGTAATTATGATTTTGAGAGTGAAGTCAGCGTCAATATCTTAGGACACATCTTCGAACATTCACTTAATGAGATCGAAGAAATACAAGCCGAGATCGAAGGCATCGAAACCGACAAAGGCAAATCCAAACGAAAAAAGGACGGTGTATTCTACACACCAAAGTATATCACTAAATATATCGTAGATAACACCATAGGAAAGCTCTGTAAGGAGAAAAAAGAAGAATTGGGGATTGATGAAGAAGAGTATGAAAAAGACCGTAAAAGACGAAAAGTAAAAATACTCAAAGCACTACAGGCTAAGCTGGAAACATATAGAGAATGGTTACTCCAATTAACGATATGTGATCCTGCATGTGGTAGTGGTGCTTTTCTCAATCAGGCTTTAGAATTTCTGATAGCAGAACATAAACTGATTGACGAATTAATGACTAAGCTCTTAGGTGGTGAACTGGTCCTTCCAAATGTCGAAAATACGATTCTGGAAAACAATCTATTTGGCGTTGACATCAATAATGAATCAATCGAAATCGCAAAGCTGTCTTTGTGGCTTCGGACGGCAAAGCATGGTAGAAAACTGACAACTTTAAATGATAATATTAAATGTGGTAATTCATTGATTGATGATCCAGAAGTGGCAGGAGACAAAGCTTTTAATTGGGAATCGGAATTTCCAGAGGTATTCATTGATGGTGGATTTGATATTATAATTGGCAATCCACCTTATGGAGCATATATTTCGAAAGACGAAAAAAAATATTATAAAAATAATTATGAGGTTACAGAATATAACTATGATACATATAATTTCTTTTTTGAAAAGTCCATAACCATATTAAAACCAAATAATCTATTGGGCTTTATAACACCTAATACTTTTTTAGTTTTGGAGAATGGAAGAAAACTTAGAGAATATATCTTTAAAAAGAATACCCTTATTGAGCTTTTTGAGGTATTCAATGTATTCCCCGATGCAGTTGTCGAGCCAATTAATATTATTATCAAAAAACAACACTCAAATAGAGATTTGTCCTTTAACGTACTCTTGGAAGATAGAGAAACAAATCAAATAAAAATAAATCGATTTCAATACTTATCTATCTTTGAAAATAAAAACTTAATTTTTAATTACAGAATTAATGAGAAGGAGAGAAAAATATCTAAACGGTTAAAGGGAAATTCCAAACAAATTGGGTCTGTTGTAGAAATTAAGGCAGGTGTAAAGCCATACGAAAATGGAAAAGGAAAGCCACCACAAACGAAAGAAATAGTATTAAACAAACCATTTAACGCATATGAAAATAAAGGCAATGAATGGAGAAGAGTAATTCGTGGCACTCAAATAAACCGCTATTTAACCAAATGGGATGCTGAATACATAAAATATGGGTCTTGGCTTGCTGCACCACGAAGAGCAGAACTATTCGATAACGACAAACTTTTCATGAGGAGAACAGATGATAATCTTATGGCTTCATTTGATAACTCTGGAATGATTGGTATAAACTCAGTTCATTGCATACAAATTAAAAAGCAAGAGAGTAAGACAGACTTAAAATATGTATTGGCAATTCTTAATTCCAATTTAATTAATTGGTATTTTAGATCCGAGAATTTTCATATGGTTGACAAGCCATTAGCAGAAGTTAAAATTGTCTTCGTTGAACGATTGCCATTTATATTCTCTGAAAATCAACTTTCTTTTGTAAAGAAAGTCAACATTATTATAGATCTGAATAAACGTCTTTACGATAGTAGTCAGAAATTTATCAAGCGAGTAAAAGACAATCTTAGAGTTGAAAAAATTAGCAAATTAATGAGTGCTTTTTTTGAATTCGAATTCAAAGTATTTATTGCTGAACTCAAAAAATTGAAAATTAGATTGTCTCTTTCCGATCAAGATGAATGGGAGGAATACTTTACAAAGTACAAAGCTGAAATCAATTTGCTACAACTTCAAATTAAACAGACTGATAGGGAATTAAATCAACTTATTTATGAATTGTATGGATTGACAAAAGAGGAGATACGGATTGTGGAGGAGGCGATAACATAATATTTAAGAATGTCAAATAATACTCAAAACCTAAATGACATAGAAAGTCTAAGCTTTGACAAAGACGATCAACAGCTATTCTATATTGATGATCTGAGATTGAAAGCAGATGCATTGAGGCATTCTGTTTTACCAAAGCTTCAATTGATGATGAATCATGCGATCTCTAAGATCGATGAGATATATGGTGTGGATGTATTCGAAGATTCACATATCACTAAATCACCAAATTTTAGGACCAAGAGAAAAGAGAAACTGAAGATTGATTATGATTATAGCCTGTGTGGACTGGAAGGCAAACGGGTTAAGAATAAATGGTTTGGGCTAGAGAGAAAAAATGGCAAAGAAGCACAAATAGCACCCTTTAAGTTCGCTTTCGATTTAGACCAAAACGGGCTAAGAGCGTCAATGTGGATGAACCTCCTAAAACTTACAGATAATACTTATATCAAATATTTAGAACTGCTAGAAAGCAAATCAGACGTTATTGGAAACTTTTGTTTTTACTCCAATTTCAAGTTTAATCTTCCTAGTATGATTCATTCAACTAAAGTCAACATTGATTGGATGAAAGAACAAAAAGAGTATTACCATAACTTTACAAGTCCATATTTGAGCTATCCTATCACATCAGACAGCATAAAACTATTAATAGATGACTATGCTATATTCTATTATTTGTATGACTGTTATATTAAGATTTCAAAAGGCGTAGAAATTGATCAAATTCTTTGGGAAAAACTGCATAAATGGTCTACTACTGAAAAGCCAAAAGAAAAATTAGAAAGTCCAATAATTGACATACAAAAAGCCAAAGAAGCAGCAGAACAAAAAACAAAGGTTATGCCTGCTATGCGTTGGCAAGTCTTCCAACGTGATGACTGGAAATGTGTATCCTGTGGGAGATCGTCACATGATAATGTTATCTTAAATATGGACCACATTCTTCCCAGATCGAAAGGTGGTCCAGATAGCATAGATAATTTGCAGACGCTTTGTTGGGAATGTAATATTGGGAAGAGTAATCGTGATGATACGGATTTGAGGAATTAAAGCAAGAAATAAACTAAAGTTATGAATATAGATATTCAAATAGAAGAATTGATTGTTATTGATAATCAGGTAATAACTGGTCAATTAGACAGTGCATATTTCAAAATGGAATTTAACCCTTTCATTAGTTCAGGTAATATTGATAGGATATCAATTAAGTGGACAATAAACATGAATATAAGTAGCTCTGAATATGCTTTGCATCAATCTTCTACAAATTTCACTTGCCCTAACCTTCCATTTGATGAGAATATACTTAACGATATGAGAATAGAACTAATATCTGAATTGGGTCAAATAAGTCAATCACATTCTCGTGCTCTATTTGTGAATTTGAATAACTCAGAAGAAATTCCAATGTTCACGTGGCGACTTAATTTAAAAGAAGAAATTGTAAGTGTAATTAAAGCGAAATTGAATTAGAATTTTAATTGTAAATCACTAAACTTAGAAAGTATGAATATAGAGGAATCGTTAAAGTTGTCAATTGATACAATAGATCAGAAAGTAAAAGAAGCAAAGTCAATGGAATGGCATTTCATGAAAGTTGAACTGCAATGCATTACTTTAAGTGAAAATGGAAGAACGGGTGTTTGGACTGCAATTGAAATAGCTCGTGGAAATAATTCAGACAAGTTATTCGAAATTGCAGAATTCGTTAAATCACAAATCACAGAATCGATTGAAATTGATAGATCAGAACCAAAAGATGGCTTTGACCAAGAGCTAGTTCTAGCTATTGTTGCTGTTTGGACACTAAAAGCAATTATGAAAGGAATAGGAACAGACCTCAAAAAGTTTCAGCAATTGGTAGAATACGAACAGAATATATCTTAGCTGCCTTAACCTTTGCAGCAGAATCTCAAAAGAGCACATCAACTTTAAACCCTGCTTTATAATAAATTGTTACTAAGAAATATGACTGTTAAACTTAAAAAAGGAAGTAAACGATCAGAAAGTCAAGAGCGCATTGAGTCTTTAGAATTAAAACGTAGAAAACGAAAACAACGGTTGAAGAGGCAGATTTTAAAGGATACGTTTGGTAGTGTTCAATTCTGTAAGAAAAAGACAGCCTTAGAAATCCAGAAGGAAATGAGAGACGAATGGAGTTAGGTTATTACTGGACGCTAATATCATTATCTATTATCAGAAAGGAGTAAAAAAACAAATCGTTTTGAATTGCATTAAGGATAAGCCAGTAATTAAAGCTTAAATCAAAGCATCAAACGAACTCTTCAAAAAGCTGTTACAATCGATAAATAAGCACTAATTGTATCCCATTTGTATCATATTATGATAACTAATTGATTATCAATACTTCTTACTTTCTGTATTGGGAAGTGAATATCTGTTACGAGTAAATAATGAGAGTTCTTGGGAAATACGTAAAATCTAAGATGTTAACTAAACTGGACGCGAATACACAATCATTGACAATCTGATGTAAATTTATATATGGATTCTAATTCGGTCGACAAAGTTAGGGCCTCTCGTGACGGACACGCATTCCACGAACGGTGGGCAGCTAGAAGGGCACTGAAACTTGTTTTTCCACAAGATGGTCTGTTTGCGATAGCGATAGAAGGCTTGTCCACTAATGAGACAGCCAAGCCTGGTGAGGCTGCTGAGGATATCGCTGATTTGACACTTTTCTACGGAAATGGTGACAAACTTGAAACTTGTGACTCTCAGACTACAATACAGTTTAAGTACAAAGCAATCCCTGGCTTAGAGACATCATCATATCTAAAAAAAACTATCCAAAAATTTACCGATACATTGTCTGGATATGAGAAAGAATTCGAAAGAGAATTAGTAGATGAAAAATTAACATTCTCTTTCGTAACCAACACCGACTTTTCGTCACACTTGTGGAAGGCAATCAAATCTTTGAAAGCTAAACTGATACCCAAAGACTCTAAGACAAAGAATCAATATGAAAACCTAAAAAAATGGTGCACAGAAAAAAGCATTGATGCACAACGGCTTTTAAGTTTAATTGAGTTTCAAACAAACAGCCAGAGCTTATCAAAGCAAAACGGAAAATTGATTAGGACTATTAATAGTTGGAGTCCTGGAGCTGACCATCATGCTCGAGCAAGGCTACAGGGAATCCAGAAACTGATTCTAGAAAAAGCAGGCTTATCAGGACAACAGAACAATCTTATTAGAAGGGAAGAAGTACTAGATGCTCTTGAATGCGATTCAGAAGAGGACCTCTTTCCAGCGAATACTGAATTCATAGATATTGGTAAAGTTGTAGATCGTGAAGCTTTAGTAGAGGTAGAAGAGAAAATTATTAATTTAGTAAAGCCAATATTCATTTATGCAGATGGTGGAGTTGGAAAGACTGTATTCATTCAGAGTCTCGCCTCCAAGATGGAATACAAATTCGAAACCGTTCTCTTTGATTGTTTCGGAGGAGGATCATATCGATCTGAAGACCAATCAAGACATCTAACTAAAATTGGGCTGTTACAAATTGTTAATGAGCTCGCCTCACGTGGCCTATGCGATCCACAGCTACCGACAGATGGAGATGCTGATACACTAATAAAGGCGGCACGAAATCGTTTGGTTCAAGTAGCAGACACTATCAAAACTCAATCGACTAAATTAGGTCTTTTGGTAATTATTGATGCTGCAGATAACGCACAGCTTGAGGCCAATAACAGGAATGAGAAGTCGTTTCCAAGATTACTATTAGCTAGCTTAAGCCGCAAACCAATAAAAGGAGTGAAGCTTGTTTTGACAAGCCGCCCGCATAGAATGGAATCAGTCATTGGAAAGAGTGAAATTGAAACATTCGAGCTGACTAATTTCAGTAAGGCGGAGACTAATTTATTTTTAAACAGTCGTCGAGAAAACATTAAGCCACTCGAATTTGTAACGGCTTTTGCACGTTCTGGAGGTAATGCCCGAGTGCTTGATTATTTGGTCGAAAGTTGGGAGGAGAATATCGCTGGTTCAGATTCAAGGACAAAGATTACCGTCGAAGAATTAATTAAACAACGGTGTGATAAGATTCATCATGAATTATACATTAATGGTTGGAGTGATCATGAAATTAAACAATTTTTTACTGCCATCTCACTTCTTCCACCCCCAATTCCGCTTAATGAAATGACCATTGCACTGGATTGGAATCTTTCTAAAATAAACAGTGCCGTCTCTGATCTTGCGCCTATGCTTGAAGTCGTAAAACCAGGAGCAATATTTCGAGATGAACCTACTGAAACATTTATTCGTGAAACCTATGCTTTGGAAACTGAAGCACAACACAAGATTGCAGCAAGACTATTTGCTAATCAAATTAAATCTGTCTATGCGGCAGAAGCACTACCTAGATTTCTGATTGTTATTGAAGACAGAGAACGTGCGTATGAACTTGCTAAATCTGAAGATTTCCCATCGTCGATCCAATCAGAATACGGTCGTAGAAGAATTAAACTTCGACGCTTAAATGCAGCGTTTAGTCTAGCTGTGAAAGCTAGAGATTATGATCGTTCACTTAAACTCACGATGCAGCTTGCCCAAATAGCTTCAGCAAACACAAAAGGTGATCAATTTATTAGACGTGAACCTAGTATAACTGTTATGCTAGGTGATAAAGATGCATTACGTCGTCTTTTTCAAGATCGATCTGGCTGGCGAGGTAGGCGAGATGCACGTCTCACTGTAGCCTTTGCTTTTCAAGGTGAATTGGACGAAGCGTATATTCATCAAAAGCGCACTATTGGATGGATCAATTGGTTCGAAACAAATAGAAAAGATGATGACCTATTTAATCAAGTCAGACCTTCAGTATCGGACTTTGCGGCAGTGTTATTTTTGAGTGTTCTCAAAAAGGAATATGCAATTGCTGACAAGAATATTATAAAATGGAACTTTCCTTTTGCACTTTCCGTATGTGAACATCTGATAACACTTCTTGGCAATTATGAAGCCTTCACAAAAAATGATGTGTTCAGCGACTTTGTTAAATACACTTCTCTTAAAGGGTGTCAATCTTTTGCTCTTCAAATTGCAATTCTAGCAAGTGATCAAATCATTAATACTAAGAGTCAAAAGAATATTTCTCGTGCAGCTTCTTCTTTATCTAAAGTTATAAGAGAACAGATTTCAGATGGCAGATACGCTGATAGACAAACCACACTGGATAAAATTAACCAAGCAGCAATTGCTGCACTGCTCCATAATTCACGCCAGTCTTGTTCTAACATATTACGTTCAGTAAAGTCCGAACGTATTTCACACTACGCATACAGTGACAGGTTTAATTTAACCAAAAGTTGGGAGTCTATATTAAGTAGCTGCCTATCGGCATGGTCAGCTGGCCAAGATCTCCGATATCATCATCTCATACCAGACAATGTAAAGGTAACAAAGGCTGTTAAAAAGATTATAAATCGGCCGGAGTTAATATCTTACTTAGAAGCTTTGGAAACTGAAAGACAACTTAAAAAAAATAGTAAATCCAAGCAAGTTAAAAAGCGTTTCGAAAGACATGAATGTGAGTACATTGCTAAAGGTATCGAATTAGTAATTTCGCTTGCAAAACAATTACAGGATATCATTTTAAAGCGAAAAAAAATTGAAGCTATTAATGTTAATCGGTTTTTAAAAAATTGGGAAAGTAATCTTGAACATAATAACCAATGGAATTCAAAAACTAGGCTTCCCATTTCAAAACATGTTGGAATCGGCTTCCTAACTATTTTTCTGAAGCATACGGATTCAATCTCCGTTGATGATGCAAAAATTTTAGTCGATATCTTATACAAGCTAAATTTTACTTTAAGTAGCAAATTAACTGTTTTATCTTTATTAGCTAAACACTCAAACTTGAAATCTTTATCAGGTTCTTTAGCACTGAAGATTTCAAACGATATCCGCAAAGATGAATCAATAGAACAAAGAGGAGATTACTATTCACTGTTAGTGGAATCCCTAATACCTGTAAGTCTTGATGAATCACAAGAGCACTTCAGCCAATGTCTATCTCAACTCGATCAGATAAGTGGTGATGATAATGATTTAATCTATTCATTATTACATTATGCTAAGGAACAAAAAGGTGGATGGATTAAGTCCCATTTAGGTCATCGCTTAATGAACCTTTGTCAATCAATGTTCTATTATGAACCTAGTAAATTCGGATGGACTCTCTTTGCTAGTGCTGCTGCAAAATCGATTGGATCCCAAGCGATTTATAAACTCATTAGATGGGCAGATCAAGACGTTTCAGAATTTTCTTATGGTTTACCCCAATTGGTATGCTTCCTTGCAAAAATGGGTCACCTGGATGCAAATCGAGCTGCCTTCATTCTTTTACTATGTAAAAATGAAGGAAGGTACGATTGGAAGATTGGAGATGGTCTTTATGATCTATTTAATGTTTCGAAGAATGATGAAAGGGGCTTAAATTTTAACATAGTTTTCGAAAAACTTAAGTTCATTTACCCTTTTGGAATTCCAGAATACCTATTGGAGAGTCTGCTTAAAGCTAGTGAAGAGCTTTCTAAGGAGGAACTAGGCCCTTTAAGTGATATTTTGAAAAATCTTAAAAAGAAAGAAATTGAACGAATTAATGAAAAGCAAAGGGAAGAAAATTCTAATCATAGCTACCATCGATTCAAGGAAGATTTTAATCTAGGTATAAACCAACTTGAGATTGATAAAGAATTCGAACAAATAATTCTTTCATGTGATTTGAAGGTGCCCCACACAATTGATGAGGCTATTCGTAAAGTGAGAGAAGACCGTCGATTTATAGTAAACGGTTATCAAAATGTTCTAGAACACGTCCGTGAGAACTGTCCATACGACCAACAAAAAGACTATATTTTCGTACTTGGCGAACTTACTGAATTGGATTTCGATGATACTATTGACAACCTAATAAAAACATTTGAGCTTTGGTCGGCATCATCGGCATATATTTCACAGAATAAAAGAAAGTTCATTGAAAAAAATTTTGAATTGAAGGGATCTGGCCTTTTTAATCTAAGATATAATAGTATATCCCACCAAATCAGTAGACTGATAGACTTTTGTAATGATGATAAATTTATATTGAATCTTGTTCTTGATACTGTGGCCAGAGAAAAAGTGGAGCTAACAGGTGATTCTTGGTTACAACTAGCCATTAGTCTTTGTATGTGTTGTTCCGAAGGAGCAAATATAGAAGCACTTGAAAGTCTTCTTTCTAGTCCAGCAGCTCAACTTGGTGAGGAGATAGGCGAAGGTGGCTTTACTAAATCGTTTGAGCCACCAACAAAACAAAGCCAAATTATTGCTGAAGTAACTTGGCATTTACTCGGAAATGAAGATGCACATGTTAGGTGGACTGTTGCAAGAAGTATAAAAGGCTTAGGTGATCTAAATCTTCATGATGATATAAAAGCTCTCCTAGATTGCTTTGATCGCACTGAAATAAAGGCTCTTCCTTCAATTAGAGGAAGTTTCTCATTCCTAAATGCACAGCAGTGGCTGCTTATGGGACTTTCGCGTGCATGCCTTCATCATGGAAAGAAATTAAAGTATCTAACTCCTCGACTACTCAAGCTTGCAGATAGAAGTGATATTCACGTTGTGAATAAGATACATATCATTAGGTGCCTTAACAATATATCCACAGATATTAACAATCAAAAAATATTGAATGAAGTTTATATACCAGAAAAAGGATTCAAGCTATCTGATACAAGCTATAGACAGGCAGAACAAAAATCTGGTTTTCATTTCGGCTATGATTTTAGAAAATATAAAATATCTAATTTATCAGGTTTATTTAATATTTCTGAGGGTGAAGCAACTGATGCTTTAGCGAATGAAATACAAAAACGATGGCCAGATGCACAAAATATGAGTTATTTTCCAGGAAATTTGATTTATTATCATGAGCAAAAAGAACGCTACGAAAATTACTCTGAAAGTATTCAGAAACATGCATTGTTTTGGGCAGCAAGTTCTCTTAAAAAAACATTTCCAATAAACAGACAAAGTTATGATGAAGCTGATTTTAACCCTTGGACCGAATGGTTGAAGAAAAATGATGTCTCATTTGAAGATGGTTCTTGGTTGTCAGATCATAAGGATGCCTTACCCAAAGAAGCAAAGCAGTGGCTTATAGACAAAAACAATAAAAAAGAATCACTGATAACTGCACCAAATATCCTTAGGAGAGTTGGGTTGATTAAAGATAACATCCACGCTTTGATACCAATATGTGGCTCTTGGCTTTCTTCAGATGGAGTCTCAGTTCGCATGGTTTCCGCTTTGATTAAGGATAAAGCTGTGATTGGAAAATGTAAAACATTTTCAAAGTTGCCCAATCAAAAAATTTGGCTCCCAAGATTTGGATCTGATGGATTGGATGATCAGTTTATGAGAGAAAGTGAATTTGAACCTTTGCTTTGGGAACCAGAAGCTTATCCGATAGGACTAGATAATGGGGATCAATTTGCTTCACAATATGCAGCAAAACGACCTCGATTAGGTATAGAGTTGACCCAAAAATTTGGCCTCATATCCGATGAATTTCAAAAGGAATGGTTTGATCAAAATGGAGACTTAGTACTTAGAAGTGAGGTTTGGGGACAATGGAAACCACATCCAGATTATCATCGTTCTTGGAATCAAGAAGAAGGTCAGATACTCTGGGCTT
>Ga0209831_1003884_pt1 | contig 12088 bp, 12 predicted proteins | sample Maine_Asex4_meta_FD_187451 | JGI IMG/M metagenome (GOLD analysis project Ga0209831, IMG submission 187451) | Marine algal microbial communities from Maine, USA - Maine_Asex4_metaG (SPAdes) (version 2) | ecosystem: Host-associated > Algae > Red algae > Unclassified | place: Maine, USA | collected...
GACTTGGACTACTTGAGGAGTGCCCTTGATGGGAAGAGGGGCGCTTTGGAGAGAGAACCAACAAAGCACGTTCGCACACATACACACAAGCTCAAGCCACTCAACCACTTCACCGTGGTCCCCCATCTCCTATCCCCACTGCTCTTCAACAGCGCGGTGGGCCACGGTCAAAACGCCGCCCTCGAAGCACACTGCCGTGACCGGCAGCAGCCGCACCTGCTGCGTCCTTCTGGCCGGTGGAGTCGCGCTGTACCGCCGTGCTCCTGCCTCGTACACTGGTGATGCGCCGGAAGCTGCTGCGGCTGCCATGGTCACGACAGAAACTCCCACTCCCGCTGCTACTGCTGCCGCCGCCCTTCCGACCGTGGTCAAGACGACAACTGGAGTCGCTCCCGCTTGTGGTGCCGACGTAACCTTCTTCTTTGCTGCTGCTGCTGCTCCTCCTGCCGTGTCCTTCGCCGTTTTCAACCCCGCCGTCGTCGCTGCACCAGCTGTCTTCGCTGCTCCCGTCGTCGCAGCCACCGTGTTCGTCGCTTCTGCCGGGCGTCCCGCCGCCCGCCCCTCCAGCGGTGCCAGCGTGCACAACACCAACGCCAACACCATCCCCGACGCTGCGGCCTGCACAACCGCCGCTACTGGCACTTATTCGCAAACCAACTCCACCGGCTCCACGTCCCCAGCCGCCGCCGATGTCCCCGCTCGCTCCGAGACGGATGACAGCACCAAACGACCCCCCGTGTCAGCTCAACGCCACAGGTTCCAATTAAGGTCGCGGCCACATGCCATTGCCGGTTTACAGCGTCTAGGTTGGCCACCACTGCAACATGCACAGCAGCACTCCGCCGCTGTTTCGCATCCTCCATTGCTCTGTGGAATACATGAGTGACTGTGGGTAGCAGCTGCGAGCCCTCCCCCATACACTCGCCAGCGTCGTCGCCAGCGTCGTCCCCCGAGTCCCCCGAGGAGCTGGCCGCCGCAAGCCACTCCCGGAAAAAGTCATCTTCAAGCCCCACCATCCCCGGCGCCCGCCTCGGGGGCGTCATGACGGACAGAACCACAGAAATAGCATCATGAGCATGCAAGGACGCAAAGGTAACGGCGGCCGCCGAGGTTCCACCCACCTACCAGCCCCTACCGCGCCACAGCCACACCTGCGACGTTATAGCCGCGACGGAAACACACACAAACACAGCGACGGCTGACGGTGCGAAAACACCGCCAAGAATCTGCGTGATCCTCGGAAAAGCCGGTCCTTGCACGGCCAAGATCAGATCCTGATCCGACCCACTGAGAAAAACATATTAAAAAGCGGCAACGCATTCCCGATTTTTGCAGCTCCAACTGTTTCCGCACAACCAGGTCACCGCCGCGGTCCATTTTCATGCGCTCGCGGGACAGAAAGAGGGGAGACACCAAGTCGCACAATGTGTATGGAACAGCTCATGGTATCGCGGGGTGCACTGCTGCTAAAAGTCGTCTCCCTCCCCATCGTCTTCTTCACCGTCGTCATCCTCTCCGTCGCTGTCGCTCACGACCACCCTCCGCGCCGCCGCATGACCCGCACCTCTGCCCATAGAGTGAAGCCCCGCGACAGCGCCACCCCCCGCACCACGCCCCGCCCCCCGCCTTGAATCACCTCCCGACCGACGACCTGCACCACGATCCGTGCCGCAGCCGCATGAGCGCTCCAGCTGCGCTATGTTCGACTGCTCATCGTCGACGTCCTCCTCCCACAGACCGATGCCCTCTACAGCTGCTGACCCAGCAGCAGCGGTGGCAGAGATGCAGCGCTGGTCCCATACAAAGGTCTCCATCCACTGGGCCAGCATCACCAGGAGAATCGAGTTGTCAACATTGACGCGTGTGGAGCACAGGCGCTCGGCGAACTCTGCCGCAGACTCTGCACCGCAGGTTATCGACGCGCCAAAGAGGAAGTTCTCCTCTGCCGCGGAAATCAAATGCGACTCCAGCTCCGGGTAGAGCGCTTGCGGACCGCTACCAACACCCTGCTCCAGGGCAACTAGGGCGAGCTCCCGCGCCGAGAGCTGGCTTACATACGCGCTCTCAAACACATGGTGAGCCAGGAACTGAACCCGACGCCCGGGAGGCCACATGGGATGCTTCGCAGGCGCAGATTCCGTTCCTGGTACACCGCCGGCCGCCGCTGCGCCTGCTCCACCGCCACGACCCGGGCTACCGGTCCAACGCGTCGACCCCGAACCGGACGTAGTCATCTCCATGAGAGATTGCGCGTGCCGGTCCGCTTCAGCTGCACTCTGCGTCTGCTGTTGTCGATGAGGTCCACCACAGACGGGAAGACATTTTCTCCACCTGCGGAGCCGCTACCACGAGAGGAGGACGACCCGGCTGTAGCTGCACCACGCGCGAATCCCCAGCCGCTGCGGCCGCGGCCTCGGCCGCGCCCATGCGCGTTGGTACCACCACGTCCAGTGGTGCCGGGTGATGAGCCCCCACCAACGGCGGAGGAGGCAGCTCCAGCGACACCACCAATGGCGGCGGCGACAGCTGAAGCGGCTGAAGCCGCACCCGCGGCAGTGGCAGCTGCGGTCGCCCCGAGCACATGCGCCGCCCAGTCCGTTGAGCTCGAGCCACTGCGCCCGACCCGACCCCCACAAACGGCCCGACCAGCAGGCGGGGCTGTGCCACGCCGAATGGTTCCACCAGGAACCAGCGAGGAGGGCGGCATACCACCCGGAGCGGCTGCGGCTGCGGCGCCGTTGGCACGACCGACACCCACAGCGCCACCAGGCGCAGCGCGAACGGCGGCGGCCGCCGCCAGAGCCCCGCCGGCGGCGACAGCGGCACGCCCAACGGTTCCCACTACAGCAAGCAGCGACGCTTCGACCGCAGTGTTCGAGCGGTTCTGCAACGCCGTCGACGCCCGGTCAAATTGGCCGCGGTTGGCAGGTGCCAATGACGCAGCAGCCGTGCCGCTCGCCTCCATGAGGTTGGCTGTAGCAGATGACGACACGTGTAGCCCGGACTGGTAGAGATTTCCGGCAATGGCGGCCGCTGTGCCGGCCAGCCGGTTCTTCTCCGTGTGGTGCCGATAGGCCTTGCCAACGACGTCAGCCTTGAGTTTTGAAGCGTGGTGGTCATCCAGCGTCCTGCACATGTAGTCCGACGCACGCTCCACGAAACCCGCCTCCTTGACGCGGATGGGATCTCCTGCCTTGTTCCGGGCGTACACCTCGTCAGTCATACGCAGCGTGTGCGGCAGATGTCCAACAGCTCGGCACCTGGGACACGTGAGCTCGTGGACGCAACACTTGTCCAGGCACGACACGGTGCCCCCCGGTTTGAAGAACTTGCTAGTCGGCGACAGCTGGTACACGCACAACATGGAGCGCATTGTGCACGTGCGCTGCGAGTGGTTGCCCTTGATGTTGTTGCTGTCAGCGTCTTTCCCGACGTCAAACCCACACAACAGGCAAACCGTGAAAGAAACAAGGAGCAACAGAAGACCCCGTCGTCCCGTCCTAAGACATGCGACGCCAGCCAGCCAGTAGAGTCACAGCCGCACACGGGCGCCGGTGGGGGAGCGCGACCGCAGTCGCCCGCCACCGCCGGTCAAAGTCGAATGCCGACCGGTACAACCACAGCCTCAGACCGCCGCTGGTGGTGCAGGAGCACGCCCTCGACCACCCGCCGGTGCCGGCGAAGCACCGCCGCAGGCGCAAAGCCGGTGGAACAGCAAAGGGAGTCGTCGCGCCACCGCCGGGGGAAAAGGAAGCCCGCCGTTGGAACAGCGTGGCTTGACGCACTCGCCGCGCGTCGTGGAGTGACTGGACAGCCACGCGCCGGCCACCTTGAGCAAAAAGACACGCCACAACGGGAGCGTGCCGGGCGGCACGGCGGGAAAGGGAGGAGGGGAGCGCGAGAGTGGCGCGGGGACCGCGGTCCAGCGGGACAGCTGCGACGACGACGACGACACACATCGGACACGATCTCCTGCCACTTGTCCCCAACACGGCGTCCTGACATAGATTGCGGACCTGTGGCAGAGCAGGCGCTTCCGTGCATGGCTGCGGTCAGTATGAGTCAATCGCGCGACAAGGCCGCTGGGGCTCGAGTTTTCTATCGGGGCACAGAACCTCCGCCTCCTATTGGCCCCTTTCTGCCTTACAGAACGTTTCCAAACGTTTGTCCCCCTCCACAGCCTGCACAGAGGTGGTGTCATTTTTGGGAGAAGTGCCATATACGCGTGTAAATTTTAGTGCGTAGATACTCAGACGCCCAAGAAACGGCCGAGTGGTGGTTTTACGCCACCCAGTATTCCTGGTCAAAATCTGTACGCAGCACGCACGGAAGGGGCAGCCAAATGCGTACTGACTCGCGACTGTCAGACCAGACAACGAGCACTTCAGCGTGGCCAACACGTGGCGCAGGTGCGCACACCGATCTCGTGTGGTAGCCGCTCGGAACAGCTAAAAGAAGGCATCGCGGCGCAGGAGCGGTGAAAAGCGGACAAACGGTTCAACGGAGTCCTTTACATGGACGGGGAGAGCACCTTAACGGATGGGATAAAAGTGACCCCCACTGCATAGAATTGAATATCAACGTGTAGAGGGTGTGGTATTAGTAACGTTAGTTCAAATCTCAGTGTATTGAGACCTACCGTAGCCAAGCAATAAAGCGAGTTCTATCGCCGTCGCGGCCAGGAAGAAAGACTTTTTGTTGAAGGGCATCCGATGGGGAGCCGGGTGGCGCCCACGACGGCGACCCCGGACCCACGGTGGTTTAATACAAACAACGGCACTGGTCGATCGACCATCAGATCAATCGATCGTAATGAGTGCCGGCAAGCAGATAGACAGGCAAGCAAACAAACTACAAAAAAATGAACAATGTGGAAGTAACCCCCCAAAGGGCTTGCCACAAGCTGAGTCACACAAATTCGTGGATTCAGCCAGTCAAGGGGGCTACTCGTGGCCAATTGCCAATTGGGAGCAGAGATATGCTACATTCCTCCAACGCGAGATTTGAATCGTCCCTGTGAGATCCGAGGATGGTGAAACCCGATTGGGCGATCGCGACCTCTTACGGGCCCGCGCGGGCGCAACCGCGCCGGCGGCGGGAGCCGTGGGGGGCGCGTAGCCCAGTACCAATTGGGAGGGGGTGGCAGTTCGCCGTCGTCGGTCGCGACCGTCCGGCCACGCACGCGTGGGCGTGGCTGGCGGGCAGCTGACGCTGTGTGTCCGATCGGCGCTTGCGCGTACGGCGCCCGCGCAGGCGAGTCGGCGTTGGCGTGGGCGTGGGGGCCAGGCGGCCGGTTGACGGGCGACGAGTGTCGGGGTTAAGACCCGTTGATGCGCAGGTGCGTCGTGCAACACGTGTTGGGGCGACCGTCGTCGGCGCCGAGTGGCGCCTCCTTCGTCGGGGTTTTGACTACCCCGACGACACGTCGAAAGCCGGGACGCGGGTCCGTGTTACCGAGAGTGAGGGTGGGGTTCGCACCTCAAGACCGGTTACCATCGAGGCGTGCGCGCGGTGCAGCACTGGCTGGGTGGTCGTCGTCGTTGCCGGCAGGCGTCGACCTGGTCGGGGTGTGGACTACCTTGGCGACGAGGCGAAAGCCGGGGTGCGGGTACGCGTTGTGTCGGCACGGGGCCATCCCTTGTCTTCGTGCTCACGCACAGGTCGCGGCCTAATGGCAAGGTTAAGTAGGGGTGCGCCGCCGCGAGGTGGCAAACCACGAGGTTCCGGACCCGGTGAGCGTGGGTTTGCGCTGGTTGGGGTGGGGGCGGCGCGCACGGCGGCGACGGCGGCAAGGGCAGCAAGCGCTGCGTCGGCAGCAAGCGCGGCAAGCCCGGCGGCGACAGCGACAAGGGCAGCAAGCGCTGCGTCGGCGGCAAGCGCGGCAAGCCCGGCGGCGACGGCGGCAAGGGCGGCAAGTGCTGCGTCGGCGGCAAGCGCGGGAAGTTGGGCGGCGACGGCGGCAAGGGCAGCAAGCGCTGCGTCGGCAGCAAGCGCGGCAAGCCCGGCGGCGACAGCGACAAGGGCGGCAAACGCTGCGTCGGTGGCAAGCACGGCAAGCCCGGCGGTGACGGCGGCAAGGGCGGCAAGCGCTGCGTCGGCGGCAAGCGCGGCAAGCCCGGCGGCGACGGCGGCAAGGGCGGCAAGCGCTGCGTCGGCGGCAAGCACGGCAAGTCCGGCGGCGACGGCGGCAAGGGCGACAAGCGCTTCGTCGGCGGCAAGCGCGGCAAGCCCGGCGGCGACGGCGGCAAGGGCGGCAAGGGCTGCGTCGGCGGCAAGCGCGGCAAGCCCGGCGGCAACGGCCAGAGTAAACACCCCGTAACGGCCAACGCTATGGCGGACTTGGCAGCGATGACGGTGGACGTCGGCGTTGCCGATGGCAGGGCGGGCATCGACGGGGCGCATGCCGCCGCGGGGGGCCATCCGGAAGTGGATTGCTTCACGGACCCGGAGGTCTTGCGCCAGTTTCGGCCTCTCGGCTCGTACTACGCACACGCGGAACCTGTGGAGGTTGTTGATGGGGTCCCGCGGGTCACCGACAACCGTCTGTATGACATGTGCGTGGGCAACCGCGCTCGTGCGCACGCGCGTCGTGTCTACGCGCATGACGAGGCGTTGCCCGACTTCGTTGACGTGATGGCGCAAGCCGGGTTGCCGGACCACGCGGGCGACCGCGTGGCCGAGGTCCGTGGGGACCCGTAGTTTGGGAACCAGGGCCCCCAGCGTCGTGTGTACGAGGTGATGTCGTTTTGCAACGAGGTCGTGCGCTACAAAGTGCCTTTGCACCCGTTCCACCGCTTTGTGTACGCCAATGCGCTTCTGTTCCTTTTGAAGGGTACAGAGACGATCGAGGCGGCGGCGAAGTCGTTTTGCCGCTTGTTGCGTAACTGGCCGAAGGCCGTCTTCTTCAAGAGGGCTCTCGCCGAGGACCTTTCGGTCCCTTTCGCGCACGACTCCGGTATGGAGCCGTACCTCGAGCAGCTCGCGCTGGTGAAGCACGAGGAGAACGACAACGTCGAGGACGATCACAGTCCGCGTGTCACCGGGTTGCCGAACCCTTTCCAGTTGCCGATGTTCCCATCCGACCACCGTCGGGCCGCCGACACGCGCTTTTTTTGCGGTCGCGAGTTGATGCCCACCGCGTGGGCGGCTGAATTTTTCCGTGCGCCACGGACGTTCGACTTGTCCCGTTGGCTTCCGCCATTCGCGGCATGGGAGCCCCACATGGGGTTGTGGGTGGCGACCCCCGTAGTGGTGTCGTACCTGGCGGACGCGTTGCGCAACGCCTACAGCTCACTCTGGCAGGAGGTGTACTCCGAGTACTACTGCAACTTTGTTGCTGCGTGGGTTCACACCGGGGGTTGTCATGGATATATCCCCGAGGATTATATCCGTGCATTATATCCGTATCCACTTCGGATACAAGCAGGGGGCGCATATCCAAAATGCATTATGTGAAAAGGAGGAGAGGATATATCTATCCTGTCTGACAGAAATTGCGAGATTATATCGGATCCGTATCCCAGATATAAGAGTCAGGATACAGGGATATATACGGTTATGAGACTTCCCGCGACTGGAGAATTTTAGTTCAACACAGTCGACCACTCTTTCCGCGTGCCGACAATCGGGGGATTGAATTCCGAACATTTGCCAGCGACAAACGGCGATCCAGCCCGACCCGGGTGGAACCGTTCAATCACGCGACTCGACCCGATTGCGTTGTTGTCATAGTGTAACACGAGATTCAGAACGGTCATTTTGACGTCCGTTTACACAGACGGCGGGGAACCGCCTGGACGAGACCCGCTGGGGCGATGAAATCGAGTGTGGATTTCAAGTCGCACTGACGTCTATTAAGCACTCGAATAACTGCTGGATGGCTTTCTTCTTTGGCTCTAATTGAGCTGTCTGCCAGACTCAGGGGATTATAATCGAATCCAATAATAGTATCCGGATACGAATATAATCTTCTGAAATATCCGGTTCCGGAGGCAGATATCCTGATCCGGATCCCAGCTGAGGGAGTTATCCGTAATCAGATACGAAGGATCGGCGTGTATCCGTATTCTATTACGCCCCAAAAAACATATCCTGACGACCCCTGGTTCACACCCTGCAGGTGGACAAGCTCTTCGTCCACCTGGACGGTAGGACGCTTCGTCATTTCGACGAGTTGGATACGTCCAAGTTGAAGGACGCGCCCGACGGCGAAGCCAAGTACGTCTTGTACGGCAAGATGCGTCAAGCCGTGACGGCGTTTCCCTGTCGGGACGTCCTTAAGGACGTTGCCTGGCGCGACCGCGACTCCGGGGAAGCCCGTCATGTGCGGGTCACGGTCGACCCGACCAAGGAGAACTACTTTTGCCTTCGCCACCCTTGTGTCGATTTCGACTGGGCGTTGGACCCGAACGCGCCACTCCCGATGGCTCGAATCACTTCGAGCCATCCCGGGGTGTGACGTCGTGGTCGTCGGAAATGGGCTCACGCCGTTGGCGACGCCCGAGAGGGCCGCTACTGCCCGCGTTCGCCGCGGCGCGATCGCTCGCCGTCTCCGCCACCGGCGGTGGATGCCACTTGGCCGACCCGCGCGTCTTCCTCCGCGGCGGTTGCCTTGTTTGGGTGGGCGCGTGCGCGCGATGTACGCGCTCGCGCGCCCCGTGGGGCAGCCTTGTCGGCGGTGGCTAACGCCTGGGTCGAGCAGATCGTGGGCCTGCGGACCGCTGTTGAGAACGCGGACGGACGGGGTATCGAGTCGGCTTTGTCCATCATTGGACAGCCCGTGGCTCGCTCCGTTGACGGCGATGCTAACTCCGGGCGATTCGCCCAGCACCTCGAGGCTATCCAGCCAGAAGAGGAGGCTGCGCCGGCGCGCTTCATCGCGCAGAGCATCCTTGGTCGTCGGATTCACGAGGGCGGGGGCCCGTCGACGGGGGCTCCGCACTCGGCGCGCAACACGCGTGCGCGTAGTGTCTCGCAGCAGTCGGTGGCCAGTGTCGGCGCGAGCCGCGATTCCCGCCGGGAGTCGCGTCCTCATGCCGAAGAAGAGTTGCGAGGTTCACTGTTCAGAAACTTGCTCGGTTGACCCCGGCGGGGGGGGTGGGGTTGCCAATGTCGAGGGCTTCCGCCTTTTAGGGTGGTGATGTTTCTTCGTCTTGTGGTTGTTTGTCGTTTGACATGTTTGTATCCACTTCTCAGTTTTTCTGTTTATCGTCATAGCGATGAAGGAAGTGGCAGGCCATCATGGCCCATGTTGTGGGATTTGTATCCCTTGCGTCTGCTCATCAAAGCACTTCGTACTTGAAACAGGCGCGTATGGCAGTAGCGTACCAGCTGGTGTTGGTCCATTGTGGTATGACCACGGTTGCTTCCTCTGTGGTTGTCACCAAGCGTCGAAGGACTGAATCCAAGTGTTGTACCGGAGGTACCAGAAACCCGTTGGGGAGCACTGGTGCAGGGGGATCGCTCCCGATCAGTGTCGCCTGCGCAGATTTCGGCCACACATATGGGTACGGGCCGTAAACACGGTTCAGCCGAGGGAAATGCCGCAAGGCAAGTTGGGGATCATACGCAAATTTGCGCGTCATGGACAGCAGAGTAGAATTGAGCCACGCGACAGGAATTACTTCCTTAATTGCGACGGCTGTACTTGACTCTGTCCACGAGACGTCGGCATGGATAACTCCGTCGCCGATGACATGGACATGTTAGATAGTGGGTATCCACGTGGAGTCCATGACGATGTTGGCCACGGTTGTGAGCCTGGCCTGTCGGCGACTTTGTCGCGTTGCCGTTTTCCACTCGTACCCCGGTACATGCTTCTTCTTCTGTCAAAGTAAACGCACCACCAGGTTGCGGGGGAGGTTCTCCAGGGGTTCCCAGGTGTCGAATTTCGACCCGTATTCGAATCAGCGCACCTTAGCTTTATAGCTGTAACCCGTCTGGCGTATGCCTGGGAGTTTGTCGATCACATACTCATCGGCAGTTGCGAGGAGTGACTTGCGTTGTTCTAGACCATCTTGCAGGGGGTGTGGAACCGTGTCCGTCGTCGTTGGACGAGGAGCTGGGGTGACATGGTCACTGCTGACAAGTTTTTCCTCCCCATCAGTGTCAATGACAAACGTGGAGGCATCCGCGTCTGCGTCGATGACCACGAAGCGTCAGATGGCTTTGCTTTGCAGCTATTTTTGCCGATCGTGGTTGGTCGTGGATACGTAGTCGCCGATATTGACGTCCGCATTGCGGGTTGTGACCCGATGGTCGAAGTTACATTTGTAACGTTGTTACGTCTTACGCAAGGCCTCGACTACGATGGGGATCTGCTTGCGCAGGTGGGCCATAAACACGCGTTTGTGTGCTAGGGGTGACCCGTCCTTGAGCGTTCCCTTGTTTGTAAGCGGAGTGCCCGGGGGCCAGTTGCGAACCGTGAAGTTGGGGATCCGCCTTGCGATAACGAGCTCAAATGGGGCGATGCCCGTCGACCGATGTGGTTGGCTATTATACGCCATGGACGGCAAGGTCGACTTGAGCCACGCGACAGGAGTTACTTACTTAATTGCGGCGGCGGTAGTTGAATCTGTCCACGAGACATTGGCATGGATATCTCCGTCACCGGTATCATAGACATGTTGGATAGTGGGTATCCACGTGGAGTCCATGACTATGTTGGCTACGGTTGTGAGCCCGGCTTGTCGGCGACTTCGCCGTGTTGGCGATTGCCACTCGTACCCCTGTACATGCTTCTTTTTCTGTCGAAGGAAGCGCACAACCAGGTTGCATGGGAAGTTCTTCAGGGGCTGCCAGGTGTCGAATTTCGACCCGTAGTCGAATCAGCGCACCTTAGCGCTATAGCTGACGCCAGTCTGGCGTAAGCCTAAGAGTTTGTCAACCACATACTCATCGGCAGTTGCCGGGGGTGGCTTGCGGTGGTCAAGACCATCTAGCAGGGAGTGTGCAACCGTGTTTGTCGTCGTTGGACGAGGAGCTGAGGTGACATGGTCACTGCTGACACGTTTTTCCTCCCCGTCAGTGTCAATGACAAACGTGGAGGCATCCGCGTCTGCGTCGATGACCACGAAGCGTCAGATGGCTTTGCTTTGCAGAGTATTTTTCCGATCGTGGTTGGTCGTGGATACGTAGTCGCCGATATTGACGTCCGCATTGCGGGTTGTGACCCGATGGTCGAAGTCACATTTGTAACGTTGTTGCGTCTTACGCGAGGCCTCGACTACGATGGGGATCTGCTTGCGCAGGTGGGCCATAAACACGCGTTTTCGTGCTAGGGGTGACCCGTCTTTGAGCGGTCCCTTATTGGTCAGCGGAGTGCCCGGGGACAAGTTGCGAACCGTGAGGTTGGGGATCCGTCTCGGGATAACGAGCTCAAATGAAGTGATATCCGTAGAACGGTGTGGATGGCTATTATATGCCATGGTGATTACCGGGAGTAGCTCGTCCCATCGTGATGGGTCGTCGGCGACGTAGCTTCGCAGCTGAGTAGCCATAGTACGGTTGTACCGTTCAACTTGCCCATTGGTTTGGGGATGATACGCCGTGGTGCGAACCGTTTCAATGCCAAGCATTTTCATCACAGCGATGAAGACGTTCGACATGAACTGGGGCCCTTGGTCCGATAGGATCCGGTCCGGTGGCCCGTAGGCTGACACCCACGCGTCGATGATGGCTGACGCCACGGACATGGCCGTGATTCGCCGCAAGGCGACGCACTTGGTGAGCTTGGCGAAGCGGTCGGTGATGACCAAGATGAAGCCGTTGCCCTTCTTGAACGCCGGAATGGGCCCAAAGATGTCAACGGACAGCTCCGTGAGAGGCTCGGTAGCCTGGAACAGGGTCAAGGGCGTGGTTTTTTGCCGCAAGGCGAGGCGATTTTGCGCACACGTTGTGCATTCGGAGATGGTCAAATGAATATCCGTCACCATTGAAGGCCAGTAGTATGCCTTACGCATTGTGTAATACATCCGGTTCATACCAGGATGGGCGGCCACGGTTGCGTGGTGCTCGAGGGTCAACACGCGTTCGCGTAGAGACTTTGGAATAACCAGTTGATTGCCGTAAGGCGCACGGCGGTACAGAG
>Ga0209831_1003888_pt1 | contig 12077 bp, 6 predicted proteins | sample Maine_Asex4_meta_FD_187451 | JGI IMG/M metagenome (GOLD analysis project Ga0209831, IMG submission 187451) | Marine algal microbial communities from Maine, USA - Maine_Asex4_metaG (SPAdes) (version 2) | ecosystem: Host-associated > Algae > Red algae > Unclassified | place: Maine, USA | collected...
AAGGGATTCATGTCAGTAAGCCGGCCGGGTGTCTGCGTCAGAACGGCCCATTGGAGACCGACAGCTGGGACGTGTCTGATCGTGCCCTGAGCGCTCAGACTGAAACAACGACGCTCTCTGATTGGCCCATGTAGCATTCACGGGCAGCATTCACGGCCTGCACCCGTGAATGGTGATCCGCCCGATTCCTTCACGCGTACACGCGCCGTGTAGACTGGGCCTCAGCTGCGGGCCCCGAGTGTGCCTCGCTGACACTGCGTTTTTCGCCGCAGTGCTCGCTGCCAAATTTATATAGAAAGATGATACGTGCATTCCGGGACGTTCGATTGGTTGGATAGCGATGACAATCGACCAATGAAGTTGTGGCGCTCTGCTGTCAGAAACCAAATCAAGTTGTGTTCAAGTCCCCGGTCCCCCCCTACCCCGAATGAGAGTAGGTTATCAGCACAGCTCTGTCTTCCCAAGTCCTACTTCTCGAGACGTGGTGACTGGATCAATAGCAACTTGTTCGAGTTTTTCTGGTAGTGCCGTGGACTTCGTACACAGACGGTCGGTTGACAATGGGGGTGCTGCTGACGGCCACCGTCATCGCCTGTGTACCTCCTGGTCTACGTCGCCTCGTTGTGCGAGGGGTCCGGTCGTGTTCCTCCCTGTTGGGCTCCTCTTTCTACCCCAGGTTTCTTCTCGTTCCCTTGGTGCTGTCGCAAGCACCTGCCGTGCGGGGTCTCTTGCGGCGATGGACCTCATTGGCCAAGAACGGTGTGAGCACGTCTTCCAAGGGGTGCTGCTGCTCAGCTTGGTACGTTTCTGGGCGCTGGGGTTGCACCGTGTGGCATGCTCCCTGCGGTCATTTTTGCCTTACGGCCAGTTTTGTGCTTGTGTATAGTGGCAGCTCTTCCTCAGCGCTATTGCCGCGCGCCTCCGGGTGCGTCTTCTGTGGCTGCTGACGCATATTTTGTGGTGGGGCGCTGGGTACGTGCTCCTGCTGCCTGGCCGCGTTGTTGTTTCCTGGGGCGTTTTTCTGTGGCCCTCCTGCACTGGGTCGTGTTCCTTGCGCTGTGTGTCAGGCTGGTGCGTTTGGCGCGGGCTGGATCCGAGAGTCCATCTCCCTAGCCTACATGGTGCTTGGCGCGGGCGTGGCGGTTGGTTTTGTCATTTGCACGCCCAACTGGAGGGTGTTCAACCGGAATCCGCTGACCTTTGCGACCTCGTCCGAGTTAGCGGCGGATATGGCTGCGGGGTCGACGGGCAAGGGCGCAGCCAGCGGCAAGGCGGCTGGTGGGAAGGCTGGTGCGTCGCGGTAGCCATGGGGTGCGTGCAGCCCCGTCGCCTGGCGCTTGGCCCTTGTCCCAACCCTAGTTGCATCGGTTTCATGAGAGCCCTTGTGTGGCCAGTGATGGGGATGTGACTGTGCGCTTGTACGTATATGTGGTTCGAAGCACTCTTGTAGCGGGTGGGGCCTTTGCGTCGTCTTGTGCGTGCTGGTGAGTGTCTCTGGCTTGGCCGGTGTTGTCCTGTCATCTATTTGAACTCGATACCAACAGAGCGCGCTGGATGTCGTGCCGTCAAGATCAATGATTTTGATGACGTGATACCGGGGGTCGCCCAGCCGAGCCGACGGGTACGGACCGTCCACCACTGAAGGACATCGGTCCATTGGTATCCACACAACGCGGAAAGACAAACACATCCTAAGACCTTCCTATGCATTTCAGAATTCAAACGCCTGGACAGCAGACGAGTGGGTGGGGCCGTGTTCCGGACCTTAGACGCGGCGCACCAAGAGGATACCCTCGCGGACGGTGAGCATGACCTGCTCCACCCTTGTGTCCGCCCGCACTTTCTGGGCAAATGCGTGCAGCGCCAGACGCACCGGATCATCGTCCGCGTACACAAGCGAGCACAGGGCGTTGTCAGCCATGATGAGGCCGCCCTCCGCAAGCATCTTGAGACCAGCCTCGTAATAGTGCGCGTAGTTGACCTTGTCTGCGTCGAGGAAGACAATGTCAAACTTCTCGCCCGAGTCCGCCATCTCCGACACCACCTTCATCGCGTCACCACGTACGAGCTTGATCTTGCTGCCGTCGGCAGAGGCGTCAAAGCACTTCTGTGCCACGTCTGCGCACTTCTTGTCTGCCTCGATGGTAACGACCTCGCCATCGGCAGGCACGCCGCCGGCAAAGGCCAGAGCAGAGTAGCCCGTGAAGGTGCCAATGTCGAGCACTCGCTTAGACTTGGTCATGCCCGCCATCATCTTGAGGAACTGGCCCTCAATGGCGCCCACCATGCACGGCGCGAACAGGTCGGCGGCCACCGTCTCCTTGGCAATATTGACGAAGTCGGCTGACGCGGCGGTGGTCATCGCCTGCGCATACTCCTCGCCGCCCTCGTGGAAGAGGGTGGTGTGAGGGAAGGCCGGCGGCGCCTCCGTGTCCTTCGCCTGAATCTGCACCATCGAAGCCATCAGAGACGACGACGTGGCCCCCTGGTTGCGCGACACCTGCTGCTTGGCAATCCAGTCATTGTACACGTTGCTGTTGCCGTTGCCGTTGGCCTCAACCCCATTGGCTTCTACCCCATTGCCGTTGCCGTTGGCCTCAGGGACCTCGTCCGACGCGGCGGGGCCAATCGTTGCGATGGCATGAACAGCATGGTCTGCATGCTGCTTGACCGTCGACGGGTCCTCCAGCCCGACATCGCGGCAGTGAGGCTCAATGCCCGCACCTCCGCGCGGGTAGGCCTTGCACAGCTCCTTGTAGTCAATGAGCGTCGCCTCCAGCCGGGCACGCGTCAAGTCGTTGAGGTAGCCGCACTTGCCAATGGACCCTCGGGGGAGCGGCGCGCACAAATTCCCGCCACGCTTCTCCGTCATCTTGACCTGCGACTGCCACAGGCTGTTGGGGTTGTCCAAGATAGGGTGCACCAGCGACAGTCCGACTGTCGAAATAACATTGAGGATGCGGTGGAAGTCGGTCACGGAAATCCAGCCCTCGAGGAACGACAGGTAGGCACCGTAGCCCATGCCAATCGACACGGCGTGGCCGTGCAGGAGGCCCGCCTGCAGCTCGAAACCGGGTGACCACGTGTGGCCGTACGCGTGAGGCCGGCACTGGTGGGTCTCCCACAGGTTGCCGTACTCAGACCGCACGTAGCCATCCATTGCCTTGGCAATGATGCTCTCCGACAGTGTGTCAAACCTCGACCCGGCCTCGACACCCTCGATGCCAAACTTGGTGTCGACCAGCTTCTGCCCGGCTTCCTCCAAGGCCTCAAAGAGGGTGTGGTCCTTCGTGACCGCCATCTTGATGATCTCGGCAATGCCGTGACGGATCCAGCCCTTCTCCAACGTGCGGAAGAAGTAGCGGTCCGTCAGAGTCAACACCGGCGGGTGGTAGGCGCCAAAGACGTTCTTGTAGCCCAGGCCGTCACAGCAGGTGCGAGGGGATGGACCAGCGTCAATACCCGACACAATCGACGTACACAGCATCACGTACGGGGTGTTGCGGTGGTACAGGGCGCAGGCAAAGCCGCCCACGTCGGCCATGACGCCGCCCCCGACAATCAGCACCGGTTCATTGCGGGAGACACGGCGGCCCTTGAGGTCAACCAACATCTTCTCCACCGTCGAAATGTCCTTGTCGACCTCCATGCACCGGTAGCTCATCTTCTCGAAGGGAATATCGTGCGACACAAAGTAGTCGCACAGCTTCTGGCCGTACAGCTTGTCCAGACGCTCGTCCACGACGGCAACACAGCGCTTGAGTGGCTTGTACATGTCCCGGAGCTGGTGGTTCTTGGGGTTAAGCACGTCTCGCACAATCTCAATAGAGGTGGTGATGGTGGTGGACATGACGCCCTCAATGCGCGACGAGTCATCTGAGGACGTCACGTGGCCATTGCCCTGCCGGTAGATGGAGGTCGGATACAGCGCGTGCGGGTCGTTCTCCAGCAAGTACTGCGCGTTCTCCTCATAGATGTCCTTGAGCGACTCTCTGGCCGTCTTGCCAATGATCAGGTGTTTGATGAGCATGGTGCACAGCTCCTCGTCCGCAAACACACGCTCGGCCAGAGCCGTCCATGGCTTGGCCGCAACCACATCGTCCGACGCGACAACACCAGAGAGCAGCTGCATCAACTGACCCGCCGGCAGGTTGTAGAAGTACTTGAGCTGCTTCAGCGACCTCAGCATGCACAGGTCCTTGGTGTTGGACGAGAAGTCCGCCGCCACGGAGCCGTCGAAGACGTCCGCCCGGGAGCAGCGCAGCAAAAAGGTCGACAGTGCCGGCAGCGCCAGGACCGTCTCGACGGCGGTCTTAGCGTCGCCATCAGGGACGACCGAGCCAGCCTCCTTGACGTCGGTCACAAAGGCGGCGAAGTGCTGCGGCTGCACCACTTGCACGCCCGCCGACTTATCCAGCGTGATATGCATGATTGTGACGACAGGCACGTCACTTCCAGCCGTGAGAACAGAGCCGCAGAGCGATAATCAGCGAGGGCTACGAACGGCGGTGATAGGGGCGCTATCAGACGGCCGCAGATGCTCCTCTCCTGGTCGCACGGAGAGAGCGAGCAATGGACACAGTTGACGATCCGCCGCGGGAGCAGAGGGAGGACGCGTGGTTCCCTTTGTCCCTTCTGGCCGCGGCCCACACCCAGTCAAAAATGCACCCACACGGCTCACAATGGACGCCCCGCGAGCGCCGAATGCACAGCCTGCAGGCCCTATTACCACGCTTGCGGTGCTGGAGTGGGCCGCACGCGGCGGGTGTGGTGGCCACCGGCGGCTGCTCATGGCACCCCGCAGCTGGTGGCGGCAACTCCGGGCGTCCACCAAAGCGCCCTCAGCACGCTACAGCGCCAGTGCGTGAGAATGCGCTCGCCCCACCCCACTTCCCACGGGCGAGGGCTCACGAGGCCAAGCCGACCACAAGACGCTTGCTGCGGCCGCCGGGACGGCTGCGCTCCTGACCCCTGCGTTCTAGGAAAGAATCTGTACGGCTGGAAGCATTCCGCCGCCACCCCAAGAGACCCCGTCTCTGGTCCGGCGTTGGCGGCTCCAACCTCCGTGCCTGCGATTCCGGGCCCTCCAGACTGCTTGTTGGGACACACTCGGCCGACGGCACCGTCGTCGCCGGCGATCGTCGCCGGTGGATGGACGGGAAGGGGCAGGCAGCTGCGAGTTGGACTCGAGCCCCCCCACCGCTCGATACCAGTCCTACCCACGGCGACGACAGAAATTGATATTCGGTTCTCTGGCTGGAACCATGTGGGCTGCAGCGTCACACCGGTGGCGGTGGCGGTGGGTGGTTGCTGCCGCTGGGCGGGATCCTCGCCCGCCTGGGGAGCCTCTCGCGAGGCGGCTACAGTCCGAGTCAAGGCTTGCACGCAAACTTGGCGGCTGATCACCCCCCCCGTCCCCAACCGCCCGTGACGCTCGGACCACAACTGCTTTGCCAGGCAATGCGCGGCGACCACTCCCCAAGCGACGAGTGGCACCGAGAGTGGCGTCGTCAAGATCCCTCCCTGCCAGCTACCGACGCGTCGGCACGGTGATTGAGGCGTCGTCTGGGGCTTCCACATCGCCAGTGTCAGCAATTTTGCATCAGTGAAGATCCCTCATGACGCCGTCGGGAACCCGGATGAGGGCTGTCGATGCCGGTGTGGCGTTGAGTGTGAACCGCGTGAGAAGAGTGGCCCGGTGGCCCGTCGCTGGTGGCGGTTTAGTACAAAGCGAGGGAGATACAAATCTAATACAAATCACAGCGGATAGTAATCACTGACCGACGCCACAGACGGGCTTCTGACGACCGACAAGGGGACACCTCGAAGACATCGGCGGATCTTGGCCGCGCAAAGACGATAGGGAGTGGGCCGATGCTTGTGCAGCCGGCGGTGATCACCTCATTAGAGGATCAGCCAACCAACACCATGTATGCACCCACCAATTGAGAGCGAAGCCGTGCGACGCCCACGGCGGCGAAAGCGACGGCGAAGCGGGCAGCGCCCATCGACTAATCGACTGGACCAACCGTTCTTTACATGCCAGATGTAGTCCACTCGTGGCTTAAAACATATTTGATCAACCTTGAGCTCATTATTATTCACTAAAAAGCAGTTGCAGCCACGGTGCAGTTGACCAGCTTCAACTTGCATGAAGCCCCGAAATGAAAAAAACACGGTTTCTTCACGACGAAAGGGTGACAGTGGGCATCAAACAGGCACACTGCACTGTACGCCAGTGTGCCGATGCTGCGGCGATGGAGTGCATGTACTACTCGCTTTACTGCGTGCATGTGGTGGAGAGGAGCGCTCGTGTGTTGGTGGGGTGAGAGGTTGTGAGGCCCTGTTGCTGTACGGTAGCGCAGATTACAGGTCCTTCCTCGCGTCGCTAACAGAAGTTAGTGTCTCTTCTGTGTCCAAACAAGAGTGTCTACCTCTCTTGGCTCTTGTCAATACGCGACGGGTGACCCTCTGACTCACAGTGCATGTATAATAAGTATGATATTTATTGATCACACATTTACGTCCTGCCTAAGCCTGCGGTGGAAGGCACGACAGCTGCTTTCGTATGCATTGTAGAGGGTATGGTCGAGTGGTTCCGCACTCACCGTATTTTGGGCGAGTGCGCCGCATTCTGGCACTTCCACTGGTGTATGCGCTGGACAGCCGTCCTCTTATTCGCCAACTCGTGTAGAACAGTAGTGCGCTAGTTGGCGCACTGAGTTTTCTTTTTTTATTGGCTGAAAGGAGAGGCTTATGGCCCAAATATATTCAGTATAAATAAACTAAGATGCAAGTCACGTATTGAAGTATGGCTCTGACAATACGTTTTGTAGTGAAAATAGATTTGTGGACAAGATCAGTTTTATGATTAACAATCAATGAATCAGTCGGTTGCTGGCATCTTCGATTCAAGCACGACTCCTCCGCGGCACTTGCGGCACGTGCCTGTCTGACCATCGCCTCTATGGATCGGTGGCGTTGCGTGTGCTTAGAACCCACCGACACTCAATACATTACTGCATTGGCCAAGCGCCCTCAGCCATCTGTTTGGTCCGCATGCAAGTGCTTCATCCATTTCCAGGGCGCTGTGGGCCATCCGGTCGGCCCGAGCCGCCTCGTAGAACTCCGATGCATGTTTGTGGCCACTCTGGGTTGCACCGGCGATGCCGCTGGGCCACCGTGTTCGGCTGCCCAGTCTGATGGTTCCGCCACCGCCGTCCTCCCCCCCACCGTGGCGGCCATCTCGAATCGCATCTCGGCAGCCAGGCACTTCAAAACCTAGGCGCGATCCCTCAGGTGGAGACCGGGTCATTCCGGGGGTTGGCCTCACCGGCGGCCGCTGTGCCGATGGCGTGTGCCGCCGACCCCGTCGGTCTGCAAATTGTGCGGCTGGCGGCGGTCGCCGACGGCGGTCGACGGTGGCGGCCGACTACCGCTGACCACGCGCCACACGCGCCGACTATCCCGCGCTCTGAGCGGTTTCGGCCGCCCATTTTGCAGCCGCCGTCTCCGGTGGCCGCACGGCGGCTAACGCGTGGAGACGAGGCAGAGTGGGAACAGAGTCCCTTGAGTCCTCGGCCTGACGCGTGTGAACAGCTCTTTGTCGGCACCACCCGTCGTGGCCCGGCAACTCCACCTCAAACAGCTGACTTGGTCACTCCCCTCCTCCGAATCCCCCCACGGTTATCGCCGCCATCGCTGCCGCCACCCTTAGGGGCACTCGCCACGCGGAGATGGCGTCCCCGGCAATCCCCCCCGCCAATTGCAACCTGGTGCAGATCGTGTTGCGGCTGCTCGATGCCTTCTTTTGGTCGCTCCTGGTCGCCCTGCGCGGCGCCTTGCGGATGGCCACGCGGCCGTTGGCCGGGGTTCCCCATGGTGTCGCTGCCGGCAAGACTGTCCTCGTCACTACCGGCCGGCAGGCCAAGACTGTCCACGTCATCCGGGCGCTGAAGGCGGTCGGCGCCACCGTTGTTGTCACAGACTATGACCACGTGAGCGCGTCGGCAGTCAGCACGGCGTGCGACCATTTCGTGGTGCTGCCGTCGCTGGATGTGAACGCCCTGGACGCCTGGGTGGATGCCTTCGGGAAGCTGCTAGTCGAGTACGCCGTCGACATGGTCGTCCCCGTAAGCACCATCAACGAGGCCCTCTTCCTAGGCGTCGCCAAGGACCGTCTGTCGCCCAAGCTGCCACATGTGGAGTGGCTTTGCACCGGCCTGGACAACGTGCTGCGGCTCGATGACCGCGAGCGGTTCAGCGCCACGTGCCGGCAGTATGGGGTGCCCGCCCCGGCCAGTGGCCTGGTTACCCGCCGCGAGCAGGTGCCGCACTCAGCATCGCAGCCGCACGGCATTATCGTCAAGCGCCTTGAGTCATCCGTCAACCGGGACGAGGAGATTGTGCCGGTTGCGCCAAGTGACCCGCTCCCCGACTTTGTCAAGCCGTCCCCGACCGACGCGTGGCAGTGGCAGCAAATGATCCGAGGCGCTGAGTACTCGGTGTGGTACGTGTGCGTCAATGGCAAGGTGACCTTCTCGGCCTGCTACCTGTCGCAGCCGGACCTGGTGCACTTTGACCATGTGCCGACCCCTGCAGACGTCGACAAGCCGCTCCGCGACCTCATCGCCGGCATGCACTTGTCCGGTCAGTACGCGTTCGACTTCATCCGCGACCAGGACTCGGGCGTGCCGTACGTGATTGAGTGCAACCCGAGGGCGTCGTCCATTCTCGAGACGGTGTCGTGCACGCCGCTGTGGGGGGAATCCTTCTTTGGCATCGATGTCAGCGCCCGCTGCCGCACCCAGGACGTGGGCTTCGTGTTCCATGGCAACTGCTGGCCGTGGACGGCCCGTACCGAGGGCTACCTGTGCCTGTCGGACCCGCTGCCTTTCTTTGCCGCGGAGATTGCGTGGCCGCTGCACGCCATCCAGACCAGCGGCATGAGTGAGGCCGGCTACCGCAAAATCGACGTCAACATTTGCAAGATCATCATCGACGGCCCGTCGGCGCCGCGTAGCATCGGGACCTTTGAGAATGCTGCGCAGGGGGCCAAGCTGGCGGTGCTCGACCGCGCCCTCCAGTACGTGGAGACGATTTACATTGACGCCGCCGTGCCCAATGTCGGTGCCGTTGTGGCGGTCGCTCGCAAGGCGTCGTGCCACCCGGTGTTGTTTCAGCTCGGTGCCCAGGCGGGGCTGCTGTCGGGCGTCTCCAACTCCTTGTATGCCGACCTACCACCCATTCAGTTTGTGGCCTCTCCTGAGGAGTTGAGTGGACTGGTGGCAGCGTCGGAGGCCGTCGCGCCGACGAGGCTGCTAACGGGAGATGCCGCATCTGTTGCGCTCGGCTTTGACTCAGAGCTGACGCTGCTGGCCCCACGCGCTCGAGCCACCCCCTACACTTACTACCGCATCCCACTGAGGAGGCTCAAGGTCCTCCACGTCATGGGATCATGTACAAGCAAGTACTACGAGACGGTGTCTAGTTATTATGGCTTTGACTGCATCTCGAGCGTCACGGACGACGTGCGCTACGAGCACGTCATCGGGTACGTGCACTTGACGGGCGAGTGGAGCGTGGCTGTCGGCAAGGACGAAGTCTACATGCGCGAAAAGGCACCACGGTTGTCGCTGGCGCAAGCACTGGCGGCCATTGAGTCGTTGTCCATCGACTTGATGATCCCCCATATGTTTGACTATGCCGGCCTCACCGCCTATCGCTCGGTTTTTTCGATGCTGGACCTTCCAACTATTGGATGCAGCGGTGAGGCGCTCGCACTATCAACCAACAAGGCTCGGACCAAGGCGTGTGCTGCCATGGACGGTGTGCAAGTGCCAAAATCGCAGCTGCTGCGTCGCGGTGACACGCACTCGATGCCCTTCCCCATTGTCATCAAGCCAACCGAGGAGGACAACTCGATGGGCGTGGAGGTGGTGCACAACGAGGCGCAGGTGGCGGCAGCCCTCGAGTCGGCTTTCCAGTTTGGTGACGAGGTGATGGTCGAACAGTACATTCCTCTCGGCCGCGAGCTCCGCGTCGCGGTGATCGAGACGCCCGACGGAGGCATGGAGATGCTCCCCGTCGTCGAGTACTTCCTCCCCGCGGAGAAGCCGATCCGCAAATCTGGGGACAAGATTACCACCGACTCGTCCGGGCAGCCCAGCGGCTACGCGCCCGTCGACCGCAAGGTGCCTGCCGATATTGATCCGGTGCTTCATGACAAGCTGTACAAGCTGGCGGTGGTCAGCCACAGGGCCACTGACTGTGCCGACTACAGCATTTATGACGTGCGGGTGGACCCCGACGGGGAGCCGTACATGCTCGAGTCGTGCCTCTACTGCTCCTTCTCCTTCCGCAGCGTGCTCGTGCTGATGGCCGACGCGGCTGGCAAGAAGCACCCGCAGCTGTTTGTCGAGTTTAGCGAGCGCAGCGTCGGTCGCAAGAGCGCCGCCATTGCCGCGCAGGCGCACGGCAAGAAGGCGCCGCAAGAATTCGGCATGAAGGTGCGGCGATAGGGGCCAAGAGCATTTCTGTAGGGAGGTGGCTGCGGACACCTCGGCCGTACACCAGCAAGATAAAACGTTATACACTGGAAATCGAAACCGCTCTCCTCCATCACATGCGTCGCGACGTTCGGCTGAAGCTGGCTACCAGCCGCGAAGAAGGCTACAGTAGAAGTACGCGAGAGACGCACGAAAAACCTCCAGTCTACTCTCTTCAAGACGCTTGTATTGGCCCGACTGCTGGGGTCCAGTTGGCTCGACAAGGCGCAGGTGGAACCCCGTATCATTCGCCGTTGTGGCCACGACCGTCGTCTCGGCTCCAGCGAGTGCCGCAGTTTTCCTTCCTTTCCCTCCCCTCTCTTACCTCCTCTCACTTCCCCACCCACCTGCGTGAGGCGCATACTCGTTGCCCTGTGCTGTTGGACACCATGGCTCCAGGCGGCCAGCACACTGCCCGCCGTGGGCAGCCCGTCATGGCCCAGCCTACCCGCGGTCTCACCAAAGACCAGGAGGTACTGCTGGACAGCTGGCTACCTCTGCTGCGCGCGCGTGAGATGGCGGTGAGACAGGCGGCGCGGCAGCTGGGCTGCTCTGAGGGCCTCGTCGTGCGCGCTCGGGACGGATCCGTCGAGGCGGGTCCGCCGGTCTGTCGGCGGAGCCACTCTCAGCGCCGGCCGAAAGGGCCAATAAGAAGCCTAGAATCTCCGGCTGACAGTCGTCATGAATACAACCGATTGTGCTTCCTCAGACCCTGAGGGTCTGTCTTAACCAGAGGTGGCAGGTGATTTTTATTTGATTATAATCATGATGATTATAATCATTATAATCATTTTACATCACGGGGCTGATGATTATAATCACATGGCCATGCAAGGGGATTTACAGTTGGTCATACATGAGGGGGGCTACTAGGAGATAGAGACAGCTGGTTGGCCTGCCAACTGACAGATTCAAGCGTTTCACTGGCTGGTTGGCCAGTCCGCGACTGTCGTTCGTGTCAACAATGCGAAGGACATGCCCTGCTGCACTTGCACGGTACGCTCCTACAGATGGCAGAACTGGCAACGAGCATGGCAGTCTGATGCGTCTACGCGCAGGGAAGAGTGAAGAAAGAGTCTGAGCCAAGCGACAGAGCGTCGAAGAGCACCGCATGCATATGAAGACAGGCATCTGCAAAAATAGCCAAGGTTACCATGGCATCAGTACACAATTGCCACATAGAATCGTACATAGTACATCTGAGCGGGGTTGCCAGGTGTGGTCGATTCACGTTGGCCTCCTATGCGTTTTTCATGGCCTGTGAACTGACTGGAGCGAACGAGGACGCTTGGTCAAAGCCACGGCGTTGTCACGAGCAACCGCTCAGGCCAGACCTGAGTCTCATTATCCAGAATAACATGTCGCTTCAGCTCCACGGTCGTTTCTCACCATCAGTTGCTGCTCAGGGTCTGTCTTAACGACGCGTGCACGGCGTGCACAAGTGCGTGCTAGCCAATGGGAACGCGACGTTCCAATCACGCCCCAATCACGTCGACCAGTTTGGACATTATTGGAGTGATCGGGTGACCC
>Ga0209831_1003889_pt1 | contig 12076 bp, 15 predicted proteins | sample Maine_Asex4_meta_FD_187451 | JGI IMG/M metagenome (GOLD analysis project Ga0209831, IMG submission 187451) | Marine algal microbial communities from Maine, USA - Maine_Asex4_metaG (SPAdes) (version 2) | ecosystem: Host-associated > Algae > Red algae > Unclassified | place: Maine, USA | collected...
GAACTCGGCCGGCCGATCCGCCGCACCTCGACCTGCGGCGGGCTGATCCACGAGTACCGCCCAGCCGCATGAAACCCAGACGACACGTGCCACGCAGATGCCTTCTCGGCACCCTCAGGGCTAAATCAGGACTATCTCGCGACGCTCACCCTCTCTTTCGACGAGGATGCGACTGCCCCCTTCAATATTCTCTTGGACGAACAGATCGAGTGCCACGGCCCGGCGGACGAGCTCTGTGACACTGATCCCGCGGCGTTCGGAACGCTCGACTAGTTCGGCATGCACCGCGGGAGACATGTTTATTGTTAGGCGCTTATACGTGCTTTGGTCGCCCATGATTGTTCCTCGATTGGTTTTCGTGCTTTTGGTAAACCGGCAAGAACTTGCGGAAGAAGATCTTCGATAGTCGCATGCGCATACTAGCCGAGATTAGTCGCATCGCATGCAGCATGTTTACGCACCACGTACGCGTAGGACGCGCGTCTCATACGTTGTCGCGCTGTAAAAAGGTGAAATGGTGATGGTAAACTAGTAACCAACGCAATATTCGTTTAGCCAGGAGCGTCGTGCCAGCGATGTGCCCTTCCCTAGACAGCGAGCCATCTTGAGACTTCAACTCGGCTCCAAAGCAACGTGCATTGCTCTTTTCCGCAATCACCAACCACCGACCGGGAGTCGACGAAAACAACAAACCGAATCTTTCATCAAACGGCCAGGAGCCTCCTCCAGTTTGCCGGCATGAGCACCTGATCTTGGTGCACGACGAGTTCAGATGAGCCATGCCAGACAAGCTGACTACGAGTGCTCCTCGCGCCTGATTGGTGTCTCTGATGTTCGGCAAATTGTTCTTTGGCTTTCTTCTCGCTTTCTTCCACAAGCGACTTCTGCGGGTTCTAGCCGGTTCGCGGCCTGGGAAAGCACTATCGCGCTGGTGTACTTCGAGCCAACCACCGAAAAATCGAAGGGTAGAGCCAGGGATCACCCGCCGGCTCTCGGAGATTCTGGTTGAGATCGAAGACGTACACGGCTACCTTTCTCCTGATGACGGTATGCAGTCTGCGCTTGACCACGAATTCGTTCGGTTGCGGCAGCTCCAAGATGTCAACTCCAGTCTCGATCGTCTGAACGACAACCTCAAGAGCCATACCACCGCGGTTCGCGAATCTGCCAAGGTATCTGACGCCCGGGCGCGCATGCTGCAGAGGCTCACCGAGCTTCTCTTGGTGCTGACAATTGTTCTGGTGTTCCTTGCTGTCTTCTAGTTTCTGAGGATGTCAAGAAGGGACTGTTGCGTTGGTCGATCATCGGGCGCGTCTCGCCAGTTCAGTGCCGGTTTGGGGTTGCTAGATGGCTTTGGCGAGCAGCGCTATTTGGTTGCGCTCCCCTCGAATGTGTGTGAGCCTTGAGTGCGTGGGAGTCAACGTTGATCTATTGGGCGTGGCTGCTGGTTCGGCTTTCGTCCAAGAGCTTGTCGCCGCGAGGGCCAAGACGCCATTCACTGACTACGACGGCTGTTGGGGTGAGTACTACTGGCTTCGACGAACAGGTGCGTGGAGCGAAGAAACACAACACTTCACCGATGAACACCTTGCGCTCGATCAGATGCTTGAAGACCACCCCGAACTCTGGATGCTGACTTGGAGTCGGGGATCGAGGAACATCTGCGCGGAAAGTCCCGCTAAGGGTGCTGAACGGATGTACGGCCTTGAAATAGCCCTTTGGCTATATGTCGGCAAATCGGGATTCCTGGATATTCGGACCACAGCGACTCAAGTTGATTCGCAGCACGTAGGTAACGAGTTCGAGGCCAGCGACTGGAGCCGCTGCCCACAAAACCCCCAAGAATAGGCAGTTCCGGGTGGAATCGATGTGCAGAGCAGTGTCGAGTTGTAGCACCGTGACTAATGCAAGGCCGGACTCCTGGGCGAGGTAACGCCGACGTTCCTTGCTCGATGCGACGGCCCAAACTCATGGACTGGGGGTGTTGACGTTAGAAGAAAAAAGGGGGTTGACACTTCTTGGATCAACAATTTATTATCTCAATACATACTATTTAACGTATGTATTCAAACACAATTGTTCAAACAGAAGGGTAATTTCATGAAGCGTTCCATAAGTGCACTGCTGCTCACAGCTGTGTTCTCCTTGATGGCATCTGCATTTGCCTTTACCAGTCCCGCTGATGCGCAGGACGGTGTCGATGAGCTGACCAGTCGTCAGCTCGTCGAAGCTGTCGTCTTCGGCACGGGGCCGGGTGGAGACATTGTCAATGCGATCACTGATGCTCAGCCACTCGACGGCCCGGTCTATCTTGAGGTCCGTCACCAAGCAACTGAGCTGCTCGATCAGATCGAGCGGTCCAACCCGGGTGCGGTAGATGTCATTGCTGATGGGCTGACTTCGGGCGATCCGTACGTCGTGCAAGAGTCTTTGGACCTGCTTGGTACAGAGCTATATGCAGCGACCGAAGTTCTGCTTGGAACAGAAGAGCTCGACGCGGCAATGTCGACGCTCAATGGCAGCGCTGGATATGGCGCTTGCAGCCTGTTCCTCGTCTGCACCGTTTACATGGCCCTTGCTGCGGTGAATACGGTGGCAGCTACCCATGCTGCCGCCGTGACTGTTGCCGCGGCAGTCGCCGGGTATGCCGCTGTCTTCTTTGGACAGTGGGTGTGGGGTGGCCTCGGCGACGACGACGGCAGCACCCTCAAGCAAGAAGCAGCTATCGCCGACTTGACGTTGGCCTTGGCCGGCTGAGTGCTCGGCAGGTTCGGGCGATGGTCGCTCGAACCTGCCAGCTCGGGAGCCACTCATGAATACCATCCTCTCTAACTCATCGAACGCAACCCTCGGCAAGGTCTTGGTCCTTTGGGCGGTTGGCGTGTCTGCAGTCCTGACATACTCGTTATCGGTCACCGTCTTCTCACAGAGCGACATCGAACGCTTACCCGCCACCGCATCGATTTCGCCGTGGGCGACGGCTGCGTTTCCTCAAGGCTGGGCGTTCTTCACGAAGAGCCCTCGTACGCCGGAGGTGCAACCATTTCAAGTCGATGGGACCACTTCAATGGACTCGCTCGCACTTGGTCCGAACTCCTCGCCCCGATGGCTCTTTGGCCTCAACCGCACGTCCCGAATCCAAGAATTCGAGCTAGGCGAGATAAACCGCCTCACGTCGCAGGTCGAGTGGACTGACTGCGACGGGCCGCTGACAGCGAGTTGTGTCGAGGCGGCTCGCGCTGCGGGAGCGGAACCAGTCGACAACCCGTTCCCACTCCAAACACTTTGCGGCACGATTGCTCTAGTGCGGGAGGAGCCAGTTCCGTGGGCGTTTGCCAATCGTGGCATCGACACCGAACCCCCTGCAGATTTGAAGGTCGTCGATGTCCGCTGCTAACCGAACATTCGCAACACTAGGCTCCGCACTGGGATCACACCTTGCGACGCGCGGCCCATGGCAGACCCCCGTGCTGGGCATCGGCCGATCACTTGTTGCTTTGGCGTCGCTGAGCACACTCATCGCAACACCGACCTCGACCCTGTTCTATCGAAGCCCATCATTCCCCGACGGTTTCGTTTGCTTGCCTCCTACCAAGCATGTCTTGTTGCCGTGCGCGACCGGCGGCGGTGGAGCATGGTCGCTGATCTGGCAGCTTGTGCTCATTGCTGTGTTACTGGTCGTAGTTTCCGGTTGGCGCCCCCGCTGGACGTGCATTCCACACTGGTTGGCGACGTTCTGGTTCGTGAACATCACTCCAATTCCTGATGGTGGCGATCACCTTGCGTTGGTACTCTCGGGCTTGCTCATTCCCCTTTGTCTTGCCGATGACCGAAGATGGCATTGGACCTGGAAGCAGACGGGCCAGAGTCCGACAGCTCGCGACGCCATTGGGCACCTTGCCCTCGTGGCGATTCAAATACAGGCATTCTTCGTATACGTGCATGCATCGGTCGCAAAGGTAGTCGTCGCCGAATGGGTCGACGGCACCGCAATCTGGTACTGGTCGCGCCAGATCGCCTTCGGCTTTCCGGAATCGATTCGTCCCGTCACGGACGAACTTTTCTCTCACACCGTCATCGTCGCTGGAGTCACGTGGGGTTCGCTGTTCATCGAAGCATTCCTCGTGCTAGCCATCGTGCGAGGCGGGATTGCCCGCTATCCGGCACTAGCAATCGGACTGCTGTTTCACTTGTTCATCGCAATCACGATGGGCTTGGTCTCGTTCTTTCTATCGGCAGCAGCTCTGCTGACACTCACGTTCGGAGCCCCCATTGCAAGTTCGATGCGAAGCGGCGTAGCCACAGCGCTCGAGACATGGCCACGGCCAGCCACTACCAAGAGATCACCAAATCCAACCAATCCACTCACAGACAAGGAAGAGGAAACATGCCAGATAGAACTGAATTTGTCGAACGACAGGGTTTTGGCCGGAACCTCGCATTCTTCCTGCGAGTCCCAGCCGTTCTCCTTGCCATCTTCGGCGCCTACATCATCATCAGCGCTCTCAGCGACGAAATCCCGGTAGCCGGAAAGCTAGCGCTTGTCGGTCTCGGCATTGTGACCGGTGGAGTAATTCCATGGCTGCTGTGGAGCATGCACCTTCGTGTGACGGTCGACAACGACGCGTACACCGTTGCACTCTGGCCGCTCCCGTTGCGCCGGTCGGTTCAACTGACATCGATAACCGATGTCGTGACCCGCACCGTGGACCCCATGACCGAATACGGCGGCTGGGGCGTCAAAGGAAAGTCAGCTGACATGCTCTTCTCAGTCGGCGGAGTCGAAGCCGTATCAGTGGTCTATAGGGATGGGGGCGAGAAAAAGAAGCTGACGGTCACGAGCCCCCGGGCCGAGGACTTACGGGAGACCCTGCATGCGGTGGTCAGCTAAAACGCCCTCGATCCTGCCCTTAATGATTCTTGCAGGTCTACTTCTGGCGCCAGGATGTCTGTCTCCGGCTGGCGGAGTCGAGTCGACTCGAGCTCCGGAGGTTGCGCTCGAGCAGGCTCTCAACGCCGGTTCGGCGGTGGCAGTTCATGACCATCTCCGCCTGACTCACCCACCGGACCTAGAACTGATGCAGAACGTCTGGGCTGCCGGCGGTGGTAGGTGGGCTGTCGAGGACTACGACACCACATCTGATTTTGCCTTCGAGGCAACCCTCTCGAACGGACTGGCGAGCTATCGGCTCTCAGTCACTGGTCTCCCCGGCAGCTCCGCAGCGCGGGTAGCCGTCTACAAGACCAGCGACAGAAGGTTCGCTCCGATCGAAACGCTATCTGCCTGGGAAGTCGAGGCGAACCAGCAGTCTTTTAGAGTCACAGCGCACACGTTCGACCTTTCCGATCAGGGGTGCAGCACGCGCCACGCGTTCGGCGGCGACCCCGGCGACCCAGTCCCGCTGGCATCGGTCTCGAAACTGCTCATCGGAGCAGTTGCGGCTAGCGACGGGCCGTCCGATATGGCCGATCGGTTGACTATCGACGACGCAGTTCGTAGTCTGCCCTCGGGCACTTGGCATCAGCTGCCTAACGGCACATCTCGCACAGTCGCCGAAGCGATCGCCGCCATGTGGAGTGATAGCGACAACACCGCCGCCGATATGCTCGTCCGCCATATTGGCGCTGACCAGATACAGCAAACGAGCACCGCATCGTTCGGATACGAACCGGACTTACCGTTCCTGACCACAGCCGAACTCTTCAAACTCAAATGGGGAGGCGACCCAGAGGCCGCTCGAATATTCAGCGAGGCGGCAACGCTAACTGAGAGACAACGTCTCCTAGGTGAGGTCAGCGAGGAACCACTGCCGCTGCTCACGGGCTCCGAGCTGCCCACATACAACGAGACGGTTGAATGGCGGGCATCGCCCGCAGGTGTCTGCGAGGCGCTCAGAACGATATGGGCGGACTCGACCTTCCGGCCAATCGCAGAACACGCATTAGCGGTTGGCCAAGGAACGCCGCTCGACCCATCATGGTTCGTCAAGTACGGCAGTGAACCTGGAGTATTCACCGCCGCAGGTATTAGTCGCATCGACAGCGCGACGCCTGTCGTGATCGTATTCGCGGCCATCGACGCCAATTCGTTGATCAACCTGGTCGACGTGCAACGCCTGTTCGAGAACTACAGCCGGCTCACATTGGAGAAATCAGCATGAAACGAATCCTTGTCGTCGTTATCGCCTCGACCGCAATCCTGGCGGCCGCGTGCGGATCGTCCTCGGAAGACACGAGCAGCTTCACGCTCAACGAGGTTTTGGGAGGCCAGGCTGACCAGCTGCTAACGGAGGCCGACCTTGCGACCGAGCTAGCCGAGCGGGTTGCCCTCTGTATGGCGGAGCAGGGTTTTGAATACACACCCTTCGTGAATCTCACCGTCGGCGAAACGCCCGTCGCTGAGTTTGAGCAGCTCACTGATGACCAGATCATCGAGAGCTATGGCTATGGAATCTCCACGCTATTCACTCCGGACTCACTGACTGCTGACGGCGATCCCAATATCGAGTATCGACGGGCCTTGACCAGTGGCGAGCGTCCCGAATACGACCGAGCGCTCTTTGGCTTCGATCTCGACGAGGGGATCGACGGTGCAGCAGTGTCCGATGGCGGATGTTTGGCTACCGCCCAGGCTGGCTTCGACGAGAATTTTTTCTTGCTTCAAGACCGCATGATTGATCTGCGAGTCGCGATTCGGGCTGACACCCAGTATCAGGCACTGGAGCGCGAATGGGAGCGCTGCATGGCCGAGGCTGGATATGGCGCGTCGGGCTGGGACTGGGGCCCAAATCTCGTGCAACGCCGTCTTGGCCGTGTGATCGAGTCGATCACAGTTTCGCTCAACGATGGTCGCAACGTGCCACTCGCGATGGTGCCAGGCGCAGCCTTCATTGAAGGGGCCAAGGTGGAGATCGATGGCGAGCTTCTGGGCGAGATCCAGGAGGAGGAGCTAACCATCGCTGCGGCCGACAACGGTTGCCGCAACGGGTTGCAGCCAGTGAAGCGAACCATCGAGCAGCGCTACGAAGCCGACTTCGAAATCAACAACCAGGACCTGCTCCAGCGCTTTGCGCCGACGGTTGGCTCGTAGGAGGGGGACAACCGGAATACGGACGAGACCCGCCATTCAAATCTACTTCGGCTAGAAACCGGGCCTCTGAAGGTCAGAATATTCGACGAGTTGGGTGATCTGGCCAACCCGAGATCCGCTTGATTTGGCGCTTTGCGAACTGAATGGCCGGTTTGGGGCGTATTCCGGTTAACCCCCTAGCCGAGGGACGGCTGATCAGTGTGTTTCGTGGTATCCGATACCCGATCGAAAGTCGATTCTGGAGCGCTGAGGGCTTCTGAGCGGCAAGCTTTGGCCGGGTTTTATAGGAAGATGTTGCCGGCGGCGTTGTTGTTCCACCAGGTGCCTTGGTTGTAGTGCAGCATCATTTGGAGGCTTTTGTGGCGGGTATGGCGCATGATGTCGCTGTCGTCGAGTCCTCGGCTTTTGGCTTCGGTGACGAACCCGGCTCGGAGCGAGTGGGCGCTGAAGTTCTGGCCGTTTGGTGCTTTCAGACCAGCGAGGGTGGCTTTGCGTTTGACGAGAGCATTGACCGAATTGTCGCCGATGGGGTTGCGTTGGAGGTGGCCTCCTGCGCGTATGCCGAGCCAGATCGGTGTTTCGGCTAGACCGTTTTGGGCGGACATTGCTATGTGGTTGCTGGCGTCGTCGGTGACCTGCAGCCATTGCTCGAGAGCGCCGACTGGGTCCCAGTCTCGGCCTGGTTGGCGGGGGATAGGCACCCATACCGAGTTGGTCTGGTCTCCTTTGGAAACGTCGAGTTCGATGGCGACTCCGTGGTCATCGATCGACAAGTGTTCTCGACGCATCCCGGCGATCTCTGAACGCCGTAGTGCTCCGTACCAGCCGATCAACAGCAGTGCTTTGTCTCGGATGCCGGCAGGGGAGTCTGGATCCAGTGTCAGCAGTATTTGCAGCAGTTTGGAGCCGTCGATCGCCGCTGCAGCCTGGGGCTTGGAACGTTCGGATTTTTCGTTGCGGATGCGCCGGCGGATTGCCTTGAGCGCGGTGGTGACTCTGAGGTCTTTGGTGGGGTCCATCACATAGATCTCGTCATCAAACACTGCGCCAGCAGTCAGGTGGGCTTCGGCCTCAACCAGCTTGTGGATCGCTGCGATCCGGCGAGCAATGGTGGAGTACTTCGCGCCTTTGGCTTCCAGGAACTCGAGGTAGGCAACGATCGTTGCCGGCGACGCCCATGAAGCACGCCGGTGGTCTTTGAGCCACTGTTGATAGTCGGCGAGGTCGCGCTGGTAGGCCTTCCAAGTATTCGCAGAGACCGAGTCACGCACATTACGCAGGCGATCGCCAGCTGCGAGCTCATCGACAAGCGGCGCCAACTCGAGTGCACCGACTCTCGGCGCAACATCGGTCATTGAAGCTCATCTAGTGGCCTGACGGCGGGTTGGAGTCGGGCCCGCATGAACCAAACTGTTGCGCCTATCAGAGCTGTGAGAATCGCGCCCACGCCGCCGACGGTTTGTGCAGCGCTCGCGCCCTCGATGAACCCGGTTCCCGCAGTGATAGCGGACACCGTCAGAGCGGTGGCTTTGGTAGCTGATCCCCAGGTGATGTCGGTTTTCGCCGCCCAACCCATTAGCTGGCTCAGTGTCCTGTACGGATCAGCAGTGTCTGCAATGAAGTGGTCCCACTCCTCATCAGTGCCATCGAACGCATCCCGCGCTGCCTCCCAGCGCGCTGTCAGCGCGAGTGCATCGACCGCCTCGATCGCAGCGTCCAAGTCGCCTTCGGTACCGTCAAGTTTGTCGAGTCGTTCGATGGTCAGGTCGATGACTGCACGCGTCACAGAGGCGTCAGCTTCTTGCCTGCTAGCCAGATCGGCAAGTGCTCGCTTGAGGCGGGCCTGATACCGAAGCACTATGTGCAGATCGGGGCCGGCACCACTCATCTGCCGGAACTCATCGTCAAGGTTCTTGCAAGCGGTTCGCAAGTCATCCTCAACACCGAGCACAAACCCGTTGCTTGGCTCAAAGCTCCCCTGAGAGAGATGATTGCGCACCTGTCCGGTCAGAATCTCGGTTGAACGGGTTGCGGCGGCCAGCTGGTCTGCGCTTAGGTCGCTGGAGTCTGAGAGTTCAAGCGGTCGGGCATCAATGACTGTCGCCAATAGCTGTGGCGAAGCTATCGGTTTATCGCTAAGGCCCTGCGAGCCCGCGGCGAACGATCCCAGATCATTTTCGAATCCATCAACCCGGATCTCAACGACTTCTGCGGTTGCCGGGTCAGGCAGCGCGATCTGCTCTGCGGCGATGGGCTCGTCGCCATTGCCCAACGCGATCCCGCGCCTCTTCGCGTACGAACGCTGTGGCGAGATCCGTTGGCCGAATCCAGAAGACCAGGCCGAACATCCCGACTTGGCACTACGCGGGTTGTTCGTCGCTCATCCAACCGACGAGTGGTACGTCTTCACAGTGCTCGGGAACAAAGCAACTGGTCCTGACAAGGGGAACGCCTGGTATGGCCCTGCAGCCGAGCAATCCGATCAGACTGTCCGCCAAGCAATCAGCGCTCTCAAGCTGACACCCTTCACAACTCCGTAAAGCGTACGCTATACTGATGCTTCCAAGGAGTTCTCATGACTGACACACCAAAGTTCTTTACAGACGCAGATCTACCAGCAGCAGATGCAAATGCTGTCAAAGCCGCGTACAGCCAGATCATGGGCAGGCATGTGCTCGCAACGCTGCGAGCAGAGCGCGGAATGACCCTCGACCAGGTCGCCCAAGAACGTGGCGTCACCAAGGCAGCCGTGCATCAAGTCGAGAAAAAGCCCCTTGGCGACTTGCAAATATCGTCAATGCTCAACCAGCTCCGAGGCCTCGGCTACGACGTCGACGAAGATTGGCTTGCCGTGAGCGTCGTCAACTCGCTTCCCGCACTCAGAACGGCATAGGAGCATCCGGGTCCTGAGAACCCCAACGACAAAGTCTCAATGTCTGCAAGCGCGGACCCCTGGTTGGGGTAGCGGGAGTAAAGGTGCAGAAACGGCACTTGAACGTTCAGTTTCCTGAACGGTGTGGCCTTGGGTTGGTTGTGTCGATGAAGGTTCCAAGGTGGGCATAAGGGTTGGGTGGTGGTGTGAGTCCGGCTTGTCGCATTGCCTTTTCGTATTTGTCCCAGGCCCGTCTGGATTGAGGAATGCTCGCTCGGCCTTTAGGTTTCTCGATGTCTGGTTCGGCGAGCCGCCGCCGTATCCGTTGCACCGGTTCGGCTTCTTCGTCGGCGAAGCTGGTGTCAGAAACGGTGCGAGATCGGCCTAGTTCCTCGATATCGGCAGCGACGCGGCGAAGGATTCTGATCACTCGAGCGTGATCGACATGGCCAATATGGTGGCCAGCCCGATCGTTTTCAGGCAGCAAGTTGATGACGAGCCCGCCGCCAGGGTGAGCGTCGGCTTGCAGCAGCGTCAGCCACTCAGCACACTCTTGGATGAGCGCTGCTTCTTCGCTAAGCCGATCACCAACCGCGTCGGTGCTGGTCGTGTCGTCTTCAGGCGCAGGCCAGCCTGCCTCACGCAAAACGCTCTGCACTTCCTCGACCGGATACGCGGTTCCTTTGGACACGATCTGATGAACCCGAGTCGCGCTCAACCCAACCGCTTCGGCAATATCGCGTACGCTCCAATCCTGTCGTGACGCGGATAGGACTGCCCAAGTTCGTTCTAACTGCGCCATTTCGAGGCGAAACGACGCACGCTTCAAGCGACGCTGCACCTTCACGAACTCGGTCCACTCGATCCGCCGTCTGGCCATCACTCAACACTAGCCCAACCACTGTTCACCAAACTGAACGTTCAAGTGCCGTTCCTGCACCGTTGCTCCCGCTACCCCAACTACAAACGCAGGCCACCTGGAGGCGAACGCCGGACGCGTTCGGTCGACTCTCATAAGCGTCGTCCAGCCTGTTAGGAACCGGTAGGCCTAACGTCTTGCCTAGAGGCAAGCAAGTACTCACCAAGTTGCTTGCCTCCAGGCAGAGGCAGATGACGTTCGCCCGCAGAAGTTCATCCAGGCAGTTCTTCATAAAAGCCACGGCTGTCGACTCAGCCTCGGAATAGGAAGCCTCGAGCAAAGTTGTGGGCGTTCTGGCAGGCAGAAGCCGCCTCTCCTTTCAGGGGAAACCCGGCTATGTGCGCAGCCGCTGGATCAGCGCTGTGACAACGAGGCCGTACTAAGTGACTAGTACCCACCGCATCACCCGAACCCAACTCATCGAGTCCAGGTACGAACCAACAGCGCCACCCGCACCATCCCGGTGCACAACTACCACCGTCAAAGTAACTAGGAGAAACCAATGAAGTTCGAGATTCACAAGAGCGCCAGTGCAACCCAGCCCTACTACTGGCGCATCGTGTCCAGTAATGGCAACGTGCTCGCAGCCAGCGAAACCTACGTCAACAAAGCCGACGCGGAAAGCGCCGCTCAGTCAGTAATCGATGGAGCCAGCGGCGCCACACTGGTCGATCTCACCAAGTGAGTGCTACTGCCCTGCATGGTCGGCGAGGCAATGTCGTGGGCTGGCTCCACGATCACGGTGGCATTGTCACCTACCCCAACAACCGGTGGGCACTCTTTGCCGGCGACGACGGTGCGCTGCACTCATGGCGATCCGGCGCTCATGTTGGGTGGATCCACGATGGTTGGGTCATGAATACGCACGGCCGCCACGTCGCCTTCATGGACCGAGCATCGGGTGGCCCAGTGATGCCGGTGCGACACGTCGCTCCAGTCCGCCCGGTGACACCGGTAAGGCCTGTTCGACCCGTGCGATCGGTGCGAAATATTCGCAGCGTTCGTTCACTCAGCTGGGGTGATCTCTCCGAACTCGACGTCGCCGAATAGCCCGCATCATTTCTTCGAAGACAGCCATGACTATGACGAGCCCACCAAGGTCATCGTCTTCAGAGCCTTAGTGCAAAACGCTTAGAAGACCCCGAACACGGCGAGTCCAGTCCGTAGGAACGGCCACAGCTGTGATGGTGTCGGC
>Ga0209831_1003890_pt1 | contig 12076 bp, 10 predicted proteins | sample Maine_Asex4_meta_FD_187451 | JGI IMG/M metagenome (GOLD analysis project Ga0209831, IMG submission 187451) | Marine algal microbial communities from Maine, USA - Maine_Asex4_metaG (SPAdes) (version 2) | ecosystem: Host-associated > Algae > Red algae > Unclassified | place: Maine, USA | collected...
AAGTGAAAGAAATACTGTATCTTTATAACATGAAAATACTGATAAGCGGCTCTAGAAAGCTCACAGATAACACCACCTACACGCAACTGGAAAAACTGCTGCGCACCCTGCAACCAACACACATACTGCACGGCGGCGCTAAAGGCGTGGATATGCTAGCCGACCGCTACGCCACCGAAAACAACCTACCAACAACGGTCATAAAACCCGACTACAAAAACAGAGGAAGACACGCGCCACTAATCAGAAACACCGAACTGGTAAACCTGGCCGATAAAGTAATATGCGTATATGCCGCCGACCGAATCAGAAAAGGCGGAACGGGCGACACCTACAAAAAAGCCAAAAAGGCTGGAAAACTGGCCGCCGAACTAATACCCGAAAAAAACCAACTCACCAAACCACTGCGGCTCTTCTAGGCCACTTGAGCCAACGCTCACAGGCCGAACATAAAAACCTAAAGACTTTCTTCAATTGATGAGGGAAGGCTCAGAGAAGGGCTGCTGGCAAGCGTCAGTGACTGCTGAGGATTCGCGGGTTTGACGGAGGCAGGAACAAGCGCCCGCAGCTCGGATCTGATGCGTTGGCAAGCGCCAGCAAATAGAGGGCATGCGGCCATGAGCCGATGCAAGCCACTTCTGCGCGCTGGCAATAAAGAGCCATCAGGCAAAACTATTTTAATAAATTGGTTTTGAATTTCCGGGTGCGGGATGCCAGATCTCCCACCGAAGCATGGGAGATGAGTTTGGCAAAATCAGTAGTTTGAGTTGGAGCCAGGAGGCGCTGCTGCTCCGTTGAGGGCCAAGCGCGAAGAGCAGCTGCGCCTTCGCCAGGAACAAGTGCTCTGTCCAGCACAACGGGTAGGAGAGCGCTTGTGAACGGGCTTTTCAAAAACTATTAACGAAAAGAAAAAGGTAAATCAGTAGTCAGGGGTTTGAGCCAAGAGTGCTGCTACTCACTTGAAGGCTTTGTGCGAAGAGTAGCTGCACGAGCGCCAGTGGACAAGTGTTTATTTTCAAACGCTTGGAAACGAGCTTTATTTGGGATTAGTAAAAATTGGAAAGTAATCAGTCGCCTAGTTTTAATCCTTATTTATTAGTTACCATCTTTTCAACTTCCTGGTAATTTTTCACCCATCGAAGATAATTTTGCTATTTTATTTATTCTGTTTTCTCTTGTTTTTGCGGTCTTGGCGAGTTTTATCCATCTTAATACAAATCGCTTGCTAGAATCATTAATGTTTATAAAATAATCTGTGGCACCCGGAAGTAGTTTAAGCGCCTCTTGTAAATCTTTTGGAAGAATCAATTGATCAACGTCATCCATGAAATTCCATAATCCACTTTCCTTTCCGGCTTTGATGGATGCTAAACCAGCCTGGTGCATTCTATTTTCATTAATTAACTTTTCAGCTCTGTCCTTGTAAGATTTTGCCCAGTGTTGTGCTTTTCTTGGAGTAATAAGTTGCATTGTTTTTTGATCGTCTAATTTCCTTCTTATGCCATCAATCCATCCAAAACATAACAGCTCATCTAAAACTTCTTCCCGTGATACATATTTATCCTTTTCGGCTTTTTTATAAGTGACCAACCACACCCCATCTTTCTGTAAATAATTTTTAGACAGCCAATCTCTTAGTTCTGTTGCCGATTTAATTTCTACTTTATCAAAGTTTTCTGTTTTTATCATATCGAGTTCTTATTATCAAGATTCTAATTTTCTACCATCAATCGTATTTTAATTCAGTTAGTCAACTCTAGCTTTTTAAAAACTATCATCAAAAGAAAAAGTCAAATCATTAATTGGAGATGGAGTCAAGAGTGCTACTACTCAGTATAAAGCTTTGTGCTAAGACCAGCTGCACGAGCGTCAGTGTACAAGTATTTATTTCAAACGAATGGAAACGGGTTTTCTCTTGTCGAACTGCGAAGTAGGCGATCCTTACACTTCGTTGTGTAAGAGATGCACCTCGGCTAGCTTTCCAATCGAGGCCGCCTACTCGATAAGTGACTTTTTTGATTTTTACTTTATGAAATTTATGCCAATTTATTTCCGCGTAGTTAAAATAAATTTTTCAATATCTTTTTGAGAGAAATAGTAATCATTGGCTATTATTTTATTGCCGAGGTTTAAGATATTTAGATATTTATTTTTGTCATGTGATATTTCATCGAAAACTTTTTCAATAAAATTAAAAGATGAATAAAAATATTTTTCCATAATTGTATTTATCCTAATGATTTTAAGCATATCAGAATATAAGTCATCTCGGTCAAAAATTGATTTCGGGTCTTTATTTGAATAAACAGCTTCTACACACCCACCTGCGGCAAGTATTCTTCCAATTTTTTTGGCAATTTCAAAAGCTGATTCCTTTTGGTTTACATTTAAGCTTTCAAATTTCGCATGATGCTTTCCAATCAAACAATGGTAAATATCATTATCATTCCCAAACTCTAACATTGTTTCACCACGGTTTTTTTCTGATGTTATTATTTTAGTATATTCACAAGTATATCCTTCGTTGTAAGCATATATTACATGAGCTGCTTCATGAATGGTTGTAATATAGTTTGGATTGGAAAGCATTTTAAGTATTTCAATTTTGGTGTGAAGTCCAGTATTGTTAGTTTCTCTCAATAGTTTTTATGATTTCTGAATGATTTTTAATAATATTATTGTAGGAAAGTAATAGCTCTTCGTCAAATATTTCAGAAATCTTTTCCAACAGCTTCAATAGTTCCTCGTTTTTATACGTTTTTTGAAAATCGTCTGTTTTAATTAAATCAGAAATTATTTCATTTACAATGCTATCTAATTTTTCAATTAAGTTATTATCAATTATAAAACCTTGAAGCGCAATTTTTAAATTTTCAATAAATAGTTTATTAAAACGAAAATGACTTAGATTGTTTACCATACTTAAGTTGCTGAAATCATGATAACCTAACTTTTTCGGTTCGATTCCAAAGCAATCTTCAAATTTCGCATTTTCATAAATTGATTGCGTTAGACAACCCAAGATCACTTCTATAATCCAAGAAATTTTTTTTATGATGTTCTTAGTATTTTTTCTTACCCTTTCTCTATCATTAACAGGGTGAATTAAATGGTAATAATTCTCTTTTGGAGTTACAGAGTTATTTTTTAATCCAATATTGAATTCAAGAATTTCACCAAGATTTGATTCATTTTTATTTGCAGATAATAGATACCCGATTAAATGCCCCAATTCATGGTAAATCGTTCCTTTATTTTGTTCTAATTGTTCTTTCTTCATTTCAAAGTATGATTTGTTCTTTGCTTTTTATTGTCACTAACGTTATACCCGTAATATTCCTATCTCCACTTTCGTTTTTTGTCCAGTAAAACATAACTAGTTACATCTTCTACCAGAGATATTTCCCTGTTTAAGTGTCAATAAAGATATTAAAAAAATAGGAAATACAAATTTCAAAGAACAACAAGCATAAATGAAAAGAAGAGCTAAGAGTGCTGCTACTCAGTTTAAAACTTTGTGCTAAGACCAGCTGCACGAGCGTCAGTGTACAAGTATTTATTTCAAACGAATGGAAACGGGCTTTCCGAGGCATCATCCTAAAAGAAAACGTGAATTACCCGTAGGTATATAGCTGGCGTGCTTGCCGGAAACAGAAGCATGATCCGGTTATACAGTGTTATGCTTCTGTTTTCTATTTCATGTCATAAATATTTTATAACTTAATCATCATCATGAATCTCTTTCTCGATATTATTTCTTATCGCGATAACTGCCGACCTGCCATTTTCTATTGTTTCTTTGATGACTTTTTTAAGTATATTGGATTGGTTATAGTTCGTACCTATCCATCCTCCAGATACGATATTTTTAAATACCGGATTATCTAAATATCTACCAACGGTATTATAACTTAATTTCTTTCCTCCTCTTGCTCCTTTGATTGATGAATCCTTAGTAAGCATATTTACATAATCCAATGGAATATACATTCCCTTGCTCAGACTAATAACTTCAGGGTCAATATTTATTCTGGGACATAATTTTATAAAGAATGGATTCTCATTAAATCTAAAGTCCATTAAATTTTCTAAACTTTTTTCCTCCTGTAAAAGTTTAGTTAACTTTCCCATTCGATCAAGCTCTTCTGTGAACTGTTTGTTAGGTATCCTAAATGAATACGAATCATTATCTTTTTCCATTACCTTATATTGGATCATGATAAAGCAAGCGAGCTCCTCATTGCAATATATGAGATCTGTCCCTATTAGTTCTTCTAATGGAAGTCTATTCGCTAAAACTACTGTTAATGTTGTACTTTTATTTTGAAAAAGGCATGAAGAATAATGTGTACTTTTGACTAAATCAAAGCCCGGAAAATTATTTAGATCATTTATTATCATTGAATCTTCTCGAAGCTTAACTGATTCTAGTCCGTCAAGAAACGACTCTGGTATATTATTCTCTGGCACGTCCCATCCTCCAATAATGGTCCTATCGATATTCGCGATATTTAGAGCTGTCAATAAAGCTTCTTTTTGCTCACTCAATGAATGTCGCATTGCTTCAGGATAGCGAAGAATCTTCTTTAATCGTTCACCTGATAGTTTATCTATCAGTGATGAAAGTTTAGGAGATAAGGTTAAAGTATAATCAACCAAAGTTTCAAGGCTTTTGGTAGCAACTAAACCACCAGAGTTTAATTTTTCCTTTAAATGACTCTTCACAGCAGATGGTGAACTGAGAATTGCATCAGAAAACAGAATATCTTTTTCCAGATCAAAAATATCAGTTATTTCAAATTTACTCAATTCCGTTCCTGCTGATAAACCCTTTTTTCCGATTCCAATGTGGGTTATTTTCTCAGAGTCTGCAATGAAACAAATATATTTTTTTCTCCGTGAGATGGGTTTACTTTTTACTGGCTCAATAAATTTATTACGCTCATTCTCTTTAAAAGCCAAATACCTGTTTTGTGACAATTTTAATACATATCCATTTATTTTGCTAGCCATTTGAAGAAATTTTCATAAAGTTCTTTTTTGCTTATATAAATTTGCGTTTTAGAACGCAACCATAATAATTTCAATTTGTTAGAACGCTTAACTCAGGATTTTTACTCATGGATAACGGTCAATGATAAATCGTGGTCTCCGACGAAAGAGGATATGCGATCTAATGTTATCGGCTTTTATTTAAATTGATTTACTAAATCAAAATTCAACCTTGCTGCTCCATCAAAAACATGATTTGAATCTTCTTTATACCAATCTTTGAGTTCCATATTTGCTGTTAATTGGGTATTTGAAATATCTAACATATCTATTATATCATGATAATCTATTAGCGTTAAATTCATTTTTGACAAACCGATAGAACCATTCTTGTTAATTGCCTTGGTATCTTTTATTGCATCTTTTGAAAAGTGGTTTCTATTTGATATCAATATTCCTGAGGGTACTCCTCTTGCTAACAAAGTTCCTGCTACTTCTCTAACAACCCCTACACTTTCGGCTTTATTCATGTCTTCTCTCCACTTCACTTGGATAATAGTTGAAATTTCATCATTATTCAATATATATCCATCTACTCCACCGTCTCTAGTGCCACCAATTGCTTTTACTTCGCAGTCAAAACTTTCTTTTATTAAGTCGAGTACAAATTTTTCAGCTCTTTTAGGACCTATATTTGGCAGTTCTTTAGGATGTTTTCTAAGATGAGAAATTAGATAATTTGATTGTTGTTCTGCTAATGGTTTAAATGGCTTATAAAATGCCAACACCCCTCTTGATGGAATTCCTTCCATTAGTATATTGTCAAATCTACTCCCTCTTCCTCCCCAAAATCCACATTTTAAACAAACAAAGATAGATTGGTGGTCAATTGGATTTTCCTCCTTCATTTTACATCTACAGATGGGACAAGTTTTATGTTTTGTCAATCTGTAAATTTCATTAATTGCTCTTTCATCATCCAGCAGATATTCATTAGCAGTTGGGTGAGTATTTAATTTGAATTTTGGGTTGTTCGTAAATTCTGACCAGTTGATAGGGTTGTCTGTAATATTAGGATTTGTTTTGAACCCCATTTTAAAAGGAATCCACTCATCAAAAATTGCAATTCTTGGAATTTTACTCACTTAATTTTAATTTTTTTTAATTACCGATAACGTTGTTACACCCACAATATTCCTGTATCCACTTACGGTTTCTTTCCAGTAAAAGATAACTAGCTACATCTTCTACCAGGGATTTTCCCAGTTTAAGTATCAATAAAGATATTAAAAAAATAGGAAATACAAACTTTAAGGAAAAATTAAGCATAAATGAAAAGAAGAGTCAAGAGTACTTCTTCTCATCCAAACGCCAAGCGCGAAGTGTAACTGTACGAACGTCAGGAGCAAGTACTCAGCCCAGCCTAATAGCGAGCTTTTATGACCAGATTTCCAAGGCCATATTATTAACATAAAATTCTCCACTAAGGTCATAATTCTTAATCAGCAGCACTTTTAAGCTCATACTGATCCATCAATTCACCAATACCATTAGACAATGGATCTAAATATTCTACTATTCCTTTTGCCCAAACTATCCAATCTTCCTGTTCTTTAAACAGGTTCTTTTGTTTTTCTAGTTCGTGAATAAAATTAGAAAGGCTTTGTGCTTCACTCCATTTCATCGAATCTTTCCGTAGAATTTCAATTTTCTTAAGTTTCCATTGAATCCTGGATTTTTCATTTTCTTCAACCTCCCACAGTCTTAATTCTTCAATCCTCTCAAGCCTCCATTTCTCCCTATCTCCAATATCCTTTTCAGCCCTAAATTCAAATGCTGCCACCAGCTTAGGTAGTTGATCTTCTAGCCGTTTGGTTTTAGTATCGCACCATTCCTGAGGATCCCAGGAATCAATTTTTAAAGATAATTTACCATTTGGAACCCAATGAAATTCTTCATACTTACCAGATCTATCAACTACCTTTTCACGTTTTTCTACAATTCTAATTTTATATTCCTCTCCTTCAACAATTAGGATAGTTTTTCTTTTTCTGATAATTATATCATGACCTCTCAACTTACATAGAAGAATAAAACTATTGGTAAACTTAAGCGCCCGGTTAATCAATGATTTTGAAACTTCAAGGTATAGAATCCCTTCCTTTGGCCACGCGTTACCATAACGTAAATGCTTATATGCTTGCGAAGATTTTAAATAGTTACGGGCCATAACAATCATCGGATCAGGATTATATAGTTTCTTGCCAGGTTTACTTTCTTTTGGAAACTGGGATTTAATTTCTTTTGCTTTTATAGAAAGTTTTCTCCGATCTTTCCTGCTATATTTATATTTAGTCATGATTACGATGGTTGAATTGGATAAGAGTGCTGCTGCTCAGTTGAAAGCCAAGAGGGTAGAGCAGCTGCACGAGTGCAGGGAGCAAGTGCTCAGCCCAGCCTAGTGTAATAGCGAGCGCTTGGGACCAGGCCTGACTTCACGGAAACTCATCAAACTCCAACTTCAATTCCTGACAAATATCTCTAATCTCCTCGTGCGTAAAAAAAGTAAAATGTGGATTCAAATAATTAGCGATCAAAGTAGAATTCAGACTAGCCGGAAATAAATTCTTGATCTCGGAATATTTAACCCCTAACCTTTTAGCCAGCGCCTTTCTAAACCGTTTCTTGACTTTTACTTTTTTGACTACTTGCTGGAATCTCATTTCCCATTCGTAGGATTGGATCAGCTTAAATTTTATGATCTTGTATTCCAATCCCATTTCGTAGCAAATATCCGCTTTGTCTTTTTTCAAAATCTTTAGATACTTTTTTAATTTTCTCTTGGTTTTCATAATGTTTAGATTCAGCTTTTCAATAATCGGGTAGCAACATCCTGAATTTGATATTTTCTTAATCGTAGGACGAAATATAGTTGGCAAAGTGGAGAAAAGTTGGCAAAGGTTGTCATGACAACCTTTGCCAATTCTATCGAGATAACAGTTACTCCTCCTTGAATTTATTTGTCTTTATTAATATTTTCTTGTCGTTACTTTGTGAAAGAGTATTAAACCACCTCTTTTAGGAACGGAGTACGTTGGCAAAGTGGCAAAGTGGCAAAATTGGACTTTGCCACTTTGCCACTTTGCCACCTCCTATATTTTAAAATACGCGCCAAACTGATCATCCCTTGATTGACCTAGAAAATCTATTTCCAAAAACTGTTGCAGATACCGATCAGCCGTTCGTTTTTTGATCTGTAGATGTTCACTTATTTCTATGGCTTCCTTTCTTTGAAATTTATTTGGTAGTGCGTTAAAAAATTCTTGCTTCCTTACATTCTTAAACTGAAACTTATTGACCTGATATCTTGGTAACCGATCGTAAACAAAAATCCCATGCTCAAAATAAGTTTCTGCTAACCAAATAGCTACCTGAAAATCATCGTCGTTACAAGTCAGTTTCGTTCCTAAACTCTTCTCCTCAAATCTTCTGATCGTCGATAAAATCATGGCTATTCTAAAACAAATTAATCCCATCCTTTTTACAATACTTAAGGCTTCTTTTCCAATCATCAAATTTGTTTCTTCCATCAGTTTCTTAAAAGTCTCATTCAGCTCCTTCCATTGTTCTTTGGTCAAATCAAACTCAGTCGGATAGGACTTTAAAAAATGAACCATCTCCAAAACTTCTCTCGATAACCCTCGATAAAATTCCTGGAAATTTTGACTTCTTCCTTCTGGTGAAACATCTCTCCAGGAAGAATCTATTTCAAAAGCATAAAACATAAATCTAGAGAATAATCCATCCTCCGCTGAAGGAATCAAACTCGTTACTTGACCAGGTGTTCCAGATAAAGCCACCGATAACTTTGGCTGTGAAATTTCAATGAAATCACTGTTGGATTTTCGACTGTAAGAGATAGCTTCGTGGTGATAAGATTTTCGCAATAAGTCCGAATAACCTCCCCAATCCTGTTTTAATACATTCCCCAAAGTATCTGCTTCTGATTCAAATAAAATTCCGGAATCTTCATTTTGATTTAAATGCCGAATCAACATCGCAGAACTCGAATTGGCTGGAATAAATAAAGTTTTAAAACCTCGTTCTTCTGGCTCCTCTGGTTGTTCTTCTAACTTTCCTTTTTTATATTTTGTACTTTCTATTTCAAACCTCACCCAGGCGCTCTTATAATCCTGTTTTTCCTTCTTACTAATCTCCAATAATTCATCATGGTAAGCAGATCCCAAACACTTCGCAAACTTCAAAGCACCTTTACCACTCGCCGCCGGAGCAATCACAAAGACAAATAAATTCGGATAGCATAAATGACCATCATAAATCCCACTCACTCCTGGCAGACAACCACTCAAGACTCCCAAAGCACCACTTAAAAAAACATCCCGTTCTCGATGGTCTTTAAGCGCTTTACAGCCTTCTTTCAATAAAGCCGGTAACCGATCAAACACCTTTGCAGCAATAGCCGGAGGTGCCTCTGTAGGAAGCTCTGTAGACCGTTTTGTTGGCTCGTAAGGTTTCCAGTTGTATGCACTTTTGATCGTACGTTCAATCTCTTTTTTGGGTAAATCAAATACTCTGTTACTTTCACCAATCGCCACTTCAACCGGAATTCCTGCATTATTACAATTCACGCCCAGTTGATAGATATAATTATTTCGATTTCCCTTTTTATATTCTAATTTAGCATTTGCCTGGGTAACACAAATAGCAAATGCCTTCGGATAATCAACCGTCAAATCTGCCTCCTCATTAGAAAGTTCTGGCGCTCTTCCTGGGGTAAGATCCTTTTGTGAGCTGGAAGCCTGACTATTATCTATATCAACTTTCAGCACACTAAAAACCGTACTTTCTTCATTAAAATAAACCTCCGGATCATGCGACATAAAGCAAAGCCGAGTAACATCTTTTCCACTTTTATCAATCTCTACTGCCAGTACCTCTTCGTAAAATCCCATGACCTGTCGGTAAGCAATCCCATGCATTTCCATTTTAGAATTTACCTCCACAATAATCTTCAAACCTCGACCACTCGGACTAATAAAAGCAGCTCTGGTAAACTCAATAGCATTTATTTTTAAAACTAAATACGGTAGAACTTCCGGATCCAGTTTATCAATATCCAGAATCACAAAAGGATTATAAGTTTTTAAATAGTCCATCTTCCGACCACCTTCAAATAATCCCGAAACCGTAAAAGCTACTAATCTTTTTTTCAATCGATCTACCTTTTCCTGATCACCCAGATCTACAAGTTCCCTGATTTTTGAAATAGATTCTTTATAGTGATCTCCTCGGATTCCATCAATAATTTCTGATAAAGTCCGGCTACCAATTTCTTTCGTAAAATTTTTAAAAAGAGAAATGTATTTCATGTTGTGAAGTTTCGTAAATTAAAAAGTAATTGTAATATGTTTTATAAAGTGAGATTACTACTTGTAAATATTTGAAAAAGGCAGGGCCTCTAATCCAATATATGCTTCCTCATCGAAGGAAATCATACAAGTGTGATCTGCTAGAATTCCACCGCTCGAAAAATTCTTGACTCCAGTGATTGCCTGATAATATCTAACTGCCAGTTGAAAATTTGCTTGATGTTGTTCAACCTTACCATCCGAGCAAACTAAAATTACTAGTCCATTTTTTAAAGCATTTTCATAAAACGCTATGACGTAAGGATCCTTCCTCAATGTATGTTTCACAGATTGCATATCCTTATCATTCAGGTAGGGAATTTCCAAAAGTAAATTTCCGGAATAACTGACCATCTTCATTTTATGCGCTCTAAAAATAAAGTTACCAGATACCGAAAATCTTGGAATCACTCGTACCAACGAATCAAATTCTCCACCAGGATCTTCCCGGTAGCAACTACGCAGCTTCTCGATGATTCGTTTATATTTTCCAGTTTTAATATGATTTAGAATATTGTATAAAGGCAACATGTTTTGGGGCTCATTACTGTAGTTAAAAAGAGTTATTATAGTCATGATTTTTAAGTTAAATCTTTAAGAAAAAGGCGGACCAATCCTGTATCAGACTAGGCATAGTCCGCCCGGGCTTCGATATGCATCAAAGCAAAATGAAAAGTGCCTGCCCACCGAAAAGGTGGGAAAATTTGTAATTTGAAAAATAGAGTAGGGGTATTACCTACTAGATCCTGGGACAGGTTATTGATACCTACATCAAATAAAATATTGATGACGACCTGAGAAATTAGTTATTTCTATGAAAAGGTTCACGGTGGTGATCCTCTAAAAATTTGTAGATATCCGACATTCGATAATAAATATATATGCCGTTTTGTGAGAATCCTATCTTTCCTGCATCTCGCCAGATTTTGGCCGTTCGTTCAGAAATTCCCATCAGTATTTCAAAAGCCTTTTTGTTAAGAAAAGGTTCGAATGGCAAGGTTAAAGTTACTAGCGGATCGTCGTATTCTTCTAGCGCCTTTTTAATTTTTTCAACCTTGGATTTTGTTAAAAGTACTGCTTCCATAATTGATATATTTTAGAATGAAAAAATGGTACACGGAACATTAAATTAGTAGAAAACTGGAGGGTTAAAATTCAATGAACCGTGTACGTTGTTATCAGAAGCAAAGTAAAATCTAATTCTTCATCTAAAAAATCTCAAAATGCATTTGATATTTTACTATTGTTAATATGGGGCAGATTCCTGTGTGAAATAATTTAAAAAAAAATAATTGCCCTAAGAAATATCACCATATCAAAGCCCTCATATAAATCTTATCAATATATCAAAGCAATATCACGGGTATATCACATAAGGAATTATATACATTTGAAGAAGAAAATTGAATATCAGTCTAAACTAAATCCCTATAACTTTAAATTAAGACTGATATTCTGATGAGACTATCTAGTGCCTCATCCCGTAAATCCATACCAATCTATGCTTGTTATTTTTCGCCTGCTTTTCGTTAGAAAATTCCTCACTATGCTACGGCATAGCTCCGGATTTCCTGCCTCAACCAGACTAAAAATAACGTCGCCTAGCTTACCATTTACTTACGGGATGAGGCACTAGTTATCACTGGATGCAGCAT
>Ga0209831_1003892_pt1 | contig 12065 bp, 15 predicted proteins | sample Maine_Asex4_meta_FD_187451 | JGI IMG/M metagenome (GOLD analysis project Ga0209831, IMG submission 187451) | Marine algal microbial communities from Maine, USA - Maine_Asex4_metaG (SPAdes) (version 2) | ecosystem: Host-associated > Algae > Red algae > Unclassified | place: Maine, USA | collected...
CAATAAACAGTGAGTCTCCGACTTCCCCCATCAATCACAGCTGTCCGGGAGGCACGGATCGAATTTTATAGGGGACAAACAGTGATATCTTTCTGGGATGGGACATGGACGGAAGCTGACATCGCTTAGGTGGTCGTTCACCGCGACGACAGCAGCCGAGCGCGCCCTTATTATCCAAGGAGAGCGACTTAAGCATGCCCCTTACGAAATTTATCCGTATTGCATCGCTTCGCGGCAAAAGTTGGTCGACTTTTCATCCCTAGTTGAAAACAACAGTTGTCTGTGTCTCTGGCCGCCAGGACAGAATTGGGGGATCAGCAATACATGTTCAGGACGCAGTGTTTGTCCATATTACGAGAGTGCAGTTGTGGGCCGAGCTTTCAAACTCGACCATCGTTTCTGTACAATATTGAAACTTTTGCGGTGTTAAGGGGGGTCGAATATGGGCTACTACATGCCGCTTCAATCTTTACTGGAGGCTGTCGATGGCAGTTTGACATTTGTGGGTGCCGGCGCGAGTATAACGAATCAGCATGCGCTCCACTTTGCAGATGATGTGTGGCGGCTAAGTTTAGAATCCGCAATAAAGGTACTATTCATCGAACGGAGATACAGCCAGTCAACTATTGTCCGATCTAGCGTCACACGTGCCAATCCTCAGTCGCAATCCCATCTCATGGTGATTTCGCAACACGTTTCATGGTTCTGGGATACAGTCAGCAGAATGATAAGTACCGCAAAATTTGCAGCCCTGCTCGCAGAGTTGACTACATGTGGTTGGCGAATGCAGCGTTCGACAGTTAGAGATACGACGAGATTTGTGACCTGAATAGGTTAGAAATGTTGACAGCCCTGTACATCACAGATTGTAAAACCAGCCGCAACCTGTGAAACCTTGCAATACATGGAGTCGCGTTCTGAGCCAACGAAGCCATGGTTTTCTTGTGGACGTCGTATCTGATCGTCTTTTTTCATTATAAGCATGAAATTGTCGCGTGAATTCTGCTGGCCGGCGCCCAACAATAGTTGTGGCAGCCAGAGGTGCTGGTGCAAGTGAGGCATTGTACCTCTTCCCAGTGTTGTATCTTCGAAAACCCAGTATGGTATTGGAAGTAAAAGAGTTAGAGGTAGAGTGTCGGTCCACGTAGCACTGAGGCGGATACCGAGTCTGTTCCCCACAGCCACGGCTTGCGGCAGTGTGTGGCGCGGCTAAATTCGGTGGCCGGGGCCATCAGATCTCGAGAGGACCGGAGACCAGGGACCAGCGATTGTCGACCTGTGCCGCGGTGCAAATGTGCCGTGGCGTCACCACCATCCTTCCGCTCCCTGCAAAGCAGCAATGGAAAGAGTCAGTCTGTATATTCTTACATGTGACCCTTGCGCTCTTTCACGGCAGCGTGCTAACTCTCTCGGAAGGCAACTTTCTTTTGACGTCATCTTCCAACCGACGAGCTGCCTGTATGGAGCTTCAGAGCGGCATGCTGCCTCACGGATTATCGACGTTCAACGGGTTCTCTATTCATTCTACCACCCTGATGTATGACTGGAGCTTACTCAACCGCATGAGGACTGCAATCGCGTGAGCGGCGCGGCTCACTGGCTACGCGTGCTTGCGAGTCGCCGTGCGCTGACGCGCCCTAAAATATTCGAAAAGCGCGCTATCCAGGTGCTGCGGCCATTGACAGTTCGGCCAGCATAACCCATGAGAGATGCAAGCATTACGAGTCGCTTCCACTCTACCTCGTCTACCACGTTGTACCGCGGAGAGTCAAGTCACGACACGCAGAAGGCCAGTGCTGCGGTAAGCCTCTGCGCTTACACGCAAGACAGTGCCTGACGCCTTGTCACTGGGAACGGTCCCGAGGTATGCACCACCAGCGCAACGGATCTTCATAGAACTAGAGGTCATTGCTCAGACTTCAAACGAAGGCGCGCCACTGTCTGACAGGATCTGAGGTGCTTTGGGTTGTTTCACTGGTGGGTGGCAATCCGTGACGCGGACCGCTGGAACCTCTGCGCATCAGTTCGAATCAGCCCACTGATCAACTTGGTCCCCCACGGCTGGAGCCGAGTAGCACACCTTCTTTCACAGTCTGAAGGTTCACTGCGTGCACCGAATATAGCTGTATTGAGAATGCTAGCCTCCGGCATAAAGTGTGGCGTTTCGACGGTCAAGCAAGCATCCTACAAAGAGGCGGACTGCCTAACGACCGTGTCTACAGATGGCGGTTCCTGTCGCATTTTCGCCAATGCGAGGGCCGGCCGGTAGACCGCCGCGCGGAACTGCCGCGAGGAAGTGGTGGCGTCGGTTCCCGTCCGGTTTCAAGAACCCGTACTTTTTCCATCCCTGCAGAGGCTAGCTAACCTTTGTAGAGAATTTACCATCATTTCTGGTGGAACTCTGCAGCTGACTTTCCCCTGGCCTTGAGGAAAGGGTCCTACCCGGCACGCGCGTAGGGGCACCTATTTTATTTTTTTCCTGAGCTAGTGCACGTTGCGGGAGTACTGGCGGAAAAGCGGGGTGGCCGCGGAGAGACTTCATACGGCTCGGGTGGACGTCGCCGTACCGTGATTCCGACATGGTTAGAAGCATCACTTTGCGAAATATCTTTGCACGTGTTTCGGCAGCATGGCAAAACGTTAAGCGTTTGTGAGGTCCATCCTCCATGTGAATGGATGTTTTCTTCCTCGTTCAGATGGCTTCAGACGGTGGAACTGTGCTGCAGACGAGCTGGCATCAAGGATGCGTGCTGCATATGACCGCGTCAGGTGCGGAATTGAGGGTGAAATGTGTGGACCCTGCCTCTGAGATGCTGCGCACGGTGCTTCTGTTCTTGAAAACTTTAAACACGTCGGGCAGGGCGAAAATTGGGTACAGCCGAGACGCGTGGACTGTGGTGTGACTGTGGCGCGCAGTGGCTGAAGAGGATAATCGCGTTTCACGTGACGCAGCTGCCCGCGTGTTGCTGTGTGCGTGCCTGGGACGGAGAGAGGGCGGCGCCGAGCGTGTGGCCGGTGCGAGGGGGTTGGTGGTGTGGCGGCGGCGAAATGTTCCGTGCGAGATGTCGCGCAGCCGACCGCGTGAGCCTTCGAAGAGGCAGGAGACAGGTCAGGGGGGTACGTTCACGGGGTTGTGCAGGGGTGGAGGGGCCGTGGGGCTGGAGGGGGGGCGGGGTAATGACGCCGGTGATTTTCCGGTGGCGGCCCGAGCAGCAACGGCAGCGGCCCCTGCGCCCGCGCTCCCTGCTGCGACAGGCTTGCTGCTGGCAACAAGCCTAGCCATCATAGACGACCATACAGTAAAAGTGTCCCTGGATCTTTGGCTGCCACAACTCGAACAGCCAGCCTGTGCGCCGGGTCACCCAGCTCGTTGGACTGGCAATTCAGTCTCACCAACTCGGCATCCAGCAAAAGGTTGAACTCTTTTTTATGACTGGACAGAAAACTTATTGGCTCACAGGATTGCGAACAGGACGCACCCAGATGCTACGTAATTCTCTTTTCATTTTGAACTCTAAATGTTCTGGTCCTAGTATTTCTCTGTGCTACATATTCGCACACATCGAAAAGAGACGCACCTTTCCTTCTTCTCAGCGGCAGCAACGATGTGCAGGCGCGCCCGTGAACGATAAAAAACACCACATTGCCGGTCTCAGCCGTGGGGGTGGGATCTCGGGTCTCTGCGACAATGTTACTGAGACGCTCCGTGCAGGCCTCATCTGCCTCCACCTGGCCAGAGCGCGCCGCCGCTCCCGCCTCTTCTTCGTGGCATGGAGTATGTCGGATGCCTTGGCAAGGAGCCTAATGACCGCCCAGCTGTTCTCCGCCCGGCACGACGACGGCACAGTGCGCTCGAGGTAGACGATCGCTCTGGCGAGGACGACCAGAGCCTGCTGCATACACGTGAGGTGTGGCGTAAAAGAGCTTTTCACAGCTGACGGTACTAAAGCGTTGAGAAGTCGATCGTCCTTTTGGGTCAGCCTTAGCATGGGAAAGTCGCAAGGCTTTTCGCCCGCAAGCTTGAGCGTACGGCGGCTAACTGACCACTCGTTCGTGCAGCCGGCGGCGGGGGTGGCGGCCACCGCCGCCGCTGCGGGGCCGGCAGCTGCAGCGGTCGCGCCCGCCAGGTAGCGGGCGGTGTGGGCGGCCGGGCGGATGTGGCGCCTCCCATCGGCAGGTGACCGTGACGGTGCCCGGACAGCTGTAAACGGCGCACGAGCATCAGACGCGGCCGCGGCGCGAGAAACAGGCGGAAGAAGGCGACGTCTCGGGGGCAGGTTGACAAGGCCCCCCCCAACAAGCAGGCAACGCCCGCAGGAGGAGGATGATGCGGTGGAGGTCCCCCCCGCCATACCAGCGTCCATGAAAGATAAAAACGAAAGAAGAAGATTGTGAAAAGAAAAACAGGAGCACGGAACCTCAACCGCAAGAAACACCGCACGTCAATGATCTTGTCAGATCCGTGCACTGTAAGAATAAGGAGGTGAGGGACCTGGAAATATTGGGGGGTGGGACGTGAGTCTGGCATGATTCCCGGAAAGGTGGGCTTGGGAACGAAAGAAGAGGTGACGTACTTTGTGGTCTGGCAGTGGGAGTTGCGCGGTGGGAGAGGGGGGGGATGAGGGTAGAGTGAGTTGCGCGGGGAAGGGGGGAAGAGGTGAGGGTGGAATGAGACGGGGGACAGAAATCGACAAGAGCCGGCGTCCAAGATGACGACGCGCGTCGGTAAGGGAAGAGGCAGCAGCTCGTGCGGAGTCTCTGTGGGAGGCCCTGTGGATGTGTGCACACACGGAGCACTGTGGACGCACCACCACAAACTCCCAGTCAACACCGCCTCGAGCGGCTCTGTTGGATCTCAGGGCCCATACGTTCACCTCCATGGCTCGGTTAAACAGTGATAGATTTCCATTGGCCATTGCAGATGCGGTCAAAGAGCTCAAACATCATGCACTTACCGCTTACAAACTGACCACGCTCGGGAGTGAAGAGGCCGGGGACCAGTCTGCATGTGACACTATCTTCATTTCATGCACAGCAGAGAACTCGGCTGTCGATCTGCCTTAGGCTCGCAGGACATCGGCCATTCAACAAGCCCACCTGGTAAAAGCCCAGGCCCCGAAATCACACCAAGTGGTCCACCTGTGAGACAGGTCACCAGTAGCAAACTAATTTTTGGCTTAAGCTTCTGTCACGCCATTGCCCTTCTCAAACTGGTCTTTGGCCTACGTGGCCCTGTCATCCATCCTCTTTTTCAGCGTAGCGAGGCCTTCCTGCCGCCATGTCTTGTTCAGCCGTAATCATTAGTCTCCAGGCCGCGAGGCGCCGCGGGTCGCCGCCTTGCGCTTGCAAATTGGGGCCTTCGCCCGCCGCGGGGCTTCGAAAGCAACGCCACTCACCGCCATCGTCTGCATCAGCTTTTGGACGAGCAGCAGAGCAGTCTCAGCGGTAAACCGGGGAGCGTTGTGGTTATAGAAACCGCTAAAATTGTGGCTAAGATTCGATGGCTAGCTCACCGTATAGCACCGTCCTGCCCCATACTCTTATGAATTCACAAGAGTGGGCGAACAGCACATGAAGCTTGGCCGAAATGCTCTTCCAAGGAAATGATCTCTGGAGGAGTTTGAGGAACGCCCGTGCACCAGCCTTCGACCGCGCCTCCGCGGCGGGGGGAGTAAGCGCCGCTCGGTTGAGGTTTGAAAGCACCCCTTTGCAGAGCTCTCACCTGCGCTCATAGGCAGTGAGCCCGGGAGAAGACACAAGAGGACGCAGCGCGTACACAATCTCACCGCACCCAGAAGCGATTGTGTGGCAGTGCCGACCGATAAAGTTGCCCGCGTCGTAGGGCACAGGCTCGACTCCAATGTTGGCGCTTAAAATAGGCGCCAGTGGGTGCGCGAACTGCCGTCCGTCCACGAACTTGCGCTGTTGGGTTACATCTTTAATTGCCAGCTGCAGGAGCCAAGCTGTAACTATACGTGAAATGAAGTGGGATGGGCACGGTCTGGGAAGGTGGCGCAGCAATGCCCGGTGACCGCTCCGCCGACATGTGTGTAGCCAATCTAAGTTCTGCCGCGTTCCGTCCCAAGCTTCCATACGCCGGGTGCATTTCTTTCCAGTGCCCCGCCGTCCGGGGGAGATGAGTGTAGTCCCAGTCCCTCAGAGTCTCAAATGCCCGATCCAGCAGAGGATGGGACTCTGTGGGGCATGTCATGTCAAGGCAGGAGTGGCAAGGCATGGACGCGCTGTGCCCTTTATAGCCTAGCGTGCTGGTTACAGCCGGGAAGTCGCTGTTGACAAACATGCGCACAGCCCGTCCATGGCCGCCCACGACCACCTCGGTGTAGCTCAGTCGCAGTAACTGTGCCACATGTGCAGACAGTGTGGCAACCACTTCAGGGTGCTCTTCTTTGGAATGTGAGCATACTGCCACGAGGAGGAGGTTTCCGAGTCTGTTCGGGTGTTCGTGGTTCGGAAAACCCATCACACCCTTCACAGAAGATGGGTTACCTCCCCTGTCCAAGCCAATGGAGATATGAATATCTTGCATGTCGGCTGGAGGGTAGAAGCCGCGATGAGAGGGTCTTTCATCGCTGGGAATCTCATTATCACGAGTCTGAGAGATCGCCACGCCCTGCGGATCATTTGCGAGGCATTCAATGAGCAGCCTCGCAACCCACTGGTCGGCGAGCCGCCCTTCCACTGCCCGCGAGAGGTAGGCCTGATTTGCGCCAGTGCCCACAAAGGAGACCTCCATCGCGGGAAGTGTCATTAAGGATGCTCGAGCCTTCCGCAGAGCGGGTAGACTAGCTCAGCTTCCCGCCAAAAAACACCCGTATCCGATTGAACTTGGCATCCCTCAGTCCAACGGATGCCGGCAGCCCGACCCACTCCGCGACAGTTGCGCGAGGCGGGAGTTTTCGACCGCCCCGTGGCCGTGTCGCATTCGGAATGGAGCGTGCACCAATCGCCACGATGAGCAACGCCGAAGTCGTCTGTGAAGCTGCCGCCCTTGGCCCGTCTGAATGGCAAGGCAGCCACCGCCCCGACTGCCATCGCCTGGTTCTTGCCATCATCTGTCGCTTGTGCGGCAGCACGCCACGCCATCGCTTCATGTATCTGGCGAAGATAGGGTCGCTAGCACGGGGAGAAGAAAAAGGCCAGCACTCTAACAGGAACAGTTCGTCGCAGCTCAGCAAACGATGGCACACTGTAAGATGGCAACGGAAGTGAAGACGGCTAGCTATTTTGCCGTTTACAGCACAAGCCAATAGCGGTCGAGTGGGTTCTCCTCGCACAATCCGAATCGACTTTCAGCCGTGATCACGATGGCGTGCCCAGCCAATGGATGACAGATGACTTTGAGCAAAAGAACCAGGCCTCACCAAAAGTATTTCTGCAAGGGTATCACCCCAGTATCATCTGCGGGTACATACTCGTACCCGTGAAATATTTTGATGCGTCGCCCATACTCATTCTCGGCGAATTGGACGTCCGCAGATAATCGCGACATCGGATCACCAAGGGTATCCATGAACACTACTCGTACTCTCTGTTGAGACACCAAACGAGGGGGTCCGCCGCAACCCCGACACGCTGCACACACACCTTGGTTGCGACGACGGTGAGAACAAAGGATGCCTGTTTTCTCCCCCTGGCCTCTCCCGCCCGTTCCCCCCACGACTATAACGGGGCCACGCGGTCCTCTCAAACATCTCCCCACACCAAGCAAAGCAGTCCCCGCTCACCACCCCACCCCCCGCGGGCATACAGTCGGAGGGGATGAGGAGGCGCGGTCGACTCAGCGCCGCGCCCTACCCCTCCTCCTCCCAGCACACAGTCCCCACCTGCCGTCGGCGCGTCGCCGCCCGGCTCCGATTCACCCGTCCCCCCCTCCCCGGGCGCCCGTCCGGTGGGCGCCCGTTCGGTAGTGCGGCGCCGTCCCTCGGCACGACGGGTCACCACCGCGACCACTCCGGGGGGTCACCCCTTCCACCAACCGCCTGCGCCCTCCCCCCGCGCCGAGCGGCCCCCCTCCACCCAGCCGCAGCGCACCGCCACTGACGTTGCCGCTGTCCCCCAGATATCCCTGCCAGTCGCCTGGCTCCAGCGGCTCCCCTCCTCCGTCGCCCGGTTGCCGCTCGCCCGCCCCGTCGGCGTGCGCGGTGGAAGCCAAATTCCACCACGCTAACTCGCCGGCCCCAAATCAACACGATCAATCCCGGGAAGTCGTCAATCGCAGACCCACCGGGCTTGACCCCGGTAGTCCCTCCCCCCCTTCCCCCCCAATGCTGGGGGGATTCCCCGTCCACCTCCGCCCGTGCTCGAAGTCCCTCCACCTCTGTTCCAACACTCTCGACTCTGGAGAAGTCGATACCATTGGCAGCATACTGCAGTGCGGCGCCGCGACCACGTCAGCCGCCTGACAACAAAATACGACCCAAAGTCACAAGTTAGTTGCGCATTCCGGATCTTTATTTCAGCAAAGAATGCACACGCATACCCGCGCGGAGAATAATCATGGATACCGACAGCCCAGATTTTCAAGAGTGTTTACCACAGATACCCACTCCGTTCAGTTTGTGACATACTCATATTCGGAAGTCTGAACGTCTGTCGCACTGTCGACCAATATTCAGTGGCTGGACCAGAGCCGAAAACCGGACTCGCAGTAAAAGCTGATGCCCTTGGTAAGGCCTGAAAAGAATCCAGAGTATTTGCGATACGTACCGCGAAGGCCGTTGCGGCACTGTCTGGTCCCTTCCATCGCGCAGCATGGCTGAACAGGCGCGCTCCTCTGTCAGATGATTGGTCAGGTTCCGGTGGACCCGTATTGGGGCTGGTAGGGGGGGCGGGGGGCGGGGGCTCGGCAGGGGTGACAGTACGGAGACGATGGGCCGCGCCAGAGGCAATCTTGCGATGGGCCGACGAGCTGGCGAGCAAGATGCTCTGCCTCATTGCCACTTCTCGCACCAGTGGTCATCGCAGCCCCTGTCGGCCGAATCAGAATCGCGGCGCTTTCAGGCAAAATCTGTAGTGGCATCTTGCTTTTGAAATCTATAAGTGCCACCTTCATGTATATCTCACACTAAAACGTGTCCCAAAACCGGTGCGGGAGCGTCCGAAATGGCCATCCAAGAGCCAAAGTTCCTCAGATGACAAATATGAGAGTTCCGGCGGTACTCCGAAAAGAAGGGGCTGTGAATGCGACAACCGCCTGACTACGTGTGAGTCATGCGACACTCGTGTAGCCCTGCGCCCGGTTTTCAGCTCAGCAATATCCGTTGCAAATTTTATTCAGCTGACGAAAACAGTCCACGCACAGTGATACGCCATCCCAACGTTTGGCGGAGCCTTAATGCGGAGAAATGCCGCTGCGAATCGAAAGGTCATCTCGATTGTAGGGAGAGGTGGCACTTCAAGGTGGCCATGTGGTTTCTTTCAATCGCCTGTCCAATGAGTACAAGATACGTCCAGCTGCAATGTCGCTTTCGAAGCCAGCAACCATACACCCCCGCCTCCTGGAAGCACTGTGCAACAGGGGGTATTTACATGCTGTCTTCTTTCTGCTAGTCACAGCCACTGTGCTCAGTATGAAAGCGCGAGAAGCGAGGGCCGAGTGGACCCCGAGTGAAAAAGTGCGCGTGTTTGCTTGACACAGAAACAGCCGGCAACGCGATGCCCGTGCATGCATGTGACTGGATCGCCAGTCAGATGAACTGGATATCCATCGCATTACTCGTCGGGCGAGGGGGCGAGAGTGGCGTGGCGTTTGCCCCGAGGGGCAGGTGGGCTGTGCGGTAGCGGCGGCCGCCCTACGGGCAAAACCGGGTGGAAAACCGGCATCTCCTCAAAGAAACCGGCGTACTCGTCTCACTATTCCAGTTTGGTGACACCGGTTGGGGATCGACTGTCGTCCACGGCTCACCGTCGCTCACCGTCGCCAGCTACTCCCCACCTCCCATTTCATTGAAAAAATGATTGGGGCTCAACAAGGGCCGTCCAGAGGAGGTGCCTCTGATGACACGAGGGTGACCCCGAGGCCAGCCCCTGCGACGGTCGCTCAGCCTCAACTTGAGAACCACGACGCCCCACCGTAACACACCATCCGTCCATCACGTCCCCCCCACAACCACCCCCCCACCTCCGGAGCTCATTCGTCCATCGCTCGCCTCCCCACTGCTGTAGCCAACTCTCTTCCTATTCGCGCAACCATGGCGCCCCCGGCCGTCGACACGCTGTCGGTCGACTGGTTCGACCACTTGCCCCCTGCCTACTCGGGGACCCCCCGCCCCGGTCCAGCCACGCAAGCACGGCGGCAGCGGCGGGACACGCGCGCGCACGCGGCCAAGCGCGCGCACGGCGCACCGCGCCAACGGCGCGGGACGAGACGGCTGGTGGACGGGCGTGGCGGCGCGGACGGCGGGCGACGGCGGGTGGAGGGTTGAGTACCTGAAGGGCGCGCTTTCTTTCTCCTTTCTTTCTCCCCCCCTGTCCCCCAAGGTCCTTGATTCTCGCTGCCCCTCTCCTCCTCTCGGTGTTTTTCTCCCTTGCTTCCATGTTGAACCAGGACCATCGACACGTGCCTTTGCTTCTCTAACTGCCGGCGGACGCTGGCGTACCAAGACGTCTGTCCCACTCGTACCTGCCTGTACCCACCGCAAGGGTACTCTCCGACACGACACGGGTGGCGCAACCACCGCGGCCTCGTGTACATGGGCAAGTATGGTGACGGTAAGGACGGAGGTTCACCGGCTGGAGCTTGGCTCCAACTGCTTTTGTATCTGTTTTGCATTTTTACCCTCGCTTTGGTCGGCGCGTTACCGACCCGGGATCCGCGTATGGACCCAATTGCTCATGCTATACAGGTAAACGATACGTTACCGGCCGTATTTGGGGAATGATTCAATGGAATATTCACGGATCGGTACAATTTGAGATCCTGTCCAGGGCCGTGCACCAGCCTGTGGTTTGGATGCAACGACGCTCTCCATCCCTATTGGTTCATAGTGAAATGAACGGATGAACGTGACAGAGCTCTGTCGCAGTCCCTCGTTTTCGCAGTCCTCATGAGCCCAGGTCTGCCGGTTTTTTTGCCGTGAGAAGGTCTGAGACACCGGTCATTGTCTCACTGATGCCGGGGTTTTCCGGAATACTTGGGTCCCCTGACGGGCTCTGTAGTGCGTCCCAGACTTTAGGAAACCTGCATAGTTCTTGATAGGAGTATGCCAGTTTTTGACTCCGGCTTTTTCCGTAGGGCGGAGGCGGACGCAGGTGTGAAGCTGGAGGGCTCGCGGGGGTGAGGCTGTCGGCGAGCCGCGCGTGACTTGGGACTGTCGCAAGCACGGCGTCGCCTGGGTGGGGGGCTGACGCGCTCTGGGGCGGACGGCTCGGGCGCGCGCGCCTGCCCGTGGACGCCCGGAGGGACATGAAAATAAAAACCAATGCAGTACATAAAAAATATAGCCACGTGCCAAGTGAAGCGAGACGCGGCATATTTCAAGCCTGAACAGTACTTCGCAACTTACACAACAACAATTGGACTTCGGTCACAGTACATCTCCAGACAAGGGTGTTTTTGTGTACGCGCTTTCAGTCGTACTTTTACAAGTTGTCACGATCTGGACAGGATCAAAGAAATGTTGTGTGTTTGGTCTCGTCGACGGCACTGGAGAGACAACGCCGAAGCGTGTCCCAGCCGCACTCTGTGGACTCCACCGTCATCCCCCCCCCCCGGCGCCGGTCGAGCACTGAAGCGACCGCCCGTGTGGCTGCGCCCGTCCCACCCGTCTCCCCACCCTGGCCTTGTCCCTTGCCTCCCCCGTGCCGCCCTCAGCCGCCACTGTGCCTGGTGCCGGGCGAGCGCGACGCTTTGCAGAGGCGGCAGGTGCCGACCGCCACCATGGCCGAGGCGTTTGTCGGCACGCCGGTGGCCGCCCCAGCCTCCCCCGCGGCGCCGTCCGTGTCGCCCGCCCACGCGTGCAGCTGGCTGAGCGGCGCCCGCCCGTCGGCAAGACCACCGCGGGGCGGCCGCCATGGCTGCCGACGCGCGCGGGCGGCCACCCTCC
>Ga0209831_1003893_pt1 | contig 12064 bp, 2 predicted proteins | sample Maine_Asex4_meta_FD_187451 | JGI IMG/M metagenome (GOLD analysis project Ga0209831, IMG submission 187451) | Marine algal microbial communities from Maine, USA - Maine_Asex4_metaG (SPAdes) (version 2) | ecosystem: Host-associated > Algae > Red algae > Unclassified | place: Maine, USA | collected...
TTTACCTCTATTGGTTTGAAGAAGTTACATATGAGCTCCAATTCAGAAGGGCTTATTTCTAAGTTCTTTTGCATGTTCTCTTGAAGCAATTGATAAGACATTCTTATAATGTTAATTGGTATTCTACAATTCTACAAAAATTGGTTCGACTTCTGGCTGAGTTTTATCCTACCAAAGTATGAGGTTATTTCAATCTGTTCTCATAGAGTAGCCCATAATTTATTTTCAAATAAAATCCATGGTATTATAAAACACAACATATTTAAGAACATAAGAAGGATATCACGCTTTAATTTTTAGTTATTCCCACATCCATCAATAAATGCATGGAAGACGACTCCTTTCTTAATTTCAAATGATTTTAATAATCTAATCTCAGTTTTTGCATCATAAGTCACCCTGATATTAGGATCAATATTTCCAATGACTTGATCAGAAGAGATATAGCTTCCGGAAGTATAGTCTGTATTCCCATTTAGTATATTAGTTAGATTAAGTTCAGCGAGACAGCTCTGCTCATATGCCCCCATATCCACCATATTTACATGTGGATGACCTATGATATCTGTCGCGTGACTTATATTGATATCTGATCCAGCATCTACAGCAGGTGAGTTAGCACTAAGCGCTAGTCCATCATCAGCTGTCATCCACAACCCATCTGGCCCTGGAGGATTATCTGTATCCACAAAGAGAGGATCTACATCAAGATTAGCTGTACCTGCATAGCCTCCTTCTATGATGCTGTAGCTGACTATAGGGTCTGCATTATTAGATGTTACAATTTCATTTCCAGTATTACCCCAAAGAATACCATTCTTTATGTATGTCGCATCTAAAGTATTTCCTACACCACCAATAATATATAAAGCACTACCTCCTGCATTAGCTGTGGAGTTATCAGTCATCGTAATATTATCAATAGTCACCTTAGCCACTGAAATAAACATCCCACCTCCTACAATAGTCGATATGTTATCAGTAAATAAGGTATTTACAAGTTCCACATTACTTGTAAAAGTAGCGATCCCACCACCAGTGGCCGCAGTATTTTGGCTAAATATTGAATTGGAAATAGAAATTACAGGGCAGGCATTACACGCCTGATTCATGATAGCTCCACCATGATTTATTGCTGAATTATTAAGGAATTTAGAATTTTTGATGGTGACATAAGCATCTCTATTATTCATAGCTCCTGCATCAGATGCATGATTATTTAAAAAAGTCATATGACTGATCATTGGATTATTTAAATAATTGAGCATTCCTGCACCTGTATTATCTGGATATGATCCATTAGCATGTCCAGCCATCACAGTGAATCCGTCTATGATCGCACTACTGCCTAGAGGCGTACATCCAGTATCATTAAAATTACAAATGACATGGTAGCTGTTTTGTGTATTTCCACTTACATCATCATTCTGGTCTATATCACCACTCAGTATGGTAAGATGATTGATAATATCTCGCTCTGAGCGTAGCGTCTCTGTCCCATCAAAGCCACCATATATACCCACACCATGTTTCATAGCGAAGCTTGCATTTCGATCATTTTCTATAGACAGCCCACCCTCATCTGGGTAATATGTCCCCTCTGCTACCCATATATCCCCGACCTGACTATTCGTAGCATAAAGGGCATCTTGCACTGTCGCATATGCATTATCCCATGTACTACCATCTTGGTTTCCACCCTGTACATCTTTATCTACATATAGGATTAATCTTTCTGAGTTACAGGATCTGACTTTATTCACTCCTTCGACCCATGTTCGACCATATGGATTATGCTCTAAAGTTAAATTCGTATCATATACTCTACCATCGAATGAATTACCAGAGTGATCTACGACATTCCAGTTACCATAATTACGACCGTAAGGCTGACCATCGTTAAAATCATAATAGGCGACTAAGTCTGGATCTGCTGGATCCCAGCGCTGTACCATACTTCTCTCTATGTCACACGGTGGCAGTGCTCTAGAGAGTATAGCCATCTCATCCATCTGGCCTATCCACCCTGTAGAAGGGATATAATCGTGATTTCGTCCGAGATAAAAATTTTCGATATTCCCATGGTCTAATTCGCCAAGAGTGGCATAGACATGGCTCCCTTTCTCTTCTCCATTTAGGTAAAATGTGGCTGTGTTAGTGGATTGCTTAAAGCTCACATGAATATGTTTCCAATCACCATCAAATTGTCCAAGTAAATCAGCAGAATAACCCCATTCTCCAGTAGTGCCATCCGAGAGATATAATCGCAATCGTCTAGTGGTCCAATCGCTGCTGCCCATGGTTCCTTGGGTCGTCCCTAATCGATAGAGCATATTAGGTCCATCACCCACAAATTTAGGTCCACTACCCTTAGATAATATGTCATAATCACCTGTATTAGGACTAATAAGTTCTGTAGCCCACAGAGAAAAAGTAAAATCACCTGTGACTATTTCACTAAGTTCCGCTTCATGCCTAATTCTTACAGATGTACTTGATAGGCTATTACCCTCATTTATATTAAAATACATGGAAGCATCTGCTTGTGTCGGGCACAAGTCTTCACTATCTATATAGCCATCACAATCAGCATCTTCTACCTTTGAAGTAGAAAGTGCAGCGAATACAGGTGAGCAGTCACAGGCATCAGGCGCACCATCTACGTCAGTATCTTTAAAGTCATCACCTCCAGAGCATGCATCTTGGCTGTCAGATATTCCATCTAAGTCTGTATCTATATTACCGACACCAAATGTCCAGCTGATGGGTGTGCTGGATGGATTACCATATAGGTCAGTCAATCCAGTGATATTCACTTCAAAATTCTTTCCCAATAATGTAGAAATATCAGAGTCAGGGGTGATAGTGAGTTTGCGTCCTTCACACATAAATTGTGCATTTATAATAGTATTTTCTGGTATCAGGGTCAAGTTGACATTCGCCTGAGTTAATGCATTACAGTTTACTTCTTCATTGAAGTAGACCGATATCTCATCACCTGCTGCATAATCGTCATCTATGGGCTGCTCAGTGCCGAATACTAATGGTCCTGTACGATCTATGACACCCGTTGTTCGCTCAGAATAGTTTATGATATTATCACAATCCAGTCTTAATCTGATATCATAAGTACTGTCAGCAATAGAGGTCGTATTCCACACGACAGTATTACCCACGGATGGATTATTATTGAGTTGACTTTTAGTTAAAACGATTCCTGCATCTAACCAAGCATTATTATCGCTTTTCTTATACTCTATTCTGACATTATCTATATCTGTGCTTAGGTCATAATCCTGCATAATAATTGACAGCATATCATTAGATGCTTGATTCACCAGCCAATCATCAGAAGGACTTGCTAGTGTAATAGAACTACAGTCACTCTGGAAGAAGGCAGAGATCTGAGCTGAGACAGCTTCGCGGCGACTACACGCTGGATAGAATAAGAAAGTAATGCCTTCAAATGAATAGTTAGAATTATTAAGCCGCTCTACATTAATGGTAATGTTATTCTGACCTGTGCTTAAGACAAAAGGGATGGGAGCAGTTACTGAAGCTCCGTTATATTTCACACTCGCCCCATTGACCGACAGGTTAAGTAACTCTAACATATATGTCCCTGCATCATCGGTTTCACTCTGATTAGCTATTTGAAAATTATATGATGCGCTGTTGGACCCAGGCTGGAGATACTGTACAGGATTAGAGACCATGAGACTAGGGACATTGATGCTGGCAGTCCCTTCTTCGTAAGGGCAGCTGGTCTCCCCTGCTAACAGCTTAAATACAGGCGTGCCATAGACTGGATCTCTGACAATATCTATTGTAAAATTATCTGAGTCGTCATCGTCATCAAGTACATATCCAGTCGTAGTAGAATTAGTCGTGGTCGTAGAACTCGATTCACCTATGATGGTTCTGAAGTTCACTTTTACACCTCCTGAAGGACCGGTCCCCAATAAGGCAAATCCAGCTTCAGCTGCTACCAGGGCATTAACTTCGGTCTGAAATTCTATGGTGCGAGATTCCGTTGCAGATTCCGTAAAGCTCACAGATTTCGGCCCAACCCCTCCATCCAAAGAAAAATTCTCTTCATCGATTGATTCAAAAGCAGACTCCTTTAATTCTTGATTGAGAGCTAATATTTGTTCCCAGACATGGATAGATCTCTCAGCCTCAAAGATGGCAGTCTCGGCCTGAGGCGTAGCAGGCACTGTCGTATTAATGATTTGATATAAATTAGGAATCACCGAATTCCGTATGTGAGATTCTGTATAGGTGAATTCTGTATCAAACCCATTATGATCTATAATGATAGATGTATCTCTATCAATCGTGCAGTTACTTAAGTCAAATTTTATTTCATCAGCGAGTGCATAAATTAAATTGACAGCGGCACCTATGAATACATCACCTCTTTCTCCAATGAGTGCATCGCTATCAGAGGTTTGGAATCTCTGAGTGCTGGTCATCGTGTAAATAAATTCTTCACTTTCATTCGTATATCCTGACACATCTAGTGAAGCACCTACTTCTCCGTATACCTTTAAGACATTAGGAATTCCTACTTCTGATCTGACTTTACCCCACACATTCACTCCACCGCCATCCTGAGTAGAAAAAGACTGTGATGTCGTGATGGTTTGACTCTCTTCCAGAAAAGCATAGCTCTGATCTCCTGGCGGATCTCTTAGGATCAGGTATGGTATCTGAGGAGCGGTAGTAGCGAAGGTATTACCTCGCAGGCGTGCACCTGTGACGATCACAGACCTGTCAGTCGTTATAGAGGTCTGACCACCAGATACTGCTGTGTAACTAATGTTCTTTGTGTATGGCGCTGAGATATTAGGTGGTCCAGCCCTCATATCATAGTACGCACGACCATTAGATATCGGTAAGATCGTATCAAACTGGCCTGTCTGACTGATATACTCCGTCAGCTGTACATAGCCCGTATCTACGTTACAAAAAGCAGCTCCCTCACTAATGACAAAGACCAATGGATAGTTAACCCCTTGCTTAAGTATGGGCTCAAAGATAGCTGAACAAGATCTATCTGGAAGCCCCCTAACGACAGCCTTCAGTGGCTCACTGAAAATAAAATCAACGACTTCTGAACTATCCATATCAAGTTCTTTAGAATCGAATAAAGTTCCAGACTGTTCAGAATTACTATTGGGTGTAAATGGACCGACCTCTAGTGTGATAGGCCGTTTAGGGACGGTCATCATATAGTGACCATCATTATCAATGTCAGTAGAGCTGAGTATACACCCACCTACTCTGGCAACGACTGTAGCCTCTCCAAGATACTTAGCACACCCTGCCCCTACGAATCCTTCTATCATCTCTGTGTCATCATAAATAAGGTACAGTGAATCAGGTGTCAGACTATCGATCATCACTAAAGTATCTAAAGTAAAATCTCTGTAGCTCACACTGATCATGTATTCGCCTTGGCCAGGTAGTGTCAGAGCAAAGTCTCCCATCGTATCTGTAGAGTCAGGCGGAATAGGAAATGTACTAGGCGGAGGTAGAAATGCAAAAACTGCGACACTATCAATGGGACAACCACCAAAATCAGTCACCATCCCGTGCAGGGTGACGGCTGTCGAGTCTATTAATTCTACATTCATCACATTATTAGAGACACCTGGATCACTATCATTAAGTAGGACGGTATCCATACTGATACTATGCCCTGCCAGAAAACCCTCAACCTGATACTCTGCATCTGGGTCTCCATCCTTTCCGAAATAAATATGTGGGATGGTATATGCACCATTATCATCTGTCTCTGTCATATAACCATCTACAGGGGCTGATAAGTTAGGACAGGCGATTAGATCCTGTGGATTAAGAAGCGTGGCTTTTATTTCTACATCTGGGACTAAAAAGCCACTAAGCGTCTTTACATTACCAGATATCCTGCCATCATACTGCGGTATCGTGATGGTTCTGCCGGCACTTACAGGCATTACATTTTGTCGATAATTTACTCCATTATATCTCGGAAGCCATTTTGTAATCGTCGTATATTCATATGATTGCCCAGCTATCAGCGTCAGCGAAGCATCCACTAATTCTGTAGTGCTGCTGTTATCTATTTCTCCAATTTTAGAACCATCTCGATATACTTCTACGGTCCAATGGTTTGCACAGCTATTACCAGCACCTTGAGGATCTGATATCCCAATGCCTTTTACGGTAACCCTGTTACAGTCATCCACTACGATCTCGGAAGGCATAGGTGAAGGATCGATCTCTGCTTGTCGGTCACCACTTATATCAAAATTAACATTAAAGTGAAAGCCATTATTTGAAACATCCTGTTCATACCTTAGAAAAAAGTTAAGCTTAGTCAGCTCTCCGAACATAGTATTGGGTAGCGTAGGAATCTTAAATTCCATGAATTCTTCATTCCCTTCTCCAGTGATGATTTGCATGGTCACAGCAGTATTACCACATATAGCATAATCCCAGCAATGCCCATCATTCGTTATACTAGTTAAAGTACAAGCAAGTGGATACTCAGTCTGTGTTACAGTAAAAAGTCCTGTAATACCAATAGGTGTTATTGCACTGATTGTGCCATTTCTTAGAATATTCTCCAAGCCACATATACCATCTTCTCTTAGAGGTATCGTAGCCGTAGCCACTGAAGTACAGTCATTCCACTCTACTGTGGTGAGGCCTTGTACATCACTTTCATTAGTGATCGTAAATGTCTGTGCGCATATCTGAGTACTAAGGCTTAAGAGCGAAATGAATAATAAGTAAAAGGAAATTATTTTAAACATCATGTATGTTTTTATTGATCCAATGGAAAAAGTGTTTGTTTCTTATAGGAGGTTGACTTAACTAAATTGATCCATCATTATTTATGTCAGTACCTATTCTAAGTTTTACAAGTTTGAGTATGGAGTAAAGGTCTGATTTATCCTAAAATCCAGTATGCACATATCTTGCAAAGACATGGGAGATTCATGTGAGGCTATGGACAAATCTTGCAAATACATGGATAATTCATGTATGGTCAAATAGTAGCAAGATGAAATACTGATAATCAGATTGTTATGACTATCCTACTCTTAGAGTATTTGAAAGTTGATCGGGTCAGAGAAAAGCTACTTTACCATTTATATATTTTATAGCACTTGTTTTGGGGGGATACCAAATTCTTTTGAAAAGAGTCGGGAGAAGTAGAGTGGATCATTATAACCTACAGCATAGGCTACTTCTGAGACATTTTTCTGTCCATGCTCTAATAACTCTTTAGCCTTATACAGTCGAAAATTCCTTAAATAGGCAACGGTAGATTTTCCAGTAAGGGCTTTTAATTTTCGAAAAAGCTGAGACTGGCTTAAGCCTATTTCTTTACTTATTTCACTGACACCAAAATCAGCATCTGACAAGTTAGTATCGATGATTTTATTTACTTTCCTAAGGAATAGATCTTCTATTTGTTCTTCTTTCGCTGGAAGATCAGTGGCTATGACAGTAGCATATCGATTTTGTAAGTTCTTTCTTAATTCTATCAGCTTGGATAATCGGATTAAGAGTTCTTTTTTATTAAATGGCTTGGCGAAATAAGCATCTGCTCCTCTCTCTAAACCGATTAAGCGCGATTCTATATCAGCTTTTGCGGTGAGCAATATGATAGGTATATGGCTTGTCCGCTCATCATTCTTTAAAAATTCAGTCACAGCTATCCCATCTTTTTCGGGCATCATGACATCACTGATAACAATATCAGGAATCAGTTCAACTGCTTTTTCTATACCGATTTGACCATTCTCCGCCACTGAGATATCGTAATCTTTCTCTAAGATCGTGATTAGATATTTAACGACTTCTGGATTATCCTCGATAATTAAAATAGACGTCGCTGAAGATTCTATTTCTTGACTATTTATGGTACTATTTTCACTCAGTCCAGATTGGCTCGAAAGTATAGGCACTGACCTTTCTTCTGGTGTAGCAGTATCAGTACCAGTAGGGATTTCGATTTTCTTTACCTCAGCTTGATTCACAGCTTGATGCACAGTTTGAATGGCTTCTGGAGTATATGGTAGACTTACTGTAAATTCTGAACCTACATTTTCAATACTTTTTACTTCTATCGACCCGTTCATGAGTTGGACAAGTTCCTTGGTAAATGCGAGACCTATCCCTGTACCTTGTTCATTCTCTAATAAAGGATTATTTACTTGGTAAAATCTATCGAAGATTCGGGCTTGATCCTCAGTCGTCATCCCCAGTCCATTATCTGATATTTTCATCTTGATGGGTCTTATCATATCTGAAGTTGGGACTTCATTTATATTTTCCTGAGAAAATTCCAAAATAACTTTTCCACCACGCGGAGTGAATTTGATAGCGTTGGATAATAAATTTGAAACGATGTGTTGAATCTTTTCTGAATCATAATACATATAACAACTACTAATCTTAGATCTATATAAAAGATCTATATCCTTATGCGCTGCCAAGGACTGAAAGCTGTCTAATAGATAACGCAGGTACTGCGATATATCATTATTGGATGCTTGTAGCGTTAATTTTCCCGCATCCATTTTATTAATATCGAGCATTTGATTGATGAGCCTTAGTAGATTTTGACCACTCTGCTGAATAAGTGTTTTCGCTATTTCTGGATGCTCTATTTCTTCAGACATACCCAGAATCACTGTCAATGGCGTCCTAAACTCATGCGATATATTAGAAAAGAATCGAGTTTTCGCTTCGTCTAGTTCTTTAAGTTGTGCAAATTCGAGTTGTTCTTTTTCCAACTGGTTTTTGAGTTTTATTCTACCAGTTTCTTTTTTCCAAAAATATAGAATACCACTCATAGTCAGTATGAAGTATATAATATATGCCCACCATGCTTTCCACCATGGAGGGCTGACATATATATCCAGTGCGGCAGGTGTCATATCCCAGACTCCATCCGCATTAGCACTCCTGACCAGCAGTGTGTAATGGCCAGCAGGTAGACTCGTGAATGAAACTTGACGGTTTTTATCTAATCTTATCCAGTCATTTTGAAAGCCGTCTAGTTTATATTCGATGATTGTTTTAGAGGCTTTATGAAATGTAATGGCAGCAAATTCAAAATTGAGGATATAATCTCGATAGCTGAGTTCAACAAAATCCTTTTCTGAAATACCCTTTATTTCAATTGGCTTTGCACCATTACTGTCACTTTGGTAGCAGGTCATTTTTACGATGGCAGTATTGGGCGCTTTAGCATCGATTTGTATATTTTTAGGATCAAAAGTTACATAACCTTGATTCGTAGAGAGATGCATTAGTTGTGACGAAGATTTCGAATAAGTCAATCTATTGAAACGGGAATTAGGCAATCCATCTTCGTCATCAAAGATTTGAAATGTTCCTTGTATGGGGTCAAATCGAGTCAGGCGATTAGTCGTCACAATCCAGATATATCCTTGCTGATCTTCTATAAGCTCTTCGATTAAATCGTCAGGTATTCCATTTTTTTGGCTGTAATGTCTAAATTCTTCCGTCTCTCGATCAAAACGGTAAAGCCCACCACCATAAGTCCCCACCCATATCATTCCCGTCTTGTCCTCTATTATAGTCCTGACATAGTTATGTTGTAGCCCATTGGGCTGGTCATCTGCTTTTTGAAAATTTTTCCAAGAAGCTTCTTTAGGATCGAATACAGAAAACCCCGTATTGGCAGATCCAAACCAGATATGACCATCTCTGCTCTCATATATGACCTGGATGTAACATCCTATCTTAGCATCTGTCTCTTTAATAGGACAAGGAAAAAGAGTCGGACTACCTATATTAGCTACATCAATAAAAGCAGCAGCACCACCCCAAAAACCTGCCCAGAAATTCCCTTTGCTATCCACAAGTTCTGCAGTGACTGTGTTAGAATAGTTCTGAATACCGAGGATTTTAGGATCTTCGAAAAAATGCTGAACTGTTTGTTGAGATACATCCAATTTTTTCACACCTCCAGCAGATGTGCTGAACCAAAAGTCACCATCTGAATCTTCACTCATCGCATAACAATGTCCAAGTGATTCTAATATTTTATTATCTAATGCTGGATACCCGTCTGTTTTTACTTGATCGCCTAACAGCCACAGCTTTTCCTGACTATCCTCATATACCATGAGTAATGGAGAAGAAAGATTAGAAGAGTTAGAAATCTCACTGTCAATAAACCACTTAAAAATTTGGGATTCTGGATGATATATATGTACTCCATTTGAACTAGATAAAAACCAGACATTACCTGCATGATCAATAAATATCTTATCGATGGATGTCAGTTCACCACCTTTTCCATTGCTATTTTGAGCAGGAATATATTCTATATGTAGCATCGTGAGATTCATGATGTACACACCATCTGCAAATGTACTTATCCACAATTGACCTTCGCTATCGAATATGATAGATGTGATACTCTGCCCTTCAAACGGAAATGGAAGCTTATCGGGAGAACGAAAGGGGACAAGACAGTCACTTGACTTCGACTGAACAAATAGACCCTGCTCTGTGGCAAACCATAAAGAGCCGCTCTCATCTTCTATAGTCTCATATATAAAAAATGTGGTGTCAGTGCTCATATAGCTATCATCACATGGAAGCCACCAAGTCCCTGATGAATCATCTTGCTTGACTTGATAAAGACCACGCTCAGTACCGGCCCATACTGAATTATCTTTACTCTCAAATATATCATAGACCCACAGTCCAAAAGATAAATTATGTTTTGGATGCGGTGCAAATTGATGATTTGTCGAGCTGCTATTGCCTCTACTTTCTTGTCGTAATTCTTTGCCGCTTCCTAACCATATGTCACCATCTTTTAATATTGTAAATGTGGTCGCACTAATATTAGTTTTTTCATGAATAAAAGATTCTGTGATAGGGTCATACCTATCTAAACTTTTACTATCCTCAAATCCAATCAACAATTGGTTATCTCCATTTATCTCAATAAACGAAATAAAATTTCCAGCAATACTAGTGCTATCAGCTGAGTCATGTAGATAAGTCGTTAATTTTTGTCCATCGTAGCGCTGTAAGCCATGCTGTGTACCTATCCAAATAAAGCCCATAGAATCTTGACCTATGGCTAAAGTATAATTATGAGCAAGCCCATTATCGACATGAAGCCTCTGGAATTTATACTCTTGGTGATAATCCTGAGAGAACATGACGATAGTATGCATAGCTATGAATAGATAGCTGAGATATTTAGTATAATATAAGACTTGTGAATTCAAATTAATGGAAATTTTCTTTTCAGTCTATAGACACGCTAAAGTATTCAGTATACTTTAATGATGTAAGCTCAGCAAGTTAATATAACAATAGCAGTATAGTATAAATGGTCGTGTAATATTATAGAAAACTCTGATCAACTCACTGCTTAAAGTAGTTACGCTACGATTATATATGTAATCGAAAAACATTATACAGCAGCATGTTTCAAAATCTCAAATCCAAAGAAACATTATAAGAAAATGGTAATCCATTACGCTCAAAGTAATCTGTCGTGGCAGGCGTATTCGAATAGTTAATCACATGATAAGCTTGTAAGACATTGTCTCGCTGATAGACATTATTCATATGAAATCCGACCTTTGCTTCTACCATCATTAGCGGTAATTCATAAAATAAATTCACATCTAAATTATGGTAATCTCTGATTTGTCTATCAAATCTTGATTCGTAAAAAGGAAAATAATCATCTGCCTGGAAGAAGTCATTATACTCAATATCGATGCCTGATGGTACAGAGTAGAGCCGACCTGTCGCATACTTCCACTGCAGATTAATTGTGAATGGGTGTAGCACGAGAGATTGAAATATAGATATTCTATGGGGCTGAAAGTGAGGACTTCGGAATACCTCTTCGAAGTTATCATTATACCTCACTTCTTCATCGACATGCTGATAGGTAGCGACTATGGACAGCTTTTCAGATTGATACTTGAGTGAAGCTTCCGCCCCTTTAATCTTTATCTGTGCAAAGGTGAATAAATCCTCATACCACCTAAGGTCTAAT
>Ga0209831_1003894_pt1 | contig 12063 bp, 7 predicted proteins | sample Maine_Asex4_meta_FD_187451 | JGI IMG/M metagenome (GOLD analysis project Ga0209831, IMG submission 187451) | Marine algal microbial communities from Maine, USA - Maine_Asex4_metaG (SPAdes) (version 2) | ecosystem: Host-associated > Algae > Red algae > Unclassified | place: Maine, USA | collected...
CGTCACCGATCCAGCCCTGCCGCCACGACACCTCTTCCGGACAGGCGATCTTGACGCCCTGCCGGCTTTCCATGGTCTGGACGAACTGGCCGGCCTCCAGCAGCGACTGTCCGGTGCCGGTGTCGAGCCAGGCGTAGCCGCGCGACATCACCTCGACCATCAGATCACCCCGCTCCAGGTAGGCGCGGTTGACATCGGTGATCTCCAGCTCGCCGCGCGGTGACGGCTCGATGCCGCGTGCGATCTGCACCACGTCGTTGTCGTAGAAATACAGCCCCGTTACCGCGAAGCTCGATTTCGGATGCCGTGGCTTCTCCTCGATGTCCAGCGCACGGCCGTCCGGGTCGAAGTCGACCACCCCGTAGCGCTCCGGATCGGCCACGTGGTAGGCGAACACGCTCGCACCGCTCGGGCGCGACGCCGCGGTGGCGAGCAGGCGGCCCAGATCGTGGCCGTGGAAGATGTTGTCGCCCAGGATCAGCGCGACGCCGTCGTCGCCGATGAACCGCTCGCCGATCAGGAAGGACTGGGCCAGCCCGTCCGGCGAGGGCTGCACCGCGTACTCGATGCTGATGCCCCAGCGCTCGCCGTTGCCGAGCAGACGCTCGAACAGCGGCAGGTCGTGCGGGGTGGAGATCAGCAGGATCTCGCGGATGCCCGCCAGCATCAGCGTGCTCAGCGGGTAGTAGACCATCGGCTTGTCGTACACCGGCAGCAGCTGCTTGGAGATGACCTGGGTCATCGGGTGCAGACGCGTGCCGGAGCCACCGGCGAGAATGATGCCTTTCATGCGGGGTGCCTGTCGGTGGTTGATCGTCGTCGCCGGCGGGTGCGGTGACGGGGGGGAGCTCGTGCAAGGACCCGGCCATTCCGCGTCGGCTCGCGGGGCGGGACGCGGTGGAGTGGATCGTTTCAGGCGGCACGCCGTTCCAGCACGCGGTCGACGACCCGTGCGTCCCGGCGCGTGTCGAACTTGCGACCGAACAGCTCGTCGCAGGCCTCGATCACCGGCCAGTCGTCGCGGTCGAACACCTTTACCCGAGGCACCGGTCCGGGTCGCAGGATCAGCCGCTCGTAGTGCGGGTCCAGCCGGTCACGGAACGGCGAGTTCGCGATGTAGGTCTGGAAGTAGCTCTCGTCGGGGATGAATGTCGTGCGCAGCACGTCGTAGAGCTCGTAGGCGAACGGATCGGTGCGCATGTGCTCGAGCAGCGAGCGGTGCAGGTTGAACCAGTTCGCACCGATGTGGAACGGGTAGCGTTCGAAGAAGCTCTCGCGCCGTCGCAGCAGCAGCGGGTCGGCGGTGCCGATGTACACCTCCCCCTCGGGACCGACCTCGGTGACGTCCACCAGTCGCCTGACCCCCATCGCGGCCTGCGGGTCGATCGAGCCGGGCAGCGTGTGTATCCGCGTGTGACCGCGATCGCCCCACAGGCGGCACTGCGTGGTGCGGTTCGCGACCGGCTGGGCGTCCAGCGCCACCGCATCGGCACGGTGGCAGCGGATGAAGCTGGTGCCGTGCTCGTCGCCACGGGCCAGACGTTCGCGGATGACCTCGTTGCTCTTGAGCGGCAGGTCCTGGCCCGACAGCACCACGTAGTAGCGCCACGATGCGTCCAGCCGCAGCAGCTCGAACGCCCCGTGCAACGTCTTGCGCATCGTGCCGGCACCGCCCCAGCCGATGTTGCCGTCCACCGACACGTGCACGTTGGCGTGGCCGGTGACGCTCGACAGCGGTCGCGTGTCCGGAGCCTGGCCATCGTCGATGTCGATCAGGAAGGTCGCATCCGGCGTCCACAACGCCTCGACCAGACGTGCGACCTGCCGGAAATTGTCGTGGCAGAGGATGTGGTAGGCGATCATGCGCGTCGAGAGCTCCCCGGGGGCGTGTGCGGCGGTCGATCCGCGTGGCGGTGCGGATACAGGAAGCGTGCCGCGGCCCCGGGAAAGGCGAGGGGCAGGCGAGGGGCAGGCAAGGGGCAGGCAAGGGGCACGCAACCTGCTTCGGCAGCGGCATCCCGGCGACGCCGTGCCGCGAGGCCCGTCGTCGCCCTCGCGAGAACCGGAGACCCCTACCGTGGCGACATTGGCCGTGGCGACATTGGTACCGCTCAACGTCCGCACGTTCGGACGCACCGGCTCCACGTTGCTGATGCAGATCCTGGCCACCGACCAGCGGGTGTGCTTCGAGCGTGCCTATCCGTTCGAGCATCGCTACCTCAGCTACGCCTACCACCTGGCCCGCATGGTCAGGACGCCGGTGGAGGATCCGTCGCTGTGGAACAACGACCTGCTGTTCCAGGGCCGCTCGAGCCTGGTGGGCGGCCTGCCCTACGGGCGCGTGGACGGCATCGACACCGAGTGGTTGTCCCGCGAGCTGTTCCTGAGCACCTGGGAGCAGTTCTCGCGCGCCCTGCGCCGCCGTGCCGGGCTGGCGGACGACGTGATCGCCTGGTATGCGGAGAAGGCGCCGCAGCAGGTCGCCGACATGGCCAACGATCACCTGGGTGCGCGCAACATCTTCCTGCTGCGCGACCCCCGCGACGAGATGGTGTCGATCAAGAGCTTCAACGAGCGCCGCGGGTTCAACGGGTTCGGCTGGCAGGAGGGCGACGACGACACCAGCTACGCACGCAGGTTGTGCCGCAACCGGCGCAGCTTCCTGAACAAGCTGCGCACGCTGGACACCGACGAGCGCCGCATCGCCGTGCGCTACGAGGACCTGGTGCTCGATGGGCCGGCACAGACCGGGCGGCTGTCGGACTGGCTCGGTGCCCGGCTGGACTACGACGCCGCCACGGCCGATCGCGCCATCAAGCGCCAGCACATGACATCGCGCAACGCGTCGGCGTCGGTGGAGCGCTGGCGCCGGGAGCTGGGCCCGGACATCCAGGCGATCTTTCGCGACGAGCTGGGCGAGGAGCTCGGCGCTCTCGGCTACGCACTCGACTGAGCGGCGCGGCATGTCTCAGCGGACCCGCCCCGGACGCCACCTGCTGCACGTGCTGCGCAGGCGCATCGGCGAGAAGCGACTTGCCCGCTACCGGCGGCGCACCGTGGCCCTGGGCACGCGACTCGCCACGCGCACCGTTCGCCTGTGGCGACGGCTGGGGCGCCGTCCCGCGCTGCGGCTGGAGCGCGCGGTGCGCCTGGACGACACCTCGGGCGTGCGCGTGGTGCACGGCACCCTCGACCCGGACGGCCACGGCTTTCGCACCCTCGAGGCGATCGCCCGCGACGGAACCGTCCGCGACCTCGCCGCCGCCCTGCACCGCTGGCCGGCCGCGCCCCGCCCGCTCGGTGCCTCCAGCCGTTGCGAACGCTTCGCGGTGCGGCTGGACGCCGGCGACGAGACCGGTCTGCGGCTGGTCGACCGGGGTGGACGATCGTGCACCCGGCGGTTGCCGACCGCCAGCGTCGGGGATCCGTTCGAGCGCATCCGTGCCCTGCTCGAACCGCTGCACCGGGTGGCCGGCAAGCGCGCCCTGCACGAGCGGGTGCTCGGTCCCGCCATCGAGCGGGTGATGGCCTCGCGCACACCGGACCGGAGCGCGAGCGCGAGCGCGTGGAACGCCGAGCTTGCCAGCGCCACGCCGGGCACCACGCTGATCATCCCGATCCACGGCCGGGACGACTTCATCGAGCACCAGCTGGCTCGCTTCGCCAACGATGCGGAACTGCTCGAGCAGGACATCCTGTACGTGATCGACGACCCACGCCTGCACGCTCGCGTGCACGCGAGCGCCGAACGCCTGGCGCGCCTGTACCGGGTGCCCTTCCGCACCCTGTACCTGGCACGCAACCTCGGCTACGCGGGCGCCAACAACGTCGGTGCCGACCACGCGCGCGGTCGCTACCTGCTGCTGCTGAACTCGGACGTGATGCCGATCGATCCCGGCTGGCTGGGCCGCCTGCACGCGAGCGCGGGCGAGCGACTGGACGACGCGCTGGTCGGCGCGCGCCTGCTGTACGAGGACGGAACGGTGCAGCACGACGGCATGCGCTTCTTCCGCTCGCCCTTCCACGAGGGGCTGTGGCTGAACCTGCACCCGGGCAAGGGCCTGCCCGAGGCCCTGTTCGACACCGGCTCCGCCGCCCTGCCGCGCGAGGCCGTCACCGGTGCCTGCCTGCTGATCGCACGTCACCGCTGGGAGCAACTGGGCGGCCTGGACGAGCGTTACGTGATCGGCGACTTCGAGGACTCCGACCTGTGCCTGAAGGCGCGTGCGGCCGGCATGGAGGTGCTGCTGTGCCCGAGTGCCCGGCTGTTCCACCTGGAGCGCCAGTCGCAGGCGCTGGAGGGCGCCGGCGGATGGCGCGAGGAGCTGACCTGGTACAACGGCTGGCGCCACGCCGGCCGCTGGCACGATACGCTGAGCACCATCGAGACCGGCCGGGTACCCGCCGGCACGCGGGCACGGACATGAACGCCCCCGCCCGCGTGCTGGTCGTGGCCCACGGCCACCCGGAACTGTGCGCCGGGGGCGGCGAGATCGCCGCCTGGAACCAGCACCGCGCCCTGAACGCGTGCGACGACTTCAGCTCGGTGTTCCTGGCCCGCCACGACGACCCGGCCCGGTTGCACGGCGGCACGCCGTTCAGCGGCACCGGGCGCGCGGACGAGATCCTGTTCCACGCCACCATGCCGGACTGGTTCCGGTTCTCGCAACCGGACAGCGCCCTGGTGTGGCGCGACTTCCGCGACGCGCTCGACACGGTACGACCGGACATCGTGCACTTCCACCACTACGTGCACCTGGGACTGGAGCTGATCCGGGAGGTCAAGAACCGCAACCCCGACACGCCGGTGCTGCTGACCCTGCACGAGTACTTCGCGATGTGCCACAACCACGGCCAGATGATGAAGCGGCACGAGGACGTGCCGTGCGAGCGCGCCACGGCCATGGACTGCTCGCGCTGCTTTCCCGAGCACTCGCCGCAGGACTTCGCCCTGCGCGAGGGCTTCATCAAGTCGCACCTGGACCTGGTCGACCGGTTCATCGCTCCCAGCCGCTTCCTGGCCGGGCGCTACATCGACTGGGGGATCGACGCGTCCCGGATCGAGGTGATCGAGAACCTGCTGCCCCCGCAGGAGATCGCGGGCGGGACGGGTGGTGCGAACGGTGCCGCACGCGAGCGTGGCGATGCCCCGCTGCGGTTCGGCTTCTTCGGGCAGATCAACCATTTCAAGGGGGTGGAGCTGCTGCTCGAGGCGGCCTGCCTGCTACCCGGGTCGCTGCGCCGCAGATGCCGCTTCGACATCCACGGCAGCGGCCTGGAGCGCCAGTCGCGCGGCCTGCGCGAACGCATCCGCGCGCACGCGGACGAACTGGGCGATCGGGTCCGGCTGCACGGCAGCTACCGTCCGGCCGACATCGGCGCGATGATGGACGGGACCGACTGGATGGTGATGCCGTCGCGCTGGTGGGAGAACTCGCCGGTGGTGATCCTGGAGGCACGCCGCGCCGGTCTGCCGGTGATCGCCGCCGATATCGGCGGCATGGCCGAGAAGGTCGACGACGGTGTCACCGGCCTGCACTTCCGGGTCAACAGCGCCGCCTCGCTCGCCGGCCGCCTGCGCGAGGCGATCGAGGGCGGCGAGCCGATGCGGCACGCGTTCGCGCAACGCATGGCGGCGACCGGCGACGCGCGGGCCGATCTGGAGCGCCACCTCGGCCTGCACCGCGCGTTCGCGGACGGGCGGGCCGGTACGGCGGGCGTCACGGCACTGCGCCCGGCGGCCTGAAAGCGGCTTGAACGTGTCCCGGGAGCGCCGACCCGGAAGCGGACCGGGCCAGCCGTTCCGGGCGTCTCAGACCAGCAGCAGCAGCAGTACCGCACCCACCAGCGTGCCCCAGGCCACGTCGGCCAGCAACCGCGAGGCGGACGCCGCGCCACCGGAGCGGTCGGGCCTGGCGATCCTGGGCAGCACCGACGCGTCGTCCACGGTCAACGTCTTCGCGCGCGCCAGGGCATCCCCGATCGGCAGCCCGCAGGCGATCGCGTAGCTTGCGAACTCGCGTGCCGCGTGCGCGCCGCCATCGCCCGGGTTGTGCCGGATCAGCTGCACCAGCAGGTTGACCGAGTGCACGTCGATCTCCTGGCCGCGCAGCAGGCGCCGCTCGTGCGCGATGTCGCGTTCCAGTTCGGTCATGCGCTCCAGGCTGGCGATCAGGCGCGTCCGGTCCACGCCGTCCTGGCCGTAGGCCTCGAACGCGGCACCCACGCTCGACTCGATCAGCCGCTCGCGCGCCTCCAGCTTGCCGTGCACGCTCATCTCGGTCAGCACCGCCGAGGTCTGGAACGGGATGCCGCCCGCGACCAGACCGGCCCGCAGCTCCTCCATCTCGTCCATCAGCTCGGTGATGGTGCGCACCGCCGTGCTGACCACGTTCCGGTCGGGGATGTCGGGGATGTCGGGGCCCGACGCGACGGCGGTCTCGTCGTTGGCGGCCACCGGCGCGGCAAGCGCGTCGGTCCGGGCACGCTCGGGGTCAGCCATGTCTTGCTCCCTGGTACAGGTTGACGATGCGCCGGAGCGGGCCGGTGCCCTCGCCCGGTGCCCGGTCCGTGGCGGCACGGGTGCCGGCACCGGCGCGCACCGCATCGAGTGCGCACGAGAAGCGCCCCTGCGCGTAGGCGTAGAGCTGCAGGTCGAGCTGGTTGCGCACCGCCAGTTCGTCGAACAGCGCATCGCCGATCTCGGCACGCAGCGACTCGATGCGCGCGTGGCGCGTCGTCGCCGGATCCTGCAGCACGTTCTCGCGGTGCTCGACCAGTTCCAGGTCCGGGAAGCGCTGCCGCATGACCGGTCGCATCCAGTCGATCGACTCGGCGAAGCGTTCGACCAGTCCGAAGAACGGCAGCGCGTCGAGCCAGCGGCAGGCGCGGTCGAGCGCCTGCTGATCATGGCGCCCGAAGGCCTGGCGCGGATTGTCCGGATCGGCATGGCTCAGCCGGGAGGTCTGGAAGTTGGCGATGACGTTCACGTCCGACACGTCGAGCTTGGCACGCACGTACTCGGCCAGCGTCCCCTTCGGCGCCTCCAGCCGAGGCTGCTTCTGCCACTCGAACAGCCAGGCCGAACGCACCCGCGCCAGCGGATCGCGCAGGAACACGATGGGCGTGACCTCGAAGCCGTCGCCCGGAGGAGGCGGCACGAGCTGGTGCGAGGAGACGGCACGCAGCGCCGGGCGTTCGGCCAGGAACGCCTCGAGCTCGCGGGTGGCGATCCGGGCGCCCGAGGAGGCATGGTCGAACGCTGTCCACCGATCGCCCAGGGCGTCCTGCAGCATGCGCTCGATGGAGGTGCCACCGTTCTTGAACAGGTGGTAGTGGACGATGACGGCACGGGGCGCTCCGGCGCTCATGCCGCGCGCCCCTGCCACGGGGCCACCGGGCATGCGGGGGCACGGTCGGGGGCGGCGTCGCCGGTACCGCCGCCCTCGTCGACCCCGTCGGCCTTCAGCAGGCCGGTCGCCACGAAGACGTGCCGCATGTCCTCCAGCGCGACGTCGAACCCGTAATGGCTCACCGCCCGGGCGTGCGCCGCGGCAGCGATGCGCATCCACTCCGCGTCGTCATCGAGCAGCATCAGGCAATGATCGGCCCATTCGGCCGGTGTCCGCGCCACCAGCGCGTCGACGCCGTGCGACAGCCCGGTCGCCTCGATCGCGACCGGCGACAGCACCGATGGCACGCCGTAGGCCATCGCGTCGAGAACCTTGCCCTTGATGCCCGCCCCCGCACGCAGGGGAGCGACGAACACGCGGCAGGTGGCGAAGACATCGTCCAGCGACGGTGCGAACCCCTCGATGCGCACCGACGCTCCGAGCTCGCGACCCAGCGACGCCGGCAGGCGACTGCCGAACAGCCGCAACATCGTGCCCGGCCGCCTCGCCACGATCAGCGGCATGACCTCGGCGGCGAACCAGCGCACCGCATCCTCGTTGGGCGGGTGGGCGAACCCGCCGAGGAACACCAGGTCGTGACGCCCGACCACCGAGTCGGGACGCGGCTGCACGTCCAGTACCCAGGGGCACGGGAACACGTGTTCGCAGCGCATCAGGTGCGAGGCGATGATCTCGCGCTCGGTCGGGTTGTAGGACAGCACCGCGTCGACCTGCTCCATGACCGCCACCTCGCGATCACGCGTGGCGGCCGGTCCGTCCTCGCCACGAAAGTCCGTCTCCCCGCGCGCGATCGCGGCACGCATCTCGCGCAGGAAGTGCAGGTCGGCGTTGTTGAACAGCACCGGGCCCGACACGTGCCTGCGCACGTGTGGCAGGACGCGCTCGGCGACGTCGAAGCGGGTGATGTAGACCGCGTCGAACTCCGATCCGCGCCGCTCCAGGAACACCTCCACGCTGGTGTGGAACGGGGCGTGGATGCACTCGATGCCCAGCGCCTGCAGCGCGTCGACGTGCTGGCCGACGTGACGGAAGTTGTGCGGCACGAAGGTCAGCTTGCACCCCAGCGCGATCATCAGCCGCATCTCCTGCACCGCGGCGTGACTGCCCGCATCCTGCCCGGGGCACGGGAAGGCGTGATCGATCACCAGCACCCGCAGCGCGCGGCACCGGTCCTTGTTCAGCTGCACCGACTCGCCCTCCGGGCCCAGCCCCGCGAAGGCGTGGCGCCACCGGGCGACGAAGCGCTCGGCGTTGAGCACCTGGTGGCGCTTCACGCCGGCATTCGGGTCGGTACCGTGACTGCCGCCCTCGTGGTGCACCACCGTGGCGTGCGGGCAGTACAGCGTGCGGTAGCCGGCCTCTCGCAGGGCGAACGCCAGATCGGTGTCCTCGTAGTAGGCGGGCGCGTAGCGCGGGTCGAACCCGCCCACCGCGTCCCACGCCTCGCGCGACACCATCAGGGCCGCACCGGTCAGGTAGTCGACGTCGCGCACGTAGTTGTATTCCGGCGCCTGCGCGTTCTCGCCGTGGCCGACGTTCCAGGGCACGCCGTTGTCCCACACGATGCCGCCGGCATCCTGCAGGCGTCCGTCCGGATAGACGAGCTTCGCCCCCACCGCCCCGGTGCGCGCGAAGCGTCCGAACACGCCGTGCAGCGCCTCGAGCCAGCCGTCGCACACCTCGGTATCGTTGTTCAGGAACACCAGGTGGTCCCCGCGCGCGACCTCGACGCCGGCACGGCAGCTGTGCAGGAATCCCAGGTTGGTGGCGTTGCGCACCACGACGAGATTCCTCACCGAGGCGGCGAACCGGGCGGTGGCATCGCCGGAGCGGTCGTCGACCAGGATGACCTCGAACCGCAGCGTGCCGGCGGCCAGGATCAGCGCGGCCACGCAGTGACGCGTCAGGGCCACCCCGTCATGGACCGGCACGATGACCGACACCTGCGGGTCATCGTGACGCGGCAGCACCAGCGCGGTGTCGGGGTGCACGCCAGCGTGCCCGGCCACGACGATATCGTGGACCAGCATCACGTTGGCCGCCCGATCGGCTGCGCACACGGTACCGTCGGGTTCGCCGTCGGGCTCGCCATCGGCCCCGCCATCGAGCGCGAGCTCGCGCAGCCGCGATGCCAGCGCCCGGTAGCGGTAGCCGGCCAGATGCGAAAGCGCGCTGTAGCCGCTGCCGGCGGAGATGGCCAGAAGCTCCTCGTGGGGCGTCTGCACCGCCGGCAGGATCTCGGCCACGCGGGCCACGTGGCAACGGTGGTTGGCGAGCTCGACATCGAACACGTGCACGCATCCGTCGTACAGGCGCGGTGGCAGCGTCACGGCGAAGCGGATGCCGTCGGGCTCCAGGATCACCCGGGCGCTGGCGGCGAACTCGCCATCGGCGGTGACGACCACCACATCGTCCGTGCCCAGGCAACCCGCTGGCGCCTGCACGCTGCCGTGCACGCCGGCGATGTCGAACCGCTCGATGCGCGGCACGACGGGTTCGCCGTCCAGCGCGATGGTGCGCCGCGCGATCTCGCGCACCGGTCCGTCACCGGCACTCGACACCACCAGCGTGACCGTGCCTCCGGTCGGTGGCGCGTTGTCCACCGCCAGGGCGAACCCGCACCGCCCGCTGCCGAAGCCCGCCGCCGCCAGATCGGGGCGTTCCAGGTCGGCGGTGCCGTGCGCGATCGCCACGCCGTCCGCGCTGACCACGATCCGCACCGGCCGGTCCGGCTGCACCGGATCGAAGGCCCAGCCATCCACGACCCGGCCGTTGAACCGATCGACGGCACCGCGGAGGCGCCCGGCGTTCGCACCTCGACCGCGCAGCGCACGCCGCCAGCGGGCAACCGGGCCACCGCGCGGGCCTGCACCCGTCAGGCTGCTCATCGCGGCTCAGCCCACCTTCGGCAATCGCGCACCCACGTGCGCGTCCAGCGTATCGAGCATGGTGGCCACGCGGCTGTCCCAGGCGATGGTGTCCATGGTGCGCTGCCACCCGGCCGAGGTCGTGTCCGGGCGGGCCTGCAACGCCGCCGAGATGCCGGCGATGAAGCCTGCCGCATCGGCCGCGGTGCGGATGCCATCGCCCAGCACGCCCAGGTTCTGCACCTCGGTGCTGACGGTCGGCAGGCCGCAGGCGAAGTAGTTGTACACCTTGAGCGGGTTCATGCGTGCGGTCAGGCGATTGTTCAGATGCGGCAGCAACCCGACATCGAAACGTCGCAGCCAGGCCGGCAGCTGTTCGTAGGGCACCACGCCGGGCAGCCGCACGTTCGGGTACCGGGCCAGGCTCTGCGCGTTGAGGTTGTCGCCGGCGGGGCCGGCCAGCACGAAGGTGACGTTCGGCATGGCGGCGACCACCTCGTGCAGCAACGACCAGTCGATGCGGTCGCGCAGGTTGCCCACGTAGCCGGCGATCGGCCCGCGGATGTCCGCCAGCGGTGCGGGCACCGGTTCCGCCGGACGTTCCATGAACCGCTCCGCACCGTTGGGCACGACGGTGACGTCCGCGACGTGCTCGCTCATCGACTGCGCCAGCGCGTCGCAGTTGGCAAAGGTGACGTCGCTGACGGCCAACGTGCGCCGGTAGCTGTCGTTCAGGCGCTTGCCGTAGTCGCCCCGGCCGCCCCAGGCACGCTGGTCGTCGATCAGGTCGGATACCACGCCGGCGAAGCCGATCTCCTCCACCAGCGTCGGTGCATCCCAGATCACCGGACAGAACCAGGCCCAGGTGCGTTCGGGACGCATGCCGGCCGCCTCGATCTGCTTTCTGACCCACTGCGCGTAGTGACGGCGCTCGGGCAACGGCTCGCCCAGCAGGTGCCCGGACTGCCCGGGCTCCACGCCGACGAAGGTGCGGTGACGGACCGCTCCGGCGTCGTACAGCTCGAGCCGCCGGTCGAACAGGTTGCGCACGATCAGGTCCTGCTGGCCACCCGGCTCGTGCGCACCGGGCACGAAGTTCTGCTCCAGCATGCCCGCCCGCAGGGGCGCATCGAAGTGCAACAGCCGGTTCACCCGGCCGGAACTCGCCAGGTGACGGGCCACCATGTCCGAGCGGCGACCGTACAGACCGCTGTCGTTCTGCTTCCAGAAGAAGGCGATGTCGTAGACCGGTGGCAGGCTGCGCAGGATGTGCGGCATGCGCCTGACCATGGAACGACCGAGACGGCTGCGCAGGGAGACCACCTTGCGACTCTCGTCGTTCGCAGCCTCCGGCCGGTCGGCGACCGGTAGCGCCGGCCTGCTCGCCGCCGGTGGCGAGACCGTGTTCACCGCGGTGCCCAGCGTCTCGCGCCGGCGTCGGGTGTACTCGTCGCGCAGCAGCTCCAGCGCATCCGACCAGGTATCGCTCAGCGAGCGTTGCTGCTCGATCGCCTCGGCGATCGCCCCTTCCAGCCGGGCACGGTTGACCGCCAGGCTCAGCTCGCCCAGGAAGGTCTGCCGTGCGCGCGCGGCGACCGCTTCCCGGGGTGCGGCATCGGCCCGCATCGCACGGATGGCGGCGGCCAGACCCTGCTCTCCGACCGCCGTGACCGCGCCCTCGGCGATCAGGTCGGCCAGCGGCGGCGTGGCGCTGGCCAGCACCGGCACGCCGAGCGAGAGCGCATCCGAGACCTTGGCCGGAATCTGGTACCGGCTGATCTCGT
>Ga0209831_1003897_pt1 | contig 12058 bp, 9 predicted proteins | sample Maine_Asex4_meta_FD_187451 | JGI IMG/M metagenome (GOLD analysis project Ga0209831, IMG submission 187451) | Marine algal microbial communities from Maine, USA - Maine_Asex4_metaG (SPAdes) (version 2) | ecosystem: Host-associated > Algae > Red algae > Unclassified | place: Maine, USA | collected...
AGGCACGCTCCTCCGAGGTCGTCCGCGCTCTCATCCGCGCCACCAACCGGGCTCGTGCCGAGGGTCGGCGCTGCGGAACCACGTTCATGGCCGCCGCACCGCGGGTGCGCTGGAGCGGCGAGCTCAATCGCACCGCCGTACGGCATTCGCGCGACATGGCGCGCAACAACTTCTTCGACCACACCGGTTCGGACGGGCTGCAGGTCTGGGACCGGGCGCAGGCTGCCGGTTACGCGTACCGCAACATCGGCGAGAACATCGCCGCCGGCTACCCGAATGTGGGCCGCGTGCAGGCCGGCTGGCTGAAAAGTCCCGGCCACTGCAGGAACATCATGAACCCGGCCTACACCCAGATGGCGGGGCGTTGCGTGCAGCGGGCAGGCTCGGACTACGGCAGCTACTGGACGGTCGTGTTCGGGCGCCCGCAGTAGGGGCGATCGGGAAGGGGGGCGGAAAGGGCCTTCCAATCAGGACGCGTTCGTCCACATCGCCTGCAACTCCCGCGCCTCGACCACGTGGTAGTGGATCGTGTCGATGATCGCGAGTTCCGCCTCGTCCTCCCTGACTTGCGGATAGGTGTTCTGGGTGTCGATGACCAGCAGCGCGGTGCTCCCGGGGTCGAGGTGGATGTCGTCGGGCTCCTCGGCGGTGGCGTGGTAGGACGAACGGTGTCGGGGCTTCCAGCTCATCGGGTGCCGATTCTCCTGGGGGGGACGGCGGGCCGTTCGATCAGAGGTGCAGGCGATCAGAGGTGCAGGATCGAGTGAAACGCCGGTCCTGCACGTGCGGCCGCCGCACGGGCTATGCTCGGGGGCGAGTGCGATCACCGTCGTGCCCGAACCGGAGAACCCCATGCTGGCACCACGATTCCATCACCGGGCACCGCGCGTGCTGCTCGGCTCGGCACTGCTCGTCGGCACCCTGGCGCTCGGCGCCTGCGGCAGTGACGACGATGACGACAACGATCCCGTGGCGGGGTCGGGGGACGAGACCTCGATGCAGGCACCGGGTACCGGCCCGGGCGATCCGGTCGACATGTCGCCGATCGCCTACGACATCGAACTGAGCACCGAAGAGGAGATCCCGGCACCCACCGGCGCCGACGGCGCGACCGGGTACGCGCAACTGGTGTTCGACCCGACCACTCGCGGTCTGACGGGCACCATCACCACCAGCGATCTCAGCGGTCCGCCCACCATGGCGCACGTCCACCAGCAACCGGCCGGCGAATTGACCGGTCCGCCGATCATCACGTTCCTGGAGGACGGCAGCGGTACCGGCTTCGTGCTCCCCGACGACAAGCTCCTGACCGAGGAGCAGGCCGAGGCGCTGCAGACCGGTCTGCTGTATCTCAACGTGCACACCGCGCTGAACGAGCCGGGCGAGATCCGCGGCCAGCTCGAGCTGCCGGAGCCGGACGAGAACGGGGACATGGACACGGACACGGGTGCCGACACGGACGGGGACACGAACGGAGATACGGACACGGACAACTGAGCGAGCCCACCCGATCGGTCGAACCCGGCTTCGACTACCTGTACCGCTCCTGCGCCGCCCGGGCGGCGTGCTCGCTCTCGACCTGCGACGCTGTCCGGGCCGGTCGGTACCGGGCGGGCCGGTGCTACGCTGGCAGGCTTTCCGACCGTGAACCGCCGCGCCGCGCATGAAGTCGATCACCGGTTGGGCATGTGCCCTGGTGCTGATCGCGGCCGGCGGGGCGTTCGCGCTGCTCGGCCGTCAGCCGACGGTGCTGGCGATCGAGCCGCCGCCGGTGCCCACCGCCGCCACCGCCGCTCCGGCACCGGATCTGGTCTCCACCGTGAACGTGCGCCTGAGCATCGCTCAGGATGCGGTGCGCGAGGCCATCGACACGTTCGTGCCGCGGTCGTTCAGCGGCCGCGAGGACGATCCGATCGGTGCCGTGACCGACGATGTGCTGAGCTGGTCGCTGGCGATCGGCGCCGCGGAGCTGGGATCGCGCGACGGGGCGCTGTCGTTCCGCATCCCGATCACACGTGGCACGGTGCGACTGGTCGGCCGGATCGGGGCCCGGCGCAGGAACACCGGTGCCCTGGGCTGGCTGGAGAGGATCGCCGGTGTGGATCTCGATCAGACGGTCACCTTCGACGGTGCGGTGTCGGGCACCCTGCGCCCACGTCTGAACGCCGACTGGACGCTCGACCCGGACCTGCGGGCAGAGGTGTCGTTGTCGACGGCGCAGGCCGAGCTGTTCGGCGGGCTGCTGAAGATCAGCCTGCGCGATGCCATCCGCGACCGGATCGATGCCGAAGTGCGCCGGCAGGCCGGGCGGCTGCGGCAACGCCTGGCGGAGGACGGGCGCATCGTCAGCGCGGTGCAGCGGGTGTGGGACGCGATGCACGCGGTGGTGCCCCTGTCGCAGGAGCCTCCGGTCTGGTTGAGCTGGCAGCCGCTCTCGCTGGCCGCCAGCGGCCCGGTCGCCGCGGATGGGCGGGTGACGATGACGCTCGGTACCCGCGTCAGGGTGGCGGTGAGCGTGGCGCCCGATGGTCCGGAGGTGGCGAGGAACGCGCTGCCCGCGCCCGAGGCGCCCGCCGAGGACGGTGCGATCGCGCTGCGCATCCCGGTCACGCTGCGGCTGGATGCGTTCGCAGGCGTCGCGCCTCGGCGTCTGGGACTGCCGGAGCGGATCGAGTACGAGGACGTCACGATCGTGCTCGACACGGTCTCCATCCTCGGGGTCTCGGACGAGCTGACGGTGGCCGCAGACGTGACGGTGGTCCACGACTGGCTGCCGGACATGAAGGCCACGCTGTACGTGACCGGTACGCCGGTGCTGGAGCGGGGGGCCAACCGCCTGCGCCTGTCCGACGCCCGCTACGAGGTGAGCACCCGCAACGCCCTGCTGGGCGTGGCCGACGCCCTGCTGGAACCTGCCATCCTGGAACAGATCGAGCGGCGCAGCGTGTTCGAGATCCTCGAGAGCGAAACGGAGCTGCTGGCCCGGGCCGGTCGCGAGTTCGACCTGATGGGGGCCTCGCTGCCGGACTGGGTCGAGGCCGATCTGAGCATCGACAGCGGACAGTTGAGTTCGGTGAGCGCCCGCGACGGCTGGCTGGTGGCCGTGCTCGAAGCTACCGGTCACGCGAGCGTGCGGGTCGACGGGCTGGAGGAGCTGCTGGGGGGGACGCCGTGATCTCCCGCTGCAACCCTTCGGCAAGCATGCGTGTGCGACGCTCCAGCCAGGGTCCGGGCCCGGCCCCGCCCACTTCCGGTGCGCGTGACACGAGCGCGAAGTCGCTGGGCTACTTCCGCGTCTCCGGCCTGCGTCACTACACGTGCGCCGACGCGTGGCTCGTGTCGCCGTGACGTCGGCGTACCGCTGGCAGACTTCCTGAACGGTCGAGCTGCCGATGTGGCCGAACTCGTGACGTCGCGCCCCTCCCTACATGACCCGATCGCACCTCATGCACACCGTCTCGCCCACGCTCGGCATCAACGAACGCATCCGGGCGCTGCGCGCCGCGGGCCGTTCGATCCATCATTTCGGCTTCGGCGAGGCGCCGTTTCCGGCGCCGCGGCGGCTTGCAGATGCCTTGCGGGACCATGCCGCAGCCAAGGCCTACCTGCCGGTGGCCGGTCTGCCGGCGCTGCGGGAGGCGGTGCTCGCCCACCAGGCGCGCCTGAGCGGGTGCGATCCGGAGCGGTTCGACGTGCTGATCGGTCCGGGCAGCAAGCTGCTGCTGTTCGCGATCCAGCTGGCCATCCCGGGCGACCTGCTGCTGCCGGTGCCCTCGTGGGTGAGCTATTCGCCGCAGGCGGCCCTGCTCGGGCAGCGGGTGGTGCCGGTGCCGGCCGAGCTGTCGGACGCCGGCTACGGCCTGGATGCGGCCGAGATCGGGACCGCGATCGCGCAGGCGCGGCAGCGGGGTCTGAACCCCACCAAGCTGCTGATCAACTTCCCCAACAACCCGGCCGGGCTGAACATCGGCGACGACACGCTGCACGCGCTCGCCGCGGTGTGCCGCCGCCACGGCGTGACGCTGATCTCCGACGAGATCTACGGCCGGGTCAGCTACGACCAGGTCTACCGGAGTGCGGCGAGCGTGTATCCCGAAGGCACGCTGGTGACCAGCGGGCTGTCCAAGCACCTGTCGCTGGGCGGCTGGCGGCTGGGCATCGCGCTGGTGCCGCGCGCGGTGGGCGGGCTGTTCGAGCGGCTGTCGTTCATCGCCAGCGAGACCTGGTCCTGCGTGGCGGCACCGGTGCAGATCGCGGCTGTCGAGGCCTATGCCGGGCACGACGACGTCGAGGCCTGCGTGCACGACATGACCGCGATCCACGCCATCGTCAACGGCGGCGTCGCGCAACGCCTGCGTGACGCCGGTGCCGACTGTCCGCTACCGCAGGGCGGGTTCTACAGCTGGCCGGATGTCGGACCGGTGCTGGGCGGTGCGTTCGAGAACTCCGACGCGCTGGCGGCCGCCCTGCTGGAGGAGCAGGGCATCGCGACGCTGCCGGGCACGGCGTTCGGCGAGCGCACCGATGCGTTGAAGCTGCGGCTGGCCTCGTGCGACTACGACGGGGGCACCGCTCTGGCGAGCTACCGCGACGGCGTGCGCGACCCGGCGTCGCTGGCACCGACGATCGAGGCGGGGCTCGACGGTTTCGCACGCTTCATCGAGCGGCACCGGACGGCCTGAGCCTTCGGACCCGGGCCTGGTCCAGGTCTGCCCTCAGGCCGTCGACCCTCCTGCCCGGAGCGCCGTCACGCCGTGCGGCGTGGCGACGGTCCGGATCTCGCCGGATCTCGCCGGTCAGGCCGGGTCAGGCCGGGTCACGCGGGTCAGGCCGGAGCCGGCTGCCCGTGGGGAAGATCGACCTCGTCACCGGTCTCCCCGGCGCTCGGATCGTCGAACACGGCACGGTCCAGCTTGCCTTCGCTCTTGGCCACGATGGTCGACACCACGCCGTCACCGGAGACGTTGACCGCGGTGCGCACCATGTCCAGCAAGCGATCCACGCCGAGGATCAGGCCGATACCCTCGAGCGGCAGCCCCACCTGGGCGAACACCATCGACAGCATGATCAACCCCACGCCGGGCACGCCCGCGGTACCGATGGAGGCCAGCACCGACATCAGGATCACGGTCAGGTAGCCACCCACACCGAGTTCCACGCCGTAGATGTTGGCGATGAACACGGTGGCCACGCCCTGCATGATGGCGGTGCCGTCCATGTTGATGGTGGCACCGAACGGGACGGTGAACGAGGCGACCGACTTGTCCACGCCCAGGCGCTGGGTCACGGTGCGCAGCGTCACCGGGATGGTGGCGTTGGAGCTGGAGGTGCTGAACGCGAACACCTGCACGTTGCGCATCTTTCTCAGGAAGGTGATCGGGCTCAGTCCCGAGAACAACAGCAGTGTCCCCTGCAGCGTCACGAACAGGTGCAGCAGCAGCACGCCGATCAGCACCGCGACGTAGCCCAGCAGTTGCACGAACAGGTCCAGGCCCAGCTGCGCCATCGCCTTGGCCAGCAGGCAGAATACCGCGTAGGGCGCGAGCGCCATGATGATGCCGACCATCTTCATCATCACCTCGTTGGCCACCTCGATCGCACCGATCAGGCTGGTGGCGCGCTTGCCCACCATCAGCAGGCTGATGCCCACCAGGATGGCGAAGAAGATGATCGACAGCATCTCGCCCTGCGCCATGGCGGCGACCGGGTTGCTCGGGATGATGTTGGTGAGAACCTCGCCCAGCGGCGGCGTCTCGGCGCCCTCGAAGGTGGCTGCGGTGGTGGCCTGCATGCCGCTGCCGATGCCGATCACGCCGGCGATGGCCAGCGCGCTGGCGATGGCCACCGCGGTGGTGAGCATGTACAGCGCGAACGCCTTGGTGCCGATGCGGCCCAGCAGGCGGATGTCGCCGATGCCGCACACGCCGCTGATCAGCGAGAACAGCACCAGCGGCACGACGAGCATCTTCAGCGCGTTGACGAACATCGTGCCGATGATCGAGAACAGTCCGCTGATCAGGTAGAAGTCGATCAGCGAGCCTTCGGCGCCGATGCCGAGCAGGTTGATGCCCAGTCCGACGAGAATGCCGAGCGCCATGCCCAGCAGTACCTTGGTGGTGAGTGTCACGATGCCTCCTGATGGTGGGTGGTTCGAGGTGCGAGGCGGTCACGACATCCGTTCGCGGCAGTCCGCGGCCGGGAATATGCGCCGATCGCCCGGTAATGTGAACACTGTCGTGTCTCTGGCGCCGCGCCGGACGCGGACGCGCACCGTCCGACAGACCAGTCCGTGTCGCCACGCGATGCGCACGGAACGGTGCTTTGCCGCGTGGCGACTCTCGGTTACGATTCCTGTGCCGACGCCTCACGATTCCCTCCGATGCCACACTTCTCTCCCCTCGCCACGGGCCTCGCGCTCGCGCTTGCCCTCGCCGGCGCCGCCCCGGCGCTCGCCTTCGACGACGACACGCTGGTCGTGTGGATGGGTGCCAACCGCGGCGCCGATCAGCTCGGCAAGGTCGGCAAGCGCTTCGAGGAGGAGCTCGGCATCGCGGTCGAGGTGCTCGAGGTGGAACCGCTGGCGGAGAAGTTCCAGCAGGCGGCCAGCACCGGCGACGGGCCGGACATCGTGCTGTGGGCGCACGACCGGTTCGGCGAGTGGGCCGCGGGCGGCCTGCTCGCACCGGTGCAGCCGAGCGCGGGCTTTCGGGACGGCGTGCTGGCGACCGGTCTGGAGGCGCTCACCTTCGGCGGTCGCACCTGGGGCTACCCGGTCGCGCTGGAGGCGGCGACCCTGATCTGGAACAAGGCGTTGATCGAGTCGCCGCCGGCGGCGTTCGAGGGCATCGCCACGCTGGAACTGCCGGACGGAACAACGCCGATACTGTGGGACTACAACAATGCCTATTTCACCTTCCCGCTGATGATGGCCAACGGTGGCTACGCGTTCCGCAAGGTGGACGGCAGCTACGACGGTAGCGAGACCGGCGTCAACAACGAGGGCGCCCTGCAGGGCGCCGAGGCGCTGGCCGCGCTGATCGAGGGCGGCACCATGCCCAGCGGCGTGGACTACGGCGTGATGGAAGGGGCGATGAGCAAGGGCGAGGTCGCCATGATCATCAACGGCCCCTGGGCCTGGAAGGGGCTGACCGATGCCGGCATCGAGTTCGGCGTGGCACCGGTCCCGCCACTGGACGGTGCCGAGGTGGAGCCGTTCGTGGGCGTGCTGTCGGCGGGCATCAACGCCGCCTCGCCGAACGCGGACCTGGCCGCGGAATTCCTGGAGAACTACGCGCTGGCCGACGAAGGGCTGATGGTCTGGAACGCGGACAACGTGCTCGGCGGTCTGGCCGACGTGTCGGCTGCGGCCGGGCAGGGCGACGAGCGGGTGGCCGCCATGCTCGAGATCGCCGCGAACGGCGTACCGATGCCGTCCAACCCGGAGATGGGTGGCTTCTGGTCGGCCATGGAGCCGGCGCTGGCCAACATCACCACCGGCGCGCAGACGCCGAAGGCGGCGCTGGACGACGCGGCGGCACGCATGCTGGGCGACTGAGCGCCGTTCCGGCTCGCACCCGGCCGTGGCCGCCACGTCGGCGTCGGGCACGGCACCGGTCGGAGCGCCGGTGCCGCGTTGCGCACCGCGGCTGATCGGCACGGCCCTCGTCTGCCTGCTGCTGCTGGCGGGTTCGTTGCGTCTCTACCTGCTGGCCCAGCCGTTGTACGGCGTGCTGCTGCTCGCGCTCGCGGTCGGGGTGGCGATCGTGTTCGGCCACCACCGATTCACCGCCGCACGCTTCGTGTTCCCGGCGGTGGCGGCGGTGCTGCTGTTCATCGCCTTCCCGGTCGGCTACACGGTCTGGCTGGGCTTCACCAACTACGGCTCGTTCAACCTGCTGACCCGGGAGCGCGCCACCGAGGTGTTGCTCGCGACGCGCGACGTGGAGCAGGGCTCGACGCGGGACTTCTCGCTGATCGCCGAGGGTGATCGGTACCGGGTGTTCCTTCCCGGCGACGGTACCGATCCCGCCGTGCTGTCCGAGCCCCATCCGCTGGACGGCTCGATGCAGGTCCTGGACAGCGAGACGGTGGACGGCCCGCCCGTCGAGCCCCTGGCCCGGCGCGACGCGATCCGGCTCAGGAACGGTCTGCAGGCGATCGCCGTGGCCACGCCCGACGGTGGCGAACTGCGCTACGCGAGCCTGCGGGCGTTCGCCGCCACCGCACCGACGTTCACGTGCCAGGAGGACGGACGACTGGTCTCGGCGAACGGCGAACGCACCCTGGTGGCCGACGACGACCAGGGGTTCTACATCGATGGCAGCGGTGCGCGGGTGGCCCCCGGCTGGCGGGTGGCGGTGGGGTTCGCCAACTTCGAGCGCATCTTCGCAAGCGCCGGCATCCGCGAGCCGCTGCTGGGCATCTTCCTGTGGACGCTGGTGTTCGCGGCGCTGTCGACCGGGCTGACGTTCGCGCTCGGCGTGACGCTGGCGACCCTGCTGCAATGGCCGCACCTGGCGTTCAAGCCGGTCTATCGCATCCTGCTGATCCTGCCGTACGCGGTACCGAGCTTCATCTCCATCCTGATCTTCCGTGGCCTGTTCAACCAGAACTTCGGCGAGATCAACCTGATCATCGAGACGCTGACCGGCGGCCGGCCGGACTGGTTCACCGACCCGGCGCTGGCGCGTACCATGGTGCTGATCGTCAACGTGTGGCTGGGCTACCCCTACATGATGCTGCTGGCGATGGGCTTCCTGCAGTCGGTTCCGAACGAGCACACCGAGGCCGCCACGCTGGACGGGGCGGGCCCTGTCACCCGCTTCCTGCGCATCACGCTGCCGCAGATCGTGCCACCGTTCGTGCCGCTGCTGATCGCCACCTTCGCGTTCAACTTCAACAACATCGTGCTGATCCTGCTGCTCACCGGTGGCGGGCCGGACATCCCCGGCACGCGCATACCGGCAGGCTCCACCGACATCCTGGGCAGCTTCACCTACCGGCTCGCCTTCCAGGATTCCGGCCAGCAGTTCGGGCTCGCCGGCGCGATCACGCTGCTGATCTTCCTGGCGGTCGGCACGCTGGCCTACCTCAACCTGATGGCGATCCGACGCCGCTCGAAGGTGGGCCCGTGATCGTCGAGGACCCGCGCGCGCTGCGCCGCCGGAAGTGGCTGGCGCACGGCTTCCTGATCCTGTTCATCGCCGTGCTGCTGTTCCCGTTCCTGATGATCGTGTCGATCAGCCTCAGGAGCGGCAACTTCTCCACCGGCGCGCTGATCCCGACCGATCCGACGCTGGAGCACTGGTACCTGGCCTTCGGCCTGGAGTACACCCGCGCGGACGGCACCGTGGTCGCGCCGCGCTTTCCGGTGCTGCTGTGGATGTGGAACTCGATCAAGGTGGGCACGATCGCCGCGACGGGCGTGCTGCTGCTGTCCACGGTGGCGGCCTACGCGTTCAGCCGGCTGCGCTTCCGGGGCCGGCTCGGCCTGCTCGATGCGCTGCTGCTGATCCAGATGTTCCCCACCACGCTCGCCCTGGTGGCGATCTACGCCATCTTCGACTCGCTGGGCGACGTCTCGCCGGCGCTCGGCATCGACTCGCACTGGGCGCTGGTGCTGGTCTACCTGTCGGCGCTGACCCTGCACGTCTGGACCATCAAGGGCTATTTCGACAACCTCGACCCCGCGCTGGACGAGGCGGCGATCATCGACGGGGCCACGCCCTGGCAGCGCTTTCGCTTCGTGCTGCTGCCGTTGGCGGTGCCGATCCTGGCGGTGGTGTTCGTGCTCGCCTTCATCGGCTTCGTCAACGACTACCCGATCGCCTCGATCCTGATCCGCTCGGAGGAGCAGATGACGCTGGCGGTGGGCTCGCGGCTGTACCTGAACGAGTTCCAGTACCTGTGGGGCGACTTCGCGGCCGCCGCCATCCTGTCCGGCCTGCCGATCACGGTGGTGTTCCTGATCGCGCAGCGCTACCTGGTGTCCGGGCTGTCCGATGGAGGCGTCAAGGGGTAGGGCCTCCGGCACCGGGATCGAGGTTCCCCGAGTGGAGGGGCGCGTTCAGAGCACCGCCTCGATCAGGAACGGGCCGCGCGTGTCCAGCGCCGCACGCAGGTGCCTCTCCAGCGCCGCGACGCTGTCCGCCCGCGCCGCCGGGACGCCCATGCCCTGCGCCAGCGCCACCCAGTCGAGCGCCGGGCGGTCGAGCGTCATCATGCCCTGCGCGACCGGGCCGCTGCGCGCCTGCACGTTGTCCATCTCGTGGTGCAGGATCGCGTAGCTGCGGTTGGCCAGGATGAGGGTCGTGACATCGAGCCCTTCGCGCGCCTGGGTCCACAGCGCCTGCAGGGTGTACATCGCGCTGCCGTCGCCCTCCAGGCACAGCACCCGGCGTCCGGGGCAGGCGATGGCGGCCCCGGTGGCCAGCGGCAGGCCGTCGCCGATCGCGCCGCCGCGCAGCTGCAGCCAGTCGTGCGCCGGGCTGCCGCGGGTGGCGGCGAACAGGGCCGGCGCCAGCGTGATCGCCTCCTCGACCACGATGGCGTTCTCGGGCAGCAGGCGGGCGACCACGTTGGCCAGCGTGGCGGGGGTCAGGGCACCGTCCGCACAGCGCTCGGGCGGGTCCGCCACCTGCAGGCCCGGGTCCGCACCGCTCGCCTGCAACCGTGCCTCCAGCGCCTGCAGGGCCGCGGCGACGTCCTCGTCGATCGCTGCCAGGCAGTGCCGTTCGGCGGTGGGCGGGCACAGCTCGCCCGGCTGGTCGGGGTAGGCGAAGAAGGCTACCGGCGCCTGCGCACCGACGGTGACCACGTGCGCGAACGGTGCCAGCCGCGCCAGGGCTGCCGGCACGCCGTAGGGCACCGCCTCGACGCTCACCCGGCCGGCACCGCGCGCCATGCGCGTCTTGAACGTCTCGCACAGCAGGGTCGCCCCGCTGGTGGCGGCGATGCGCCCGGCGCGTTCCAGCGCCTCGGGCCGCAGGGCCGCACCGCCGAGTATCAGCACCGCGGGCGCATCCCCGTGCAGCACCTCGGCGATGGCGTCGATCCGGTCGGCTCCGACCGGTGACGGCCCGATCGCGGCGGTGGTGGTGGCTACCGGTTCGGTGGGTGGCGAGGGTGCGGCCTCGTCCCAGGCGGTATCGGCCGGCAGGATCAGGGTCGCGATCCGCCCGGGTGCTCGCCGTGCCTGCACCACCGCCTCGCGGCCCGCCCGGTCGAGTTCGGTGGCCGAACCGGCGGTGTGCACCCAGTGCGACACCGGTCCGGCCAGCCCCTGGATGTCGGCGGTCAGCGGCGCGTCGAGCTCGATGTGGCGCTGCGCGTGCTCGCCGACGATGTTGACCACGGGAACGCAGGCCTTGCGCGCGTTGTGCAGGTTGGCGATGCCGTTGGCGAACCCGGGGCCCAGGTGCAGCAGGGTGATGGCCGGCCTGTCCGCCATGCGGGCGTAGCCGTCGGCGGCACCGGTCACCACGCCCTCGAACAGGCCGAGCACGCAGCGGATGCCGGGCGTGCGGTCCAGGGCCGCCACGAAGTGCATCTCGGAGGTACCGGGATTGGCGAAGCAGACCTCGATGCCGGCATCGATCAGGGCGTGGACCAGGCTTTCGGCACCGTTCATCTGGGCTCCGGATCGGTGTGCGATCGGTTGTGTGCGGGCGCCCCGAGAATAGCGGACCCGCGACCGCTTCTCCGCACGTCGCACCGGTCCGTCGCGCGGTCCCCGCCGTGGCACGTTGCACCGCGTCGGCAACCTGACGGCGCTCGCGTGCGATGCTCGCGCTCCCTTGCCCGAGCGTCCCCCATGACTTCCTGCGACCTCACGTCATGATCTTGCCACTCACGCTGCTCGACGGCGGCATGGGGCAGGAACTGGTACGGCGCCACCGCGACAGGTACGCTCGTGCGCCGACGGCGCTGTGGTCGACCGAGGTGCTGGCCAGTGCCCCGCAGGACGTGGTCGACCTGCACGCGGACTACATCGGCGCCGGCGCCGATGTGATCACCATGGCCACCTACACGGCCACGCCGCAGCGGCTGGAGCGTGACG
>Ga0209831_1003898_pt1 | contig 12058 bp, 8 predicted proteins | sample Maine_Asex4_meta_FD_187451 | JGI IMG/M metagenome (GOLD analysis project Ga0209831, IMG submission 187451) | Marine algal microbial communities from Maine, USA - Maine_Asex4_metaG (SPAdes) (version 2) | ecosystem: Host-associated > Algae > Red algae > Unclassified | place: Maine, USA | collected...
ACAGTCCACCCCGCTCGTCGAGCTGTCACGCCCTCCGCGTCCTCTGACGCCGTCGCCCGCCGAGCGCTCCGGCACTTGGCGGCCAGAACCCGTTGATCACCCCACCACGCTACCGGTAGTGGCCGACACACTGTCCCCGTGACAGTCTCGCCGACAACGACGTGCGGCCGTAACCGCCCGCACCGCTCGTCCACTCCCGGCGGCGTCTTCGTGGCCTGCGCCTGCCACAGACTTCCACTGATGTCGACGCAGGCCCTTTCCGCCTCCACCCTGACGAGCCGCCGTCGCAGTCCCCCCGTCCCGTCGGTGGCCGTGACACATCGGTAACACCGAGGTCGCGTCGCGCGCCAAGGCAGCGCGCCGCGGTGGCTCCGTCTCGGGCGTCGGGGCGCACGCCACCGCTACGTCCACCTCGCCTTGGCGCGCACTTTGCCCTGCCGTCCACCGCCCACCTACTTGTACCCGAGCGAGCGCGGGCGACGCGCACACCGACCCCTCCGTTCACCGGGCGGACGGCACGCGGTCGCCCACCGTCACGCCAGAGGGTTCCCAGGGAGCACCAAGGGCCACCAGAGGGGCGGACGTCCCCTCTTCGCGGCGGCCTCCGCGCCGCCACCGCCACTATCCAGGAGGCGGCGGTGCCCCCACCGGGCACAGGCGTTGGTTGCTGGCTGCGCGGGCGCGCCCGGAGGGTCCCCCCCCGGGCTGGGGGCGTCCCTCCACGGGCTCGGCATCCACCCCGCGCCACCGTCACAAAGCCTGCATCTTGTACGGAACGCTGAACCGGAGCCGCGTTCGCGGGTTGACTGGACTGGACCCGCTCCCGTTTAACGTCCCGCCCATGAACGGGAGCCTCAACGGAGGTGGCTCCCGTTCGGCGGAGTGGTGCAAGCCTCTGCTCCGCTGGCCTCGCGTGAGTGGGCCTGTCTCGATGTGGCATCTTAAACAAAACCTAAGGCTGACCAATGAGAGTGTTAACACTGGCGATCACGTCGATCTCGGCTCTATTGCATCGCATCCACCTTTACGATGGTGCCAGTGGCCTGCAATTTGCAGGCAGAGGCGGGGATGAAGGGCCGTCATTGACGACTTGCGATGTTGAGTCCACACCTTCGCTTCGACTCCTTGTGTCGTGGTCGCATCGGGGAAGAGACACAACTGACGCCAAGTCGCGTCACCCAGGTACGTGCACTCGCCCGCGGGAGCGGCTGCTGCTGCAGCCGCGCCCCCCTCCGGGAGGCGCTGGTGGACACGGCTGGTCGTCGCTCCTCCGTCGCGACAACGACGGAGGCGCGACGACCAAGCGTCGTCGCGCGGTCGTCACGGCCGCGCGACAAGTCACCGACGGAGAGAGGTCATCTTCATGTGGGGTCATCTTCATGATGGCGGCCAAACCGTTGTCGGTGGCGCTGCCGCCACCTCGTGCCAGCGGGATGATTTGATAGACTTGTGGACTACGAAAATAGAGGAGCACCCAGCGGGACTAGACTAGAAAAACAACAAGCACTAGCTCCCGGTTTCTCATGCACTACAAAAATACACCGCAACTGCGGCACACATCACGGTAACATGGGACAAGGCCCTGGTCGCGAACATGCACGCCACACGCCAACTTCAAAGCGACTGGCCAAGTTTGAAGCTACAGGCTCGGATGCTGCTCGCGGCTAGTCCACGGGTAGAACGGGTTGGTGAAGTACCGCGACACACGGCGCTCTGCCGCCGAGTCTGTCATGTTGGTCGGCGTTGCGCCCAGTCCATGCCGACCGCCCAGGTCGTACCAATCGACCTGGACGTCTTCAGCGCGTATAATGCGGTCAGCATTGACAACCTCGAGTGCGGGGTGCGTGTCTTCGGGACTCTCGGATTCCCACGCCAGGCGTACGCATCCGTACCGCGACAGGACGCAACCATGGCGGCTCGCCGCGCGGCGCATGCGTTGCACCACGACGCAGCTGCGGGAATGGCCGTTGATGGAGCGTAATACGAGGCGCAGGCGGCCCCATCACAGACTGTCGCCATTGCCTTCGTAATGGATTAAGGAGTACCACGAATCGCCGAAGAAGCTGTCCGTGGCACGCAGGTGCTGCAACGCCGGCGGCGAGCCCCACTCAAACCGCGCCAGGATGCGGACCGTCCGGTGTTGCGTCACGCAACCGTCGTCGGCCATGCCAAGCACAGCGGCGAGGCTGGCCAGAGCCGGTTCGCGGCGGAGGTCTCCGACGGTGGCACGCTGCGCACGGCCAGTGATGGTCAGTTGCGACGTCTGAGTCGGCGGGGCTTGACCCGAGGTGCTGCCACCGGCGCTCGCTGCAGCACCGCCACGCCCTGAAGTGACGACGGTTCCATCACACGCAGTGGTGCCGGCGGTGGCGAGACCGCCGGCTGTGCTGCCGTCGTCGCCACCACGGGTCGCCGCCAATCGCCCCCGTGGCACCGAGGCTGCTGCATCATCGTCAGCGTCACACAACTCACGGATTACCGCCAACTGCGCTTCCTCACAACGCATCATCTGCAACGCGACGCCGGGCCCGCGCTTGTTGCTGCGTTTAAACATACGCTTGCAGCTGCCGTGCAGCTTCTCGTTGACCGACGTTTCCCCCTCTCACAGGTTGCCACGGTTCCGTAGCTCGTCGCTGAGGTGTTGAACGAGGAGGTGCAGCTTCGAGGTGTTGACATGTCCGTACAGCGTCTGGATGTAGTCGACGCCCAGCACCTTCGCCGCCTCGTCCATGTCATTCACGGCCGCCTCGGTGAGGACCGTCGAGTCTGCAACGTTGTCGCCGAAGAGCATGCCGCCGAGCCGCGCCGCCGCGCAAAACAACTCCAGGTACGCTTCATGAACGGGCATGTTGTGAAAGTGTTCCTTGAAGGCGCTGGAAGATGCGAGGCGTTCTCTGGGCAGGCCGCCATCGAGCTCCTCTGAGACGGCCAGGGAATCTCCCCGCACATCCCGCCACCCGTCGTCAAAGTCACTGGTAGAGTCGCACACGGAGCCGCGTGACGAGGCACTGCCGTCGAAGCTCCCATCGTCGCTAAAGTGGTCACTGGTAGCACTGCCGGCAGACGCTGGGGCGCGACGAGCGCGCGCAGTGGGCGCCACGGGGATGCCGTCGACCGTCGCAGCGGCGGCCGGCACTGTTTTGCGGCGGCCAATGAGACCCGCCAGCATGAAAGGCCAGAAGATGCTGAAGTGCCGCCAGCTGCGGCCCGTCATTGCGGCCTGCGCCTCCGTCATTGGGATGAAGCAGCTGAGAAGATAAACATGGACAAAGCACGCAGACGCGAAGCAGCGGAGCACCAAAAAACGAGCGTTAGTGTGACGTTAAGGTCGCGCCTGCGTCGTGTGCACCCCGAGAAGAAAAGAGCTGGACCACCACGTCGCGCCGTCCCTTCCATGCCGCCCCTCTCTGGCCCATGAAACACCGTATCGCCCGCCCCCCACCGTGCCTCCATCCTTCACATCAACACGTACCCCGGCGCAGATGGTGTGACGTTGTAGTTGCGGCCCAGCTCAAACCCGCGCAGGTTGAGAGCGTCCAGAGTGTCTTGCACGGAGCCCAGGCGCGCTTCACCTGTTTCTCCGCATAATGACAGCAGGACTGCCGGGAGACGCTGCGCCAACAGACGCAGGATGCCCAACTCCCATACGTGAAGCAAATCAAAAGATACGATGCAGTACAGGTCGTACGGGCGCGTGGCAAGACCGTGAATGGCGCCCAGCGCGGGCACAATCGGCAGAGCGCTGTGCGCCCGGCCGAGGTCGCGGCGACGGCTGGGGCGTGGGTCGTCGGCACGCAGCACGGCGGCCGCCAGCTGCCCCTCGAGGGTTGTGACGAAGTCTCGGTCGACCGCCCGCACACCCAGCAACCCGCCACTCAGGTCCTTGTCCTCCATACACGGGGAGCAAAAAAAGCGGCAGCGGTTTCCCATCAGCGCCAAAATACTTCGTTCCTCGACTTGATCAACGACCAGGACGACCATCCGTGGCACCAGTTGCACGGATCCGTGGCCAGCAACATGCGCTGTCACGCCCTCCTCGCTGGCTCGCGTAAATGCACGCAGCGACACTGAGAGGCAGCGTTGCAGCAGTTCGTTGCGCGTGTCGCTCACATCGAGCTTAGCCCGCGCACTCTGTTCGACGGCCTTGGAGATGTGTTGCAGATAGCCGACCGTCTGCCACTGCCTGCCGTTATCGAGAACGTTGACGACGTTCGCGCGCACGAGGAACATGTAGTGCGACCCGCTCCAGGACACGAGGGCCTCATCAGCGTGCAGCTGCACGCCCAAGACCGGCGCGTCGTCCCCGTGCATCCGCTGCACTTCGTGGCTTTCGTCCACGTAAAGGTCGGCGTCCAGGATCCCGCGACGCTCGTGTTCGTCGCGGAAGTTGTCGCCGGCGTCGCGTGCGGCAAGGACGCCCGCCGGCGTTGACGGGACGTCGCCGAACGACACCGTTTCGGCGCCCGCCAGGGCGTCCAGCGCCACCTGCATAACGTCCCTGTAGTAGTACATGAAGGACCGGTCGCCAATCTCAATCGTCACTTGCATTCAGCGACGCGTCGCGAGCACACAGTTTTGCTCATGACGCGTCGCCGTCAGAAAGCCATGCGCCGACGGGAACGCGGCCGACATCGGGCCAACCACACCAGTACCCCGCGTAGCCTCCTGCTCCACGGCGCGCAGTGACTGCGCGTATGCGACGTGGTCGCGCTGCGTCAAACCGCAGCCGCCCGCCGTGAGCGCGAAGCGGAGGGCACCACGCAGTGCTGGAGAACAAAAGCGGGACGGAGGGCTCGCCCACCGACGAGGCACCACAGGTGTCGATTGCGAAGTGTCTGAAAACACCAAGTAGTAAGCTCGGATGCGAGCCGCCGTGCTCGACAAAAAGACGTGCCGCGGGAGGTCGGCGAGCAAGTCGACAGCTGCCGCGCCGGTGGCGTTGTTGTCGTCTGCGGCCGCGTCAGTGTCCTTCTCCTCGTCGGAGGCGTACAGCCAGTCACCGACGAGGACGCCGACATCGTCGGGGGTGCCGTGCGGGGGGGGCGCGCTGCCGGCGCCATCCCGTGCGGAGTGTCCTGTCGCGACCACCACGGTCGCTGCCGCCACGTCCATGTCGCGCTCGTTGGGCGGCGCGTCGCCGCCATCGACTGCCGGAGCAACTCCTGAAATGGAGACGTCCATCTCCACGTCCAAATTGAGGTCCCTGTTGTCTGTCGCCGCGGCGCGGGCGGCGCCCGCATCCACGGCGAGGAGCGCGGGCCCGGGTGCACTTGCCATGGCCGCGAGGGAGCCGCGCACAAACGACTGCGACATGGCCACCGACGCCGCTGCGGCAGCTGCGCAGCGACTCTCGTTGCGGTGCGAGGTCTGCACATGGCGGGCAAGGTTCGGCTGCTTACGGAACGACAGACAGCAGAAAGGGCACGGAATGAGCAGGGCTGAGACGGCTCGGGGAGGAGCCATGTTGACACGTCAGTGGAGTGGGGACAGGGGACCGTCGGCAGCGACCGGCGGAGCGTCGGCAGGGAGGGCAGATGCACGGGCACAACAGCACGAGTACCGAAGGGATGGGTGCGACGAGGGATGCGTGCGCGCCTGGAGAAAATGACGACCGGCACGCAGAAGTGAGCATATAAGCAGAACCGGGGCAGCATACGAGCGACGTCACTTCGCCTGGGTCAGTGCGGGCCCAGTCGATCTCACTCTGTGTGCCCGAGCGCAGGGCACACGGGCCCCGGAGGTTTGTGCGCTTGCACGAGCACGGCGCACCTGCCCCACCTGCAAACACGAAACCGGCTCACCTCTGAGTGCTTTGCTCCGTTGGCGACACGCGCGCCCGCCAACACGGCGTCAGCCGCCGAAGGCAGTGGTCCAGACCGCGCCCATAACAATGGTCTCATGGCGCCAGGCGGCAACCACAGGCAGCCGGCCTGCGCACCCGACTTATGCTGCCTCACGAGCCACACACGGACGCCCCCGCCAGGACGTCGCCCCCGACGCCATGCGCCCCTCACTCGCCAGAGATAGACGTTGGCGGTCCCGGTCACAGGCGTCCGCACCACTTGACGGTGCTGCTCACCCCTCCTTGCTCCACCCCCCCCTCACCTCATAGATCGCGACCCGCTCCGAGAGGCTGGAAGCGTCCCCAGCAGTCCGTTGCCGGAGGCGCCTGCGGCACAGAGCACAAACTCTCGGCCGGCACGCGGCAGCGGCACTGAGTGGTCCGCCCGGGCTCTATGCGGGCCCAACTGCCGTCTCCACTGGCAGACATGGCAAGGCCAAGGGAGGATGATGAGCAGCCCGGTTGGTTCTTGTCGGATGCGGGTCGTACCCGACGATGCATCGTCGGAGTCAAATAATACCTCAGCAGGTGTCGCAGGTTGCGGACAACGAGGGCGCAGGAGGCCACGGGGATGCGCCAAAGCGGCGTGAGTGCCGAACTCTCTCTCCATGAGCTGCCAATGTGCGCAGATCACATTCAATACAACTCTACCACGCAATAGCACCTACCAACTGAATATTGTGCAATACAAGTGAGTGAGCGCAGGGGGGCCGCCGAATTCTATGTCAAATTAACTGCTGACGCTCGCCAATGATGTCATGTCCTCGAACGGTAGCACCCCCTCAAACGAACGGTGAATGATCCATCGCAGTTCCTGTGTCAGATTACTGCAATGAAGTTCCCACAGTCGATCCCGGCGTGGGCACGTTTTCGACTAAACGCAGCTCGTGGTCCGTAACAATCATTAGTTCTCGTCTTCGCACGGTCACTTCGCCGGCACCTGGCCGCGCCATTCTCGAGACGCGGGCTCGCCTCCGCCGCAATGCTGCTCCGCCGTGTGCACCGGTACGGCGCGCCGCAACATTGCCCTCGATCGGACCCGTCCGCTCGCTGTTCTTTTGGCCGTCCCCTTGTGCCAATGGACTCGCAGGTGGGCTGGCCACCGCCAGAATGCTGATCGGCCGAGTACGCCGGTACGGCGCTTGTTCGCCCCGTCGTCCTCGTTTCAACCTTCAGTCTCCCTGTCAATGTTACTGTCCCCGTGTAACAACGGACTGGCCTGAGTCCCCCGGCGTCCTGCATCATCTCCGTCGCCGACGCGGTCACAGGGCCTGCCCCTGGCCCTGTGGGAGGGTAGCCCTTTCCGCCGCTCGGTTCCCCCGCGCCGCGGCTCTCTCGTGCTCCCGCCGCACCCGCCCCCCCCCCGCCGTCGCTCTCACGCACGCTGTCAAGGGTTTTCCGTGTCCTTCTGCTTTGGGGCGATTGTGTCTGCGGCGTTCTTTTTACCATTCTGTCTGTACGCACACGGGAGGAAAACGGGGCTCCCCCCGCCTCGACCGCCTTGCGGGGTACCGCGTAAGACCTGCCGCTGAGCGCCTTGTGCCGTGCGGGGCTACATGTGGGGACACTGCATAAGAGCAGCTGCTCTTGGCCGTCTAGAAACTCGTCTGACAGCCCTCAAGCTCGCCGCCCGCCACCCACACCCACAAGTACTCGCAGTCGTTGCTTGTGTTGACCCTTCTTCCAACCCATTATTCTCCCCAGGAGTCGCCGTCGTCGGTCCCCCGCCACCCGTCGTTGCCGTTGCCACCATGTCCCCACTCTGCGCCTTTGTGCAACCTGTGGCAGTGGCGTGAGTTCACGGTCCTGATGAGAACGCGACAGCGCGCTCCGGGGCTCGCTCAGTTCGTGTTACAACGGGGCTTCGATTTGCCGCCGAGGTGGCGGCTTATCGGGATGGTGCTCAAGGCGTGCTGTATATCCCGCCGGTGTACACTCACGGCCATTTTTCCCCATCGCCGGCGTTCCCTGCGGATGCCGCGTGGACGCGCGCGCCCGCAGCTGGGCCGGCTGGCGTCTCCCCCCCGGCTCGGAGGCCATTTTTTGGCACTCCGGGCCACGGTGCCTCTCAAATTGCGACACCTACGTACCGCAATGCTGATGGCGCCGGCCCTGTAACGTCTCATGTAGACGAGCGCCAGTCTGCAATGTCGTTAGTGGCGTCGGCGTCACCTTACGGCGGCGCCTTCGGTGGCGAAGGTGCCGGGTCACGCTCCACCGTGGGCCACATGACGCCATCTCCAGTCTCTCTTGCAGACAACGGGTCATCCGCGTACGCGCCGTTTGGTGACCTACTCGCGCCTGCTGGCGGGATGGGCGCGCCGGCGCAGGACGCCGCGCACTCGTACGCGCGTCAAGGCCTGACCGAGGTTGAAGACGAGGACCATCAGCAGCAACGCGCAGTCGACGGACAGAGCACACCCAGCGCCGGACCACGAACGACGCTGCCGACGCCGACTGTGGCGGCGCAGTCGACGCTGCCAATCAGCAAGAGGCGGCGTGCCGCTGCTGCGACGCGCTGCTCGCCACCGACCTCGTCGCTGACACGGCGCAGGGGGTCGACGGGGGCTGCGGGGGTGGTGGCAAGCGCCGGCTCTTCATTCGGTGGTGCCGGTTTGGCTCTCGCGGATGGCGGTGCTTTGCATCCGGGGCTTGCTGATGTGACACCGGGAACGGCGGCGCCTCTGCGTGAGAGAGGTGCTGCGTCGCCGTGTACGCGGGGGAGATCGGCGGCCGCCACTGGTGCGACACCGCCGACTCGCGCTGGCGGTGCTTCGTCGGCGGCAGCGGCAGCCGGTGGCGCCTCTTTGGCCGGACACGCGACGGCTGCGCTTGTGTCAGACATCATGCGGTCGACTGGCGTCGGCTTTGATGGTGTCCGTCGGGAGATTAGCACCCAACGCAAGGAGCTGGCTATCATGAACAGTCAGCTGCGCTCCGTGACCAAGAAGGTCGACGAGATTGCTGTGCTTGCAGATCGATTGACCGCGTCCGTCGTCTTCCAGCGCCGGGCGCTTGTCGCCATGTCTGGCGACATCACGTCCGTGCTGAAGTACGTCGCGGCGAGCGGTGCGGCCTCGTCGCCGCCGACGATTGATGGCGCGTCCGCGGTTCGTGACGCTGCTGCTGATGGTGGGCAGATGCTGGCGGCAACGGAGACGCAGAATGCCCAGTGGATCCTTGACCTGAAGGTATGTTCTCGCTCGCCTGCTGCCTCCAGTGGGAGTGCCTTCGACCTGTCGTGTGTGGGTGTCTGCGCGTGCTCTGGATTTCTGTGAGTGCGTCGATGGCGCCCTGTCATCGCGGGCATTTCTCACACCATGGATGCCTTCGCCTCTTTCTGTCTTTGCTGCTGACGCGATCGTCTCGCACTGGCTACATTGACGTCCGTATCCCACAGCCCAAGGTCGCTGAGTTCCTGCTGCACAAGCTCGAGCGCGCGCGCGGCGCCGCGGTGGTGTGGGTGGACATCACGGACGTGAATGTCTTCATGCAAAAGTGGACAGCGGAGCGCTTCCAGATCGTCATTCAGGATGCCGACGCCCTCCTGTCTCGTTGCTGGCGTCTTCCGCAGCGCCAGCCACGCGTCGATGCGGCGGCATTGGCGGCGACGGCGTATGAGGAGGAGTCGTCTGCCACCATGCGCCGCAATACGACCATGGCGTACCGCTACTTGCACCGGGCGGTATCCCACTTTTATCAGCGCATCGGTAACAAAGCCGTCTCTGCATTTGCGACGATTGTCAACGACAAGGCGGGCTTGGGCAGCCTGCAGCATGTGCGTGGCACACGCACCAAGTTCGAGGTGTGCTTCGAGCCGCAGGAGGCGGGCGCCCTTCTCATCAACGACGCGTTTATCACGGAGCTGCTGTACCCCGGGGGCATTGTTCGCGCGCTCCGTGTCGTCTTCTCCGTCCTCTGTGTTCTCCACCGCTTCTCCGAGGCGGCCGCCCTGCCCGCCAGGGGTGACGTCGTCGCCTGCTTGACGTCACATGTCGCACTGGTGAGCATGAAAATCAGGGCCCACCGTAAGAAGCGCGCGCCCAGCGAGTTGGACGATGGGGAAGCCGTCGACACGACACCGAGACTCAACGGCGGGCACCGGGCGGAGTGGGTTGAGGAGATGGCCGTCGTGCGCCAGCGTTTTGCGCCTCAAGGTGCCCGCAGCACCAATGGCCTGCGCCTCACGGATGGCATGGAGCCGCGTCGCGATGACCCGTCGTACCGCGAGCCGCTGGCGTCGGCCTCTGGCGCGGGCGACCGTACGTCTGCCGTCGCCGCTCCTGCAGTCTCTGACGGCATGCCAAGCACGGGTGCCGATGGTAGCCCTGCGGGCGACGACAGCGGCGGGGAGGAGCTATCGGATGCGGACGCGCCTGGACCGGTGGACCACGCGGCCGTCGCTGCCGCACTTGGTGCCGCTGCGCACGCAATGGCGGGGGTGTACGAAGAGGTGGACTAAGCCTTGAGGTGATGAACCCAGGTGGTTTTTGCGTCGCTGCTGCCGCTCTATCGGTACCGTTGGTCACGTGATGTTTGGTACGCTTTCCCCGCGCCTGGTGAGTGCGTGGGGAGCCTTTTCTGGTTGTCTGATGTTGTAGTTTTGTAGCACGCTGGCCGCTAGAGGCATGGCGTAGTCACCCCGCTCCCCATGAGCGGGTGGGAAGCACTGTGTTTTTGTTCAATTGTTTGGTCGGTCCGCGTTCTGCCGGACCGGCACCACAGAGCTCTTTGTGAGGTGCATTGCACTCGCGGTGAGTCGCGCTACACAGTGTGTATGGCACTGAACTAAGAAAGTGATACAGGACGGCAGGCCGGTGGCCCAAAAAGAACAGGGAAACGCGGCTTACGGCGCACGTGCGGCATGGTGCCGGCTGCAAAAACAAATGCACACGTACGCAGATGGATTTCTCACGCGTCCCATCGGTCCTTACCCACTCCCTTGATAGCCTATCTAAGCCCGTGGAGGCCTCCAAATGGCCAAGAGCGCGAGACTGCAGCCTTGCATCTGAACATGTCTTGACCGGAAGCCGCTCCCGTTCAAGTGCGCGTTCAGGTACGGGAGGCTGCACTGGTTTGGCCCCCGTTCAGCGTGTCGATATTTCTGACGACCCCGACGACCTCCCCGCCGAGCCCCTCCCCGCGCCCCTCCCCGTATCCCTCCCCCCCTCGTCCCGACCTCCACCCGCTTCCCCCGACACTGCGCTGATGCGCGCAACTCTCCCCCCGGCGATGGGTCGACCGCGGCGCGGCGGCCGGCCGCGCGCCTCCGCGTCGGGAGTCTCGGGTGCCCATGTTGCGCCGCGCCGCGCGCGGTGCGTGGCGGATGCCGGGGGAACCGGGATCGGCGTGACGTGGCTTGGGTGGCTTGCGGCCAACAGGGCGGCTTGCCAGTCAGGCACCTGGGGGGGGGGGCCCTCCAAGGGGCCGATGCGCCGCTGTAACGAAGGGGAGAGGAGCGGCAGGGAGGGGCGTGGAGGAACGGAGGTGCTCTCTCCCGCATCGTTGTGGAGCAAGTGCTCCCCCACCGGCAGAGTGTGAGAGCCCCACCTGCTGCGCGGCAGGGAAGCACTGACAGCACTGCCGGCGGCCGGCGTCATTGCGGACGGGGCGGGCGTTCCACCCCCAGCCGCACCCCTTCACCAACCATCCCACCGTGCCAGCCAATGCACGGGCGGCCGGCAGGCGCCCCCGCGCGCCCCTCTCACGTAGTCTTTGACCATCGTTTCACCCACCTAGCGTGCCCCGTGGCGAGGCGGTGGCGGCCGCCACTGTCATGCCTTCCCGGTCGGCGGCGGCACAACACCCGACGCCGCGGACGGCGGTACAGATGCGGAGGGGGTGTCGGCCGGAGCAGAGGGCGGAAGAAGGGGCGGCCGGAGCAGAGGCGGAGGGGGTGCGGCCGGAGCAGAGGCGGAGGAGGGTGCGGCCGGAGCAGAGGCGGAGGGGGGTGCGGCCGGAGCAGAGGCGGGGGAGGGTGCGGCCGGAGCAGAGGCGGAGGGGCGCCGACAAGTGTTGGCAGCAGCGGCGTTGGTAGGGCGCCCGGGGGATGGATGCTTGTAGCGGGAGCAGGGGCGCCTGCGAGAGGAGCGGCCGACGAGCCCGCCGGCGGCGCCGCCCAACCCACCGCCCCAGCCGTACGCACCGCGGGCGGCCACAGCCGTGCGGCGGGCGCGCGCGCCGGTGGCGGCTCGCCGAGCACTCGCCCGGCGGGCG